>Ga0070665_100001919_pt1 | contig 23507 bp, 18 predicted proteins | sample KBSS13metaG_FD_65862 | JGI IMG/M metagenome (GOLD analysis project Ga0070665, IMG submission 65862) | Switchgrass rhizosphere microbial communities from Kellogg Biological Station, Michigan, USA - KBS S1-3 metaG | ecosystem: Host-associated > Plants > Roots > Rhizosphere > Soil ... | reverse complement strand
CGACCCGAGCTGAAGTCGTCCGGATCGACCGACTCGCGCAGCCGTCCGTCGACCCAGGTCTTCGCGGTGGGCTGCAACCCGCCCCGGAACGGCGGCATCGTGCTCATCAACGAGGCGCCCGGGGCGTAGGAACGCACCCAGTGGCCGGCGTTGGAGAACAGGGCGTCGCTCGTGTTCGGGTTCTGCGCACCCACCGAGACCACCGGAACCCGGTCACGGCGCCGGTGGACCGGGCCCTTCCCGTTGCTCCAGGGTGCGAACGCCGCTGGGTAGCTCGGGCGGGCTGTTGCGTCGTTGCCGGCCGAGCAGACGACGACGACGCCCAGGCGACCGAGTGCGTCGAGGATGCCCCACAGGATCGGGTCGAGCAGGTCGTCGGCCTCGTTCTCGTGGTAGTACCCCATCGAGAGGCTGAGCACGTCGATCGGGTGGCCGCCACGCATCCCCTCACGGTCCAGCCGCACCAGCTCGACCACCTGCGCCAGGGTCGTGAGCCACTCGGACTCGACCAGCGGCTGGTCCGCGGGGATGCCGCGCCAGGACAGGATCTGGGCGTCGGGGCAGGCCTGGTGGACCAACCCGGCGATGAAGGTGCCGTGCCCGGCGATCCGGTCGAGCGACCCGTCGAACGGTCCCCCGATGTCGCCGTGGAGCTCGGGGTCGGTGGCGGGGTCGGTGTAGCCGATCGAGTGACCACGCAGCTTGACGTCGGTCCTCACGACGCCGCCGTCGAACCAGTAGTGCGGGTAGCAGCCGGTGTCGAGGATCGCGACCACGGGACGGCGACCCTTGACCGCAGAGTTGGGGAACCGCGTCGGCCGCGGACCGGCGTACGCGATCGGTTGCCGGCCTCCGCTGCCCATGTCGCCGTAGCTCAGCAGTCCGGCCGACGCGTCGGTGGAGCCGTCCGGGTGCGGGATGTCCCAGGGATGCGGGATGTCCCACGGTTGTGGCTGGATCCACGCCGACGGGTCCGGCGAGTGCGGGATGTCCCACGGGTTGGGCTCCAGCGGCCGCGTCGACACCACGTGGTCGAGGTCGACGCCCCGGAGTGCGTGGCGACCGTGCAGGTGCCGGGCGGTCTGCAGCAGGGCCCAGGCGTCGGGCGGCTGCAGCACGCTGGCCTGGGCACCCCCTATGTGGACAGTGCGTACGCCGAGCGGCAGGTTGCGCGCCTTGGGCGGCTCGGCGTTGAGCCGCACGGTCCAGTTCAGCGTCTCGGCCGCGGCACGCAACAGCTGTACCTGCTCCTGCAGGCGGTCACCCTTGGCGATCATCAACCGGTTGGCGACGTACGCCGTGGGCCGGGTGCTGACGTCGTCGACGACCGGCCCCCGGCTCGGGTCGAGGATCCGTGCCTGGGCGGCGGCCAGCTTGTCGTGACGGGGCATCCGCGGCTCGCGAGCCAGCGGGACGTTGCGGGGTTCTGGCATGAGAGTCCTTGCAGGGAGACGGTGTGGTCAGATCTCGAAGGCAGGGGTGCCGAAGGTCTGGTCGTCGGCGAGCTTGAGGGAGACACGGTAGAAGCCGGTCGGCAGGTCGGGGAACTCGAACCGGCCGGTGGGCTCGGCGACGCCGTCGTAGGTGCGGCCCTCGCCGCCGACCTCGCGGATCTGGACCGGGGCGCTCTCGGCGGGCACCAGCCAGCCGTCGAGCCGGGCGCGGCCCTCCTCCTCGGAGACACCGACGCGTACGAGGAGATCGACCCCCTCACCGCCGAAGCGGAGCGTGTAGGAGCGGGCACCTCCGCGGGTGCCGACGAGCTCCGCGAAACGCTCGACCACCAGCATCAGCTGGAGCTCGAGGTCGGGGTCGTGGTCGGCGATGTCGCGGGTCACGGCCACCATCCGCTCGACCATCCCGTCCGGGATCGGGTCGAACGCGGCCGATGCACGGCGTACGTCGGCGAAGAGCAGGTCGTCCTGGAGGTCGGGGTCGTTCATCGGATGCCTCCTCGGGACGTCACATCGGGAAGTAGGTCCTCGCAGGAGCATGCCGGAGCGTCGCGGCGTCGACAATCCCGGTGCGCAGGGTCGTCGAGGGCGAGCTGAGTCATCGGTGCGAGGTTCACCGTCGTGCTGTCCTTGCTTGTGGTGTGCCGGGCGGTGCCGGCTTTCGCGCTGGTGGTGCGGCCGAACACCCCCTAGGAGCGCCGTCCCGCGCCACTGATACACCCCGGTAGCCTCGTCGCCGTGGTCCCCTCCGTTCGCTCGATCTCCCCCGACGAGCATCGCGCGTTCATCCGCGAGCAGCCGTCGGCGAGCTTCCTGCAGACGCCCGCCTGGGCGACGGTGAAGTCCGAGTGGCGGGCCGAGTCGCTGGGTTGGTACGACGGCGAGCGGCTGGTCGGCGCCGGGCTGGTGCTCTACCGCAAGCTGCCCAAGCTGGCGCGCTACCTCGCCTACCTCCCGGAGGGGCCGGTGCTCGACTGGGCCCGGCCGGACGTCAGCGACGACCTCGGTGACTGGTTGTCCCCCTTGACCGCGCACGTGAAGGGCCAGGGCGCCTTCGGCATTCGGATGGGACCGCCGGTGGTCACCCGCCGCTGGACCGCCGACCAGGTCAAGGCCGGCATCGCCGACGAGACGGTCGACAGCCTCACCGAGCTGGCCCCGTCCTCCCGGTCGGCCCCCGGCGCGCGCATCGTCCAGCAGCTCGAGGCGCTCGGCTGGCGACGCCAGGTGAGCGAGGGCGGGTTCGCGGCGGGCCAGCCGCAGTACACCTTCGTGATCCCGCTGGTCGGCGACGACGGCACGCGGCGTACCGACGACGACGTCCTGGCCGGCATGAACCAGCTCTGGCGCCGCAACATCCGGAAGGCCGAGAAGGCCGGCGTGGCGGTCACGACCGGCACCCGCGAGGACCTCAAGGCCTTCCACGACCTCTACGTCCACACCGCCGAGCGTGACCACTTCACGCCGCGCCGGCTCGCCTACTTCCAGACCATGTACGACGCGCTGGGCGCGGACGACCCGGGTCGGATCACCCTCTGGCTCGCCCACCACGAGGGCGACCTGGTCGCGGCCACGATCGCGATCCGCGTCGGACGTCACGCGTGGTACTCCTACGGCGCCTCGTCCACCGACAAGCGCGAGGTCCGCGGCTCCAACGCCGTCCAGTGGGCGATGATCCGCGACGCGATCGCCCAGGGCGCCGACGTCTACGACCTGCGCGGGATCACCGACACCCTCGACGCCGACGACGCCCACGTCGGACTCATCCAGTTCAAGGCCGGCACCGGTGGCGAGGCCGTCGAGACGGTCGGGGAGTGGGATCTGCCGCTCAACCGCGCGCTCTACCGCGGCTTCGACCTCTACATGAACCGCCGGTCCGTCCTCGCGAAGCTTCCCGGACGCCGCGGATGAGTCTCACCCTCACCGTCGACGGCGACCGCTGGCGACGCCACCTCCGGTCGGTCGCGGACGGAACGCCGGGACTGGTGCCGGTCGCGAAGGGGAACGGCTACGGCTTCGGGGTCGGCCGGCTCGCCCGCAAGGCGGCCTGGCTCGGCGCGGACGCTCTCGCGGTCGGCACCTACGAGGAGCTGCCCGAGGTCAGGCAGCGCTTCGAGGGCGACCTCCTGGTGCTCACGCCCTGGCGCCCGACCGGCTCGGACCTCCCCGACGACCTGCCGCCGCGTCGGGTGATCCACACGGTCAGCCGCCTCGCCGACCTGCTCGCCCTCCTCGACCACGACCCCGAGGCACGGGTCGTGCTCGAGCGGATGACCAGCATGCGTCGCCACGGGATGTCGGCCGACGAGCTGCGGTCGGCGGCCCGCTTCCTCGAACGCCGCCCCGCGACGGTCGAGGGCGTGGCGCTCCACCTCCCGCTCGCGGCCGGCGCCCACCTCACCGAGGTGCTCACGCTGGTCAACGACGTGGTCGCGTCCGGGCTGGCCACCCGCCGCCTGTGGGTCAGCCACCTCACGCCGAGCGAGCTGGCGTCCTTGCGCACGTCGTACGCCGACTTCGAGGTGCGACCGCGCATCGGCACCGATCTTTGGCTCGGCGACCGCGGCGCCCTGAACGTGACCGCGACCGTGCTCGACGTCCACGAGGTCGAGCGCGGCGACGTCTTCGGCTACCGCGGCCGGACGGCGCCCAAGGCGGGCCACATCCTGGTCGTCTCCGGCGGCACCTCCCACGGCATCGGCCTCGAGGCGCCGACCGGTGACCACTCGATCCGGGCGCGGGCGGCGACCCTGGCCCGCGGCGGCCTCGACGCGGTGGGCTTCGTCCGCTCGCCGTTCACCGTCGACGGCAAGCTGCGGCTCTTCGCCGAGCCACCGCACATGCAGGCCTCGATGCTGTTCCTTCCCCACGGCCCGCGGGTCCCGGCGGTCGGCGACCAGGTCGGGGTGCGGGTGCGCTACACCACGACCGCCTTCGACCACGTCGTCATCTCCTAGGCCCCCACCCGCGCGCCCGTTCGATAGTACGGATCAGCGAGCGGTCGAACGGCGTGCCTGAGGCGGCTGTTTGATCCGTACTATCGGGCGGTCGATCTCCGCGTCCACGGCAGGGTGATCAGGGCCCAGCCCGCGACCACGATCGCCATCTCGACCACGACGTACACCGGCCACGGCCCGAGCACGTCGAGCACCGTCGACTCCGACGGCTTGCCGTTCACATAGCCGTAGTTGGCGCCCAGCACGGCGTTCAGCACGAGCACGACCACCAGCCAGCCGACGGTCCACGCCACCGCGCGCCGGTAGGCCGCCCAGTCCGGCCCGCGCCGTAGCCCCAGGCAGAGGTACACCGCGCCCCACACGATCAGCACGTGCTTGGCCCAGAACACGAAGAACGCCGGGTCGGGGAACGGTTCGGAGAGCGTCGGCTGCACCAGCGCCTGGACCGACAGGGTGAGCCCCCAGTAGTAGGTGAGAGCCGTCGGCAGCGGGCGCGACGTCAGGAGTGCCCAGGCGACGACGATCCAGGCCAGGTCGCAGATCTGGAGCGGCAGGGAGTGCCGCGCGGAGAACGGGAACAGCGCCAGCACGGCCGAGGCGACGCCGAAGCCGAGGTTGGCCCAGGCCAGGGCCACCGACACCGGGCGCTCCCGCTGCGTCCCCCGCACCCGTGGACCGGCCAGCAGCAGCACGACCGTCCCGGCCACGAACAGCGCGAGCACGACCAGGTGCGAGGGCGAGTACGGCGTGAACGTGGAAGGCCTCAGGTTCCGCCGGGAGCCCGGCCGAGCGTGAGCCGGCCTGGTTCGGTCGGTGGCCAGAACGCGTGAGCGCCCCGGGCCACTCGCGCCGACCGCACCACGTCGTACTGCGGCATCAGCACGTCGCGGATCACGATCACGGCGAGGTAGACCTGCGCGGCCACCCGGATCCCGACCGCCAGCCAGTAGAAGCCGGGCTCGCCGCCGCCGGCGGGGTTGAGGTAGGAGCCGAGGTACCACCACACGGAGGCGAAGTAGAAGAGCTCCCCGCCCTGCCAGATCAGCTGGTCACGCCAGCGCGGCCGGGCCAGCACCGCCAGGGGCAGCAGCCAGAGGGCGTACTGCGGCGAGTAGACCTTGTTCACCAGCAGGAAGCCGACCACGACGAGGTAGCCGAGCTGGGCCAGCCGCGGGGTCTGGGGCGCAAGGAACCCCAGCACACCCACCACCCCACACCACAGCCCGAACACGACCCACGACACGAGGTTGATCGTGTGCGGCGCGACCGTGCCGTGGACCATCTGCTGGCCGACGAGCCAGAGCGAGCCCAGGTCGGCGCCCCGTTTGGCGTTGAAGGTCCAGAAGACGCTCCACTCGTGGCGCCCCGAGACGAAGGCCGGTGCGTTGACCACCAGCCAGACCGCCAGCCCCGTGCCGCTCGCCGTCGCGAGGTCGCGCCAGCGGCGCTGACGACCCCAGATCACCAGCAGCCCGCCGAGCAGGAAGAGCGGATAGAGCTTGAGCGCCGTCCCGAGCCCGATCATGGCCCCGGTGAGGATCGGCCGGTCGCGCGACTGCGCCCAGAGCGCGCCCGCCACGGCCGCCACGGCCAGCAGGTCCCAGTTGATCAAGCCCTCGAACAGCAGCACCGGCGACAGGGCGAACAGGGCGGCGTCCCACGGGCGCCGCCGATGGACGCCGGTCAACAGCCATGCGGCGATCAGGGCGCAGATCCCGAACCCGATGGCGTTGACCGACGTGAACAGCAGGCTCTCCCGGAGCACGGCGTGGTCGGCGTAGAGCTGCCCCTGCGACATCGCGCCGCGCGGCAGCAGGTCGGGTGAGCCCTTCAGCACGTGCGTGACCCAGGCCGCTCCGTAGGCGTAGTAGGCGATACCGACGGGGTACTCCATGACCTCGTAGCGGTCGCGCACCTGGAGCGAGTCGGAGTACGGCCAGTCCAGCTCGGCGAAACCGCGCCCGACGTACAGGTAGGGGAGGTCGGAGTAGCACATCTCCGAGTAGCGGCTCTGGGAGTTGGTCCACTGCGCGTTGTAGCACGGCGACTTCTGCACCAGACCGAGCGAGAAGCAGATCGCGGTGAGGGCCAGGATCACGCGCACCGGCGTCCACCAGGGATGTCGTCCGGCATGCTCCCCCGACGGGCCGCCGACACCGCGGCTCAGGCCCGCGACGAACGGGTCGTCCGCCGTCGGGCGGACCGCCGGGAGGCGGTCGTCACCCTCGTCCGTCACCACCACGGCTCACGGGAGGCCATCACCGACGGCCGGGCGCTCGCCGGTGGATTGGCGCTCGCGGAACCGGTCGGCGAGCTCGGGCTCGACGGGCAGGTCAGCGGGAGACAGGTCGGGGGGCCGTGGCTCGTCGGCGCGGACGTAGGTGTCGTCGGGGCGGACGAGGTGGGTTCGCTCGTCGTCGGCTCGCTTGAGGTGGGCGCGGAGGACGTCGTCCTGGTGCTCTTGGGCGGAGGTGGCGGCGCCGTCGTGGGCGCGTGGCCGGTCTCGGGCGGCGTACCGGTCACGTTGGCGGCCGGCGGGAACTGCACCACCGGAACTCCCTGGAGGTCCTGCTTCATCACCGCCGCCCAGGTGGCCGTCGGATAGCCGGCGCCGAAGTAGCCGGCCGCTCCGTTGTACGGCGGCAGCCAGTCGTTGAGGGCGTTGTCGCCATCGCCCCGGACGTACATCACGGCCGTGGCGAGCTGCGGGGTGAAGCCGACGAACCACGACGACGACACGTCGTGGTTGGCGTTGGTGGCGGTGCCGGTCTTGCCTGCGGCGGGCCGGTCGATCGCCTGGGCGTTCGCGCCGGTGCCGTGCAGCACCACCTGCTGCATGGCGTAGCTGACGTCTCGGTCGACGTCGGGCTTGATCGCCTGCGTGGTGTGGGGCTTGAAGCTGTAGAGGACCTTGCCCTTGCTGTCGGTGACCTTGCTGATGACGTGCACGTCGGCGCGCGAACCGCCGTTGGCGATGGTGGCGTAGGTGTTCGCCATGTTGATGGCGCTGATCCGCGCCTTGCCCAGCGTGATCAGCGCGTCCGCGTCGAGGTCCCGCGAGGTGTTGGGGATGCCGGGGTACTTGGGGTCCGCCTCGGCCGGCGGGATCCCCATCTTGTTGGCCATGGTGAGGATCTTCTGCGGCCCGTCCTTCATGCTCGCGGACATGTCGACGAACGCCGTGTTGACCGACTGCTCCATCGCGGTCACCGACGAGATGGCCGAGCCGTAGTTGGTACCGGTGCTGTCACCCTCGTTGTGGACCTCCAACCCGTCCGGGAAGGTGTACGGCGAGTTCCCGTCCCACGTGCTCTTCAGGGAGTACCCGTCGGTGATGGCCGCGGCCAGGGACGCCGGCTTGAAGGTCGAGCCGACCATGCCGCCCGCCTCGGCCCAGTTGATCTGCGACTGCAGGTAGTCCTGGCCGCCGTAGAAGCCCAGGAGCGCGCCGGTGCCGGGCTGGACCGTCGCCACGGCGACGTGCAGCTCCTTGTAGGAGAGCTTCGGCCGGACCGCGAGGACGCCGGACTTCGCCGCCGCCATCGCCTTCGGGGTCAGGGTGGTCGTCACGCGCAGGCCGCCGCCGTCGATCTGGTCGTCGGTGAAGTCGAGGTCGTGCAGCTCCTGGCGCACCAGCGCGAGCATGTGGCCCTTCTGGCCGCCGTACTTGCTGGACTCCTGGAACACCGGGAACTTCGGCAGGTGCCGCTCGGCGCTGGTCGCCTTGGCTGCGGGGACGGTGCCCATCTTCGCCATGCCCTCGAGCACGTAGCGGTAGCGCCCGAGCAGCGCCTGCTTGTTGGCCTTCCCGTTCGCCGGGTCGTACTGCGACGGGTTGTTCAGGACGCTGGCCAGCACGGCGCTCTGCTTCAGTGACAGGTCGGCCGCGTCGACGCCGAAGTAGGCCTGGGCCGCGGCCTGCACGCCGTACGCCCCGCGCCCGAAGTAGATGGTGTTCAGGTAGCCCTCGAGGATCTTCTGCTTGCTCAGCTGCTTCTGCAGCTTCAGCGACAGGATCGCCTCGTGCACCTTGCGGTCCAGGGACCGCTGCTGGGTCAGGTACAGGATCTTGACGTACTGCTGGGTGATCGTCGACGCACCCTGGGTGGCGCCGCCCCGAGCGTCGTTGAAGGCGGCCCGGATGATGCCCTTGGGGTCGATGCCGTGGTTGGTGTAGAAGGTCCGGTCCTCGGCCGCCACCACCGCGTTCTGCAGCTGCTTGGGCATCTCGCCCAACGGGATGATCTGCCGGTTCTGCGTGGCGTACTGCCCGATCTGGGTCTTGTTGTCGCTGTAGTAGACGAACGAGGACTGGGTCTGGAAGTCCTTGTTCGGGTTGGGGATGTCCGTGGTCTTGTAGAGGTAGACGAACACGCCGATCAGCACCAACGAGCCCGTCAGGGCGGCGATCAGGCCCCACTTGGCGACCTTGAGGAGTCGCTTCTTGGTGGTGCCGGGCGGCTTCGGCTTGCGCTTGACGGCCGGGCCCTCGGCCCTGCGCTTGGCGGTCACGGGTCACTCCAGGTACATGACGGGTGCGTCGGGGGATCAGTGCACGGTGACGGCAGCGGGGGCTCGGCGTCCCAGCACAAGCACTGGACGGGCCGCAGGTGCCCACACCGTCGGGGTCGAGGGTACGGGGCGCTGCCGAAGGCGGCCGAAACGACGCGAGTTTGTGTCCTGATATATCGTCCTGATACGTTCAATCGATAGAACGCCGCGACACATCCGGGACTCTCCCACTCAGGGTAGGCCCCGTCGGCCGCGGCTCGGACGGCAGGGAGGAGGCACCCATGGCACGCAAGGCGGCATCGCTCGAGCTGGCCGTGCTCGGCCTGCTCCACGAGTCCCCGCTGCACGGGTACGAGCTGCGCAAACGGCTCAACCTGCTGCTCGGCTGGGGCCGGCTGCTGTCCTACGGCTCGCTGTACCCCGCCCTCAAGCGGTTGCTGCGTGCCGGCTGGATCGACGAGGTCACCGCGACCTCGCCGGGCGTCTCCCGGCGCCAGCGGATCGTCTACCAGATCACGCCGGCCGGGCGGCAGTACTTCGGCGAACAGATCACCGACACCGGCCCGGCCGCGTGGGAGGACGACACCTTCAACATGAGGTTCGCCTTCTTCTCCCGCACCGACGCCGATGTCCGGCTGCGCATCCTCGAGGGGCGTCTGTCCCGACTTCAGGAGCGGCTCGACCGCGCCCAGCACTCCACGCGTGGAGGCAACGGCGACGACCGCTACCTGTCCGAGCTGCGTCGGCACTCGATCGAGTCCGTCGAGCGCGAGGTCACCTGGTTGACCGACCTCATCAACGCCGAGCGGTCGGGAGACCGCACGGCCGACCTCCCGCCCGCGGCCACCGTGGTGGCCACGGACAGCGACACCAGCGACACCACCACCAGCGCGGCCCCGCCGGCCGACGCGACCACTGGAAGCACCCGCTAGGAAGGAACAACCCCACATGGGTTCGGTACGAGTAGCAATCGTGGGCGTCGGCAACTGTGCGACGTCCCTCATCCAGGGCGTCGAGTACTACAAGGACGCCGACCCCGCGGGCAACGTCCCGGGTCTCATGCACGTCATGTTCGGTGACTACCACGTCAACGACGTGGAGTTCGTCGCCGCGTTCGACGTCGACGCGAAGAAGGTGGGCTTCGACCTCTCCGAGGCGACCCAGGCGTCGGAGAACAACACGATCCGCATCTGCGACGTGCCCCCGCTCGGCGTGACCGTGCAGCGCGGTCACACCCTCGACGGCCTCGGCAAGTACTACCTCGAGACCATCGAGGAGTCCGACGCCGAGCCGGTCGACATCGTCGCAGCCCTCAAGGACGCGAAGGCCGACGTCCTCGTCTCCTACCTGCCGGTGGGTTCCGAGAACGCCGACAAGTTCTACGCGCAGTGCGCGATCGACGCCGGCGTGGCCTTCGTCAACGCGCTCCCGGTCTTCATCGCCTCCGACCCCGAGTGGGCGGCCAAGTTCGAGGCGGCGGGCGTCCCGATCGTCGGTGACGACATCAAGTCGCAGGTCGGCGCGACGATCACCCACCGGGTGATCGCCAAGCTGTTCGAGGACCGCGGCGTCGCGCTGGACCGCACCTACCAGCTGAACGTCGGCGGCAACATGGACTTCAAGAACATGCTGGAGCGCGACCGCCTGCAGTCCAAGAAGGTCTCCAAGACGCAGTCCGTGACCTCCAACCTGCACGGCTCGCTGGCCGGCAAGATCTCCGACCGCAACGTCCACATCGGCCCCTCCGACTACGTCGCGTGGCTCGACGACCGCAAGTGGGCCTACGTCCGGCTCGAGGGCCGTGCGTTCGGTGACGTCCCGCTGAACATGGAGTACAAGCTCGAGGTCTGGGACTCCCCCAACTCCGCCGGCATCATCATCGACGCGATCCGGGCGGCGAAGATCGCCATGGACCGTGGCCAGGGTGGCCCGATCATCTCGGCGTCGTCGTACCTGATGAAGAGCCCGCCGGTGCAGCTGCCCGACGACGAGGGCCGCGCCCGCGTGGAGGCCTTCATCAAGGGCGAAGAGTGAGCTGAGCTCCGCCTCGCCCTTCGGCTGAGTGCTCGACAACGAACCCCGGGACCCCGGTCCGCCACCAGGCGGGCCGGGGTCCAGTCCGTTCCGGGCCGAGCACCCTGTCCGAACGACCCGTGACAGGCAACCTCGACCGCACCTAGATTGCCCGCCATGAGCGACCCCCACGAGCCCCCGCGGCCCGACGGATCCGACGACGCACCACCGCCGCCGCCGCCTTCCGGCGGCTACGACACCCCTGCTCCCCCGCCGCCGCCCTCCGACCCCTACGGCGGCGCTGCCGGCGGTGGCGGTGCGTACGGCGGAGGCGGTGGCGGCTTCGGCGCCCCGCCCGACAACCCGTACGGCCAGCCCGGCCCGAGCACGTACAGCCCCACCGACGCCGTCAGCTACGGCTGGAACAAGTTCAAGGCGAGTCCGTCGACCCTGCTCGTCCCGACCCTGGTGATCGGCGTCGTGGTGATCGTGATCTCGGTCGTGATCCGCCTGATCGTCGTCGGCGGCATGACCGACTCCGGCTCCGGCCTGGGCACCGTGCTGCTCGCGGCCGCCATCGCCAGTGCGATCACCAGCCTGATCTCCCAGGTGCTGGCCGCCGGGCTCTACAAGGGCGGACTGTCGGTCACCGACGGACAGACCTTCTCGTTCGGCGGCCTCTTCGAGGGCTGGGACAAGATGCAGGTGGTGCTCGCAGCCGTCATCATCGGCGTCCTCACCCTGATCGGCACGATCCTGTGCTACATCCCGGCGTTGCTCGTCGGGTACTTCACCCAGTTCACGTTGCTGTTCATCATCGACAAGAACATGTCGGCCACCGACGCCATCCAGGCGAGCTTCCGCCTCTGCCTCGACAACCTCGGTCCCACGATCCTGTGGTCCCTGCTGGCCATCGTGTGCGTCATCGTCGGCGCGATCGTCTGCCTGGTCGGCCTGCTCGTGGCCGTCCCCGTCGTGCTCGTCGGACTGGCCTACACCTACCGGCGGCTCCAGGACCAGCCGGTCTCGGCGGCCGCCTGAACACGCTCGGCTGGACTGCGGGTCGTGCGCCCGGCGTTCAGCTGAGCAGGTCGCCGATCAACCCACCGGGGCCTCCGGACGACCCGGACGACGCCGCCTGCTCCCACTCGTCGGACTGAACGACGACGAACCCCGGGCCGTGGAAGGCGTACTGCATCGCCTCGCCCGAGCCACCTCGGAGCATCGACTTGAACTTCATGCTCGACACCATGGTCGGGGTCAGGTTGGCCGACCACGCGACGCAGGCCTGGGTGTCGACGTACGTCGGCTGCTGCGTGCAGTCGAGCACCACCGGCTTGCCCATCGTGTGCAGGGCGACCATCCCCTGGCCGGTGACGGTGGTGTTGAACAGCCCGCCCGCGAGGACGCCGGCGCCCTTGGTGCGGTGGATGTCCCAGGTGAGCGAGGCGTCGAAGGCGAGCAGGTTGCGGCCGTTGACGCTGATCGCGTCGCCGGTGAGCTCGACCAGGTTGACGAAGCCGGCGCGGCTGGCGAAGAAGACCTCACCCTGGCCGGTGACCCGCATCAACGGGTTGTCCTCGGAGGTCACCATCTTCTTCAGCAGCTTGCCCATGCTGCCGGCCTTCTCGTGGTGGAACTCCACCGAGCCCTGGAAGGCGACCATCGAGCCCTTCGTGGCGAGCACGTCGGGACCGAGGGAGACCCGGAGCATCTGGCTGTTCTGGAGCGCGAACCGTTGCTGCTGGTCGGCGATCTCCATGTTGGACTGGTCGAAGAGCTCGCTCTGCATGCCCACACCCTAGGCAGGACCCTCGGCGGCCGGCTCAGGAGCGGGTGGCGAGCACCAGCGGAAGGACCGCCGTCGCGCCGGCCTCACGCAGGGCTCTCGCCGCGAGCGTGACCGTCCAGCCGGTCGCGACCTGGTCGTCGACGAGGAGCACCCGGCCGGCGGGCACCTCACCCTCGAGCCGGTAGCGCCGGGTCACCGCGGCGACCCGGTGTGCGGAGTTCATCGCACCCTGCCCCGGCTCGACCGCTGGGTCGGCGATCGCCCAGCGCGCGACGACCGGCTTCTTCAGGAACCGCGCGAGGCCATCGGCCAGGTCGGCGGTCAGGGTCGGCCGGGTGGCCGACTCGACCACGACGATGCCGTCGACGTGCGGCTGCCAGTCGTGGAGCACCTCGACGACGGCCCGGGCCAGTCCGTCGGGCACACGCTGGTCGGTCGGCGGCTCGGCGAACAGCTCGCGCAGGGCCTGTCCGTGGCCGAGGTCGGTCAGCCGGGCGACCGCGCGCCCCGGCTCGGCCCCGTCGGCGATGCGACCCTTGAGCTCGAGCCCCAGGTTGGCCAGCGCGGTCGGCCACATCGCCCGCGGCTCGACGACGACGCCGGGTCGCGCCAGACGGGCACGCGCCTCGTCGACGGCACCGTCGGAGACCGACGTCGAGAGCTCGAGACCCCCGCAGGTGTCGCAACGGCCGCACCGGGTGGTCTCCTCGACGTCGGGGTCGTCGAGCTGGTCGCGCAGGAACCACATCCGGCAGCGGTCGGTGTCGAGGTAGTCGAGCATCGCCCGTTGCTCCCGCTTGCGCGCCTCGCTCACCCGCTCGTAGCGGTCGCCGTCGTAGCTCCACTCCCGTCCGGTCGCCTCCCAGCCGCCGCGGACCCGGCGTACGGCGCCGTCGACGTCGAGCACCTTGAGCATCTGCTCGAGGCGGCTGCGGCCGAGGTCGACCAGCGTCTCGAGCGCGGCCGTGCTCGCCACTCCTTCCTCGCCGAGGACCCGCAGCGTGTGGCGGACCTGGTCCTCGCGCGGGAAGGCCAGGGAGGCGAAGTAGGCCCAGATGTCCGTGTCCTCCTGCTGGGGCAGGAGCACGACCGAGGCGCTGTCGGTGCCACGGCCGGCCCGGCCGACCTGCTGGTAGTAGGCGACCGGCGACTGCGGAGCCCCGAGGTTGACCACGAAGCCGAGGGTGGCGTCGAAGCCCATGCCCAGCGCGCTGGTCGCTACCAGCGCCTTCACCCGACCGGACGCCAGCCTCTCCTCCAGCGCGAGGCGCTCGGTCGGCTCGGTCTGGCCGGAGTACGCCGCGACGTCGTGCCCGCGCGAACGCAGGTAGTCGGCGACCTGGTGGGTCGCGGCGACCGTCAGGCAGTAGACGATGCCGGATCCGGGCTGCTCCGCGAGGTGGTCGGCCAGCCACGCCAACCGCTGCTCGGGGGTGACGAGCCGGACGACGCCGAGCCGGAGCGACTCGCGGTCGAGAGAGCCGCGCAGCACCAGCGCGTCACTCGACCCGTCGGCGGTGGCGAGCTGCTCGGCGACGTCGGCGCTCACCCGCGCGTTGGCGGTGGCCGTCGTCGCGAGCACCGGGATGCCGGCCGGGAGCTCGGCGAGCAGGGTACGGATGCGGCGGTAGTCCGGGCGGAAGTCGTGGCCCCAGTCGGAGATGCAGTGGGCCTCGTCGACGACCAGGAGCCCGCAGGTGGCGGCCAGCCGGGGCAGCACCTCGTCGCGGAAGCCGGGGTTGTTGAGCCGCTCGGGGCTGACCAGCAGGACGTCGACCTCTCCCGCGCGCACCGCGGTCTGGATCTCCTCCCACTGCTCGATGTTGGTGGAGTTGATGGTGACGGCACGGATGCCGGCGCGCTCGGCCGCGGCGATCTGGTTGCGCATCAGCGCCAGCAGCGGCGAGACGATCACGGTCGGGCCGGCGCCCTCGGCCCGGAGCAGCAGCGTGGCGACGAAGTAGACGGCCGACTTGCCCCAGCCGGTGCGCTGCACGACCAGTGAGCGGCGGCGCTCGACGACCAGTGCCTCGATCGCCGCCCACTGGTCGTCGCGCAGGACGGCGTCGTCGCGGCCGACCAGGGCACGGAGGTGACGCTCGGCCTCGGGACGGACGTCGGTGGTGGTGGGGCTCACCCGTCCTGTCTAGCAGCCGCCGACCCCAAGACGGATAGTACGGATCACGAGGCTTGGCAGACGCGCCCGGCCGGCGGCGGATTGATCCGTACTATCGGTGCGTGGAGGACCTGAGCGCCGCCGGGCTCGCTCGAGAGCTGGCCGACGAGCTGGATGAGCGGCTCGCGGCGGAGGACGACGCGTTGGTCACCCGGTTCCCCGGCGAGCGGCCCGGGCGCCAGCCGGTGCACACGGTCTACGTCCCCGCCGACCAGTACGCCGCGGACCTCCCCTCGACGTGGGGGCGGCGGGCGCTGCAGAGCATGACGGACCACGGCGACCTCCTGCGCGAGTGCCTCGGCGAGGCTGCGGAGGACCTGCTCCCACTCGTCCGGGACAAGCTCGAGCGAGAGCCGATCGAGGACCTGCGGATCGACTTCGAGGACGGCTACGGCGCCCGCCCCGACGACGTCGAGGACGCCGACGTCGCGCGCGCGGCCGGGGCGTTGGCCGAGTCGCAGTCGGCCGCGGCCGGGCCGGCGTCGTACGGCATCCGGTTCAAGAGCTTCGAGCGGCCGACCCGGCGGCGCGGACTCGCCACGCTGGTCGCCTTCGTCGACCACCTGCTCTCCGCGGGTAGCGACCTCGGCGGGTTCGTGACGACCCTGCCGAAGGTCACCGCCGTGGCCCAGGTCGAGGGGATGGCGCTGGCCTGCGAGCGCATCGAGGCGGCTCACGGCCTGACGCCGGGCACGCTGAGGTTCGAGATCCAGGTCGAGACGCCGCAGTCGATCCTCGGTCCCGACGGCACCGCCCTGGTCGCGCGGATGATCGGAGCCGCGTCCAGTCGTGTCGTCGGTCTGCACTACGGCACCTACGACTACTCGGCCTTCTGCGGGATCGCCGCGCCGTACCAGTCGCTGGAGCACCCGGCGGCCGACCATGCGAAGGCCGTGATGCAGGCCGCCGCGGCCGGGACCGGCGTACGGCTGTCCGACGGGTCGACCAACATCCTCCCGGTGGGCGACGTCGAGCTGGTGCAGCGTGCGTGGCAGCTCCACCTCCGGCACGTACGCCGCGCCCTCGAGCGGGGCTTCTACCAGGGCTGGGACCTGCATCCGGCGCAGCTGCCGACGCGGTACGCCGCGACGTACGCGTTCTACCGGGAGGGGTTCGCCGACGCGGCGGACCGGCTGCGGCGCTACCGTGCCCGGACGGCCGGTGGCGTCCTCGACGAACCAGCAACGGCCCGCGCCCTCGCCGACTTCCTGGTGCGCGGGCTCGACTGCGGGGCGGTGCGGGACGACGAGGCGGAAACCGTCACCGGGCTCGACCGGCCGGCGCTGACCGCGCTGGCGCGGCCGACCCGCACCTGACGAGACGGGCTGAGAGGAGAGTTCGGATGGCGATCGTGCTGGGGGACAACCGGTACGGCAAGGCGGAGACGCGGGTGGTCCGCATCCTGCGCGACTCCGACCGGCACGAGATCCGCGACCTCAACGTCTCCACCGCGCTGCGGGGCGACTTCGCCGACGCGCACGAGACCGGCGACCAGGCCCACGTGCTGCCGACGGACTCCCAGAAGAACACCGCGTTCGCCTATGCCGAGGAGCACGGCGTGACCTCCCCGGAGGACTACGCGATCGCGCTGGCCGATCGGCTGATGGTCGCCTGCCCGGCGGCCACGTCGGCCCAGGTGCGGGTCGAGGAGTACGCCTGGGACCGGATCCCCGTCGGCGCCCCTTCGGACTCCGCAGGTCACGACCACGCCTTCACCCGGCGCGGCACCGACACGCGCACCTGCGTGATCACCGTCGAGGGCCGGGACCCGCACCGGGTGCACGTGCTGTCCGGGCTGACCGACCTGACCGTGCTGAAGTCGACCGGCTCGGAGTTCACCGGCTTCCTGAAGGACCGCTACACGACCCTCCCCGAGACGGACGACCGGATCCTGGCCACCTCCCTCACCGCCCGCTGGCGACACGCCCCCGGCGCGACACCGGCGGACTGGAACGCGTCGTACGACGGCGTGCGGGCGCTGCTGCTGTCGACGTTCGCCACGACGTACAGCCACGCCCTCCAGGAGACCCTGTACCGGATGGGCCGGGCCGTGCTGGAGGCCCACCCGGGGCTGGCCGAGATCCGGTTCTCGGCGCCCAACAAGCACCACTTCCTCGTCGACCTCTCGCCGTTCGGAGTCACCAACCCGGGAGAGGTGTTCCACGCCGCCGACCGCCCCTACGGCCTGATCGAGGCTCAGGTGCGCCGCGACGACGCGCCCGACGAAGGCGTCGCCTGGCGCGACGTGCCGGGGTTCTGCTGATGGGGTTCGACGAGCTGGACGACGGCGACGCCAGAGCGCTGCTGCTGCGCTGCCTGTCCGCACCGGACTGGGCCGATCAGGTGCTGGCCGGCCGTCCCTACGCGACCGAGCAGGACCTGACCGATGCCGCCGACCGGGCGGCGCGCCAGCTCTCCGACGGTGACGTCGAGGCGGCCCTCGCCGGCCACCCGCGGATCGGGGAGCCCGCGGCGGCGACCCACAACGCGGCGGCGTCGTCCCACGAGCAGAGCGGAGTCGACGCCGGCGACGTCTCGACCGCTGAGCAGCTGGCCGACGGCAACCGGGCCTACGAGGCCAGGTTCGGACATGTGTTCCTGATCCGGGCGGCCGGACGCACCGGCCCGGAGATCCTCGGCGAGCTCCGGCGCCGCCTCGACAACCCACCCGAGGTCGAGCGGGACGAGATGCTCGACAACCTGCGCCAGATCATGCTGGTCCGGCTCGACCAGGAGGCCTAGCGCGATGACGACCCTGAGCACCCACATCCTCGATCTTGCGCACGGCCGTCCCGCCGCCGGCGTGCCGGTCCAGCTCCTCGACGTCTCGGGCTCCGGCCTCGCCGAGGCCACCACCGACGACGACGGACGGGCCTCGCTCGGAGGCGAGCTGGCCGCCGGCCGCTACACGCTGCGGTTCGACGTCGCCGTCCACCAGCCCGACGGCTTCTATCCCGAGGTGGCCGTCACGTTCACGGTCACGGCGGAGCAGGACCACTACCACGTGCCGCTGCTGCTCAGCCCCTTCGGCTACTCCACCTACCGTGGCAGCTGACCTCGACCTCGTCGTCCGCGCGCGGCGGGCGATCGTCGAGGGTGCCGAGAGCTCGGTCAGCGTGGGCGTCTCGGCGGGTCGGATCGTCGTCCTCGCGCCCTACGACGAGCCGCCGGCCGCCGCGCGCACCGTCACCCTCGAGGCCGACGAGGTGCTGCTCCCGGGGCTGGTCGACACCCACGTCCACGTCAACGAGCCCGGCCGCACCGAGTGGGAGGGCTTCGACACCGCCACGCACGCGGCCGCGGCCGGGGGCGTGACGACGATCGTCGACATGCCGCTGAACTCCGTGCCGCCGACGGTGACCGTCGACGCCTTGCGGGTCAAGCAGGACGCCGCCCGTGACCGGGTCTTCGTCGACGTCGGGTTCTGGGGCGGTGCGGTGCCCGAGCACCTCGGCGACCTGGCGGCGCTGCACGGGGCCGGTGTCCTCGGCTTCAAGTGCTTCCTGCTCGACTCGGGCGTCGCGGAGTTCCCACCCCTGACGGCCGAGGGGCTGACGGCCGCGATGACCGAGACCGCGCGGCTGGGCTCCCTGCTGCTGGTGCACGCCGAGGACGACCGCCTGATCGAGGACGCGCCGGCCGACGGACCGTCGTACGCCGGGTTCCTGGCCTCCCGGCCACCTGCGTCCGAGGACTCCGCGATCCACCTCGTGATCCAGACCGCCCGCCGGACCGGCGGCCGCGCCCACGTCGTCCATCTCTCGTCGGCGAGCGCCCTGCCCGAGCTCCACGCCGCCCGCGCCGACAGTGTCGACGTCTCGGTCGAGACCTGCCCGCACTACCTCACGCTGGCAGCGGAGGACGTGCCCGACCGGGCCACGGAGTTCAAGTGCTGCCCGCCGATCCGCGACCTGTCCAACCAGGACCTGCTGTGGGCGGGCCTCGCTGCCGGAGACATCGACTTCGTCGTGACCGACCACTCCCCGAGCACCGTCGATCTGAAGGTGCCGGACTTCGGGCACGCGTGGGGCGGCATCTCCTCCCTCCAGGTCGGGCTCACCGCCGTCTGGACCGCCGCCAGCTCCCGGGGAGTTCCGCTCACCGACGTCGTGCGCTGGATGGCGACCGCCCCCGCCGACCGGGTCGGGCTCTCCCGCAAGGGCCGGATCGAGGTCGGCGGCGACGCCGACCTGGCCGTGCTCGCGCCCGACGAGTCGTTCGTGGTCGACGTGTCGCGCCTCCACCACAAGAATCAGGTCTCGGCCTACGCCGGCCGCACCCTGCAGGGCGTCGTACGGCGTACCTTCCTGGCGGGGCGCGAGATCGACGACGAGCCCCATGGCCGGTTGCTGGCGAGAGGAACCCGATGAGCTACGCCGTACCTCCGGGCGGGCTGCCGCCGCAGACGAGGCTGACGACCGACCGGGCGCGCTTCACGGAGGCGTACGCCGTGGTCCCGCGCGGCTCGATGACCGACATCGTCGCGTCGTACCTCCCCCACTGGGAGCAGGCTCGGTGCTGGATCCTGGCCCGTCCGCTCAGCGGGTTCGCCGAGACGTTCAGCCACTACGTGACGGAGGTCGCGCGCGGTGGCGGCTCCGACCGCCCCGAGCCCGACCCCGACGCCGAGGCCGTGCTGTTCGTGACCTCCGGCCGGCTCCGGCTCACGCTCGACGGCAGGAACCACGACCTGCGGCCGGGCGGCTACGCCTACCTGCCGCCGGGCGCGGTGTGGTCGATCAGGAACCGCCAGGCCCGGCCCGCGACGTTCCACTGGATCCGGAAGGCCTACGAGCGGGTGGACGGACTCGACTCCCCACCGGCGTTCGTGACCCACGAGCAGGACGTCGAGCCGCTGGTGATGCCCGGCACCGACGGCGCCTGGTCGACGACGCGGTTCGTCGACATCGCCGACCTGCGCCACGACCTGCACGTCAACATCGTCAACTTCGAGCCCGGCGGGACGATCCCCTTCCCCGAGACCCACGTGATGGAGCACGGGCTCTACGTGCTCGAGGGCAAGGGCGTCTACCTGCTCAACACCGACTGGGTGGAGGTGGAGGCCGGCGACTACATGTGGCTGCGTGCCTTCTGCCCCCAGGCCTGCTACGCCGGCGGCCCGGGTCCCTTCCGCTACCTGCTCTACAAGGACGTCAACCGCCACCCGAGGCTGACGATCTGACGCTTCGATCACCGAGTCGGCGCAGGTCAGCGCACTGGCAGCGGGACTCGGTACAGTGGGGCGCGGCCTGTTGTTCGCATGGATAACCAGCAGGTACGCGGCACGACAAGCAACCATGCCTCCGGTGCCACGCGCACACCAGGACGGAGGGAGTGGTGATGGCCGAGGTCACCGTCAACGGTGAGCCGCTCGGGCTCGACGGCGTCACGCCGCACACCACCGCGCTCGACTTCCTGCGCGACCGCGGCCTCACCGGCGCCAAGGAGGGGTGCGCGGAGGGTGAGTGCGGGGCCTGCTGCGTGCTCGTCGCGCGACCTCCCGCCGACGGCTCGCCGGGCGCCGAGTGGACGTCGATCAACGCCTGTCTGGTGTCGGCTGCCTCCTTCGCCGGTCAGGAGCTGGTGACCAGCGAAGGTCTCGGCACACCCGACCGGCTCCACCCTGTGCAGCGCGAGCTCGCCGAGCGCGGCGGCTCCCAGTGCGGCTACTGCACGCCGGGGTTCGTCTGCTCGATGGCCGCGGAGTACTACCGGTCCGACCGCGCCGCCTCGCCGTCCACCAACGGAACGCACGGCGACAACGGCTTCGACCTCCATGCCCTGAGCGGCAACCTCTGCCGCTGCACCGGCTACCGCCCGATCCGCGACGCGGCGTACGCCCTCACCCGACCCGCCGCCGCCGACCCCCTCGCCGTACGCCGGACGGCTGCGGCGCCAGCTCCCACACCAACTCGGATCGAAGGCGATGGTGCGACGTTCGTCCGCCCCCCCGACCTCGCCGCGGCCCTCGACATCCTGGCCGATCGTGACGACGCGACGCCGGTCGCCGGCGCGACCGACCTCGGGGTCGAGATCAACCTCCGCGGCTCGCGGCCGGGCCTGCTGGTGGCGATCGACCGGCTCCCCGAGCTGCGCGACCTCCAGTGGTCGGGCGACGAGCTCCGGATCGGGGCGGCGCTGTCGCTGACCGAGATCGAACGGCGGCTGACCGGCCGGGTGCCGGTCCTCGACGACCTGTTCTGGCAGTTCGCGTCCCGGCCGATCCGCAACGGCGCCACCCTCGGCGGCAACCTCGGCACCGGTTCGCCGATCGGCGACAGCCCGCCGGTGCTGCTCGCCCTCGGCGCCGACGTCGTCCTGGTCTCCGCATCCGGCGAACGCCGCGTGCCGCTCGCCGACTACTTCACCGGCTACCGCACCACTGTCCGGACCCACAGCGAGCTGATCGCAGAAGTGGTGGTCCCGCTGCCGCTCGCTCCACTGACCGCGTTCCACAAGATCGCCAAGCGGCGGTACGACGACATCTCCAGCGTCGCGATCGGGTTCGCGATCGAGGTGGGCGACGGGGTCGTCCGCTCCGCGCGGATCGGCCTCGGCGGCGTCGCCGCCACCCCGGTCCGGGCGCTGGAGACCGAGGCCGCCCTGGTCGGGCGGCCGTGGTCGCCCGAGACCGTCGACGCGGCCGCGCTCGTCCTGGCGGCGGAAGGCACCCCGATCGACGACCAGCGGTCCTCGGCGCGCTACCGGTCGGCGATGCTCGGGCAGTCGCTGCGCCGGCTGTTCGCCGAGTCGGCTGACGGGGTGCGCCCATGAGCGAGCTCTCCCAGCGCCCGGCCGACGCCGTGGTCGGCGAGACCGTCCCCCACGAGAGCGCCGCTCTCCACGTCACCGGTCGCGCGCTCTACACCGACGACCTGACGCCGCGGACCAAGGACGTCCTGCACGCCTGGCCGGTGCAGGCTCCCCACGCCCACGCGCGGGTCACCGCCCTCCGGGTCGACGCGGCGTACGCCGAGCCGGGCGTCGTCCGCGTGCTGACCGCGGACGACGTCCCGGGTGTCAACGACTCCGGGATCAAGCACGACGAGCCGCTGTTCCCGACCGAGGTGATGCACCACGGCCAAGCGGTCTGCTGGGTGCTCGCCGAGACCCTCGAGGCCGCCCGTCGTGGAGCGGGCCGGGTCGAGGTCGACTACGAGCCGCTTCCGGCGCTGGTGACCATCCGTGAGGCGATCGAGGCCAAGAGCTTCCAGGGGGTTCTGCCCGGTGCGGTGCGCGGGGACGTGGAGGAGGGACTGGCTCGCGCCGCCCACGTGTTCGAGGGTGAGACCGAGATGGCCGGGCAGGAGCAGTTCTACCTGGAGACCCAGGCGTCACTGGCCGAGGTCGACGACGGCGGCCAGGTGTTCGTGCAGTCGTCCACGCAGCACCCGACCGAGACGCAGGAGGTCATCGCCCACGTCCTCGGTCTCGCCAGCCACGCCGTCACCGTGCAGTGCCTGCGGATGGGTGGCGGCTTCGGCGGCAAGGAGACGCAGGCCAACCCGTACGCCGCGGTGGCGGCGCTCGGCGCGACCCTGACCGGCCGCCCGGTCCGGGTGCGGCTCACTCGGACGCAGGACATCACCCTGACCGGCAAGCGGCACGGCTTCCACGCGACCTGGCGGGTCGGCTTCGACGACGACGGCCGACTGGTGGCGCTCGACACCACGCTGACCTCCGACGGCGGCTGGAGCCTCGACCTGTCCGAACCGGTGCTGGCGCGGGCGATCTGCCACGTCGACAACGCCTACTGGATCCCCGACGCGCGCATCCACGGTCGCGTCGCGAAGACCCACAAGACGTCGCAGACCGCCTTCCGCGGCTTCGGCGGGCCCCAGGGGATGCTGGTGATCGAGGACATCCTCGGCCGGTGTGCCCCCCTGCTCGGGATCGACCCGCTCGACCTGCGCCGCCGCAACTTCTACGTCGAGGGTCAGGAGACGCCGTACGGGCAGCCGGTGCGGCACGCCGAGCGCGTCGGCATCGCGTGGGACCAGGTGCTCAGCACCGGCGAGGTCGCCACCCGGTCGGCGGAGATCGCGGACTTCAACGCCGCTCACCCGCACACCAAGCGGGCGCTGGCCATGACGCCGGTGAAGTTCGGGATCTCGTTCAACCTGACCGCGTTCAACCAGGCCGGTGCGCTGGTGCACGTCTACAAGGACGGCTCGGTCCTGATCAACCACGGTGGCACCGAGATGGGCCAGGGCCTGCACACGAAGATGCTCCAGGTCGCGGCCACGTCGCTGGGCGTACCGCTGTCGAAGGTGCGGCTCGCGCCGACCCGCACCGACAAGGTTCCGAACACGTCGGCCACCGCCGCGTCCTCCGGCGCCGACCTCAACGGCGCGGCGATCAAGAACGCCTGCGAGCAGATCACGGCGCGGCTGGTCGAGGTCGACGACGGACGTCACCTGCCGTGGGAGGAGCTGGTCCGCGCGGCGTACTTCGCGCGCGTGCCCCTGTTCGCTGCGGGCTACTACCGCACCGAGGGGCTGCACTGGGACGCCACGGTGTTCCGGGGCTCGCCGTTCAAGTACTTCGCGTACGGCGTCGCCGCGGCCGAAGTGGAGGTCGACGGGTTCACCGGCGCCTACCGC
>Ga0070665_100001918_pt1 | contig 23511 bp, 23 predicted proteins | sample KBSS13metaG_FD_65862 | JGI IMG/M metagenome (GOLD analysis project Ga0070665, IMG submission 65862) | Switchgrass rhizosphere microbial communities from Kellogg Biological Station, Michigan, USA - KBS S1-3 metaG | ecosystem: Host-associated > Plants > Roots > Rhizosphere > Soil ... | reverse complement strand
AACATCACCGGATGCCGTCGAGACGGAAGCCAAGCCGTTGATCTCGCGGACGGTCAAACCTCCAGATGCGCTGTCCGCCTTCAGGTTTCCGTTCACAGCGCCGACTTCGAGATTCCCGCTCGCCGACGCGAACTTGCAGTCGGCGTATCGACCTTCGGCGGTGATGCACGCCGACGCCGACGATGCGTTGACCCGCGAGCCGGCGGGCAACGCAATGTCGACGACGACCGCTCCCCGGCGGGGGAACGCGAACCCGCGCTGGCTCGACACCCGCAGCGCACCGTTGTTGAAGTCGACGGACACCTGCTCGGCGGCCTTGACGTCATGGCTGCGGGTTTCATCGCGAGGCCGCACCTCGACGACCGTGTCGTCGCGGTCACTGGCGACCAGTCGCACAGCGCCTGCGGAAATCTCGACCGTCGCGGTGATCGGTTGGGGTGTAGCGAAAGTGGGCATCGTTTCTCCTCCTTGGTGTTGTGGACTAGCGGACCCAGCCGCTGAAGTGCTTGCCGGAATCGCCGCGTGGACGCCGGGACCCGCTGAGCGCCGCCGACACCGCGCGGACAAGCCACGCGTTCACCGAGAGTCCGTCGCCGCGTGCGGCAACGTCGACGCGGGCACGCAGGTGTTCCGGGAGCCGCAGCGTCACCCGCCAGGTGCCGCCGTCGTCGTCGGACTCGGGCATTACGGCGGCCGCGTCCGGCCCGTCCTCTATGCCGGTCGACACGCTGAACTCGGGATCGCGCCCGCGCAGTCGAACGTCGACCGAGCCGGGCGCGAGGTCGCGGGTGATCTGTTGCGCCGCCTCCGACAGCGCCTCGAGCAGGGCCAGCCGAATCGCCGATTCCAGCGGTGCGGTCAGTCGCTCGGCAAGCGCCTGCGCGTCCTGCCCCCCTGCGGCAGCCGCCACAGACAACTCGTGGCGCACCGAATCCACATACGGCTGCAATTCCATGGTGTCATGGTGACATCATTATGGTGTCACCACAAGCGTCAGTTTGACGCAGCGGCCAGTCAGGACCCCTTGAGCTGCTCCAATAGCCCGTGCAGATCGAGTTGGCCGCGGTGCGCCACCAGCGAGTCCCCCTGGAAGCGGTCGATGTGAATGCCCGCGATCGAGACTTTGGTGCCGGTCGGCGCGATGCCCCGGAATTCACCGGTATGGGTGCCGGTGAATCGGCAGCGCGTTATGCCGTGCGAACCGTCGACGAGGACTTCTTCGATTTCGTGTTGACCATCGGGAAAGCCCCGAATGAACTCCTCCAGATGCGCCCGCCACTCGGCCCACCCGACGGGTTCCGAACTACCGACCTCAGCGACCAACCGGGGCGAGACCAACGCCTCGACGGTGTCCCAGTCGCGTCTGTCCAGCGCCGCGTAGAAGCACTCCACCAGTTCCCGGACCGCGTCATCGTTCGAATCAGGCACGAGGCCAACGATATTTACCCACGAACCTTGGCGATGATCGTTTCGGCGAACCGCTCGATCGGTTCGCGGTAACGCTCGACGCCGCCGGGCGCCAACTCCGCCCCCATCCACGGCACCGACATCACCTGGGTGATGCCGACTTCCTCGGCCCGCTTGTACAGGTCAGGCGTCGGCGGTTCGAGCAGCGCCAGCAGGATGTCGAACGGCTCGTTCTCGCGGCCGTATTCGCGGCGCAGTTTCTTCAGCCTCTCGGCGTAATCGACCGCGTCGTCCCATGCGTACGCGTAACCGACCCAGCCGTCGCACAGTCTGGCCGCGCGCCGCAGCGCGGCTTCGGATTCACCGCCGCACAGGATGGGCACCGGCGTCTCGGGATGGGGTTCGATCATCAGCTCGGGAACCTGGTAGTACTCGCCGCTCCAGGACACCCAGCCGCCGCGCCACAGCTCCCGCAGCGCAGGGATCATTTCGTTGAGCCGCTTGCCACGCGTATCGAAGTCCTGACCCAGCAGCTCGTATTCCTCACGCATCCACCCGACGCCGACACCGAGTGACACCCGGCCTTCAGACAGCACCGCGGCCGTCGCGACCTGTTTGGCGACCTCGATCAGCGGCCGCGCGGGCGCCACGTAGACCGCGTTCGAAAAGCGCAGCCGATGCGTCACCGCCGCCATCGCACCGGTCAGCACCCACGAGTCCGGCCAGGCAGTGTCTGGTGCCCACCCTGGCCTTCCCGTTGGTGAGTCGGGGTAGGGCGAGGACAGCTCGCGGGGATAGATCAGGTGGTCGGAACAGATCAGCCCGTCGTAGCCGGCCTCGTCGAACATCCGGGCCACCGCGATGATCTCGGTGGTCTTCATGAACGGTGTGCCGCTCCAAAACTGCATCCTGTTTCTTTATCTCGAAATTCGGGCAGCATCAATGGATGCCAACGCTGTTGTGGTTTCGGCGCGATCTGCGGCTGCGTGACCTGCCGGCGCTGCTTGACGCCGCGGCCCAGGACGGCGAGGTGCTGGCCTGCTATGTGCTGGACCCGCGGCTGACGGCTTCGGCTGGTTCACGTCGGCTGCAGTATCTGTACGACGCGCTACGGGATCTGCGTGGCTCTCTCGATGGGCGGCTGCTTGTCACCCGCGGTCGCCCGGAGAAGCGAATTCCCAAGCTAGCCAAGCAGATTGGCGCCACATCAGTGCACGTCTCGGCGGATTATTCGCCGTTCGGCCGCCGACGCGACGACGCTGTTCGCGACGCGCTGGGTGACGTCTCGCTCGAGGAGGCCGGGTCGCCGTACCTGGTGTCGCCAGGCCGGGTCGTCAAGAGCGACGGCACGCCGTACAAGGTGTTCACCCCGTTCTACGACGCTTGGCGGCGGCACGGCTGGCGACCGCCGGCCGACTCGAGCGCAAGCTCGGCGCGCTGGGTCGACCCAGCCGACGTGCCCGGCGGGGTGGACATCCCTGACGCCGGGGTGAAGCTGGAGCTGCCTGCCGGCGAGACGGCCGCCCACAGGCAATGGGCGAAATTCGTTGACAGCGAACTGGACAACTACGCCGAGCACCGCGACCGGCCTGACCTCGACGCCACCAGTCGGATGTCGGCGCACCTGAAGTTCGGCGCCATCCACCCGCGCACCATGGCCGCCGATCTGGACCGCGGCAAGGGCGCTCAGGCCTATCTACGCGAGCTGGCATTCCGTGACTTCTACGCCGCGGTGCTTCACGAGTGGCCCGACAGCGCGTGGTGGAACTGGAACAAGTCCTTCGACGCGATCCAGGTCGACGATGACCGAGAGCTGTTCGAGGCATGGAAGGCGGGCCGCACCGGCTTTCCGATTGTCGATGCCGGCATGCGCCAACTCGCGCAGACCGGCTTCATGCACAACCGGGTCCGGATGATCGTCGCGTCGTTTCTGGTCAAGGATCTGCACCTGCCCTGGCAGTGGGGCGCCCGGTGGTTTCTGGAGCAGTTGGTTGACGGCGACATCGCCAACAATCAACACGGTTGGCAGTGGGCCGCCGGCTGCGGCACCGACGCCGCGCCGTACTTCCGGGTGTTCAACCCCGCGACGCAGGGCAAGAAGTTCGATCCGGACGGCGCCTATGTTCGCCGTTGGGTGCCCGAGGTGGACGACGCCGACTATCCCGAACCGATTGTCGATCATGCATCAGAGCGGAAGGAAGCGCTGCGCCGCTACAGCCAGCTCACCTGACAGGGGTTTTTGTGGTCAAACGGGGGTACGGCTGCGCGTAGTAGACCTGTGCCAGAATGTCTGCAGACTCAGCCCGACCATGAGGAGTAACCGTGGCCAACACCGAGGTGGAACGACACACCGGCGTCGACGTCGAAGATGTGCCCTCCGCGGAGTGGGGCTGGTCCAAGGAGAACCACAAGCTGATCCACATCGGGGGGCTGCTGGCCGCCGGATTCATGCTGCTGATGCTGCGGGGCAATCACGTCGGCCACGTTGAGGACGGCTTCCTGATCGCGTTCGCGATCCTCATCCTGATCGCGGTGGCGCGTGACTGGTGGCTGCGCCGCCGGGGCTGGATTCGGTAGCGCGCTCAGACCGAGTAAAGCGGGCGGAAGGCCCCCGAGCCGATCCGGAAGAGCGTCTCGCTCGATGCGACCGTGTCCGCTGAGACGTCGGCGGCCACGAGCGCGTGCGCCTTGAAGGCCCGCGCGGCAGAACTCACCCGATGGTGGATCGCGTCAGTCTGACGGCCGAGCTCGGCCGGCCACGGCGAACCCCACACGGTGACTTCGGTGAGTCCGCGCTTCAGCACGTGGACAACCTCGTCTCGGACCCGCTGATCGGCAGCCAGCAGTTCGGCGCTGACGGCCAGCGCACCGACGCGCGATGAGCTGCGAACCATCGACAGAAAGCCCTCGTTCACGTCTCGTGCCGTCGCACCCAGAATCGTCAGCGGTCGGGGGTCGCCTCCGTCGGCGACCATCACATTGACATCCCAGCCGGCCCTCGCGCGGTCATACAGCCAACCGCCCGCCGACTGCACGACATCCTCGGCGCTGGCAGCGAGAACGTTGAGTTGGTACCGGAGCACCCTGCTTGCGGCCGCGCGATCGATGCCCGCGGCGGTCTTGTCGTCGGCGATGACGGATCGGGTTGCCATGCCTAGAGCGTGACACTTCTGTCATGATCTGTAAAGGTTAGATTTTCCTGGCCAAACGCCGTCCGGCCAACCGGCTGGTCGAAAATCCTGACTTGTGCCGAGCGGTCAGCCCGCGGCGGCGGCCAGCGGCATAGCCGCTCCGATGGGTGTCAGGTCAGTGGACAGCCCTGCGGCGCTGCGTATTTCGACGAAGGCGTCGACCATCGCGTCGGTGGCCTCATGCGGGTCGTCGAGCGTGAGATCGTCGGTCAGCACCGAGATCGCGAGCTGGTCGACGTAGCTCCACACCGTGATGTTCATCCCGCTGCCCACCACCACCGGTCCAACAGAATAGATTTCGCTGACCGTCGCGCCCTCGATGTTGCCGCGTTCACGCGGACCGGGCACATTCGAGATGACCAGATTCATGACGCTGGCCGACTCGAGTCGGCGTGCCTGCCTACGGAACAGTCCGGGCGCGAGCGCGGGGGGAAGATAGGACAGCCAGGCAGGCAGCACCGTCGGCCCGAGAAGTTGGTTGTTTTCTTTCGCAATGGTGGTCGCCACCGACGTCAACTCCACCCGCTTGAGCGGATCATCGATGTGCACCGGCAACGACGGCGTCATGTACGTGAATTCGTTGCCCACCAACCGTTCCGGCGAAGGATTGTAGCTCACCGGGACTCCCGCGATCAGTGGTGAATCGGCCGTGCCGTCATAGCGCAGCAGCAGTTGACGAAGAGCTCCCGCCGCGGTCGCCAACACGATGTCATTGAGGGTGACGCCGAGATGCTTGCTCGTTTCCTTCACGTCCGCCAGCGCCAGCGGTGCCGTTGCGAACCGGCGGCCCGGGGACACGACATGGTTGATGAAGCACTGGGGCGGGGCGAAGTTGCGGGCGAGATCCGGATGCTGACCGCGCTCCTTCGAGCGACTCCGGACCCGCGAAACACCGCGGGCCGTTTCGCGCACCAGCCGGGGCAGTTTTCCGATAAGTCGCACGTGATCGCGACCGGCCGCCTTCAGCAGGCTGCCCCGCGTCTGCTCCGACGATTCGGTCAGCGTGACGGGCACCGCTTGGGGCGGCGCCATCGCCTTGGCCATCTGGTTGGCCGAGGCCACCCCGTCGGCCAGCACGTGGTGGACCTTGTGAATGATCGCGATGCGGTTGTCGGCCAACCCCTCGGCGACATACATCTCCCACATGGGGCGGCTGCGATCGAGCGGGGCACTGGCGATCTCGCCGATCAGCTGATCGAGCTCCCGGCGTCCGCCGGGAGCGGACACCCGCGCGCGGCGCAGGTGATAGTCGAGGTCGATGTCGTCGTTCTCCACCCACATCGGGTGGTGCAGTTTCAGCGGTATGTCGACCAGTTGGTAGCGAAGCGCGGGCAGCGTCATCAATCGCGGATAGGCGACTTCGCGGAACAGATCGAAGGTGAATCCGCCCTCGACGCCGGACACGTCGAGAATGCCGATCTTGAGCGTGTGCATATGAACCTCGGGCGTCTCGCTGTACAGCATCAGCGCGTCGACGCCATTGAGTCGCCTCATACCCCACCCCGTTCTCCCCGGCCCCTGCCCTATTGCACTCCTTGCAGATGCCCACCATGCGGCTTCGGCGAACATTCACCACAGCAGTGACACTTCACACGGACTCTGTAAAGCTTTGGCAATGAGTCTCGTCGCCGGACGCGGTCCACTCAGTAAGGACCCCGCAGGCTGGTTCTCGCCTCCCCTACCCGGAGAGGTCGTCTTCATCGAGCCGCACCGGCGCCGTGTGCAGGCCATCAGCAACGGGCAGACGGTCATCGACACCGAGCGGGCGTTGCTCGTGCACCGGCGCGACCACCCACTGAGCTACGCGTTCCCGGCCGAGGACGTCGGCGGCCTGCCAAGCGAAGCCGAACCGCAGGCTCCCGGGTATGTCCACGTGCCGTGGGACGCGGTCGACACCTGGCTCGAGGAGGGCCGCCAACTCGTCCATTACCCGGCCAACCCGTACCACCGCGTCGACTGCCGACCGACTCACCGCCAGTTGCGTGTCGACGTCGCAGGCACCGGCCTGGTCGACACCGCGGACACGGTGATCGTTTTCGAGACCGCGCTTGAGCCTCGCCTCTATGTCGACCCGTCGCTGGTCCGCACCGACCTGTTGCGCCGTACGGAAACGACGTCCTATTGCAACTACAAGGGCTACGCGACGTACTGGGCGGCGGTCGTTGGCGACACCGTGGTCGACGACGTGGCGTGGAGCTACGAGGACCCACCGCCTGAGTGCCTGCCCATCAAGGGATATCTCAGCTTCGACGCGGCCCGTGCCGAGGTAGTCGCGGAGCTTCCTGCTATGTGACGCCCGTCACAGCAAGGTGCGTGACCTCGTAGCCTACGGTTCCGTCACCGTAGGTTGCCGTGGTTACGGTTGCGTACGTTTTGCCTGGTCCGCCACACTTTTCGCAGTTTGCCAAGCGAAGGGAAAAGCGTTGGGCCACTACCTCACCAATCTCCGTGACATCGAGTTCAACCTGTTCGAGGTGCTGAACATCGGCGGTGTTCTCGAGTCCGGGGGCTATGGCGATCTGGACGCCGACACGGTGCACACGATGCTCGACGAGGTCGCGCGGCTTGCAGACGGCCCGGTGGCCGAATCCTTCGCCTCGGCCGACCGCAAGCCGCCGGTCTTCGACCCTGAGCACCACACCATCAGCGTGCCAGGCGAATTGGCCAAGTCGGTGCAGGCGGTCAAGGACGCCGAGTGGTGGCGCATCGGCCTGCCCGAGGAGATCGGCGGGGTGCCCGCGCCCAGGGCATTGGTGTGGGCGGTCAACGAAATGCTGCTGTGCGCCAACCCGTCCGCCGCGTTTTGGTGGGCGCTGGGGCCCGCGATGGCGCTCGCGCTGTACGAAGAGGGCAACGACCAGCAAAAGCATTGGGCTGCAGTGGGTTTGGAGCGCGGCTGGGCAGCCACCATGGTGTTGACCGAGCCTGACGCGGGCTCCGACGTCGGCGCTGGGCGCGCCAAGGCCATCGCCCAACCCGACGGCACCTGGCACATCGAGGGTGTGAAGCGGTTCATCTCCGGCGGCGACGTCGGAGATACCGCCGAGAACATCTTCCATCTGGTGCTGGCCCGGCCCGAGGGTGCCGGACCGGGCACCAAGGGCCTGAGCCTGTTCTATGTGCCACAGTTCCTGTTCGACCCCGACACCTTCGAGCTCGGCCCACGCAATGGCGTCTTCGCGACCGGGCTGGAGCACAAGATGGGGCTGAAGTCCTCCCCCACATGCGAATTGACGTTCGGCGCCCATGGCGTCCCCGCCGTCGGGTATCTGGTTGGCGACGTCCACAACGGCATCGCGCAGATGTTCACCGTCATCGAGAACGCGCGGATGACAATCGGTGTCAAAGCGGCGGGCACACTGTCGACGGGCTACCTCAACGCGCTGGCGTTCGCGAAGGAGCGGATCCAGGGGGCCGATCTCACCCAGATGACCGACAAGTCGGCGCCCCGAGTGACGATAATCCACCACCCGGATGTGCGCCGCAGCCTGATGACGCAGAAGGCCTACGCCGAGGGGCTGCGGGCGCTGTACATGTATGCCGCCGCCCACCAGAACGACGATGTGGCTCAGCAGGTTTCGGGCGCAAGTGCCGAGATGGCGCACCGCGTCGACGACCTGCTGCTTCCGATCGTCAAGGGCGTGGGATCCGAACGCGCATACGAACTGCTCACCGAGTCGCTGCAGACGCTCGGCGGTTCGGGCTTCCTGCAGGACTACCCGATCGAGCAGTACATCCGCGACGCCAAGATCGACTCGCTCTACGAGGGCACCACCGCGATCCAGGCGCTGGACCTGTTCTTCCGCAAGGTCGTTCGCGACCGCGGTGAGGCGCTGGCGCATGTCGCGTCGCAGATCAGCCAGACGATCGACAGTTCCGATGCGGCGCTGAAAACCCAGGCCGCCCAACTGCGGACCGCACTGGAACACGTCCAGGCGATGACGGCAACGCTGACCGGCTATCTGATGGCCGCCGCCGAACAGCCAACGGAGATCTACAAAGTCGGCCTGGCGTCGGTCCGGTACCTGCTCGCAGTCGGCGACCTGGTGATCGGATGGCGGCTTCTGGTCCAGGCGAACATCGCGCAGGCCGCGCTCGCCGCGGCCAAGGGCGACGAGGCGTTCTATCGGGGCAAGATCGCCACCGCGACGTTCTTCGCCGCCAACATGCTTCCGGCCCTTGCGGCAGTGCGGAGCATCATCGAAAACCTCGACGACGACATCATGACCCTGCCCGAGGCCGCGTTCTGAGTTAGCGCGTGCTGATCAGTCGCGCGACAACGCGCACCACCATGCGACTCGCGATGTGGCGTGCGGTGTCGATGGGCGACGCCGACGGCCGTGCGGGCGCGATGCCGAGGCGCGGGAACAGCGCGAGCGCATTGGTGCGGTCGATCGCATCGCGGGTGGCGCTGTCCAACGCAGGGGAGGTCTCCAACCCCGCCGCGAAGAGCTTGCCCGCGGCCACGGGCGCGAACGGCCAGTCTGACCCGAACGTGATGTGTCCCGGCTTGGCGAACGCCAGCAGTGTCGGCAGCGCCGCGGCACTGGATGACAGCGCCGTATCGAAGTAGAAACTCGAGAAGTCGTCGAGGGTGTCGGCGGGACTGGCACCGGTGTCGGCCATGATCGCAACGGCCATGCGGTGTGAGGCATACGGGACGAAGCCGCCGGCGTGGCTCAGGATGAATTTGATGTTCGGGTACTTGCGCCGAATGCCATTGCGCACCAACAGATATGCTGCACGCGTGGTGTCAAGCAGGAAATCCGCCGCGAACGGCGCGACGCCCGGCACCGTTGGGCCAGGCAGGTCGGCCGGGTGGATGAACACCACCGCAGATCGCGCGTCAAGCTCGGCCCAGATCGCGTCCTGCCCCTCCTGACCCAAGTAGGTTCCTTCGCTGTTGGCCAGCAGCACGACGCCGTCGGCCTTCAACTGGTCAAGCGCGCGCGCCACTTCCGCCACGGATTCGTCGAAGTGCGGCATCGGAACCGTGGCGAAGAACCCGAACCGGTCGGGCTGTGAGGCAACGAGATCGGCGGTGTAGTCGTTGAGATCACGGGCCAGGGCTGACGCATCGGACGCGGCCGGCAGGACGGTCGTGCCAGGAGTCGACACCGACACGATCGCGGTGCCTACCTCGAGTTCGGCCATGGTCTGCAAAGCCGCGTCGGCGCTCCAGTCAGGCAGAGCACGCCCGCCAGCTTCGTCAATACCTGCCCGGCGCAACATCTCTCGGTAGTCGGGTGGAATGATGTGGTTGTGCGTGTCGATACGAAGCACGGCGAGATCCTCAGTAGTCGGGAATGCCTGCGCCTGCCAACGCGGGCACACTGTCTTCACGGCGCAGCACCGAGCGCGCACCCGTCTTGAACATAGCGAGCTTGTCGACGATGGTCTGCCCTTCGCGGGTATGCCCCCAGATGCTGATGCCTTGATACGTCGTTGGCTCCCACGTGTTCTCGTCGACGACGATCGGGTTCCAGCCCACCTCCCATTCGAACCCCGACGGCGTCATCGCGTAGTAGGACAACTCTTTGTCATTGGTGTGCTGACCAACACCCAGCGCCATATCGAAGCCCAATTCCCTGACCCGCTGATAAGACGCGGTCATGTCGTCGAGGTCGGCGACCTGGATGTTGAGGTGCTGCACTCGCGTCCGAATCGGGTTGATGGGCAACCGGTTCACCGCGGCGATGGCCACGGAATGGTGGCGTTCATTGACCCGCAGGAAACGGATCTTGAATTTGATTCCGCTGATCGTTTCGTCGATGTAGTCCGATAATCGGGCATCGAACACAGTGTCGTAGTACCCGCGCACCTGCTGCGGGTTCTTCGAGGTGATCGCGACATGGCCCATGCCGCTCTCGCCGGTGACGAAGCCGTTCACTCGGAGGTCCAGCGGCGCATCGCTGGTCATGGATTTGGTGAAGACCTCCTGCGCCAGCCCGTTGGGGCCGGGGAATCGCACAAGCCGTTCGACGCCGCGCAGCGCGGTTTCCTCCGCAGTCCCCTCGACGACGGGAACGCCGTGTCGCGTGACGCGCGAGACGACCTCGTCGAACGTCGTATGGTCGTCGAGCTGCCAACCGAGTGCGGTGACGTCCTCCCCCGAGCCGCGCTGCAGCAGGAATCGACATTCGTTGTCGTCCAACCGGAATCGCATCACGTCGGGCAACGTCTCGTCGAGGTGCATGCCGATGGCGTCGCGGCCGAAGCGGCGCCAGTCCGCGAACTTGTCGGTCTCAATGACGATGTAGCCGAGGTGGACATTGCCGAAGATGTCAGGCATGAGCGAGCTTCGATTCTGAGCTGAGGAATTCGGTGACGAGCTCGTTGAACAGCTCGGCACGCTCCCACTGCATCCAGTGGCCGGTGTGCGACGTCATCACCAACTCTGCGTTGGGCATGGCGTTCAGCAGCATGGTCCCACCGGTGGGGCGGTTGACCTTGTCGTCGCGGCCCCACAACACCAGCGTCGGTGTTTGAAGCTGCTCGAGCCGCGCATCGCGGGTGAAGTCCATGCGCCACAAAGTGCGCAGACCCGACGGCCGTCGCAGCGGTGGGTTCGCCACCACCTCCGGATCGATGGAGGCCTGGTAGCGCAGCTCGATCAGTTCGTCGGGTACCGAAGAGCCTTCGTACACAAGGTAATTGCGAATGAACGCCTCGAGCTTGTCGCGGCTGGGCCCGTCGCCGCCGTAGTAGGACAGCAGGCTTTTCAGCCCGGCAGTCGGGACGCCCCGCGTCGTCCCGACCCCCCCAGGGCCCATCAACACAAGCTTGCGGACGCGGTTCGGCGTGTCCAAGGCGAGCCGCAGCGCAGCGGCGCCGCCGTAGGAATTGCCGATCAGGTGCGCTGTGTCGATGCCGAGTGCGTCGAGCAGACCGCGGATCATGTCGGCGAGGTAGCCGAACGGATCGCTGTGATCGACATGCTTGTCCGAGCGGCCGTAGCCGGGCATGTCCGGCACGATGACCCGGTAATGCGTTGCGAGCGCGGCGATGTTGCGCGAGTAGTTCGACACGCCCGATGCACCGGGCCCGCCGCCGTGCAGCATGACCACAGCGGGCCCACTGCCAGCCTCGGCGACGAAGATCGGTTTCCCGTCGACGGTGACGGTGTGTTCGGTGAGATTGGCAGTGGTCATGCGGGTACTCCAGTCTTGATAGGCGTGATGGCGGGCGGCGCGGGCAGCGGCTGCCCGGCTTCGGCTGCGGCGTAGATGAATCCGTCCGGACGCACCACGACGGCGGACGCCTTCTTGCGGTGCAACCAACGGGCGAGCGTGGGTTCAGTGACGCGGAACGTCTTGGCGCCGATCGCGGTCCAGGCGTCCGTGCCCCTGGCCAGCACGCCAGTGTGCAAGATGGCCCACTGTCCGCCGATGAGGTCGTCGAGGCGAACGGTGGTGCCGGTGTCGTCCGCGACCCAGGGTTGCGGGATCTGCCAACCCACGGCCGGGTGTGTCCCCGCGGCGAAGAAGCCCTCCTTGTATCGGGCGTCGGGAATCCAGGTCATTTTCACGAGACCGGCATCCACACCGGGCACTCGCACCAGCGCACGGAACACGTGATTGCGTACGGCAGCGATGAGGCGGTTGCGTTCAGTGATGATGCGACCGACGAAGCACGCGCGTCGGGTGACCTCGGTGACGTGTGGCTTGCGTTCGGCCTGGTAGGAGTCCAGCAGCGAATCCGGTGCCTGCCCCCGCACCACAGCGGCGAGCTTCCAGCACAGGTTCGCCGCGTCGCGCACGCCCGCGGACATGCCCTGACCGATCCACGGCGGCATGGCGTGCACGGCGTCGCCAGCGAGGAAGACCCGTCCCACCCGCCACCGGTCGGCGACGCGGACGTGATGGCTGTAGATCACGGCCCGCAGGATCTTGACGTGCTCTCCGGTGATGCCCTGGTCGTTGAGAACCTGCCAAATGTTCTCCTCGCGCAGCAGCGTCTGCTCATCCTCGTCTGTGCGGGCAGGGTACTCCCACCGGTGATGACCCAGCGGCGTCGGGCAATCGACGGTCGGACGAGAAGGGTTGCAGTGGAAGCGAAGTCGGTCGTGGGCATCCCACTCCTTCAGCACCTTGGTATCGATGACGACCCAGCGTTCGGTGTAGGTGCGGCCCTCGTAGCCGACACCCAATTGACCACGCGTCGGTGATGAGCCTCCCTCGGCTGCAATCACATACGACGCGCGGACTCGCTTGAACACATCGGTGCGAAGATCCGCCAGCATCAGCTCGACCTCATCGCCCTTCGGCACCACACGCAGGCATTCGTGCTCGAGCAACACCTCGACGTTGGGCAACCGATCCACACCCTCGCGCAGCACGTGATCCACTGCGGGCTGATAGAGGAACTGCTGCGGTGGATGCCCCGTTCCACGTGACGTGATCTTCAGGTCGATGAACGGGACACCGGCGGCGTCGACGAAGTTCAGCGGGCGGTCGGGCAGCATGTCCTGCTGCAGACGATCCGCCAGGCCGACGGACTGCCATACACGCATCACTTCTTCGTCCGTGGAGATTGCCCTGGCGCGGCCGTAGACGTCGGGATCGCGCTCGATGACGAGCACCTTCAACCCCATCTGACCCAGCAGGTTGGCGGCGGTGGCGCCGGTCGGCCCGTAGCCGATGACCGCCACGTTGTAGACATCTGTACTCATTTTCACTCTCGTCGTCGAGGACTTGTTCTGTAGTGATCGCTACGGTACTGTAGTGTTCACTACGGAGTCAATACCAAACATCCAGGAGCCCAGATGGCCGAGAAGACGCAGCCGGCACGCCGCAAACGCGCTGATGGCGAGCTGTCTCGCGAGCGCATCCTCGACGCCGCCACCGAGATCGCCGCCGAACGCGGCTACGAGGGCACCAGCATTGCGCTGGTCAGCAAGAAGTGCGGCCTGCCCGCGAGCTCGATCTACTGGCACTTCAAGGACAAGGACGATCTCATCGCGGCGGTGATCGAACGCAGCTTCGCGCATTGGCTCACCGCGTGGCAGTTCCCAGACGAGGGCGACGCACCCGAGCGCCTGAAGGGCATGGCGGTCCAGATCGCCAAAGCACTGCTGGACTCCCCCGACTTCATCCGCCTCGGGCTGATGCTGGCGTTGGAACGTCGCCCACAGGAGCCCCGCGCGCGGACGATGTTCCTGCAGGCCCGCGCGGAAGCGTACGGCCAAATGGTCGACGTGATCGACGAACTCGCCCCTGCGCTCGACAACGCTCAGATACAACGACTCGCCACGTACGCCATGGCCGGCGCGGACGGCCTGTTCATCGCGAAGGAGATCGGCGGCGACTCGGTCGACCTGATCGCCTTGTTCGAGCTGCACGCAAGGGCGCTCTACGAAACCGCTCTGCGGATGATTGAAGGAAAGCAATGACACCACAACATGATTGGTCCGTCGCTATCATCGGGTCGGGCAACATCGGCACCGACCTGATGATCAAGGTCCTGCGCAGCGACGGGCCGTTGGCCGTCGGAGCGATGGTCGGCATCGACCCTGCGTCCGACGGTCTGGCCCGCGCCGCGCGCATGGGCGTACCGACCACCGCCGAAGGGGTCGACGGACTGCTGGCGATGCCGAACTTCGGCGATATCAAACTGGTCTTCGACGCGACATCCGCTGGCGCGCATCGCGCTAACTGGAGCAAGCTGCGCGATACCGGCGTGCGGATGCTCGACCTCACACCCGCGTCGATCGGGCCGTTCTGTGTGCCGGTGGTCAACCTCGACGACCACCTTGACGCACCCAACCTCAACATGGTCACGTGCGGCGGACAGGCCACGGTACCCATCGTCGCCGCAGTCAGTCAGTCGGGGATCGTCTCCTACGCCGAAATCGTGTCGTCGATCTCCGCGAAGTCGGCCGGACCCGGCACGCGCGCGAACATCGACGAATTCATCGAAACCACCTCCACCGCCTTGCAACTCGTGGGCGGTGCCCAGCGCGGAAAGGCGGTGATGATCATCAACCCGGCCGATCCTCCCGTGATGATGCGTAACACCGTCTACTGCCTTGTCGACGGTGACGCCGACCATCGGGTGATCGAAAACGACGTATTGACAATGGTCGAAAAGGTCAACGCCTATGTGCCCGGGTATCGCCTGAAGCAGCGGATGCAGTTCGAGACGTTCAGCGCCGAGAACCCGTTGTACATCCCCGAGACCGGAAAGTTCATCGGCACTCGAGTGACCGTGATGCTGGAAGTCACCGGCGCCGCGCACTATCTGCCCGCCTACGCAGGCAACCTCGACATCATGACCTCGGCCGCGAAAGCCACCGCCGAACGGATCGCCATCCAAACCGCCGGAGTACCAGCATGATCTACATCAGCGACGTCACCCTGCGCGACGGCATGCATGCCGTGCGCCATCAGTACAGCGTCGATCAAGCGGTGACGATCGCGAAAGCACTCGATCAGGCAGGCGTCGACTCCATCGAAGTCGCACACGGCGACGGGCTCGGCGGGTCGAGTTGTGTCTACGGGTTCGGCGCGCACACCGATCTCGAGTGGATCGAAGCCGTGGCAGGCGCAGTGAATCACGCCAAGGTGGCCACGTTGCTGCTGCCGGGCATCGGCAGTGTGCACAACCTCAAGGACGCCAACAGCGCCGGCGCCACCGTGGTACGTGTCGCCACGCACTGCACCGAAGCCGACATCTCGGCCCAACACATCGCGGCGGCACGCGAACTCGGCATGGACACCGTCGGCTTTCTGATGATGAGCCATATGACGACCCCCGCCCTGCTGGCCGAGCAGGCCGGGCTGATTGAGAGCTACGGCGCAACATGCATCTACGTGGTGGACTCCGGTGGTGCGATGACCATGCGCGACGTCGCCGAGCGCGTCGATGCGCTGCGCCAAACCCTCTCCCCCACAACGGAGATCGGCATTCACGCGCACCACAATCTGTCGCTGGGCGTGGCCAACTCGATCGTGGCGGTCGAGCACGGAGCCAACCGCGTCGACGCATCGCTCACGGGCATGGGCGCCGGCGCGGGCAATGCCCCACTCGAGGTGTTTGTCGCGGCTGCCACGAAGCTGGGTTGGCAGCACGGGTGCGATCTCCATGCGCTGGAAGACGCGGCCGACGACATCGTCCGGCCGTTACAGGACAGGCCGGTGCGCGTAGACCGCGAGACCCTGACCCTTGGCTACGCCGGCGTGTATTCCAGCTTCCTGCGGCACGCCGAAACCGCCGCCGAACGGTACGACATCGACGCGCGCGCCCTGCTGGAAGAGGCTGGGAGACGCGGGATGGTCGGTGGCCAGGAAGACATGCTCGTCGACATCGCGCTGGATCTCATCGCCGACAATCAGAAGGCGGTGCTGCGGGAATCAGCATCGCCGGCGCGCTGACACAACGGGCATTACCTGTGTCGAGATGCAGAGAAGATTGACAGGACTCGCCTGGCGTTTTACAAGACTTCGGCGTGTCGCCGAAGGCTGTCAATCTCACTGCATAAGTCCTGGTCAGGCGGCGGAGCGGTTACAGCCGCTCCTGCCACACCACCAACACAGGCAGACGAAGTGACGTCACCACCCGAGCGGCGCAGCGACGTCGGCGGTGCGTTGGCACATCGCTACTGATGTAATCATCACTCTTGATGTTCTAATCAGTTCGTGGTTGTATTGGGTCATTGGAGCGCCCGCGCAGATGCGGGCGCAGCAAGACAGAGGAGGCGTCGCCGTGAGTGATATCGATCCGCATGAAAAGTTTCAGAATCTTCCTGCCGCCATCCGCGAGAAGGTCGACTCCGCGCTCTCGGACGCCAAGATCGGGCTCAAGCTGATGGTCGGCCTGGCGTTGGCCGACCGCGAGGAAACCGCCAAACACGCCGTCACCACCGCCGGGCGAGTGGGCGCGAAAAGCGGCGAGGTATCGGAGTTGACCGCCATCATGCCGCTCAAGGCTGACGGTGCCGCACGGCTGCGCAAGTTCTTCAGTCTGGTCGGCGGAAACCAGGCAGGTGCGGGGCAAGTCGGCACGCTGCACAACATGCGATTCGTGTTCCTCGACAACGACACCAAGCTGCTGTTCGCGACCGCCTACGACGGTGAGTGGGATCCCTATATCGACGATTTCGCCACCAAGATCCCCGAGTTCATGGACTACCTGTTCAGCAACGTCGAAGGGTGGCCGGGCATCACGTCGCCGGAGGTGAAGGACTTCATCGTGGCCTACCAGTTGCCCGCCGAGGGATGGTTTGTTGCGCATCCCGACCTCACCGTCACCGAGGCCAACAGGCTCAAGCGACAAGACGCCGCGGTGCAGAACTTCCTCACCGCTCTCAACTGAGGCAGAACCCGGTGAGTGTGTTCCGGCGGCTTCGTAAACCCCCGACGTTAGAGCTTGACGACATTCAGGCCACGCTGCTGCGGGCGCGACCCGAGCCGTACTACGGCACGCACGCAATCCTGGAGATCACCGACGCGGCCGCCGGCAGGGAGTTGTTGCGTCGGCTGGCCCCGCAGGTGCCCTCGGCGGCACGATGGGACGACCCGCGGCCATCCTGGTTGGCGCTGGCCCTCAGTTATCGCGGGCTGGTGGCGCTGGGACTACCAGAAGCCTCGCTGGCCTCATTCCCGGCGAACTTCCGCGCCGGGATGGCGGCACGATCGGAACGGTTGCGCGACACCGGCCCGAATGCACCGCGCAACTGGGAGTATCCGTTCGGTACCTCGCGGGTGCACATCGCCGTCAGCATCTACGCCGACAGCCAGAACGACTGGCGCGCCGAAATGGCGGCCTACGAGCAGCAGTTGCGCGGTCTGGCGGGCGTACAACTGCTGTCGCATCAGGACTTCGGGGCCGACGGCTTCAACGTGTTCGGTTATCGGGACGGCTTTTCCCAACCCGTGGTCGAGGGCAGCGGCGCGGAAACCCTGCCGGGCGACGGAAGACCGATCAAGGCGGGCGAATTCGTCCTTGGGTACGACAGCGAGTCCGGTCGACCGCTGCCCGTGCCGTCGCCTGACGTGCTCGGCCGCAACGGAACATACGTCGTATTCCGCAAATACCACTCCCATGTCGCCGCCTTCAACAAGTATTTGCGTTACAACGCTGGCAGCGAGCAGGACCGTGAACTTCTCGCCGCCAAGCTCGTGGGCCGCTGGCGCAGCGGCGCACCACTGGCCCTGGCGCCCGAACGCGACGAGCCGGCACTCGGTGAAGACCCCAGTCGTATCAACGACTTTGACTATGCCGATGACCCACGCGGACTGAAGACACCGCTGGGATCACACATCCGTCGGATGAATCCTCGAGCAACCAAACTGGAGGTTCTCAGCGACGTCAACATCCGCAGAATCATCCGGCGCGGCACGTCCTACGGAGAACCGCTACCACCGACGGTACTGCGCGACGACCGCAAAGAACGTGGGCTGGACTTCATCGCGCTGGGCGCCCGTGCGATCGACAACGTCGAGTTCCTGCAGAGCGAGTGGGTCAACTCGGGCAACTTCATGGGGCTGGGTAAGGAGAAAGACCCGATGATCTCGCTGCAGGACAAGGGCTCCTACTTCACCGTGCCTGGATCACCGCCACGGCGGGTGCAAGGAATCCAGAGCTTCAACACCCTGCAGGGCGGCGAGTACTTCTTCATGCCGAGCCTGTCCGCAATTCGCTGGCTCAGCGAACAATCCTGACCACCTAGGAGGCTGCCATGGCGACAGCGCGCTACGTCCGTTATCGGACCGACCTCGAACAGCCGTTTCCCGACGAGGAGGAACTCACTCGCCAAGTCGTCCAGGCGATGTTGCACGCCAATCAGCAGGTCGCTGCCAAGCATCGACACGGGCTGCGCGATGCACACGCCAAGAGCCACGGTGTGCTCGCCGGTGAACTGCGCGTGCAGCAGGACCTGCCCGAGCACCTCGCTCAGGGCGTGTTCGCAGCCCCACGCGTCTATCCGGTCATCGTCCGGTTCTCCACGGCCCCAGGCGATTTGCGGTCCGATCAGGTGCCGGTCCAACGCGGAATCGCGATCAAGGTCATCGGCGTCGACGGGCCACGCGCCCTCGACGACGGCTTCACCACGCAGGACTTCCTGCTCGTCAACCACCCGACACTGCCGTTCGGCACCATCGGTGCCTACGCCGACCTGCAGAACCTGCTTGAAAAGCAACCCCGCCAGAGTGATCAGCAATTGCAAGTGGCCGGCCTGGGCGCCCGCGTCGCCGCCAGCCTGCTGTCGCGTCTGGGCCGTCCGCTGTCACCGGCGATCGAAACCCTGGCAGCGGCCAACAACCACATCCTCGGAGAGACGTTTTACTCCATGGCGGCGTTGCGCTACGGCGACTTCGTCGCCAAGATCCGCGCCACACCACGCTCGGACAACGTCCGCGCGCTCACCGGCCAACCCGTCGGCAAGCGCGCCGGAGAGTCCGCGTTGCGCGACCTGGTCGTCGATTTCTTCGCGGGCAACGGCGCCGAATTCAACCTGCAGGCGCAGCTGTGTGCCGACATCGACCGGATGCCTATCGAAGATGCGTCGGTGCGCTGGCCCGAAGACCTCTCACCGTTCCAGACTGTCGCGGTTTTGCACCTGCCCGCACAGGACGCCTACAGCGACGCACGCCGCCGCTACGCCGATGATGTCCTGTCGTTCAGCCCGTGGCATGCGCTCGAGGCGCACCGCCCGCTGGGCTCGGTGATGCGCTCACGCCGCGCGGCCTACCCGATGTCGAGCGAATTCCGACACACCGTCAACGGCGTCGCACCTCACGAACCGTCAAGTATCGAGGAGCTACCCGCCTGAGCCGCAGGCCTATTCGATCGAAGCGATGTCGGGCAGCGGCACCTGCGCCAGCTGCCGCGCCTCGTCGTAGGGCATACCCAGCATGCGCAGCAGCTGCTCGGCCACCTCATCGCACGCCTCGTCGTTGACTCGTTCAGGATCGACTAGAGACACATGCACAACAGCGAGTAGTGCACCCGCGGTCACCGCCAAAGCCAGCTTCGGCTCTGTCACTCGGAAGCGTCCGGCCGCGATGCCCGCCTCGATGTCCCGAAGCGCGCGCGGTGCCAGCCCCTCCTTCGCATCGATGTAGGCCATGCCGTGCGCGACGAGCACCTTGGCCATCTCCGGGCGGGCGACTGCGAGCCGCACCGTCAGCCGCACCGACTGACAGAATGCGGCCGCCGGATCATCGACGTCGGTGCTCAACGCGTCCAACATCTCGGCGAGGTCTTCAAGCACGGCTAACACCGCCGCGTCGAACAGCTGCGCCTTGCTCTCGAAGTGGTTGTAGAACGACCCGAATCCGACGTCAGCGGCTTCGGTGATGTCCTGAATGCTCGCGGTGGATGCGGTGTTGTCGGCCAACAACCTGCGCGCAGCGTCGATCAGTTTCTGACGCGTAAGCGCCTTACGGCGCTCCGTGCGCGATACCGACCCACGCTCAGACGAAGCGGACACCACCTTCATCACGGTAGTGCACTACACCGGTGATGAAACGATCAGTAACGGTGTGTCGCCCAACATGATGACGCGGCATTGTCACTTCCCGGCGGCGTGGGCTCGGCTTGCTTCGGCGGCTTCGCGTTGGATGCGCTCGAATTGAGCGGCCATGGCGGCCGAGAGCGCGTTGGCCGCTGACAGGGGACGCACCATCACCATGAAGTCATCGATGAGGCCGTCGTCGTTGACGTGAATGAAGTCGCAACCGGTGATCTGCTTGTCGTCGACGACGGCCTGAAACATCAGCGCTGAATCACGGCCGCCGGCATCGGTGATCTCACGGATGTAGTGAAAGTCCTTGAACACCCGCATCACTGCCTGCAAGATCGCCGCGGTGATCGGCTTGCCCGGATAAGGCTTGAACGCCACCGGACTGGTGAACACCACATCGTCGGCCAGCAGATCAGCGATCGCCTGCTCGTCGCGCGCCTCGACGGCCTGACGGAATCGTTGCATGCCACACCTCCCCGGTAGTCACCAAATTGAGTAATCGCCTGCGACAGTAACGCGCGCCATCTAATATGTCTAGATATGAATAATCACTTTGTTGAATAGGTGCTGATATGGTTGCGCCATGGCGCTTCGTGATGCGGTCCTCGCCGCGCTATTGGAAGGCGAGGCATCCGGCTATGACCTTGCGAAACGCTTCGACCGTTCGGTAGCCAACTTCTGGACGGCCACCCCCCAGCAGCTCTACCGCGAGCTAGATGCCATGGCCGCCGAAGGGCTCATCGAGGCCCGCGTGGTTCCTCAACAACGCCGCCCCACCAAGAAGCTCTACTCGCTGACGCCAGCCGGTTACGAACGCATACGAGCCTTCACCCGCCAGCAGCCCAAGCCCACCGCAATCCGCGATGATTTGCTGGTCATGGTGCAAGCCCTCGACGCCGGTGACGCAACAACCATCCGCGATGCCATCGCAAAGCAAATCCATTGGGCCACTGACAAACTCGCCGCCCTTGAACACCTCCGCGCCCGGATGCTCGGCGACAGGAGTGAACAGCAGTACCTGGCCGGAACCGACTCGCTCGGCCCATACCTCACGTTGCTGCGCGGCATCGCCTTCGAACAAGAAAACATCCGCTGGGCCGAACAAGCACTGACGATCATCGACCAGCGATTCCCACACTGACATCGCGGGACCCCGTCGGTTTTGCATCCGGGGTTTTGATCCTCCGACGTAAGCGCCTCGGCGCCTGCAATCATGACCGCTTCGATGGCGCTGATGTCACGGTGTGCGGCGTCATGGATTGCGCAGCGGCGCTGATTGTTTCGGCGATGTTGTGGATGGCGATGTGGCCGATGTAGCCGTCCGGCCGAATCAGCAACAACGTGTCTCGGGACAACCCGTAGATCTCGGCGAATTGTCCGGTCGGGTCGGTGAGCGCACTACCGGGTGTCTCGCCCTTGCTATCGGTGTCGATGATGACGCGGTTGAGTCGCGCGCCGTCGGCTGGCCAGTCGAGTTTCGCCAACGCGTCGGCGGCATACGTGCCGTAGGCAATGGCGGTGAAATGAGGTCCGCGATAAGCGTCGAACAGCCGCACGCGGTTGCCGTCAGCGTCGACGACATCAGCGTTCGGCGCGCGGTCACCGACGCGCAGGGTCGCGGTGCGGTCCGCGGCCAGGGGCGCCAGTGGCCCGCCGTGATAGCTCAGGCCTAGTTGCTTCTCGTCTTTGCCGCGTCGGATGCTCGACGGGTCGAACTTTCCGATCCCTTCATACTTCTTCGTCGATAGCCCGAGCACGCCTGCGGCGATCGGTTGCCGTTCCTGTTCATAGGTGTCGAGGAGTCGATCATCGGCTCCTGCCAGGACTTGGCCGAGTTTCCAGCCCAGGTTATAGGCGTCGCCGATCCCGGTGTTGAGCCCCTGGGCGCCGGCGGGCGTGTGGACGTGGGCGGCATCCCCAGCCAGCAGGACGCGGCCGCGACGGTAGTTCTGGGCCAGACGGATGTTCGGGCGAAACACCGACTGCCACCGAATGTCATGCAGCGTGAGCCGTTTGTTGTGGGTGTGGGCTTGGATGCGCGCGTTGATCTGCGCCAGGTCTTGCGGCGGTTGTTCGTCAGGCGAAAGTCGGATCATCCACTGGAATGTGTCGCTGTGTGGCAGCGGGCAAGCGCCGACGAAACGCCCCTTGAGCCCGGGCCACACATGCCAGTACTTGCGGGACAACCCACGCGAGACGGCGGCGTCGACGATGAGGATGCGGTCGGCCTCGTCGGTGGAGCCGCTGAACTCGACGCCGAGGACCTTGCGGACCCGGCTGGCGCCGCCGTCGGCGCCGACAAGGTAACGCGCGGTGGTGTCCTCGCCACCATCGGCGGTCGTGACACGTGCGGTGACATGTGTGCCGTGGTCAGTGAAGTCCACCAGCTCCGTGCCGAAATCGACACGTCCGCCGAGGGATTCGAACCGAGCATGCAGCGCGCGGTCGGTGCGGTGCTGCGGGATGAGCCAGGTCTCGGGGTATGGGACATCGGAACCGCTCTTTCCCTTGGCCATCATCCTGAAAGGGATGGTGATCGGGCCGAGATGGATTCCCATCGGTGGGTAGAGGGCACCTTGGTCGAGGATGTCGGGCAACGCGCCGAGATCGTCGAGAACCTCGAGGGTGCGGGGCTGGATGCCTTTGGCGCGGGATCCGTCGAAGGCATGTGGCGCCTTGTCGATGAGGCGTACCGCCACGCCGCGGCGCGCGAGGTCGATCGCAAGCGCGGTGCCGGCGGGCCCCGCGCCGACGATCAAGACGTCGGTGATGCTCGTTGTTGTCATGGGGGTCAAGCCGATCTGTGGAAGGTGTCGTAGAAAGTCGCCAGTTGGTCGGCGACGACGAGGGGACGTTCGAACGGCGCCATGTGGCCGCAGTCATCTATGACGTGGCATTGGCTGGGCTGGAGCAGTTCGCGGACCTGGCCCAGGCTGCTGATCGAGGTGACGTGGTCCTCACGGCCCCAGATCAGTTGTGTGGGCAGGTGAAGTGTGCCGGTGTGCCGGTAGAGCTCGGCCCGATCGAACAACGGAAAGTGTTGCAGCGTCTCAAAAAAGGCGTAGATCGAACCTTCGTATCGTGAGGCGTCATCGATCATGGCCGCCAGTGCGGCGGCGCGGTCGGCGTCTGCCACATTGTGTCCCAGATGCTGTTCGAGAAGGCGTCGCCCGAACCGCCTGGCGATGACGCCGGCCGCGATGTCGTTGCCCAGCAACAGTTTCTGCGCAACGGGTCGACGGCTCAGCCCGGCGGGGCCCACCAGGGTCAGAGTGGCCGCACTGCCGACATGTTGACCCACATACGCCATGGCGATCAGCGCACCCATCGACGTGCCCACCACGTGGTTGGATGCGGGTAGGTCGAGGTGCTCGACGAGCTCGCGGAGCTGGCGGACGAACAGCGCCTGGTCATAGCGTGCGACGACGCGGTCGGAGTAGCCGCGCC
>Ga0070665_100001917_pt1 | contig 23511 bp, 16 predicted proteins | sample KBSS13metaG_FD_65862 | JGI IMG/M metagenome (GOLD analysis project Ga0070665, IMG submission 65862) | Switchgrass rhizosphere microbial communities from Kellogg Biological Station, Michigan, USA - KBS S1-3 metaG | ecosystem: Host-associated > Plants > Roots > Rhizosphere > Soil ... | reverse complement strand
ATCGGTGCGCACGACAGCCGCACGGTTCCCGCGTCGCCATACGACAGGCGGAGCAGCGTATCGACCAGGCTGGTGAGGCGGTCGACCTCTTCGAGCATGCTGCCGATCGCCTCCTTGTACTCCGCCGGCGACCTGGTCTCGCCGAGTCCACTCTCGCCGATCCCGCGAATCACCGACAGCGGGGTTCGCAGTTCATGCGACGCATCGGCCGTGAAGCGGCGAAGCTGATCGAACGAGGATTCGAGACGGGCGAACGCGTCGTTGATCACGGCGGCCAGCCGGCCGATCTCGTCGTGCGGATTCGGCACGGACAACCGCTCGTGCAGACGCTCGGCGGTGATCCGTCGCGCCTCAGACGCGAGACGCTCGATCGGCGTCAGCGCCCGCCGGGCCATCACGTAACCGCCGACGCCGGCCAGCACGACCACTAGTGGAAAGCCGAATGCCAGCACCCGCAACACCTCCCACAACTGGCCGCGCACGCGCTCTTCGGATCGGGATACCCGGATGGTGACCGATCGACCGCCGACCAGCGCTGTACCGGTCAGGGTCCGCCAGGGGTGCCCGCCGGACACCATCGACTCGTATCGGGGCGGACCGCCGATCGTCGCCGCCGCGACGGGCGGCCATGCCGCGGCGGCGCCGGCACGATGAATCGGGTCACCGGCGGCCGACCAGACTTCGCTGCCTCGATCCTCGTCGTCGTCGGGATCGCGAGGTCTGTCGCCGGCCCACACGACTCGACCGTCGGGCGCCGGTCTGAGCAGGCCCTCCACCGATTCGAAGTCGTCGTGAATCTGATCGTCGAGCTGCTCGAAGAACTCCTGGCGCACGGCCACGAACGTCGCCGTGGCGTAGACCACCAGCATCAGACTCAACACCACGGCGTACCAGCCGGTGAGCCGGACGCGAATCGACGCCGCGGACCATGGCGCTGTCATGGTTCGCCTTCTCGCAACACGAAGCCGACGCCGCGGATGGTGTGGATCAGGCGCTCACCGGCATCGGTGTCGACCTTCCGGCGCAGCCGGGTCATCTGCACGTCGATGACATTGTCGAGCGGCGTCGCGCGGCGCGGCTCTTTCCAGACCTCTCTCGCCAGCATTTCCCGCGAGACGAGATGGCCGTGATGGCGAAGCAGATACTCGAGCAGGTCGAATTCGCGCGCGGTGAGGTCGAGCAGCCGGTCACCACGCGACGCGCGCCGCGTCACCAGGTCGAGCTCCAGATCGGCCGCTTTCAGCCGGAACTGTTCCGACGGCCGGCCTCGACGCAGCAGAGCGCGGATACGCGCCAGCAACTCGGGCAGGGCGAACGGCTTGATCAGGTAGTCGTCCGCGCCGAGGTCCAGCCCAAGCACGCGATCGGCCACGCCGTCGCGCGCCGTCAGGATCAGCACCGGCGTGTGGATGTGCCGCTGTCGAAGGGTCTGCAGGATCTCGAGTCCGCTCCGACCCGGAAGCATCAGATCCAACACGACCAGATCGAACACTTCCGCGTTGGCGCGGAAGAATCCATCCTCGCCGGTCGGCGCCACCACGACGTCGTAGTGCTCCGCCTGTAGGGCAGCCGCGAGCACCTGCGCCAGCTTACGCTCGTCTTCGACGACCAGGACACGCACGACGAGGCATGTTATCGGGGTACGCGCGACCCGATCCTGACTTTTGTGTCAGGGAGCTGCAGGTTGCCGCGCTGAAACGGCCGGTCCGGCCTGGCGGGCATTCGATATCATGGCGGTCAGCCGATTCGCAGCCAATGCTCGTGCCGACCGCGCTCCAACGTCTCACCGCTGACGGGTGGCTGCTGTTCGCGACGCGGTTCATCCGGCTGTTCGCCTATGGCTCGCTGTCGGTCGTGCTGGTGTTCTACCTGGTCGGCATCGGCCTCAGCGAACCGCAAACCGGCATGCTGCTGACCCTGATTCTCGCCGGCGACACCGTCGTCTCGCTGTCGCTGACCACCCGCGCCGATCGGATCGGGCGCCGCCGCATGCTGATGGTCGGCGGGTTGCTGATGGTGGCGGCGGGACTCGTCTTCGCCTCGACCAGCAAGCTCTGGATCCTCGCCATCGCGGGCACCCTCGGCGTCATCAGCCCGAGCGGCAACGAGGTCGGGCCGTTCCTGTCCATCGAGCAGGCCGCGCTCTCGCACGTGATCACCGATCGAACCAGGACCGAGGTGTTCGCCTGGTACACGCTCGCCGGATCGCTGGCGACCGCGCTCGGTGCGCTCGCCGCAGGCAGCGTCACGCGCCTGCTGCAGGCCACCGTGATGCCGGCGGTGAGCAGTTACCGCGCCGTGGTCGTGCTGTACGCCGCGCTCGGGTTGGTGCTGACGGTGCTGTTCGCGCGATTGTCCGGCGCCGCGGAAGCGGCCACGCTCGGCGAGAAGAAGGCCTTTCAGGCGACGTTCGCCGGCCTCTCCGGCCTCGGCCCGTCGCGCGACGTGGTGCTGAGATTGTCGGGGCTCTTCGCGCTCGACTCGTTCGGGGGCGGCTTCGTCATCCAGAGCTTCGCCGCCTACTGGTTCTACCTGCGGTTCGGGATCAACCCGGGGACGCTCGGCGTCATCTTCTTCTGGGCCAACGTCTTTGCCGGCATCTCCGCCCTGCTCGCGTCACGGCTCGCGTCCCGCTTCGGCCTGATCAGGACCATGGTCGGCACGCATCTGCCGTCCAACATCCTGCTCATTCTGGTTCCGTTGATGCCGACCCTCCCATGGGCGGTGGCGATGCTGCTGGTGCGCTTCAGCATCAGCCAGATGGATGTGCCGACGCGGCAGTCGTACATCATGGCGGTCGTGAGTCCACAGGAGCGCTCCGCGGCGGCCGGGATCACCGGCGTCGCGCGCACGATCGGCGCGGCCATCAGCCCGCTGTTTGTCGGCTTCCTGTTCGCGCGGCCGGCGCTGATCAGCCTCCCGTTCTTCATTGCCGGCACGTTGAAGATCGTCTACGACCTGCTGCTCTACCGGGCCTTCGTCGCCGTGCAGCCGCCGGAGGAAGCCCGGCGCTGAGCGGCGAGCCGATCACCGGTGGCCGGTGGCCGGGGCGAGCAGGAAGGTGACGCCGGCGGCCACCGTGGCCCCTGCGCCGTTCTCGTCGGTCGTCGCGATCGTGTGTCCGAGCGATCCGTAGACGGCGAGACGCGCCGTGGCGGAGTACGCCACGCCGCCGGAGAGTTCCCGCCGGTCGCGCGTGACGCCGGACGGATCGGCGCTGGCCCACGATCGCGTGAACGAGGTGGAGATGCCGACGCGGGGAGTGGCTTGAACGCCGACGCCTCCGCCCGCGAACCACGCGCCGCGCGAGAAGAAGCCGGTCGATGCGAACACGCGCGCCGCGCCCTGCGACACTTCGAGGCTGACCGGCAGGCCGAACTGCATGCGGCTCTCGCCGGCGGGAAGCGCCTGCACCGCCCCTTCACCGAGAATTTCGATCATCGGAGACACCGCGACCTTCACGCCCGAACTGCCGCTCAGCAGCGCGATCTTGCCGCTGAGATACGACGTGCCGAAGCCGCCGGTCGGACCGCCGCCGTCGCCGCTTCCGATGACGCGCGGGACACTCACGCCGATTTGAACACGCGGCGTCAGCCCTACGGCCGCGTTGAGGACGGGAAAGTCGGTCTCGGCGAGGTCGGTGCCGGACCATCTCGCCGCCGAGACGGTCAGCGACGTCGATCCCGGCGGGAGCAGGCTGGCGTCGTCGAGCCACGACAGCGGCGAGGCGCCGGACCCCGACGCCGCGGCCGGGATCGGCAACGCGCTGCTGCTCGGCGGCGAGCTCTTATGCCCTTTGCCGCCGCTGTTCCCCTGCGCCTGAACGGGAGGCGCGAAGGCGAGCGCCACGACGCAAGCCGTCGCCCCCACCATGCGCCGGGCGGTTGACGTCATCTGTGGTCGCCGTCGTGATCGTGCGACGCGCCACTTCTCAGATCCTCGTGCGCTTCGGCCTCGCCCCTTCTGGCCTCTGTGGGCGCGGCGGCCGACTTCTTCAGATCCTGAATCGACTGGCCGAGGCTCATGTGCTTCCTCGTCATGTCGTTTTTCAGATCCCTGAACGGGATGCCGAGATTCTTCGAGACGTGAAGGGCGGCGATGAACTGGCCCTGGTTCTTGAAGCCGCTTGATGCCCGGTTGAGCGACATGTGCGGCGGCAACATCGCCGTGATCCTCGCGTTCAGCTGCGGCTTCGCGGAGATCTTCGCCGCGATCGGATTCATCATGTGCGTGGTCGTGTGGGTCGCACCCGATCTCGCAGGCGTGGTCGTGGTCGTCGTCTTGTGAGAGGCCGTCGGCGGCGTGCCCGATTTCGGTCCGGTCGCATGCGGCTGCGGCGCGGCGGCATGGCCATGCTGCGGATTGGCGAGCGCCGGCGCGCCCGCGAGACACGTCGCCGCCGCGGCGCCAACGATGGTCCGTGCAAGATTCATATCGTCTACTCCCGCCGGACGACGGAGGCAAGCCGCATGCCCGCCGAGGCTGCGCCGAAAGCCACGGAAAACCGGAAATCGGGCCGGTCGCGTCAGACAGAAGCGTGTGCGATTAACAGATTTCGAGGCCGGCGGGCGCCGTTCAGGCTCGGGCTCATCGCCTGCGGGAGGCGGCCTTCTTCGCCCGCCGCGTCGCCGTTCGAGGCGCACGAGTCGAGGCGCGGGCTTTGGTCTTGGGATAGATCTTTCCGGCAAAGTCGTAGTCGGTGGCATCGATATCCGACCCGCCGACGATCGGCTGGCCGTTCTTGGTGAGCGTGCCGGGAATCTGATAGCACATGATGGATTGGGTATCGGTGTGGGCGGTCCCCAGCAGCGAAGACTCCTCGATCGGCGTCAGCACCTGGCGCCGGACCATGTCGGCGTCCCATCCCTGGGTGCGGCCGTAGTACTTGACGGCCTTGGCGGGATCGATCAGATCCACCAACTCGCGCCGCATGTGCTCGTGCGGAAACCCCATCGTGTGCCCCGTCTCGTGCCGCACCACACGACGGAACTCGGATTCCGGGGTCAGCAATGTGAAGCCTTGCAGGTTCATCGTCGGCTGATCGGCCGCGATGCTGAGGATATCGGTCCCCACGTACGACCAGTAGCCGCCCAACGCCCGCGCGATCCGCACCTGCGGTTCACTCGAGCTCTGCACGAAGCTGACGTTCGCCGTTTTCGCCCAGGCATTCATGTGCGACAGGATCCGCCGGCGCAGAAACGTCGACGGGTTGTCGAGGAATCCCACCGTCAGCTTCACCGAGCCCGCTCGCCAGTACTTCGTCGTCAACACTGCGATGCGCTCGTGGGTGATGACCAGTCCGCGTTGCACCAGGCCCAGCCGCTCGATCGGCGGATGGTTGACCGGGTTGACGTCGACGGCGTTTCGCGCCGCGGCAACCCACTTGCTCCGGGGTAGCATCCTGGGCGTGCACACCAGCGCCTCGGCGCCGGCGGCGTTCGGTGCGGCAGGCTTCCTCGCACGGCTCATGGCTCACTCCGCCTTCCTGAAAAAAAACCCGCTCAGTCTGCCACAGGACAGGCAGCCGCGAACTCATCTGTTAGAACTTGAAGGTGCCGGCCTCGCGCTCTCCCGCCGGCACACGCGGCCCGCGCAGGCGGCAGTACAGACGTCAGCGGGGGCGTTGCGGCGACCGGCGGCGCGACCTGGCCTCACCTTCGCCCATGTAGCGGATCACCGTCCGCCGCTCGGCGGCCGATCGCTCCCGGAAGAAGCACTCGACTGCCGCGCTGACGACGCGCCACTGTGGCGTGTGGCTGACACGGGCCAGCGCAAAGAGCTTCGCCTTGGTTTCGGGCGGGAGACGGAGGCTGGTTTGCGGATAGTCCTTGACGCACTCGCCCTGGCGAACGCCCGCCGGCGGCCTGCCGCTGCGCCGCGCGCCGCGTGCGCGGCGCTTAGCGGCCATGAACGTCGGGCCGCCGCACCGGCTGCCGCCGCGCGCCGCAAGGGACACCGCGGCGTCGACGTCGTTCGGTGAGGAACGTCCCCGAGTCTGCGCGGAAACAACGGTAATGGTCGTGCGGGTCTGGCGCCGGGCTCAACACGCGAGCCGGCTCAGCATCTCAGCCCTGAGCAGGAGTGGGTTCATCGGGAGGCCTGTGTCATCCGCCGGTCATTGTAGCCATTTCGCGAATTAAGGCCACGCCTATTAGCGCGTGCGCTTTTGAACATCTTCGACGCGGCGGCTGCGCCACGCTAAGGAAGATGTGGATAGCGCCGTGGTCTACGGTCGATCGTGTGGGTGCCCGCGCGCTGGGCATGTTCGAGTCGGTCGGCGCGCTGGCCAGCTTCGGCGCGCGCGCCAGTGTCGAGGCCTTTCGTCCGCCGTACGAGCCGCGTGAAATCGCCCGCCACATCTATCAATTCGGTTACCGCTCAGCTCCGCTGATCCTGACTGCCGGCCTGGCGATCGGGGTCGTGCTGTCGATGCACACGCGGGCATCGCTCGAGCGTTTCGGCGCCGAGGCGATGATCCCGGCCGGGCTGGCGATCGCGCTCATCCGGGAGACCGGTCCACTAACCGCCGGCCTGCTCGTGTCGGGACGGGTCGGCGCCGGCATCGGCGCTGAAATCGGCGCGATGAAGGTCACCGAACAGATCGACGCGCTCGAAGCCAGCGCGGTGGACGCCTTCAAGTACCTGGCGGTCACGCGCATCATCGCGCTGATGATCGCGATGCCGCTGCTCACGCTGATGATGGACTTCGCGGGGATTTTCGGCGGCTACCTGGCCGAGGTCGCGGTGTCGGGCATGTCCTGGAGCCTGTACTTCGAGCGCTCGTTCACCTTCATCTCGTACTCGGATCTCATTCCGGCCACGCTCAAGACGATCGTCTTCGGCTACCTGATTGCGGTCGCCGCGAGCTATCTCGGGTTCACCACGAGCCGCGGCACCGAAGGCGTCGGCGAAGCGTCCACTCGCAGCGTCGTGATGGGCTCGATGCTCATCATCCTCGGCGACGTCGTCCTGGTGAAGATCATCTTCTTCTTTTACCCGCCGGTGTCGGGCTGACGGGGCCCAGCGTCGCGGTACGGTTCGACCGCGTCTCGAAGCGGTTCGGGCCGCTCGCCGTCCTCGACGAAGTGTCGTTCGAGATCCCGACCGGCACCGCCTTCTGCCTGCTGGGAAGAAGCGGCACCGGCAAGAGCGTCACGCTCCGGCACATCGTCGGGCTCGTGACGCCGGACAGCGGACGGGTCTTCGTCGAAGAACGCGACATCACGACGCTGACCGGGCGCGAGCTCGGCGAGGTGCGCAAACACATGGGCTTCCTGTTTCAGAATTCGGCGCTGTTCGACTCCATGTCGGTCGGCGAGAACGTCGCGTTCCCGATGCGCCGTCACACCAAGATGACCGATGGCGAGATCCGCGAGCGGGCCACGAACAAACTTGCCGGGGTCGGGCTGGAGACCGCGTACGACAAGATGCCGGGCGATCTGTCCGGCGGCATGAAGAAGCGCGCCGGGCTCGCCCGCGCGATGGCGCTCGATCCGGCCATCCTCCTGGTCGACGAGCCCAGCGCGGGTCTCGATCCGATCACCGCCAAGGAGATCGACGAGCTGCTGGTCGAGACCAAGCGCGGCGGCACCACGCTGGTCGTGGTCACGCACAACATTCCGAGCGCGCGCGTGATTGGCGACGACTTCGCGGTGCTGCACGAGGGCCGGATGCTCGCCCACGGCACGCTGCAGGAGCTGGACGCCAGCAGCGAGCCGCTGGTGCAGGCCTTCATGCGGTCGCAGGGAGGAGGCTGATGTCGAGTCCGGCGCGCCTGGCTGGCATCGGCGTTTTCGTCCTCGGCGGCCTGTTGCTGTTCACCATCGGCCTCTTCATGATCGGCGACCGCCAGATGGCGTTCGCGAAGAAGGTCACCATCGCCACCGAGTTCAAGAAGATCACGGGGCTACAGCCCGGCGGGATCGTCCGGGTGTCCGGCGCCAAGGCCGGCGCGATCACGAAGATCGTCCCGCCAGCCACGCCCGGCGGCAAGTTTCGGGTCGAATTCGAAATCACCGAGGCGCTGCATCAGCTGGTGCGCCTGGACTCGCTCGCCTCGATCGAAACCGAGGGGCTCGTCGGCGGCAACTATCTCGGCGTCGGCAGCGGCACCGATGCCTCGCCGGCGGCGCAGGCTGGCGCCACGATTCCGAGCAAGGAACCGTTCGAGATCGCCGAGCTCCTGCAGCAGATGGCCGACACGATCGTGAAGGTGAACACCACCATCCAGACCGTGAACACCGTGATCGAGGAGTTGAAGGTGGACGTCCAGCGCGCGGTGGTCTCGGGAGCGGACACCATCGATCTCGCGCATACCCTGATGACCGACGTCAGCGGCGACCTCAAGGCGATGGCGGCCAACGGCGCGAAGCTCTCCGCCGACGCCGCCCAGATCACCGAAACGGTCCGCAAAGGCGAAGGCTCGCTCGGCAAGCTGGTGAACGACGACGAGCTGTACGTGCGAACGACCAACGTCGCCAAACAGGCCGAAGAGATCGCCGTCGCGGCGCGTCAGGTGGTCGAGCAGGCGAAGAGCACGCTCGCCGGATTCCAGTCCAAGGACGGTCCGGTCGAAGGCATGGCCGCCAGCCTGAAGCAGACGATGGACGATGCGCGGAAGGCGATGTCGGCGTTCGCCGAGAACATGGAAGCCCTCAAGCGCAACTTCCTGGTGCGCGGCTTCTTCAAGGACCGCGGCTTCTACAGCCTCGCCGAGATCTCGCCGGCGGCCTATCGCCAGGGGGCGCTGACTAAGGGCGGCCTGATTCAGACCTCGCGCAACTGGCTCAAAGCGGCGGCGCTGTTCGAGCCGACGCCCGAACGGCAGCCCGACGAGCGCCTGACCAAGGATGGTCAAGCGCAGCTCGATGCGGCGATTAGCGCCTATCTCGATCGCGCGGCGTCCGGCGTGCTGGTGATCGAAGGCTACGTCCAGGCCGGCAGCCGCGACGAGCTGTATCTGCGATCGCGCGTGCGCGCGTCCCTGGTGCGCGACTACCTGATCGGCAAGTACGGTCTCACGCCGCAGACCGTCGGCGCGATGCCGCTCGGCAAGGACTCCGCCGGCAGTCCGGCCGGAGAGCCGTGGGACGGCGTCGCGCTGGCGTTCTTCGAAGACAAGAAGGCAGCGAAGAAGGCGACCAAGTAAACCAGAGATTATTCGTAGTGCAGCGCGACGAGCGGATCGACCTTCGCGGCGCGGCGCGCCGGCAGGTAGCCGGCGACGGCAGAGACCGCAATCAGCGCCATCATCGCGGTGACCATCGTCAGCCCGTCGGTCGGAGCCAGGCCGAACAGCAGGGTCGTCACGAGACGGCTGGCGGCGAGCGCCGCGGCCAGTCCGAGGGCGACGCCGATCGCGACCAGCGTCATCGACTCGCCCATCACCAGGCGCAGCACGTCCAGGCGCTGCGCACCCAGCGCCATGCGGATGCCGATTTCGTTGGTTCGCCTCGCCACGTTGTAGGACATCAACCCGAACAGGCCGACTGACGCCAGGAGCAGGGCCAGCGCGCCGAACCCCGCGTATGCCTGCGCAAAGACGCGTTCTGGCTGGAGGCGTTCCTCGACCGCCTCCACCTGCGTCGAAACGCTCATCAGGGGCAGGTTCGGATCGAGCTGCCGGACCGCCTCTCGAATCGCGCCGATTGCGCCGGTGGGATCGCCCGCGGTGCGGACGTGAAACACCGCGCTCGTCGTCCGCGTCTGCAGGTACGGCACGTACATCGTCGGCGGCACGGCGTCGCGAACGCTGTCGTACTTGGCGTCGCGCAGGATGCCGACGATCTCCATCTGGCCGGCGGTCTCGACGCTGGTGCCGAAGCGCTTGCCGATCGGGTTTTCGTTCGGGAAGTACTTCCGCGCGGCGGTCTCGTTGATGATGACGACCTTCGGGGCCTTCTGATCGTCGCGATCGGTGATGTCGCGGCCCACGCGCAGCGGCATCTCCATCGTCTCGAAGAAGCCGGGCGACATGACGATGCGATTGATCGAGTCGCGCTGGCCGTCGGCGTAAGTGCGGCCGGACACGAAGATGCTGGTCGAGTTGACGCCGCCCGAGAGCAGCTGCACGTTCGACCATGCCGCCGAGCGCACGCCAGCCACGCTGCGAAGCCGCTCGGCCAGCTGCTGGTAGAGCCCGGCGGTGCGCGCTTCATCGTAGCGGTTGAGCGAAGGGTTGATGCGGAACAGCACGAGGTTGCGGGTGTTGAAGCCGACGTCCACGTTGCGGAGATTCTGGAGCGTGCGCAGGAACAGGCCCGCGGCGATCAACAGCACCAGCGAGATCGCGACCTGCAGAACAAGCAGCGCCTTGCTCAGGACGCTGCGCGAGCCGGCCACCGACCGGCTGCTCTCTTTCAACGTCGCGCTGACGTTCATTCCGGTGGCGCGCCATGCCGGAGCGATGCCGAAGACGAGACCGGTTGTTCCGGTGATGCCGAACACGAACGCCAGCACGCGCCAGTCGAGCGGCACCGGCTGGCCGGCGTTGCCCGGCAACAGCTGCTGCCCCCACTGTCCGACCAACACCCCGAACGCACCGCCCATCGCCGCGAGCAGGAGGCTCTCGGTGAGCAGTTGACGAACGAGCCGCGCCCGGGTCGCGCCCAGCGACAACCTGATCGAGATTTCGCGCTGCCGCGTCGCCGCGCGCGACAGCAGCAGGTTGGCGACGTTGGCGCACACGATCAACAGGATCAGGACGACGACGACGCTGAGAATCGTGACCGCGCTCGAATCGGAGGTGTTGACATCGTAGATGCCGCGGCTTGCCGAATCGACCCGCAGGTGCGGCACTTCCGTGCGGTTCCGGTTGGTCGAGCGTCCGCGCGCCTCGGCGGACAGCGACGTCAGGTATGAATCGAGCCCGGCGCGCGCGGTGTGTTGAAACACGCCTTCGAGATTGGCCTGCACCTGCTGCGCGGTCACTCCCGGTTTCAGCCGGCCGATCACCTGAAGCCACCAGTACGTGGGCCGCGCCAGCAGGGGCGACGCCGGCTCGCCTGGATTGTTCGGCGTGTCGGCAAACTGCGGAATGAGCGCGATCGGCAGGGCGATGTCGGGCCCTTCGCGAACCGCCTGCTGCGAGTCGACCAGCTCCGGCGAGATCACGCCGACGATCGTGACCGGCAGGTTGTTGACCTGCACGACCTTGCCGATGACCCGTGGATCGCCCGCAAACCGCTTGCGCCAGAAGCGGGCGCTGATCACGGCAACCGGCGGAGCCGTTGGCTGATCGTCCTCCGGCACGATCGTGCGTCCCGCGCTCGCGGTGAGGCCCAGCACACGGTAGTAGTTCCCCGACGTGACGAAGGACTTCGCGACATCGGCCTGGCCGTCGACCACGACGTTGGCGCGGCTGTACGGCGCGCACGCCACCAGGTCGTCCATGGTGCGGTTGTCGGCGATGAACTGCTGGAACATCGGGTAGGAGAACGTGCTGCGCACGTTCTGGCCGGCGGCGTCCTTGGCCGAGTAGCCGTAGTCGCTGGAGTCGGTGACCATGTCGTTCTTGCCGGCCCACTTCAGCCGCACCAGCGAGTCGGGATCCCGCACCGACAGCTTCTTCAGGAACAGGCCGTTGACCGCGCTGAAGAGCGCCGTGTTGGCGCCGATGCCCAGGGCCAGCGACAGCACCACGACCGCGGTCCAGCCTTTGTCTTTCAGCAGCGTGCGCGCGCCGTGAACCAGGTCCTTCAACATCGTGGCCTCCGACCGCGTTTAGACGCGTCGAACCGGCAGAACGTTGGGCCCGACAAAAACGTCGGCAGATTCTCGCACGAAATTCTGCGACACTGCTGCACATGAAGCGATACCTCTGGATCCCGGCGATCGCGGCGGCCCTGGTCGTCGCCACGCTGACGCCGGCGCGGGCGGCGAAGGCCATCGACTTCGACGCGCTGACGATCGCCGACATCAACAACGCCTTCGACAGCGGCGCTTTGACCGCGGAGAAACTGGTGCAGCTGTGCCTGGCGCGGATCCAGGCCTACGATCGGCAGGGGCCGTCGCTGCACGCGGTGATGGCGCTGAACGCCAAGGCGGTCGAGACGGCGCGCGCGCTCGACGTGGAACGCAAGGCGAAGGGGCCGCGCTCGCCGCTGCACGGCATCCCGATCGTCCTGAAGGACAACTACAACACCTCCGACCTGCCCACCACCGGCGGGTCGGTGCTGCTCGAAGGATCGATTCCACCGGCCGACGCCTTCGTCGTGAACAAGCTCAGGGCCGCCGGCGCCATCGTGCTGGCGAAGCTGAACATGTCGGAGTTCGCTTCCGGCCCCGCGCGCAGCTCGCTCGGCGGCCAGTCGCTCAACCCGCACGACCTGACACGGACCCCCTCGGGATCGTCGGGCGGCACCGGCGTGGCGATCGCCGCCGGCTACGCCCCGCTCGGGATGGGCACCGATACCGGCGGCTCGATCCGCGGCCCTTCGACCTCGAACGGCATCGTCGGGCTGAAGCCGACCCATGGGCTGCTCAGCCGCAGCGGCATCATCCCGTTGTCGCTCACCTTCGATACCGGCGGACCGATGGCGCGCAGCGTGGCGGACATCGCCGTCGCGCTGGGGATCATGACGGGCGTCGATGCCGCGGATGCCGCGACGCGGAAGAGCGACGGCAAATCAGAGACCGACTATACGAAGTACCTCAAGGCCGACGCGCTCGCGGGCGCGCGCATCGGCATCGCGCGCGATTTCCTCGGCGCCGATCCGGACGTGGACTGGGTGGTCGACGCGTCGCTCGACGCCATGCGCAAGGCGGGCGCGACCATCGTCGAGGTGCGCTATCCGAAGTGGCTGCTCGATGGGAAGGAAGAGTTCTACAACGCGATCCGCCGGCCCGAATTCACGGTGCAGATCGCCGACTACCTGAAGACGCTCGGGCCGTCGTATCCGAAAACGCTCGCGGAGCTGATCGACCGCGCCAACGCATTCACCGCGGTGCGCGCCGACGGCGCCAGCCCGAACCCGGGCCGGTGGACGCTGTTCAAACGTGAAGCCGAGAGCGGCACGCTCGACGACTACCGCTACAAGACCGTCGCAGAGCATGGCCTGCCGATGGTGCGGGCGGTGGTCGACGGCATCGTCGCCTCGTTGAAGCTGGACGCGATCGTCTATCCGACCTCGTCGCGGCGTCCGGGAGTGATCGCGGAGACCGGTGCGGGCGGCGGCGGCGGCGGCGCGCCGTCGGCCACCAACATCGCGAACCTGACCGGTTATCCCGATCTGATCGTGCCGGCCGGGTTCACCGGCGACAACCTGCCGGTGGGGCTGTCGTTCTTCGGGCCGGCGTTCAGCGAACCGAAGCTGCTGGCCCTGGGATACAGCTTCGAGCAGCACACGCACGCGCGCCGCCGCCCGGTGCACACGCCGGCGCGCCCCGGCGAATCGATTTCGATCCCATAGAACACGCCGCAACCGGAGCGCGAAGGCTGTAGCCGAGCGAGGAGCAGATGCGATGACCGATTTGAACGAAGCCCGCCGCCGCTTCATGACCTACTTCGCGAGCGTGGGTCTGGGCACGACGCTCGCGCCCGGCGTCGTCTGGGCGCGGATGCAGGATGCGGGAACGCAGACGATTACACTCGCGATGATCACCGAAGCGCTGAAGCTCTCGGGGATCGAGCTGACCGAAGCCGAGCGCAAGGCGATGGTGGAGTCCGCGAACCAGAACCTGAAGCGCTACGACGAGCTGCGCGCCATCCACATTCCCAACGATGTCTCGCCGCCGTTTCACTTCAGCGCCATCGTGCCGGGGATGACGATCAGCCGGAAGGCGCTGCCCTTCACGCTCAGCGCGGCGCCGCCCGTCAAGCGCCCGGGCAACCTCGAAGATGCGGCGTTCTGGCCGGTACGGCATCTGGCCGAGCTCGTGCGGACGCGGCAGGTGACCTCGCTCGAGCTCACCGAAATGTACCTGGCGCGCCTGCACCGCTACAACGGTCTGCTGAACAACGTCGTGACGTTCCTGGACGATCACGGACGCGCCGAAGCCAGGCGCGCGGACGCCGAGATCGCCGCGGGCCGCTACAAAGGCCCGCTGCACGGCATCCCGTGGGGCGCCAAGGACATCATCTCGGTCGCCGGGTTCAAGACGACGTGGGGATCGCCCGCCTTCAAGGATCAATCGTTCGACTACGACGCCAGCGTGGTGGAGATGCTGCGCGACGCGGGAGCCGTGCTGATCGCCAAGCTCGCAACCGGCGAGCTGGCCGGCGGCGACCAGTGGTTCGGCGGCCAGACCAAGAACCCGTGGGATCCGACGCAGGGATCGAGCGGTTCGTCAGCGGGTCCTTCGTCCGCCACGGCCGCCGGTTGCGTCGGCTTCGGCATCGGCACCGAAACGAGCGGATCGATCCTGAGCCCCGCCGCACGCTGCGGCCTGGCGGGCCTGCGTCCGACGTTCGGCCGCATCAGCCGCTACGGGGTGATGGCGTTGTCGTGGACCCAGGACCGGCTCGGCCCGCTGTGCCGTTATGCCGAGGACTGCGCCATCGTCATGCAGGCGATCGCCAGGCCGGATGGCCGCGACATGAGCGTGTCGGACATCCCGTTCAACTGGAACGCGCAGCTCGACGTCAAGAAGCTGCGGGTCGGCTACATCAAGGAGTCGTTCGACGAGCTGACCAACGCGGCGGCGAAGGAGAACGCCGCGAAGGCGGTCGACAGGCTGCGCGTGCTCGGCGTGACGACGCTGATTCCGATCGTCGTTCCAGACATGCCGGTCAACGTCGGCGGTCTGGGCGTCGAATCGACCGTGTTCTTCGACGAGCACGCACGCGCCGGACGGATGAAGGAGGCGCGTGGAGGCGGAAGACCGAACGGCCGGTTGATCCCGGCGGTGGAGTATCTGCAATCGCAGCGCGTCCGCATGATGATGATGACCAGGCTCGCCGAAGCCACGGCGCACGTGGACGTCTACATCGTCGCGTCCAACAACAACGGCATGGGTGGCGGCGGCCGGGGTGGACGCGGTGGCGCCGCCGACGCGACGCCGCCCGCCGAGCCGCCGCGTCCGCAGACGCCGGCGCAGCGGCACTCCAACATGGCGAACCTTGCGTGCTACCCGGCGATCAACGTGCCGAACGGCTTCAGCGAGACCGGCAGCCCGACCAACATGACGATCTTCGCGCAGCCGTTTCGCGAGATGGAGATCCTCGCGCTGGCGAAGGCATATCAGGACGCCGCCGGATTTCACCTGAAGCGCCCGCCGCGTTTGGATGGCCCGAGCAGTTCAGTCGCTCAGTAGCGTGGAGCCCGATGAACGTGGTCCGGCTAAGCCGGACACTACCGAAACAGGTGTGGAGACTCCGGTAGTGTCCGGCTTTAGCCGGACCACGCGTCGAAAAAGCTGTCGACGCTCGGCGCGGTCTGCGGCGGCACCGAGCGGGTCAGCCGCGAGCCCGGCGCCGGCGGCCGCATCAACGCGAAGAAGTCGATCGCGGCCTGCACGTTGCGCTGCAGCACGTCCTGGTCCGGCTCGAGCGACCAGTTGCCGCGATCCTGCAGGTTGCCGATGATGATGCCGTCGCTGCGCGCGTTCATGCTCGCGTTGCCGCCGTTGGCCGTCCGGCCGCCCGCCCGGTAGGTCACTTCGGGTTGCGCGGGAAGCGCGGTCAGCTGTCCCTTGATCGGCACCAGCTCCTTGTCGTCGAAGAGGGTGAACGATCCGAGGCCGGTGCAGTTGACGACGACCGGCTCGCTGAGCGCCATCAGATCCCGCGGCGTGTCGAACTTGCGGATCACGATCCTGCCGCCGAAGATGAGGAAGTCGCGGACCAGCGCGTCGAGATAGATCGACGGCTCGATCGCCAGGGCCGGGCTGCGAATCGCGTACTTGGTCGGGAACGGATGTTCACCGGGTCCCAGGACTTCCCGATTGCGGTTGGGCCGGAGCATCGCCGGCAGCAGGTCGGCGTCGGTGGCGCCGTTCCCGCCTTCACCGCCGCGGCCGCCGCCGCCGCGGCCGGTCTGAGCGGGGTTGTCCGTGGCGTTGTAGTTGTCCATCCAGTAGACGCCGTAGTCACGGCCGACCATCAGCTGCAGCTGCACGTACGACAGCTCCGCCGCGCGGAGAAACTGCGCGTCCCAGGCCGGCGTGCGGCGGTCGTTGTCGATCAGCGCCGTGGTCGGCGTGAATCCGGCCAGCGACATGTTCGACGTCGTGTCCGGCGGCACCGTCGCGGCGTAGATGGTGACCTCGAACCCTCGCCGCTGCAGTTGCCTCGCGGTGGTCAGGCCCGGCGATCCGCAACCGATCACGGCGGCGCGGCGCTGACCCGTCTCCTGCGCAAGCTCGGCCACCATCACGCCGCAGCCCCACGACAGCGACATCCCGGCGCCGGCGTGCCCGTAGTTGTGGATGAGGGTCTTGGCGTCGAGCTTTTCGGCGCGAAGGACGAAGCCCGAGTCGCGATGCGGCCGAAGGCCGACGGTGGTGCGGATGACGCGATCGAACGACACATGGACCGGCGCGAGGTTGATGGGCGGGCGCCGCGGCGCCGACCGCGCGGCGCGCGACGGGTCGGCCGTCGCACAGCCGCCGATCGCGTATCCCGCGAGCGCCAGGCTGCCGCTGCTGAGGAACGTGCGTCGGTTCATGGCGACCGGAATCTTCTCACCTCCGCTCAACCGCCGCACCATCCATTCTTGTCGCGATGACGCAGGTGTCAGACAAACATGTCGCGCTCCAATCACGCCCGCGGCGCTGATTCCGGCCGGAAATCTGCGCTCGCGACCGCACCGCCGTGGATCGCCTCTTGCGTCAGTTTTGTTTCCCTTGCATCTCCATCAGACAATTTTGAATTTTTCCGACTACATTCTCGACGCGCACTACGACGAGATGTTCGAATCGGCGGGCCAGGCGCGGCCCCACTGCCGCGCGCTCTTCGACGAGCTGCGCTCGGCGTCGGAGAGCGAGCTCAGCCTCCGTCAGCTGGAAGCCGACCGGGCGTTCCTGACCCAGGGCATCACCTTCACCGTTTACGGCGACGACCAGGGAACCGAGCGCATCTTTCCGTTCGACCTGCTGCCGCGGATCATTTCGGCGGCCGAATGGCGGACGCTCGAGCGCGGCCTGACGCAGCGCCTCACCGCGATCAACCTGTTCCTCAAGGACGTCTATCACGATCAGCGCATCCTCGCCGAAGGCGTGGTGCCGCGGGAGCTGGTCCAGAGCTGCCAGCACTACCGCAGGGAAATGCGCGGCGTCCACGTCCACCGCGACATCTACGTGTCGGTAGCCGGCACCGATCTCGTCAGGCTCGAGGACGGCCGCTTCGTCGTGCTCGAAGACAACCTGCGGGTGCCGAGCGGCGTGTCGTACATGCTCGCCAATCGCGAAGCCACCAAGCGGGTGCTGCCGGGCCTGTTCGATCGCTACCACGTCAGGCCGGTCGCCCACTACGGACAGGCGCTGCTGGCGACGCTCCGCGCGCTCGCGCCTCCCAGCGCGGCGGAGCCGACCTTCGTCGTGCTCACACCCGGCGTCGGCAACTCGGCCTACTTCGAGCACGCGTTTCTCGCGCGCGAGATGGGCGTGGCGCTGGTCGAAGGGCGCGACCTCCTGGTCCACGACAACGTCGTCTACATGCGGACCACCGGCGGCCTGCGGCGCGTCGACGTGATCTATCGCCGCGTGGACGACGACTTTCTCGATCCGCTCGCGTTCAGGGCCGACTCGCACCTCGGAGTACCGGGACTGCTGAACGCGTATCGCGCCGGCAACGTCTCGCTCGCGAACGCGATCGGCACCGGGCTGGCTGACGACAAGGCGCTGTACGCCTACATCCCGGCGATCATCCGCTTCTATCTGAACGAGGAGCCGGTGCTGCCCAACGTCGAAACCTACCTGCTCTCCGATCGCTCGGAACGGCAATACGTCCTCGAGCATCTCGACTCGCTCGTGGTCAAGGCGGTCGGCGAATCCGGCGGCTACGGGATGCTGATCGGGCCGCACAGCACCGCGGCCGAGCGCGCCGAGTTCAAGGCCAAGATTGAAGCCAGCCCGCGCAACTTCATCGCCCAGCCGACGCTGTCGCTGTCGCGGTCGCCCTGCTTCATCGGCGGCCGGATCGAGCCGCGGCACGTCGACCTCCGGCCCTACGTGCTCTACGGCGATCGCGTCACCATCCTGCCGGGCGGGCTGACGCGGGTCGCGCTGAAGAAAGGATCGCTGGTGGTCAACTCGTCCCAGGGCGGCGGCAGCAAGGACACCTGGGTTCTCGCGGAGTGATGCGTCATGCTGCAGTCACGGGTCGCCGACTCGCTCTACTGGATCGCGCGCTATCTCGAGCGCGCCGGCCACACGATTCGCCTGATCGACGTCCGCCTCGATCTCGAGCTGGATCGGCGCGACGATGCGGACGGGTGGGACTTCGCGCGCCTGTGCGCGGTGGTGAACTGCGGTACCGCCGCCGGCGCGCCGGCCAACCCTGCGGAGCTGGTCGACACGCTCGTGTTCGATGCGTCCAACCGGGGATCGGTGCTGGCCTGCGTCACCGCCGCGAGGGACAACGCCCGCCAGGCGCGCGAGGAGATCAGCTCCGACATGTGGGAACAGCTCAACGCGCTGTATCTGCGGCTGAAGCAGGTGCGCGGTGAAGGGACGGGATCGATCCGGCCGCACTACCTGTCGCGCCTGATCATCGAGGGCGTCCATCTCTTCGAAGGCGTCACCGACGCGACGATGGGCCACGGCGAAGGCTGGCAGTTTCTCCGCGCCGGCCGGTTCATCGAGCGCGCGGCGGCGACCGCAGCGCTGGTCGATCTGCAGTTCAGGAGCGCGCCGCAGCTGCCCGCGAACCACGTGGAGTGGGCCGGCCTGCTCCGCTCGTGCGCCGCGTTCGAGGCCTACGTCCGCTGCTACACCGCCGACGTCAGGCCGGATCGCGTCGCCGAGTTCCTGCTGCTGAACGCGGAGTTTCCCCGCTCGGTCCGCTTCGCCGCCGGCCGGGTCGAGTCGGCGCTTCGCGCGATCGCGCAGCTGACCGGACGCGGCGCCGGTGGGCGCGCCGAACGCCTCGCCGGGCGCCTGCACGCGTCGCTCGACTACGGCCAGGTCGACGAGATCCTCGGCGAAGACCCGCACGCCTACCTGGAAGGGATCAGCCGCTACTGCGCCCAGATTCACGACGCGGCGCATCAGAGCTACATCTCCTATCCGATCGAATCCGCGCTTCCCGCGTAAGGACGCCACCGTGCATTACACGATCCGCCACGTCACGAAATTCAGCTACGAAGCGCCGGTCAGCGAGAGTGTGATGGAAGTGCGGATGCAGCCGCGCACCGAAGGCGGCCAGCGCTGCGTCCGCTTCGGCCTCGACACCACGCCGCCGTCCCGGGTCAAGATGTACGACGATCGCGACGGCAACACCGTCCACCATTTCAACATTCCCGGCCGCCACTCCAGGCTGCTCGTCACCGCCGAGGCCCTGATCGACATGACGCCGATGGCGCCGCTGCCGGCCTCGCTCGGCTCGGGCGCCTGGGATCGTCTCGATGCCCTCACGGGCAACGGTGCATTCTGGGACCTGCTCAACCCAAGCCACTTCGCGCGGCCCACCGCGCTGCTCGATGGGCTGGCGCGCGAGCTCGGGTTGGACCGCGGCGCGGATCCGATCGAGACGCTCACCCGGCTGACCCACGACATCTTCGAGCGCTTCGAGTACAGTCCGCAGTCCACGCGGGTCGATTCGCCGATCGACGAGGCGCTAGGCGTCAGACACGGCGTCTGCCAGGATTTCGCCCACATCATGATCGCGCTGGTCCGCGGCCTTGGCGTACCGTGCCGATACGTCAGCGGCTATCTCTACCGCCAGCCCGACAGGGACGTGCGCTCGACCGACGGCGCCACCCACGCGTGGGTGGAGGCGCTGCTGCCGGATCTCGGCTGGGTGGGGTTCGATCCGACCAATGACCTCGTCGCCGACGAGCGGCACATTCGCGTGGCGATCGGCCGCGACTATGCCGACGTGCCGCCGACCCGTGGGGTCTTCAAAGGCGCCAGCGCCGTGCACAGCGAGCTCGGCGTCGCGGTCACCGTCGGCACTGCATGGGCGGCCGGCGCCGAAACCACGCCGATGGTGCCATGGCGCTCGCGAGAGGCCACGCCGCTGCGCGAGGCGGACACGCTTCAACAGCATCAGCAGTAGAGCACCGCGAAGAGGGAACCGCTCCACGGTTTCTTCTTGTCGTGGGACGTCGACCTCACCGGTTATCGTCGGGAAGGTCCCGTGGTGCGTGCTTCGCCCCGCCAGACCGGACTGACCAGCTCGATCCGCCAGATCGGTCCACCCAGGAACATCGAGCCTTCCGATTTCACGAAGGCCGGCGCTTCGCCCCCGAGGATCCACACGTGCGTGTCGGGCGGCTGCTTGCCGACCAGCGGCGCGATCAGGCCGGCGAGGCCGCCGATCTCGATCTTCACCACGTAGTGGGTCGCCTGACGGGCCATCGTCCCGGTGGACAGCGGATCCTCGCCTGCATCGGACAGCTCGAGCTTCACCAGCCGAGGCTTCGGCGTGGTCACGACCATCGACATCGTGGGCAGCGCGGTGTTCGGACGGACGTTCTTCAGCAGCGTCAGCGTCATCCCGTTCGCGAGATCCGGCGGCAGCTTCATCTGCTCCGACTCGACCTTCGGCTTGCCGTGGTCGTCGGTGTAGCGCACCGTCACGCGGCCGCTGGCCGCGTCGATGGTGAGATCGAGCGGCTGTGGAAACGTCGGCCCCTTCTGGACGAGGTGATTGCTGATCAGGTGGAAGGTCTGTCGCTGCGAGAACACGGACGTCTCGTCGCGAAGCGAGCCGTCCTTGAATCGGAAGACCAGACGGCTCGTGACCCGATCGCCCTTCGCCACCTGGATCAGGTCGCCGTTGGCGACCAGTTCACCATCCGTTGTGCGCAGGCTGAGAAAGCCGTGAACGATGCCTTCAGCGTAGCGAACCGCCACCGGCTGAGCCAGTAGCGAGCCGCAGGACAGGAGCGCGACGAGCGTGAAAGCCGCGATGAGCTTGCCGGCCATGCCCTTCAGGGCTGCAAGCGAGGTGCCGGTTACCGCTTGGGAACGAGCCTGATGATTTTGCCAGTCGCGCCGTCGGTAAGGACGTACAACGCTCCGTCCGATCCTTCATTGACGCCTCGAATGCGCACATTGAGCTCGGTCAGGAGCCGCTCCTCGCCGATCACGCGGTCGTCCTTCAGCACGAGGCGAACCAGCGACTTGCCGGCCAGCGCCGACACGAAGAGATCGCCCTGCCACGCCGGAAAGCGAGTGCCGGTGTAAAACGCGATGCCGGCCGGCGCGATGTCGGGCGTCCAGAAATAGACCGGCTGCTCCATGCCGTCCTGCGCCGTCTTGTCGCCGTTGATCGGCTTCCCTGTGTAGTCGCGGCCGTAGCCGATCACCGGGAAGCCGTAGTTCTTCCCCTTCGCGATCGCGTTGATCTCGTCGCCGCCGCGCGGCCCATGCTCGCTCGTCCAAAGCAGGCCGGTGCGCGGGTGAATCGCGACGCCCTGCACGTCGCGGAGGCCGAGCGCGTAAATCTCGGGCCGTGCATTGGCGCGGCCGGCAAACGGGTTGTCTTTCGGAATCGATCCGTCCGGGTTGATCCGCAGCACCTTGCCCATGTCGCTCGTGAGCTGCTGCGGCTGCGGCCAGTCGGAGGCGTTGATGCCGAGGCCCGACGGGATCGTGGACGTGACGAGCAGCGTGCCGTCCGCCAGCTGCGCCAGCCGTCCGCCGGTGCCTTCCGCGTTCAGCAGCACCTTCACGTTCTCGAGCCTGCGCTCGTCGGCGGCGAGCGTCGCACTGGCGACCATCAGCACGCCGGGGCTGCGGGGCAGCGCCGCCTGGTTCGATCCGTCGGGCAGCACCGTGTAGGTCAGAAAGAGGCGGTGGTTCGTGGCGAACGCGCGGTCCGGGCGCACCTCGAACAGTCCCTGGCCGTGTGCCCAGAGATCGGCGGGCATTCCGCCGAGCGGTTCAGACAGCTTGCCGTCCTTCGCCACGATCCTGATGCGGCCGGGACGCTCGCCCACGATCATGCGGCCGTCGGGGAGGAAGTCGAAGCAGAACGCACCGGACAGTCCTTCAGCGACGGTCTCGACGTCGTAGGCGGCCGCCTTCGACGGGTGTGGCGCCCGCGTCTGCCCCAGCCACATTGGAATCGGCGCGTAGCCGTCGGGCGCGGCGCTTCCGTCTTCGGGCCTGGGCGGTCCCGGCGCCTGCGCGGGCGGACGCGGAATCGCCGTCGCGGTCTGGGTCGCGAGCGCGAGCGCGGTGGTCGCCCATCCGGTCGCGGCCGCAGACACCCACTGGTTCACGCCGTAGGGAAACCCGCTCTCGAAGTACGCCTGGATCGGGACGGCCCGGGTCTCCACGATCCACGATCCATCCTCGACCTGCGTGCGCAGCAGGAACTCGAGTCCCTTGCGGTAGGCGCGATCGTCCGGCGCAACAGCGCCGCTCTCGCGCAGCGCGACCAGCGCCTCGCCGCTGGCATAGGCATCGCTCGCCATGCTCTCGGTCTGCGCCCACCCGCCATCGTTTTTTTGCAGCGCCAGGAGATCGCGCGCCGCGGAGGCGACGACCTCGCCCGGTGCATGCGCCCAGTGCAACCCCAGCAGGCGGAACGCGCGCTCTTCGGTGACCTCGCCGCGTGCGGTGGTGAGCCACGCTCGCGCGCGGTCGATCGCCTTCGCAGACTCAACATGCCGCGATGGCGGCATGAACGCCTGCAGCGCCCGCATCGACACCGCCGTGACCTCGAAGTCGTTCGACTCGATGGGGGGCCGAATGGTGTTGACCGGCCATCGCCCGTCCGCCGCCTGGCGCCGCTGCAGCCAGATCGCCTGGGCGTCGGTCGCGGCATCGGGTGGATAGTGATCAGCGGCGAGGCCCAACAACAGGTAGCCCATGGTGTCGGCCGCTCCGGCGATCGGAATGTTCTGCAGTGCGCGCTCGCGCCACGACTCGAGGTAGGTGCCGATCGCGCGTGCCTGCGCGTCCGCGGCCGCCTCGTTGACCGTGTAGCCGTGGGCGCGCGCGGCCTCGACCGCCATCGACACCACGCTGTTGTGGTGGCAGGAGACGCAGCCGCTCTGCCGGATGAACGCGACGCCGACGTCCTGGAGCAGCGGAAGGCTGCGCTCCACCGCCGCGCGAATGCCCGCCGCGTCCGCCGGCGTCTCGCCGATCGGCGTCGGCCTGGCCGATCGGCCCGGATCGTAGCGCGGCGCCGTCGACTCCGTCCCCGACGCCGGCGGCTGCAGCGCGAGCGGTCCGCCGGCAGCGACGCCCGCGATCTCGGCGCACGTCAAGCACCAGGTGCGCAGGAATTCCGGCGGCGGCACACCGGACTTCTTCAGGCCGTCGACGTACGGCAGCAGCAGGCGGAACATGTCCGCGTCGCCCACGCGCGCCGCTTCGCGCAGCGGCGACGGGTCGGTCACTCGCCACGGTGTCGGTTCCGCGCCGTAGTCGAGCAGCAGCTTCAGCGCCGGCACG
>Ga0070665_100001916_pt1 | contig 23511 bp, 24 predicted proteins | sample KBSS13metaG_FD_65862 | JGI IMG/M metagenome (GOLD analysis project Ga0070665, IMG submission 65862) | Switchgrass rhizosphere microbial communities from Kellogg Biological Station, Michigan, USA - KBS S1-3 metaG | ecosystem: Host-associated > Plants > Roots > Rhizosphere > Soil ... | reverse complement strand
TGGAGCGGCTCTCGCCCCTGGAGCGCGCAGCGTTCCTGCTGCACGACGTGTTCGACCTCGACTACGACGAGATCGCGCGCCACCTCGAGCGCAGCGAGGCCGCGTGCCGCCAGCTCATCAGCCGCGCGCGCAAGAACGTCAAGGCCGACTACGCGCGGCGCGAGGTCGCGCAGGAAGAGCGCGACCGTCTCGTCGACGCGTTCATGCAAGCGGTGCGCAGCCATGACGTGACGGCACTCGCGCAGGTACTGACGGCCGACGCTGTGGCGCTGGCCGACGGCGGCGGCAAGGTCTCGGCGATGCCGCGGCCGCTGCACGGCAGCGAGTTGATCGCGCGCACCTTCATCGGCTTTGCGCAGCTGCCGAGCAGCCGCGGCTGGCGGCTGGTGCCGACGCAGGTCAACGGGCTGCCGGGCTGCCTGGTCGTCGACGACCTCGCCGGCGGGCGGCTGGTGCAGACGATCGCGCTCGCCCCTTCCGCGCACGAGCCGGATCGCGTGGGCGCGCTGTACATCCAGCGCAATCCGGACAAGCTGCGCGCGATCGTGCTGGCGCATTGACGAGTCAACGTCTTCCCCACGATGTCTTCTGGGCGAGTCGGCGCCACGGCCATTGCTTGCGCCTCAGTGCGGCTCCGCGTGGAGCGAACGGATCGGAAGGGCATCCGACGCCTGGGGCATCTCGCCCAAGCACAGCTGATCGCCGACCGTCGCCGTTCGCGGGCGGGTGAGAATGCCATGCATGGACTGCACGATCCGCACCATGCGCAGCGACGAGATCGCGATCGCGATCGACTTTGCGGCGCATGAGGGATGGAATCCCGGCCTGCACGACGGCGCGTGTTTCCATGCCACGGACCCTGGAGGCTTCCTGGTTGCCGAATGCGACGGGCAGCCCGTGGGCTGCATCAGCGCGGTGTCGTATGCCGGGCGCTTCGGCTTCATCGGCCTGTACATCGTGGCACCGTCCTGGCGCGGGCAGGGTATCGGTCGCCGGCTCTGGGCCGCGGGCATGGCCCGGCTCGCAGGCCAGGTGGTCGGGCTCGACGGCGTGCCGGCGCAGCAGGATTACTACCGCCGCAGCGGCTTCGCTTTAGCCTGGCAGAACGTCCGCTTTGCAGGCAAGGCTCAGCCGACAGCGCACACCCAGCCCGCGCAGATCGTGCCGCTCGGCGCGGTCGATTTCGGATCATTGTGCGCCGACGACCGCCGCGTCTTTCCTGCGCCGCGCGAAGCATTCCTGCGCTGCTGGATCTCGATGCCCGACGCGACAGGCCTGGCCTGGCTGGAGCACGGGCGGGTCGCCGGATGGGGGATGATCCGACGCTGCCGCGAAGGTCACAAGATCGGCCCGCTCGTGGCGGACCGCGCAGCGGTTGCGAGCGCCGTCTACGCCGCGTTGTGCGATCGGGTACCCGCCGGCGACACGGTGTACCTCGACGTGCCCATGCCCAACGGCGATGCGCTGGCTCTGGCACGCGCGCAGGGTCTGGATGGCGTTTTCGAGACCGCGCGCATGTACGCAGGCCCGGCGCCCGCATGCGAACTCCAGCGGGTCTACGGGATCGCGACCTTCGAACTGGGCTAGGCGGCGACGGCCGATACGCGCCTTTTATCGGCCGGGTCGGTAAAATTCCGGGCACAACAGGCGTTCAAGTCATGCAAGATCGGCGTCCATGCTTATGACCGATGAAACAGCGATGCGCGTCGGACGTGCTGGCGCCTCCGAGGCGGCCGTCTAGTCGTGCACGCAGCCACACGGCGCGTACTGGCCGCGTTAGGCCTGGTCGATCGGCAGTCCGCTGTGCGTGCGCACCCGGAACTGGTGGCCTGCGAGGAATGCGACGCGGTCTATAGGCGTCGATCGCTGTCGCCTGGCGCGGTTGCACGCTGCGCGCGCTGCGGCTCGACGCTCGGTCGCGGCCATCTGTTGGCGCTCGACGGCCAGCTCGCGCTGGCGTCCGGCGCATTGGTGGTGTTCGTGCTGGCCAACGTGTCCGATATCGTCACGCTGAATCTGGGCGGCGTGCATTCAGAGGTGACGTTGTGGGAGTCCGTCTGGTCCACCTGGCTCTCGGGCGAGGAAGTCGTCGCGCTGCTGGCCGGTGCCACCGCATTCGCATTCCCGCTCGCGGTGATCCTGCTGCGCCTGTACGTGCTGGCGCCACTGGCCGCGGGCAGGCGCGTGCGTGGGTTCGTGCCGGCCATGCGCGCGCTGCGCTGGGTGACGCGCTGGAGCATGGTCGAGGTCTTCCTGTTCGGCACATTGGTGGCGATCGTGAAAGTCGCCGGCCTGGCCAGTGTCATTCCGGGCGTCGGTATCTTCTCGTTCGGGATGCTGACCCTGCTGCTCGCAGCCAACCACGCGGCCGGGCTGCATGGCATCTGGCAGCATGCTGCGAAGTTGCCATCGTGATGGCGTCCGCCGCTTCATCGGTGCCCACCGCGGTGTCGCGCGGCCTGCTCGGCTGCGAATGCTGCGGCCTGGTGAGCGAGGTCGTCGCCGCGGGCGACGCAGCGCGCTGCCCACGTTGCGGTTTCGCGCTGCACGCGCGCAGGCCGCAGTCCCTGCAGCGAACGGCCGCCTACCTGATGGCTGCCGCGGTGCTCTACCTGCCGGCGAACACGCTGCCGATCATGGCCACGGCCAGCACCCTCACGGGCCGCGAGAGCCACACCATCCTCGGCGGCATCATCGAGCTGTGGCATACGGGCTCATGGGACCTGGCGTTGATCGTGTTCATCGCCAGCATCGCGGTGCCCATCCTGAAGATCGCCGCGCTCACGCTGCTCGCGTTGACCGCGCAGCGCAAGTCGCGCTGGCGCCAGGCCGAGCGGGCGAGGCTGTATCGTGTGCTCGAGACCGTCGGGCACTGGTCCATGCTCGACGTGTTCGTCGTCGTGCTGCTGGTGGGCATGGTGCATTTCGGCGCCTTCGCCAGCGTCGAGCCAGGGCCGGGCCTGCTGGCCTTCGGAGGTGTCGTCGTGCTGACCATGCTTGCCTCGGCAAGCTTCGATCCCCGCCTGATCTGGCCCGAGCCCGCCGCCGATGACTGAAACACAACAACCCCCGCAAGACTACCCGGAGGCGACCGTGCTGCCCCGCAAGCGGATGCGGCTGTCGCTCGCGTGGCTCGTGCCGATCGCCGCGCTCGTGGTCGGCGCGGTGCTGATCGTGCGGACGGTGATGCAGACCGGCCCCACGATCACGATCGCCTTTCGCACCGCCGAGGGCATCGAAGCCGCGCGAACCGAAGTTCGCTTCAAGGAGGTGGTGGTCGGCAAGGTGACCAAGGTCGCCCTGAGCCCGAACCGCGAGCAGGTGCTGGTCACGGTCAAGCTCGACAAGAGCGCCGAGCAATTGGCGGTCGAGGACACACGCTTCTGGGCGGTGCGCCCGCGCGTCGGGCTGGCCGGCGTCAGCGGGCTCGGGACGCTGTTCTCCGGTACCTACATCGGCGTCGATGCCGGCGTCTCCAACGCGGAGCAGTCGCTCTTCACGGGCCTGGAGGCACCACCGCCGCGGCTACGCGACGAACCCGGGCGCAGCTTCGTCCTGAAGGCGCGGGACCTCGGCTCGCTCGACGTGGGCTCGCCGGTCTATTACCGGCGCACGAAGGTCGGCAGGGTGGTCAGCTACACGCTGGACCCGGAACACGACACGCTCTCCGTTCAGGTGGTGGTCACGGAGCCGAACGATCGGCTGGTGACCGCACAGAGCCGATTCTGGAACGCCAGCGGAGTCGATTTGACCGTCAACGCCAACGGCTTGTCGCTCGACACGCAGTCGTTCGCGTCGGTCCTGGTGGGTGGCGTGGCATTCGCGAATCCGGCCGACGCCGCCTCGGCGCCGCCGGCCGCCGATGGCCAGCGCTTCGACCTCTTCACCAACCGCAAGGCCGCACTGGCACCACCCGACGGGCCACCGCTGCGCGTGCGCATGGTGTTCGATCAGGCGCAGCGCGGGCTCGTGGCCGGTGCACCGGTGGACATGCTCGGCATCGAGATCGGCACCGTGCGCAGCGTTGCGCTGATCGATGCGCCCAGGGGCGACCAGTTCCCGGTCGAGGTCATCGCCGACCTCCATCCGCTGCGGCTCGGCGGTGTGCGGCGCCAGTTCGTCGTGCCGGCCGACGGCTCCGGCGCCCGCGCGGACGCGCTGTTCATGAAACGCGCGGTCGACCATGGCCTGCGGGCGCAGGTGCGCACCGGCAACCTGCTGACCGGCCAGCTCTACGTGGCGCTGGACTTCGTCCCGAAGGCTCCCCAGGCCACGCTCGACGCACGCGCCGACCCGCCGACGATCCCGACCGTGCGCGGCGCCCTGAGCGACCTGCAACCGCAGCTCGCCGACATCGTCGCGCGACTCAACAAGGTGAAGTTCGACGAGATCGGCACCGATCTGCAGGAGACGCTGCGCCACGCCAGCGCCGCAGGCAACGGACTGCAGGAAACGCTGACGAGTGCGAACGTGGCGATTCGCCAGCTGACCCCCGAAGCCCAAGGAGCGCTGGCCGAGGTGCAGAAGACGCTGGCGTCGACCCAGGCCACGCTGGCCAACCTGGACCGCAACGTCACGCAGGGCGACGCACCCCTGCAACGCAACTTCACTCAGGCGCTGGTCGAAATGCAGCGCGCAGCCCAGGCATTGCGCGTGCTGAGCGACTACCTCCAACAGCACCCCGAATCGCTGCTGCGCGGCAAGCCGGCCGACGCGGACCCTGGCAAACCCTCCGAGGGCGGACGATGACGAGACCCTTCCCCCTCCTGGCTGAGAACAATGCGCGACGACGCGGCGCTGCGATCGGCATCGCCGTGCTCGCGCTGCTGGCAGGATGCGGCTCGGCGCAGCCGCCGCGCTATCACACGTTGATGCCGGCGGCCGCGTCCACCGTGCGACCACCGGCACCCGCCGGGTCGCTGGCGTGGGAGGTTCTGCCTGTGACCATTCCGCCCGGAGTCGACCAACCGCAGTGGGTGGTGCGAACCGTCGAAGGCAGCCTGGCCGTGCTGGAGCAGGAACGCTGGATCGCACCCCTCGGCGAGGAAATCCGCGCCGCCGTCGCGGACCGGCTCACGCAGGAGGTCGGAACGCCGGCGGTCTCGGCCGAGTCGCGCAAGCGTTGGCGCATCCGCATCGACGTGCACCGGTTCGAATCGGCACCCGGACGCGAAGCGCGCCTCGAAGCGACGTGGACCTTGAGTTCCGATGCCGACGCAGCGGCGGCGCTGCGCTGCCGTGGCGAGTTCGTGCAGGCGCTGTCAGCGGGCGGCTATCTGGCGCTGGCGACGGGTCACCAGCAAGCCGTCGCGAGGCTGGCCGATGCGATCGGCGGCGAGCTCAAGGCGCTGAACGCCGCGCAGACGGCAACGTGCAGTCCCCTGGCCTCGCAGGTTCCCCAGAAATAGCGGCTGAGCGCAAGAGACCGAGTGGTTGTTCAAGGATTCGACTGGAGGAAGCTATGCGCGGTAGATCCGTGACGGGGGCCGTGATCCTCATCGCTCTGGGGGTGCTCTTTCTTCTCTCGAACTTCGGCATGCTTCCTCGGCTCGGGCCGCTCTTTGCGCAATGGTGGCCGGTGATCCTGATCATCGCCGGTGTGTCCATGCTGCTGCGACGGCTCTAGTCCCTCATTCGCAGACGCAACGTTCCATTGTCGATCGGCATTCGCAGCCGTCTCCGCATCCGCAGGTCGACGAAGCGTCTGCAGACTTGGTGGGCACGGGCGCAGGTGTCTGGCATCCGCAGCGGCAGGAGGCGCCCGGGCAGTTCGCGCAATTGCAGTGAGGAGTGGCGTGTTGCATGATGATCTTTCAGCTTTCGGTGAGTTGCGGTGACGGAGGGTTCTCCGTGTAGCGAATTCTTCATGGAGCAGCCGTCGGCGGCTTGAACGAAACGGCTGATCCGCGTGCTGCGAGGAGATGGCATGGAGCCCTCGAGGGCGATCGCCGGCGTTGGCCGCGTGATCCTGTGGTCCGGCGAGAGCCTCTGGATCGGCCGTGACGCCGGCCGGGTGCAGCCGCATGCGCATCACGCGATCCAGATTTCCGTCGCGCTCAGCGGCTGTGTACGGCTGCGAGGAGAGGACGCCTCTGAATGGATGCAATGCCATGCAGCGATCGTCATGCCGCACCGGCGTCACGAGTTCGATGGGGGCGGCCAATCGGTCGCCCAGATATTCGTCGAGCCGGAGACGAATCAGGGCCGTGCGCTTGTGCAGCGGTTCGCCGGCAAATCGATCTCGAGCGTGGAGATCGATGATGTGCGACCCGTGGGGGCGGCGCTGCGCGCCGCCTACCTCGAGAACGCGGATGACAGCGTGTTGATCGCAGCGAGCAGTGCGCTGGTTGCACACCTTTGCGACAGCCACCAAGGGAAAGCTGGCGTCGATCCGCGAATCACGCGTGCGATCGAGGTGGTTCGCAGTCGCTTGAATGAAGCGGTAACGCTGGCTGACGCTGCGCGTGCCGCCCACCTGTCTCCGAGTCGGTTCCGGCACCTCTTCGTGGCTCAAACGGGAATCTCGTTTCGTGCCTATCTGCTATGGGCACGTGTGGCCACCGCCATCGGTACGGGCATGCGCGGCACGTCATGGACGCAAGCGGCACAGGACTGCGGCTTCGCCGATTCAGCTCATCTGAGCCGAACGTGCCGAAGGATGTTCGGCATTGCTCCGAGCATGCTTGTCCGGGAGTGATACGAGCTTGCGGGCAGCCGGTCGAGACGCGGATGCAAGGCCCTTGCGGCCTGAGTTCTTCTGGGCATTCACGATGCCGACCATGATGCGGTGTACGCGCAGGATGTACCGGTTGCGATCCGGCTTGGCGGCGCTGTGATAGCGGCCGATGCCGTACCAGAAATCACCTGCGGCCTCGTTGGTTCTCTTGCGCAGCAGCCACGCTCCGACAGCCACGTTGAAGCAGCCGTCGTAGCCGAGCAGGTTCGATACGGCGGATTCCGGGATTCCGTACATCCTCGACAGTTCCGGCAGGTGGATCGTGTTCACCTGCATCGGGCCGATGTCATAGCTGCCATTGGCGTTGGGCGAATACTCGCCGAGACGGCCACCCTCGGCCTTCATGACGGCGAGCACCTTGACCAGTTCGAGCGACTGGCGGCCCGCCTCTTGCACCACGCACTGGGGCGTCACCGGCTTGGCCCACTCGGGCACGGGATATTGAACGCGGCCGGGGCGCGTCTCGACCACCGATGCTCGTTGCGTCTCCTGAATCAGTGCGACATCCAGCATTTCGCTGCTACTCGAGGTGCTGCGGCGGCGTGCTACGACTTGGCGTCGTCTTTGGGCTTGCCGGATTCGGCAGCGCGAGGCGGCACAGCGACGCGGCGTTGGGCCCCTTGAGTGGTCGGCTGGTACACATCCGTCGGGAGCGGCGGGACCACGGGTCTCACGTAGACCGGTCGCGCAACCGCCCGCGCGACAGCCGGGGCCGTGACCGGCGGCGGCACGGCGGGCGCAGCCGAGGGCGCGGGCGCGGGCGCCGCACAAGTCGACACCGCGGCGGGCGCTGCTGGAGACACCAGTGCACAGCCAGAAGTCACCATCAGGCCGATGATCGCCATGATGACGACGCTGGTTGCCTGCCGAGACGGGCACGCGAGGGGATCGTCGTGTTTGTACATGGCAATCGGCTTTTCGGCAGATCGCCGGGGAAACTTGAGCGCTCGGCCGACTCGACGGTCAGGCATCATCCGCGGGAGTTGCTGGGCGAACGGCACTCATGCTGCGAATCATCTACATCGTCATGTCCGTTGCACTCGTGGGCTATGCCGGTCTGTGCGCGGCGATGTACTTTTTCCAGCGGGCCCTGCTGTATCACCCACAGCCACGCGCGGTCACTGCAAGCGAGTCGACGATGAAGCTGCCTGTCGACGGCGCCGAGGTCATCGTCACGGTGCTGCAACGCGAGGGTCCGAAAGCGATCCTCTACTTCGGCGGAAACGGCGAAGACGTCTCGCAGAACCTCGAGTCCTTCTCCAAGGCCTTTCCTGAATACGCGCTCTATCTCATGCACTACCGCGGCTATGGCGGCAGCACGGGTCAACCCACCGAGAAAGACAATGTGGCCGATGCCATCGCGCTGATGCAGAAGGTCCGGGCGGTCCATCCGGAGGTCGCGATCTTCGGTCGCAGCCTGGGCAGCGGCGTTGCAGTGCAGTTGGCGAGCCGCATCGAGGCCTCTCGCCTCGTGCTGATCACGCCGTACGACAGCATTGTCGAGATCGGCGCGCAGATGTACCCCTTCATGCCGGTACGTTGGTTGATGCTCGACAAGTACGAGTCGGGCAAGTTCGCAGCCGGCGTCAGGATACCGACGACGATCATCCAAGCCGAAAACGACGAAGAGATCCCGCATGCCAGCACGGCGATGCTGCTGAGTCGTTTCACCCGCGGCGTTGCGACGCTGACGCTGATCGAAGGCGTTGGACACAACGACCTGGACAAGAGCAAGAAGTATCGCGAGACACTGCAAGCGGCATTGCGATGACAGCGCCAGATCTCCGACACGCGAAGCTGGACCGCCGTCTCTCGACGTTTGGCGCCTAACGAGCGGTCCACTCAGGCGTCGTACTTGAATGACGGTGGCGCCGTCGGTTGCGTCTTGCTGGAACGGCACAAAGGGTAATCCCCAGCCCTTCGCGTCGTTCTTGGGTTGCGATTCAGGTTCATACATGGATAGCATGTTCGTATATGAACCTATCGACACCTCTGGTCTCGATGCGCGACATCAGCAAGGCGTTCGCCGGCGTGCGTGCGCTCGACCATTGCCGGTTCGAGCTGATGCCCGGCGAAGTCCATGCGCTGATGGGCGAGAACGGGGCGGGCAAATCCACGCTGATGAAGGTGCTGGCCGCCGTCTACACGAGGGACGCGGGCGAAGTCCTCGTCGACGGCAAGCCGGTCGAACCGCGCTCGCCACGCGAGGCACAGGCGCTGGGCATCGGCATCATTCACCAGGAACTCAACCTGATGCGCCACCTCACGGCGGCGCAGAACATCTTCATCGGGCGCGAGCCGCGCCGCCGCCTGCGCCTGCTGCTCGACGAGGACGCGCTGAACGCGAACGCACAACGCATCTTCGAGCGGCTGAACCTCGCACTCGACCCACGCACGCCGGTGGGTGAGCTCACCGTCGCGAAGCAGCAGATGGTGGAGATCGCCAAGGCGCTGTCCTTCGACTCGCGCGTGCTCATCATGGACGAGCCCACCGCGGCTCTCAACGACCGCGAGATCGCCGAGCTGTTTCGGCTCATCGGGCAGCTCAAGCAGCATGGCGTGGGCATCGTCTACATCTCGCACAAGATGGATGAGCTCAAGCGCATCTCCGATCGCGTGACCGTGATGCGCGACGGGCGCACCATCGGCACGCTGCCGACGGCCGGCACGCCGGTCGAGACCGTGATCTCGATGATGGTGGGCCGCACACTCGAGGCGATGGCGCCGCGCCAGCCCGCGAGCGTGCAAGGCGAGATGGCGCTGTCGGTCAAGGGTTTGCGGCAGCGCGGCGTGCTCAAGGACGTGAGCTTCGAGGTGCGTCGCGGCGAGATCGTCGGGCTGGCCGGCCTGATGGGCGCCGGCCGCACCGAGTTGGCACGTGCGGTCTTCGGCGCCGATCCGATCGACGCCGGCGAGATCCGCGTGCATGGCGAGAAGGTGACGATCCGCTCGCCGAAGGACGCCGTGCGCCACGGCATCGGCTACCTCTCGGAAGATCGCAAGCAGTGCGGCCTCGCCACGGGTCTCGCCGTCGAGGCCAACATGACCTTGACCAGCGTCGAGCGCTTCGTGTCATACGGCCTGTTCCTCGACGAGCGGGCGATGCGCCGCGCCGCGGCCGACTACGTCGAGCGCCTGGCGATCAAGACACCCTCGATCGACCAGCGCGTCGCCCTGCTCTCGGGCGGCAACCAGCAGAAGATCGTGATCGCGAAATGGCTGCTGCGCGACTGCGACATCCTGTTCTTCGACGAGCCCACGCGCGGCATCGACGTGGGCGCCAAGGCCGAGATCTACAAGCTGCTCGATGCGCTGGCCGAGCAGGGCCGCGCCATCGTGATGATTTCGTCGGAGCTGCCCGAGATCCTGCGCATGAGCCACCGCGTGCTGGTCATGTGCGAAGGACGACTCACCGGCGAGCTCCCCGCATCGCAGGCAACACAGGAGAAGATCATGCAGCTGGCCACCCAACGCGAATCGATGACGCTGAGTTGAAACCGATGGAGCCGCCCACCCTCCCCTTGTCCGCCGACGCGAAGCGCGACGCCGCGCAGCGCGCCGCCGCCGCCCTGCGATCGCGCCTGTTCGCCTCGGCCGCACGGCAGAAGCTGCTGGCCTTCGCGAGCCTGATCGTGCTGCTGGTGTTCTTCAGCCTCGCGTCGCCCAACTTCCTGCAGGCCGACAACCTCGTGAGCATCCTGCAGGCGACGGCGGTGAACGGCGTGCTCGCCATCGCGAGCACCTTCGTCATCATCACCGGCGGTATCGACCTCTCGGTGGGCACGCTGATGACGTTCTGCGCGGTGATGGCTGGCGTGTTCCTCACCTACTTGGGCCTGCCCTTGCCGTTCGGCATCTTCGCGGCGATCTTGTTCGGCGCACTCGTGGGCCTGAGCTCCGGCACGCTGATCGCCAAGCTGAAGATCCCGCCGTTCATCGCGACGCTGGGCATGATGATGCTGCTCAAGGGCCTGTCGCTCGTGATCTCGGGCACCAAGCCGATCTACTTCACCGACACGCCGAACTTCTCGGTCATCTCGCAGGACTCGCTGCTCGGCGAGCTGATCCCGTCGCTGCCGATCCCGAACGCCGTGCTTATCCTGTTCCTGGTCGCGATGGCCGCCAGCGTGGTGCTCAACAAGACGAGTCTCGGGCGCTACACCTTCGCGCTGGGCAGCAACGAGGAAGCGGCGCGCCTGTCGGGCGTGAACGTCGACTTGTGGAAGATCGTGGTCTACACGGTGAGCGGCGGCATCTGCGGCATCGCCGGCCTGCTGATCGCCTCGCGGCTGAACTCCGCACAGCCGGCGCTCGGCCAGGGCTACGAGCTGGACGCCATCGCTGCCGTCGTCATCGGCGGCACCTCGCTCTCGGGCGGCACGGGCACCGTGCTGGGCACGATCATCGGCGCGTTCATCATGAGCGTGTTGATCAACGGGCTGCGCATCATGTCCGTCGCGCAGGAATGGCAGACCGTGGTGACGGGGGCCATCATCATCCTGGCCGTCTACACCGACATCCTTCGCCGCCGCGCTTCGTCATGACGCCGCGGCAATCGTTCACCGTGCCTTGCACACCCCGCGCGAGGAATTCGCGCATCGACCATCGAGGAGACAAGAGATGAGCAAACGCCGCCTACTGAAAATTGCGCTCGGCATCGCCGTCGGCTGGGGCTTCGCCGCCGCGGCCATGGCGCAGCAGCAGACCTACATCCCGCTCATATCCAAAGGGTTTCAGCACCAGTTCTGGCAAGCCGTGAAATCCGGTGCCGAGAAGGCCGCGAAGGACCTCAACGTCCGCGTGACCTTCGAAGGCCCCGAGACCGAAGCGATGGTCGACAAGCAGATCGACATGCTGTCGGCCGCACTCGCGAAGAAGCCGCAGGCCATCGGATTCGCCGCGCTCGACAGCAAGGCGGCGATCCCGCTGCTGAAGAAGGCGCAGGCCGACAAGATCCCGGTGGTCGCGTTCGACTCCGGCGTGGACAGCGACATCCCGCTCACCACGGCCACCACCGACAACAAGGCGGCTGCCGCACTCGCGGCCGACAAGATGGCCGAGCTCATCGGCAAGGAAGGCGACGTCGCCGTGGTCGCCCACGACCAGACCAGCCGCACGGGCATCGACCGCGTCGACGGTTTCGTCGGGCGCATGAAGGAGGCCTATCCGAAGATCAAGGTCGTGAGCGTGCAATACGGGGGCGGCGACCACCTCAAGTCGACCGAGGTGACCAAGTCGATCCTGCAGGGCAACCCGAACCTGAAGGGCATGTTCGGTGCCAACGAAGGCTCGGCCATCGGCGTCGTCAACGGCGCGCGGGAGATGAAGCGCAAGCTCGTCATCATCGGCTACGACTCGGGCAAGCAGCAGAAGGACGCCATCATGAGCGGCGCGATGGCGGGCGCCATCACGCAGAACCCGGTCGGGATCGGCTACAAGACCGTGGAGGCCGCGGTCAAGGCGCTCAAGGGCGAGAAGCTGCCGAAGGTGATCGACACCGGCTTCTACTGGTACGACAAGAGCAACATCAGCGACCCGAAGATCGCGGCCGTGCTGTACGACTGAGCCACCGATGGACCTGAAGCTCGCCGGCAGGCCGGTGATCGTGACGGGTGGCGGCTCGGGCATCGGCGCCGCGATCTCGCTCACGCTGGCGCGCGAGGGCGCGATCCCGATCATCTTCGGGCGCAGCCCGCTGCCTGTCGAGTTCGAGCTGGCCCTGCGCTCGATCCAGCCCGCCGCGCGTTTCCATCGGCTCGAACTCACCGACGAAGCGGCCTGCCGCGAGGCGGTGAGCGAGGCGGGACAGGCGTGCGGCGGCCTCTATGGCCTGGTGAACAACGCGGGCGTCAACGACAACGTCGGTCTCGAAGACGGTCGCGAGCGCTTCGCCGCTTCGCTGGAGCGCAACCTCACGCACTACTACGTGATGGCGCACTGGTGCCTGCCGTGGCTGCGCACCAGCCGCGGGGCCATCGTCAACATCTCGTCGAAGACCGCGGTCACCGGCCAGGGCCATACCAGCGGCTACGCCGCGGCCAAGGGCGCACAGCTGGCGCTGACACGCGAGTGGGCAGCCGCACTGCTGGCCGACGGCATCCGGGTCAACGCGGTCATCCCGGCCGAGGTGATGACTCCGCTGTACCGCGAATGGCTGACCCACTTCGACGACCCGGCGACCAAGCTGGCGCAGATCACGCAGCGCATCCCGCTAGGCCAGCGCATGACGACCTCGCAGGAGATCGCCGATACCGCGGTCTTCCTGCTGTCCGAGCGCTCCAGCCACACCACCGGTCAATGCGTGTTCGTCGATGGCGGCTACACGCACCTGGACCGCGCCCTGACCTGAGGTGCATCGCACATGGAGCACGTACTCGCGCTCGACCTGAAGGACGACCCCGGCCTGATCGCACAGTACGAAGCGCATCACCGCGCAGTGTGGCCCGAGGTGCAGGCCCATCTCGCCCGCCACGGCGTGCTGCGCATGCAGATCTGGCGCCTGGGCACGCGCATGGTGATGATCATGCACACGGACGACGCGGTCTACGACGCCGAGCGCCTGCGCGAGGCCACCGACAGCGACCCGGTGATCCAGCGCTGGGAGCAGCTGATGTGGACCTTCCAGGCACCGACCCCGTGGACGCCGGGCGGCGAGAAGTGGGTGCCGATGGCGCGCATCTTCGACTGGCACGGCGACCCCTCGCAGGCCGCCGATTCCTCATGAGCGACGGCAACCAGGAGCGCTACCGCGCGCCCGCGCTCGACAAGGGGCTGGACATCCTGGAACTGCTGGCCGAGCAGCTTCAAGGCCTGACGCGCGGCGAGATCGTGAAGGCGATGGGGCGCGGCCCGAGCGAGATCTACCGCATGCTCGAGCGCCTGGTGGCGCGCGAGTATGTGAGCCGCTCGGCCGAAGGCGACCGCTACGCGCTCAGCCTGAAGATGTTCGCGGTCGCACACCGCCACCCGCCGATGAGCCGGTTCGTGTCGCGCGCCCTGCCCGCCATGGAGAGCTTCACCCAGGCGGCCGAGCAGTCGTGCCACCTGGGCGTCTACGACCGCGGCAACGTCACGATCGTGGCGCAGGTCAACAGCCCCGGCAACTGGGGCCTGGCCACGCGCCTGGGCGCGCGCGTGAGCCTGGTGGACACCGGCTCGGGCCATGTGCTGCTCGCCTTCCAGAGCGACGAGACGCGCGCCCAGATGCTGGCGCAGCACCAGGCCGTGGAAGGCGAGGTGCCGATGTCGGCGCGCAAGCTGAAGGCCATGCTGCGGGCGGTGGGTGAACGCGGCCACTGGCAGGGCGACAGCCAGCAGGCCTTCGGCGTGACCGACATTTCGATGCCGGTTCTCGGCCCCCATGGCGAGGCGCTGGCAGTGCTCACCTGCCCGTACCTGCGCCGCATCGACCGCCACGTCGGTCCCGATCTGCGCCAGACCGGCGATCTGCTGCAGCGCGCAGCGCGCGAACTGTCGATCGCGTGAGGCACGGCGCTGGGTACCCTGAGGTCATCCCCTCTATCTCTCTTTCGCCTCGCCATCGGGGCTGCGATCCCCTCGCCACCAGGTACACAGGCGCACGCCCAAAAGAAGCCCGAGCCCCGCGACGTACGGCAGGTACCCCTGATCTCCGACTTTGGCCTGGCTCCAAAAATGCACAAGCGCGAGCACCGCAACCAGGTAGGTCAGCAGGTGCAGGCGACGCCACAGGCCACCGAGGGCGCGCATCGCAGATGGCGTCGACGTCGCGGCCAGCGGCAGCAACAGCACGAAAGCCGCGAAGCCGATCAGGATGAACGGCCGCTCCGCCACGTCGTCGAGAATGCCGGTCAGGCTCGGTCCGGCATCGAAGGCCACATACCCCGCCACATGCAGGCAGGCATAGAAGAATGTGAAAAGGCCGAACTGGCGCCGCAGCCGGATCAGCCAGTTCCAGTCGGACAGGCGCTTGCCATAACGTGCATGAACCAGCTGGGACACCTTGATCGACAGGCGCCGCGCCGGCGTGACCGACAACGTGATCGTCAGCATCACCAGCGACCAGGTGCCGGTGAAGTGCAGCAGGCGGTTGAGCGGGTTGACACCCAGCGCCTGGCGCCACCATTCGCCCAGCAGCCACAGCGCCGGGCTCAGGCACAGCGCGAACGAGGCCCAGCGCAAACGGCCGAAGTGATGCTTGGCCAGCCAGGCCAGATTGCGCCGCGGCGGCTTCACGGTCAGAAGTTCCGGGCGAGGTCCATGCCCGCGTACAACGACGCGACCTGGTCGGCGTAGCCGTTGAAACTCAGCGTCGCCCGCTTGGCGACCTCGCCGATGCGCACTTCGCGCCGTTGCGACCAACGCGGGTGCGCGACCTCGGGGTTCACGTTGGCGAAGAAGCCGTATTCCGAACTCGCCGCACGCATCCACGAGGTCACCGGCGGCGTCTCGACCAGGCGAATGCGGACGATCGCCTTGGCACTCTTGAAGCCGTATTTCCACGGGACGGCCAGGCGCAGCGGCGCGCCGTTCTGGCTCGGCAACGGTTGTCCGTACAACCCGGTCACCATCAGCGACAACGGATGCATCGCCTCATCGATGCGCAGACCTTCCGTATAGGGCCATTGGAACGTGGTTCGACGCTGGCCGATCATCTCCTGCGGCCGGACCACCGAGACGAACTCGACATACTTCGCGCGCGAGGTCGGCTGGGCCTCCCTGAGCAGCGCCGCGAGCGCGAAGCCGCGCCAGGGAATCACCATCGACCAGCCCTCGACGCAGCGCAGGCGGTACACGCGATCTTCCTGCGCGAACCGTTTCAGCAGATCCTCGAAGGCCCAGGTGCGCGGCTTCTCGACCTCGCCTTCGATGCTCAGCGTCCACGGCAGCGGCTTGAATTCCTCGGCGAGTTTCCAGACCACTTCCTTGTTCGTCGAGAACTCGTAGTAGTTGTTGTAGCGGCCGATCTGCTCCAGCGAGTTGAGCGGCTCGGCCTCGATCGCCGCCGCTGCCGCCGGCCGATGCAGACCGGCACCCGCGAGCGATCCGAGCGCCGCGCCGAGCAGGCGCCGCCGATCGTGCCAGACGCGCTCCGGCGTGATCTCGCTGGGCCGGACGAGCATGACGCGTCAGCGCGGCAGCATCGGCAGGACGAAGGGCTTGGCCGGGCTCGACAAGGCATTCATGAAGGCCACGAGCTGGCTCTTCTCTTCCTTGGACAGCGGCAGCTCCTTCATGTTCTTCGACAGATTCGTCTTGACCAGGCCGCCCTTCGAATAGAACTCGACGACCTCGTCCAGCGTCTTCGACGAACCATCGTGGAAGTACGGTGCGGTGGAGGCCGCTTCGCGTACCGTCGGCGTCTTGAACGCGCCCTTCAGGCTCGCGATGGGCTTCTGCGCATAGCGACCCATGTCGGGGTTGTCCTTGCCGAACGAGGCGAGCCCAAGGTTGTGAAAGCCGTTGTCGGTGAAGTTCGGGCCCGAGTGGCAGGCCGCGCAGTTGCCCTTGCCCGGATCGATGAAGAGGGCAAAACCCTTGACCTGCTCGGCCGACATCGCGTCCTTCTTGCCCGCTACCCACTGGTCGAACGGCGAGGTGTTGCTGATCACGGTGCGCTCGAAGCTGGCGATGGCCTTGGAGACGCTGTCGGCGTCTATGGGCTTGCCCGGATAGGCCTCGTTGAACAGCGCGCGGTAGCCGTCGTGGCCATTCAGCCACTTGAACAGCTTCTGCGTGTCCATGTTCATCTCGACGGTGGCCTCCATCGGGCCCATGGCCTGCTCTTCGAGGGTGGCCTTGCGGCCGTCCCACATCTGGATGTTGTTGTAGGCGGTGTTGACCACCGTCGGGCTGGCGCGGTCGAGCACCATGCTCTTCACGCCCTTTCCGGTGGGCAGGCCGTCGGACCAGCCCAGGAGCGGGCTGTGGCAGGTGGCGCAACTCATGTTGCCATCGCCGGACAAGCGGGGGTCGAAGAACAGCTTCTTGCCCAGTTCGACACGCGGGGTCGTCGGCGCGTTGTCCTCGGGGTGCGGGGGCGTGGCCGGCAGGCGCCATTTCTGGAGGCTGGCGTGACCGGCCTCGAGGGTGATGACCTGGCCTTCGGTGTCGGTGACGCTAGACGCAGCGCTCGCACCGAACGCCGTCGTCAGGGCAGCGACTGCGACAGCGAGTGTGAAGTTCTTCATGGATCGTCCTTGTGGTGGCGGTGGCCCCCTGAAGTCGACTTGAAGGCCTGGTCCCATTTCGTCAGTCGTCCGGACAAGTTGAGGGCAAGTGCTTTAACTTCTGCGCCTCGCTGCCGACATCCACTTGGTGAAGCGCGCTGGTCCCTCCTGCCGGGACGCGGGTGTGCGTAGCGACCCCATTGCACCTACCAGTTCACGCAAGGAAACGACGAGATGACACCTTTCAAGAAATCGGCGCGCGTCGCCATCGCACTGCCCTGCATCGGCCTGCTGATCGTCGGCGCGGCGTGGGCCGCTCAAGAGCACGTCGTTGCGCAGAAGAACAAGTCGTTCGCGGTCAAGAAGCTGACGGTGAAGGTTGGCGATACGGTCAAGTTCGTCAACGAAGACAGCTTCGCGCACAACGTGTTCTCGCTCTCCGCGGCGAAGAGCTTCGATCTCGGCTCCTTCGGCAACGGTGGCTCCAAGTCCGTCACCTTCGACAAGGCCGGCAAGATCGAGGTCGAATGCGCGGTGCATCCGGACATGCGGATGGACATCGAGGTCACGCCGTGAATTCGGCGCGCGCGCAAGCGGGCCTCGTTGCGACGCTGCTCGCCGGTATCCTGCTCAGCGCACCGGCGGCCGCGCAGTCCGGCGGCAAGGTGCCGCAAGGCGCACTCCTGCCCAAGGACAGCGTCGACGCGGCCACGTTCCGCGGCGGGCTGGTTTTCGCCAACTACTGCGTCACCTGCCACGGCATCAACGCCGATGGCAACGGCCGCGCCGCACGTCTGTACAACCCCAAGCCGGCGAATCTGCGCATGAGTGACAAGAACGACACCTACCTCGGACTGATCGTGCGCAAGGGCGGTGCCGCGCTGGCGCGCTCGGAGTTCATGCCGAGCTGGGAAGCCGAACTGACCAACGAGCAGATCAGCGATCTGGTGGCTTATCTGCGCTCGATCAACGCCACCAAGCTCTGAGCAAGAGGTCGCGATGGCAACGTTGTCCAATTCCACCGTCTTGGCCGCTACGCAGCGACCGCGACCCCGCGCCGAGGGCCTGCGCAGCCTGTTCCGACATCACGGCTTCTGGTCGATCGGCGTGCGGCTGTTCCGCCGCATGGCCTTCGTCAGCAAGGCGGCCATCATCTCCGCGATCTTCGTCGTCGTCGTCGCCCAGCTCGCCTTCATCTTCGTGCGGGCGAGCAACCACGCGATCCACGCCTCCGAACGCGAACTCGTCGGCGTGGCCAACGTGCGCGAACTCGTCGGTCTGCTCGACCAGGCGCAGACCCTCAGAAGCCTGGTGCTGGCCGCCGGCGGCAAGCAGACTCCCGCCGTGACCGAGCAGTCGAGCCGCGTGGACGCCCAGCTGACGAGCGTCGAGAGCCGATTCGCCGAGGACCCGATACTCGCCGAGGCATCGAAGTTCGCGCGCGCCGCATTCGCACCGATCAAGGCGCCGGTCGACGACCGCGAAGAAGCCTTCTCCCGTGCCGACGAATTCGTCCAGCAACTGCTCCGACTGACGGCAACGGTGGTCGATTCGTCGTCGTTGGCGCAGGATCCGGATGCCGACAGCTACCACCTGATGCTCGCTTCGACGCAGGAGACCTTGCAGGCCATGCGCATGCTGGGCCGCCTGCGGGACCTGGGCGGCGATGCACTCGCGGCCGGTTCGCTCACGCCGTTCCAGGCGCGCATCATCCAGGGCGACAGCTATGTGATGTATGCGCAGCTCGAGCTGCTGTTCGCCCGCTACGAGCGCGTCGTGAAGGCCAATCCCGAGCTCGGCGCAGCCCTGGGGTTCGAAGAAGCGTTCAAGCCGGCCAACGCATTCATGCGCGCCGTGCGCAAGGGACCGAATGCCGAAGGCGGCCCAAAGGGTGATGCGGGCGCGTTTGCCGCGGCCGGCCAGACGGCCGTGGAGTCGATGGCGGGACTGACCAGCCGCTCGCACACGGCGCTGGCCGGGTTGATCTCGGCCCGCATCGCGTCGCAGCAACTCGCGCGCAACCTGCAACTCGGCTTGGCTGCGGCCGGCTTGCTGATCGCCGGCTACTTCTTCTACTGCTTCTACCTGGTCACGCGAGGCGGCATGCGCGAGGTCACGCGCCACATCGACGCGATGGCGCGCGGCGACCTGTCGACCTCGCCACGCCCCTGGGGCACCGACGAGGCCGCCGATCTGATGCTGTCGATCCGGGCGATGCAAGACTCGCTGCGGCAGCTCGTCGGGCAGGTGCGCGACTGCGCCGGGGTGATCGTGGATGCCAGCTCCGAGGTTTCGGCCGGCGCGCAGGATCTGTCGCAGCGCACCGAGAAGTCCGCCAGCAGCCTGCAGCAGACAGCCTCCGCGATGGAGCAGATCTCGACCACGGTGAAACACACCGCAGCGCGCTCGGACGAGTCCGCTGCGTTGGGCCAGGAGAACGCGCGTGTCGCAGGTGACGGCGGCAAGGTGATCGCCCAGGTCGTGACCACGATGCAGGGCATCCATGCGTCGTCGCGCAAGATCGGCGAGATCATCGGCGTGATCGACAGCATCGCCTTCCAGACCAACATCCTGGCGCTGAACGCGGCGGTCGAGGCGGCGCGTGCCGGCGAGCAGGGCCGCGGCTTCGCGGTCGTGGCCTCCGAAGTGCGGGCGCTCGCGCAACGCTCGGCGGATGCCGCGCGCGAGATCAAGGTCCTGATCAACACGGGCGCCGAGCAGGCAGCCGAAGGAACACGCGTGGTGCAAGCTGCAGGCGCGACGATGAGCCAGCTGGTTCAGAACGCGCAGGCGATGAGCGTGCTGCTGTCCGACGTGTCCACTGCGACGGCGGAGCAGACTCGCGGCATGACCGAAGTGAGTGCTGCGGTCGCGCAGCTCGATCAGGACACGCAGCGCAACGCCGCGCTGGTCGAGGAAACGACCGCGGCCTCGGTCTCGATGAGTCGCATGGCGGGCGAGCTGGCCGCCGCCGCAGCTCGGTTCGTCTTGCCGCAGGCCGCTTAGGTCCGCCGCTGCAAAGGCGGAGCTCGTGGATCTTGAAGGTCCATGAGGCTCAAGGCCGACTGTCGACGACTTGTTATGCTGCGCGGCTCCTCAAGCTGCGCGTGCAAGCCATGAGCCACGACCAGGCCGCTGCGGCGGCCCCCGCCCTTGCATCGTTCTCGCCGTATCAGAAGAAGGTGGTCGCGATGCTCGCGTTCCTGCAGTTCGCGGTCATTCTGGACTTCATGCTGATGGCGCCGATGGGCGCGCTGATCATGCCGGCGCTCACGCTGGGGGCCAGGGAGTTCGGGCTGGTGGTCTCTGCCTATGCGTTCAGCGCCGCGGCGTCGGGGCTGATGACCGCCGGCTTCGCCGATCGCTTCGACCGCAAGAAGCTGCTGCTGTTCTTCTACGGCGGGTTCGTGCTGGGAACGCTGTGGTGCGGGCTGGCGCAGAGCTTCGAAACCCTGCTCGCGGCGCGCATCGCGACCGGCCTGTTCGGCGGCGTGATCGGCTCTGTCGTGATCGCGATCTCGACCGATCTGTTCCCGCCGCAGATGCGCGGCCGCGTGATGGGCACGATCCAGACCGCGTTCGCGGCAAGCCAGGTGCTGGGAATCCCGCTCGGGCTGTACCTGTCGAACCACTGGAGTTGGCATGTCCCGTTTCTCGCCCTGGCGGCGATCGGTGTGCTGGGCGGCCTCGTCGTCGGCTGGCGCATGCAGCCGGTGGCCGAGCACCTGAAGGCCCCGCAGGAACACAGTCCGTGGATGCACCTGCTGCACACGCTGACGGTACCGCGCCACCTGCTCGCGTTCGCAACGACCGCGCTGCTCGCGACCGGCGGCTTCATGCTGATGCCGTTCAGCAGTGCCTACGTCGTCAACAATCTGGGCATTTCACTGCACGATCTGCCCACGGTGTACGTGATCACCGGCTTGTGCACGGTGTTCACCGGACCGGCAATCGGCAGGGCCGCCGACAGGTTCGGCAAGTTCCGGGTCTTCGCCTTCGGCAGCGCCCTGTCGATCACGATGGTGCTGATCTACACGCACCTCGGTCCGGTGTCGCTGCCCGTGCTGATCCTCGTCAACGCGGTGCTGTTCGTCGGCATCTTCTCGCGCATGATCCCTGCCCAGGCGTTGATGGCGTCGGTGCCGACGCCGGTCCAGCGCGGCGCGTTCAGCGCGATCAGCGCGTCGGTCCAGCAGTTGTCCGGCGGTCTCGCCTCGGTGGTCTCCGGCCACATCGTCGTGGTGGGCTCCGACCAGAAGTTGCAGCACTTCGACACGGTCGGTTTCGTCGTCGTCGCGAGCACATTGACCTCTTTGCTGCTGCTTTGGCGGCTGCAGCGAGATCTCAACCGGACAGCGGCGCACGCGTAGCGCCGGGCTCGAACGCCCATCAGATCGACATCAGCTGCCGCACCCCGTCGGCCTCCATGTCCGCCCCCCGCCCACGCTTGATGATGTCGCCCCGCTCCATCACGATGTACTGATCCGCGAGCTCGGCGGCGAAATCGTAGAACTGCTCGACGAGCACGATCGCCATCGTCTTGCGGTCGGCGAGCATGCGGATCACGCGGCCGATGTCCTTGATGATGCTGGGCTGGATGCCTTCGGTCGGCTCGTCGAGCAGCAGCAGCTTCGGCCCCGCCGCGAGCGCGCGCGCGATCGCGAGCTGCTGCTGCTGGCCGCCGGAGAGATCGCCGCCGCGGCGGCCGATCATCTGCTTGAGCACCGGGAAGAGCTCGAACAGCTCGTTCGGGATCGGCGTGCTGCCGCTCTTGTACGCGAGGCCCATGCGCAGGTTCTCCTGCACCGTGAGGCGGCCGAAGATCTCGCGCCCTTGCGGCACGTAGCCCACGCCCTTGCGCACGCGCTCGTACGGCGTGTCCTTGGTGATCGGCGCACCGTCGAGCTGGATCGTGCCGGTCTTCACCGGCACGACGCCCATCAGGCTCTTCAGCAGCGTCGTCTTGCCGACGCCGTTGCGCCCGAGGATCACCGTGACTTCGCCGACCTTCGCTTCGAGCGCGATGTTGCGCAGGATGTGCGAGCCGCCGTAGTACTGGTTGACGCCGTCGACCTTGAGCATGACGTCACCTGCCAAGGTAGACCTCCACGACCTTGTCGTTGGCCTGGACCTCGCTGAGCAGGCCTTCGGCCAGCACCGAACCTTCGTGCAGCACCGTCACCTTCTTGCCGTTCTTGCCGTTCTGCGTCAGCTCGCCGATGAACTTCATGTCGTGTTCGACGACGACGAGCGAATGATTGCCTTCCAGCGAGAGGAAGAGCTCGGCGGTGCGCTCGGTCTCTTCGTCCGTCATCCCGGCGACCGGCTCGTCGAGCAGCAGCAGCTTCGGGTCCTGCATCAGCAGCATGCCGATCTCGAGCCACTGCTTCTGCCCGTGCGAGAGCAGCCCCGCGGTGCGCTGCGCGCTGTCCTTCAGGTGGATCAGCGTCAGCATCGCGCCGATGCGGTCGAGCTGCTCGCCGCTGAGGCGGAAGAACATCGACGAGCGCACGCCGCGATCGGCCTTCAGCGCGAGCTCCAGGTTCTCGAACACGCTCAGGTGCTCGAACACCGTCGGCTTCTGGAACTTGCGGCCGATGCCGATCGAGGCGATGTCGTTCTCGCGCAGGCGCAGCAGGTCGATCGTCGAGCCGAAGAACGCCTTGCCGACATCGGGCCGCGTCTTGCCGGTGATCACGTCCATCATCGTCGTCTTGCCGGCGCCGTTCGGGCCGATGATGCAGCGCATCTCGCCCGCGCTGATCGACAGGCTCAGCGCGTTCAGCGCCTTGAAGCCGTCGAAGCTGACGGTGATGTCGTCGAGGTACAGGATCGCGCCGTGCGTGACGTCGAGCTCGCCGCTCGCCACGCGCGAGTAGCTCGCCACGCGTCCGCCCGACTGGCCCGCCGATGCAGCGACCCTGCGCTCGTGCTCGATCATCGCCTGCGTGCCGGCCTTCATCAGATCGGGGGTCACGACAGGCCTCCCGCCGGGCCGCCCCAAGGGAGGCCTGCGCCCCCTCGGGGGGCAGCGAACAAAGTGAGCGTGGGGGCCGTCATTGCGCCTCCTTCTTGTTCCGGCGCAGCAGGCCGATGATTCCCCGTGGCAGGAAGATCGTCACGGCGATGAACAGCGCGCCGAGGAAGTACAGCCAGAACTCCGGAAACGCCTGCGTGAACCAGCTCTTCGCGCCGTTGACGAAGAACGCGCCGATGATCGGCCCGATCAGCGTGCCGCGCCCGCCCACCGCGGCCCAGATCGCGATCTCGATCGACGCCGCCGGCGACATCTCGCCCGGATTGATGATGCCGATCTGCGGCACGTACAGCGCCCCCGCGACGCCGCACATCACCGCCGAGATCACCCAGATCGCGAGCTTGTAGCGGATCGGGTCGTAGCCGGTGAACATCACGCGGCTCTCGGCGTCGCGGATCGCCTGCAGCACGCGGCCGAACTTGCTGCTCACGAGCCAGCGCGCGAGCACGAAGAAGCCGATCAGCGTGCAGCCGGTGATCACGAACAGCGTCATGCGCATGCTCGGCGTGGCGATCGGGATACCGAGGATGCGCTTGAAGTCGGTGAAGCCGTTGTTGCCGCCGAAGCCGGTCTCGTTGCGGAAGAACAGC
>Ga0070665_100001914_pt1 | contig 23518 bp, 20 predicted proteins | sample KBSS13metaG_FD_65862 | JGI IMG/M metagenome (GOLD analysis project Ga0070665, IMG submission 65862) | Switchgrass rhizosphere microbial communities from Kellogg Biological Station, Michigan, USA - KBS S1-3 metaG | ecosystem: Host-associated > Plants > Roots > Rhizosphere > Soil ... | reverse complement strand
GGGCGGCTGACGGGCGAGCTGGCGGAGTTCGTCGCGATCGTCGGCGGGCACGAGCGCGAGCACGTCACGTTCCTCGAGCAGGCGCTCGGGAGCGCCGCGCCGAAGGCACAGCCCATCAGCGCCGACGTCGCCGCGGTCGCGAACGACCCGCAGCGCTTCGTCCGCACCGCGGCGGCGCTCGAGGACGCCGTCGTCGCGGCGTACAACGGCCAGGCCGCGAACCTGCGGCCCGAGACCCTCGCCCGGGCCGCGACGATCGTGTCCGTCGAGGCGCGCCACGCCGCCTGGATCCGCGACATCGGCGGGCTGCCGCCGGCCGAGAACACGACGGACGAGCCCCTCACGAGCGACGGCGTTCGCGACGCGCTGCGCCAGGTGGGGCTGCTGTCATGAGACTCGAGGACGACACCCCGATCGGTGACCTCGACCTCGCCGTGATCGACCGCGACGGCGCGGTGCGCGAGGCGGCGCAGGCGCTGCACAGCCGCGGTGACGTCCTGCGCGGCGGGCTCGCGGCGGCCGGCGCGATCGCGGCGGGCCTGCTGCTCCCGCGTAGCGCCGAGGCGGGCGAGCTGGCGGGCGGGGATCGCTCCGTGCTCGCCTACGCGCTGTCGCTCGAGTACCTGCAGGACGCCTTCTACACCGAGGCCGAGCGGGTCGGCGCGCTCACCGGCGCTCGCAGGACGGCGGCGAGCGTGCTCGGCGGGGTCGAGCGGGCGCACGTCCGGGCGTTCCAAGGGCTGCTCGGGTCGGGCGCACCCGCGCGGCCGTCGTTCGACTTCCGCGGGACAACGGAGGAGAACGACGCGTTCCTGCGCACCGCCGTCGCCCTCGAGGACCTCAGCGTCGCGGCGTACAAGGCGCAGGCGCCGCACATCAAGGCGCCCGCGGTGCTGCAGGCCGCGGTCGGGATCCACAGCGTCGAGGCCCGCCACGCAGCCTGGATGCGCCACCTCGTCGGCGTGCGGCCGGCGGCGAACGCGTTCGACGAGGCCGAGGGCCGCGACGCCGTGCTGAAGACCGTCGCGTCGACGCGCTTCATCGTCCGGAAGACCCCGCGGACCACACGGAAGCGCTCACCGAGGTTCACCGGCTGAGCATGGACCGGATCGTCGCCGCAAGCGCGCCGCGAGGCGACGTCGTCGCGTCCATCGGCGCGGCCGGCCACCGACGGCGCCGGAGACGGCTGCGCGTCGCCGGCGCGGTCGCGCTCGCCGCGGTCGTGGTGGCGGGAGCGGTCGGGCTGATCGTCGGCCGCGCCGCCGACGACGGTCCCGCACATGCGGCGCGGCCGCCGGAGCGCTCGGCCCTCGCTGCCCAGCTGCCCGCCGCTCCGGCCGCGGCGCTGGACGTTCCGCGCCCGGCGGCGCTCGATCGCACCGAGCGCGGCACCGGTGCGTGGGCGCCCGTGCTGCGCGCGACGCTCGCACGCACGCGCCCGTCGACGGGGGCCGCGACCGTGAGCCGGGTCGGGACGAGGACGCCGGAGGGCACGTCGAACATCCTCGAGGTCATCGGGCGCCGTCGCGACGACGCGGGCGCGCTGTGGGTCCGCGTGCGGCTCGCGGTCCTCCCGAACGGGACGACCGGCTGGATCCCCAGAGCGGCGATCGGCGGCCTCACGGCGGTGCACACCCACCTCGTGGTGAACCTGGCCGAGCGCAAGGCGACGCTCGTACGCGAGGGGCGCGTCGTGCTGCGGGCGCCGGTGGGCATCGGCGCGCCGGGCGCGACCACGCCCACCGGCAGCTTCTACATCCGCAACAAGCTGACGCGCTTCGCGAGCCCGACCTACGGGCCCGTCGCGTTCGGGACGAGCGCGCGCTCCGCCGACCTCACCGACTGGCCGGCGGGCGGGTTCATCGGCATCCACGGCACCGACCAGCCGGAGCTGCTCCCCGGAGCGGTCTCCCACGGGTGCATCCGGATGCGCAACGCCGACATCCTGCGGCTCGCGAAGCTCATGCCCGTCGGCACGCCCGTGACGGTGCGCGCGTGAGGCGTCGCGTGGCGACCGGCCTCCTGCTCTGCATCATCCTCGTCGCCGGGATCGCGGCGACGCAGGCGCTCGGCGCCGGGTCGACGTCGACCACGCGGACCCCGACGCAGCTCTGGGAGCAGTTCCCGCTCGATCCCGCGCCGCAGCAGGCCGGCGCGCCGGCACGCAGCACGCCGGCGCCGGCGCCGCGGCCCGCGACGGCGTCCGCCGGTGGGATCGATCCGCTGGTGTGGATCATCGGAGGCGCGCTGCTGCTGAGCGCGCCGATCGCCCTCTTCGTGGGCCGGATGCGCCCCGTACCCGCGCTCCGGGCGCCGCGCCCGGCCGCCGCGCAGGCGGGGACCCTGGTCCCGCTGACACCCGCGTTCCGGCGGATGCCGGAACGCGACCCGGAGCCCGAGCCCCCGCCGGACCCCGAACCCGAGCCGGAGCCGGAGCCGGAGGAGATCTTCGAGCCGCTCCTGTTGCCGCCCGAGCCGGAGCCCGAACCGCCTGCGCCCCCCGCCCCGCAGGCGGTCGCCACGACCTACGAGATCGTCTGGTACCGCCAGGGCGAGCGCCTCGTGTTCGGCCTGCAGCCGGTCGACGGGCGCGCCGCCCGCGGCGGTCGCGAGCGCTCGGGAAGCTTCCGCTGGGACGAGGACGACGATCCGCCCTCGACGCTGCGCGACGCCCAGCGCGCGCACGGACGCCTGCGCTCACGCCTCCTGCGCGACGGCTGGACCCCGGGCGGGCGCGGTCCGACCTGGTTCAGCCACCGCTTCCGGCCGCCGGAGCGCTGAGCAGCCGCCTCGGCGGGCGGCCGTCGCCCGCGTCGTGGCGCGCGGCGTAGCGGCGCGCCAGCGCGAGGGTGTCGGCGTCCAGCTCGGCGGGCTCGAGCGAATGGTCACGCTCGACGCGAGCGATGAGCGCGCCACGTGCGTCCTCGAGCGACATGCCGTCTCCGAGGTCGCCCGCCGTCGCCGGATCCCAGTCGACGCCGAGCGCCGCGTTCACCGCGACGAGCACGTCGCGGATGCGCTCGCCGTCGTCGATCACGACCATCCCCTCCGTGGAGCTGGCGGACTTCGTGACGCGCTGGGAGATGCCGCCGAGCTTCACGCCTGCGGCGTGCAGCGAGTAGTCGCCCGGGCAGTACTCGCCCGCGATCGCGCCGACGTGGACGCCGAGCGCGTCGGCGACGAGCCCGGCGAGGCGCGCGAACCGCACGTGCGTCCCGGCCTGGGGCTCGGGATCCGCCGCGATCCAGGCGAAGACGAGCGTCCCCGGATGGAACGCGGCGGCGCGGCCGCCCGCCAGCCGGTGCACCGCCGCGAAGCCGTGCGCCTGCGCTGCGCGGACGGCGTCGGCGAACCCGGCGGCGTGCGTGTCCAGGCGCCCGAAGGACACCATCGAGGGCGTCGGCGCGACGCGGAACGTCTCCGGCAGCTCGCCCGCGCCGACGCGGTCCAGCAGGGCGTGCGAGATGGCCGCCTCCAGCGGGGGGTCGTCCAGCGGCCCGCCGGTGAGCAGGCGCACCTACGCGCGGGCGGTGGCGCGGACGAGGCCGCGCTGGTGCAGCAGCTCCGCGAGCTGCACCGTGTTCAACGCGGCGCCCTTCAGGAGGTTGTCGCCGACGACGAACAGGTTCAGCGAGCGCTCGGGATCGGCGAGGTCGCGGCGCACGCGACCGACGGCCGTCTCGTCGCGGCCCGCCCACTCCAGCGGCGTGGGCACGTCCTGCACCACGAGGTTCGGGAACGCTGCGAGCGCGGCGTTGGCCTCGTCGAGGTCCACCGTGCGCTCGAACGTCGCGCGGATCGCGACGGCGTGGCCGACCATCACCGGCACGCGCACGCAGGTCGGCGAGACGAGGAGGTCGGGGATGTCGAGGATCTTGCGCGACTCGTTGCGGAGCTTGAGCTCCTCGTCGGTGTAGCCCTCCTCACCGATCGCGCCGAGCATCGGCACGACGTTGAACGCGAGCGTGTCGGCGTGGACGCTGTGCTCGACCCGGCGCATCGCGGACGCCCCGTCGGTGCGCAGCGCCTCCATGTCCTCCGAGAGCACCGGGACCTGGGCGGCCAGCTCGTCGATGCCCTTCTGGCCGGCGCCGCCGGCGGCCTGGAAGCTCGTCGCCACCATCTCGCGCAGCCCATAGACGTCGTGCAGCGCCTTGAGCGGCAGCATCGCGACCATCGTCGTGCAGTTCGGGTTGGCGATGATCCCGTGATGGCCGTCGAGGGCGTCGGGGTTCACCTCCGAGACGACGAGCGGGACGTCGTCGTGCATCCGCCAGGCCGAGGAGTTGTCGACGACCGTCGTGCCGCGCTCGACGAACCGCCGGGCCCAGGTGCGGGAGGTGCTCCCGCCCGCGGAGAACAGGGCGATGTCGAAGCCGTCGATCGTGTCGTCGGCCATCACGCGCACGGGCACGTCGGCGCCGTCGATCGTGCGCCCGGCCGAGCGCTCGGAGGCGAACGGCACGACCTCGGTGGCCGGGAACGAGCGCAGCCGCAGCAGGCGCAGGAGATCGGTTCCGACGGCTCCGGTGGCCCCGACGACGGCTACCCGCATACCGGACCTCCCTCGCCCGGGTCGTCCGCGAAGCGGACCCCAAGGCCCGACGAAGTCGGGCCCCTCATGATGCGAACTCCCCGAACGGACGCTCTGCCTGGATGGTGCCGTCGCCCGACAGCTCGAAGGCCGAATGCAGCGCGCGCACCGCCTCGGGCACGCGGTCGCCGCGGATGACGCAGGAGATCTTGATGGGCGACGTCGAGATCATCTCGATGTTGATGCCCTCGCCGCCGAGCGTCGTGAACACCTTCGCGGCGACGCCCGGATGCGTCTTCATGCCGGCTCCGATGATCGAGACCTTGCCCATCTCCTCGTCGGTGGCGATCCGCAGGCCGTGCTGGGAGGCGAGGCCGTCGAGGGCGCGACGGGCCTCGTGCAGGTCCGTGCGCGGCACGGTGAACGACATGTCCGCCCCGGCGTCGCTGGAGACGGGCTCGTTCTGGATGATCATGTCGACGTTGATGTTCGCCTCGGCGAGCACCGTCGCGATCTGCCCCGCGACGCCCGGCGTGTCGGGCACGCCGACGAGGGTGACGCGAGCCTCCTCGGTCGAGTGCGTGACGGCGGTGATGAGGGGCTGCTCCACGGTTTCCTCCGGTCCGACCACAACGGTACCCGGCGTGTCATCGAAGCTCGACCGGCAGTGGATGCGCACGCCGTGGTTGCGCGCGTACTCCACGGAGCGCAACTGCAGGACGCCGGCGCCGCTGGCCGCCATCTCGAGCATCTCCTCGAAGGAGATGACGGGGATCTTCCGGGCGTCGGGCACGATCCGCGGGTCGGCGGAGTACACGCCGGCGACGTCGGTGTAGATCTCGCAGACCTCCGCGCCGATGGCGGCGGCGAGCGCGACGGCGGTGGTGTCGGATCCGCCGCGGCCGAGCGTCGTGACGTCGCGCGCGGTCGAGACGCCCTGGAAGCCCGCGACGAGGACGACCGAGTCCTGGTCGAGCGCGTCGCGGATCCGGTCCGCGCGCACCTCGAGGATGCGAGCCTTCGTGTGCGACGTGTCCGTGACGATCCCGGCCTGCGAGCCCGTGAGCGAGATCGCGCGGTGACCGAGGTCGTTGATCGCCATCGCGCACAGCGCGCACGACTGGCGCTCCCCGGTCGAGAGGAGCATGTCCATCTCGCGCGGATCGGGATGCTCGGAGATCTCCTGGGCCTGGGCGATCAGCTCGTCGGTCGTCTTCCCGCGGGCGGACAGGACCGCGACGACGCGGTTGCCCTGCTCGCGCTTGGCGACGATGCGCATCGCAGCGCGCTTGAGGCGCTCGGCGTCGGCGACGGACGTGCCGCCGAACTTCATGACCACGGTCCCGGACACGGGCCTGAGCCTAGCTATCTCGTTCGTACCAGCACGCGCACGACCGCGGGCGCGAGCAGCACCATGACGAGGACGCGCAGCGTCTGCACGGCGAGCACGAACGTCGTGTCCGCCCCGGAGCCGAACGCCGCGGCGAGGACGGCGTACAGGCCGCCGGGCGTCGTCGCCAGGTAGGCGTCCAGGAGCGTCGCCGAGGTCGTCAGATCGAGCACGATCGCCAGCCCGAAGCAGGCGATCATGAGCCCGATGATGCAGAGCAGGACCGGCACGAGGAGCGAGCCGACCTCGCGCACCGTCGACATCGTGAACCGCAGTCCGACCTGCAGCCCGATGCCCGCGAACGCCGCCTCGCGCAGCACGGGCGGCACGACGAAGCCGTCGGGCAGCAGGAGGCCGACGACGCCCGCAAGGAGCATCGGGCCCAGCAGCGAGCCGGCGGGCAGCCGGGTCAGCCGCGCGATGAGGATGCCCGCCGGGGCGAGGATCGCCGACAGGACCCAGCCCTCGACGTCGCCGAACGTGCCGACGCCATTGTCCGGCGTCCCGGCGTGGTGGCCGGGGAAGACGACCGCCATGAGCACCGGCGTCGCCACGACGACGACGAGCACCCGCAGGTACTGCATGAACGCGACGAGCCGGTCGTCCGCCTTCAGCTCGCCCGCCATGCCGACGATGCCCGACGCCCCGCCGGCGACCATGCCCAGCGCGGCCGTCGGACGGTCCAGGCTCGTCCACCGCGCCAGTGCGATGCCGCACAGGAGGCTGAGCCCGAGCGTCGCGAGGCTCACGAGCGTCACCGCGACCCACGCGTCGGCCGCGGCCTGGAGCGCGTCGGACTTCAGGTAGGCGCCGAGCGCGACGCCCGTGAACGCCTGCGCCGCGCGGAAGCCGATCGGCGGGACCTCGAGGCGCCCCGGCCACCACAGCGCGACGACGAGCCCGACCAGGAGCGCGCCGAACAGGTACGACGACGGCACCCCGGCGCCACCGAACAGCCGGCCAGCGACGAACGTCGCGAGGAACGCGCCGGCCCACGGCGCGGCGCGGCGGAGCACTACAGGCGGCGGCGCCCCGCGAAGGCCTTGCCGAGCGTGACCTCGTCGGCGTACTCGAGATCGGCGCCCACGGGCAGGCCGCTGGCCAGCCGGGTGACCGCGACCGCCGGGGTGCGCTCGCGCAGCGTGTCCGCGATGTGCATCGCCGTGGCCTCGCCCGTGGTCGTGGGGTTCGTCGCGATGACGACCTCCGTCACGCCCTCGGCCTCCACGCGCGTGTAGAGCTCGGCGAGGTGCAGGTCCTCCGGGTCGACGCCGTCGATCGGCGACAGCGCGCCGCCGAGCACGTGGTAGCGGCCCCGGAACTCATGGGTGCGCTCGACGGGAATGACGTCCCCCGCCTCCTCCACGACGCAGATGACCGTCGGATCGCGGCGGGCGTCGTCGCAGATCGTGCAACGCGGCCCGTCCGCGAGGTTGAAGCAGATCTCGCACGGGCGGATGAGGGCCTTGACCTCGCGGATGGCGTCCGACAGGGCGTTGGCCTCCTCGTCCGTGCTGCGCAGGATGTGGAAAGCCAGGCGCTGTGCGGTGCGCGCACCGATGCCCGGCAGCCGGCCGAGCTCGGTGATGAGGCGCTGGACCGGCGGCGCGTGCAGGTCTACCTCTTCTTCTGCGCGCGGCGTGCCGCGCGGTTCGGCGCCCCGGGCGGGAGGGCGCCGGCCCCGGCGCCGCCGCCGCCGGGGAGTCCGCTGCCCAGGCCGCCGAGCCCTCCCAGCGCCTCGAGCATCGAGTTGGGGTCCATGTCGCCCATGCCGCCGCCCATCTTGGAGGCCGCGAGCTCCTCGACCTGGCGCAGCGCCTCGTTGACCGCCGCGGTCACGAGGTCCTGCAGCATCTCGACGTCCTCGGGATCGACGGCGTCGGGGTCGATCGTGATGGACTGCAGGCGCAGGTCGCCGGACGCGACGACCTTCACCATCCCGCCGCCGGCGGACGCCTCGACGCGCTCCTGCTTCAGCGCCTCCTGGGCCTCCTGCTGCTGGGCCATCATCTCCTGGGCCTGCTGGAGCATCTTGTTCAGGTTCGGTGGCTGCGGCATCAGGCGGTCTCCTCCGGCGGGGCCTCGGGGATGATCTCCTCGGCGTCGAACTCTGTCACGAAGCGCGCGACCCACTCCTCCTCCGTCAGCGGCGGCGGAGTGCCAGGGCCGTCGGCGCCGCCCGCGGCCGCCATCCCCACCTCGAGCTCGCGCAGTTCGTAGGCGAGGGTCGGCGCCTGGCCGGTGACGGCCTTGAGCGCCTCGAGGACGCACGCGCGGTAGGTCTCGGTGTCCGCCTTGCGCCGCAGGAACTCCGAGCCGGGCGGGAAGGCGACGGTCAGCTCGCCGCTGCGCAGCTCCACCGGCCGCGACTCGGCGAGGACGCTCGCGCAGAGCATGTTCGTGGTCTTGAGGTGGTCCAGGACGGCGGGCCAGACGTCGCGCAGACCGCCGATGTCGTCGGCAGAGCCTCCGACATCGGTCGGGAGAGCGTCGGCAGAGCCTCCGCTCTCCCCGGCCGCAGGCGGCTCGGGCTCAGGCTCGGGTGCGACCGGCGGCTTGGGCGGCGCGAGCGGCGGCGGCGCGACCTGCGGCCGCCCGCCCTCGAGCGCCTCGACGCGCGCCAGCAGCGCCTTCACCGACGGATCGACCTCCGGCGACGCGGCCTTCACGAGCGCGAGCTCGAGCTGCGTGCGCGGGTCGGCTCCGTTGCGCCCCGCCTCCAGCGCGGAGGCGATCAGGTCCAGGAACCGCGCGACCTCGCCGCGCCCGATGCGCGAGGCCTGGTCGACGAGGCGGGCGTCGCGGTCGGGCGTGAGCCGCAGCTCGGCGGGCAGCTCGCCCAGGGCCTGGACGACCATGAGGTCGCGCGCGTGCGCCTCGAGATCCTTCACGAACGTCGTGGGGTCGCGGCCCGTGTCGACGAGGCGCGCGGCGCCGAGCAGCGCCTCGCGCGCGTCGCGGGCGGCGATCGCGTCGAGCGCCGAGAAGAGCAGGTCGGTGTCGGCGACGCCGAGGACCGCGAGCACGTCCGCCGTCGTGATCGTCTGCCCCGAGTAGGTCACGAGCTGCTCGAGCGTGCCGAGCGCGTCGCGGAACGACCCGGTCGCGTGGCGCGCGAGCAGGGCGAGCGCCTCGGCGGGGACCTCGATGTCCTCCTCGCCGGCGACGCGGCGGAGCACCGACGTGATCTGCTCGACCGTCGGCCGCGTGAAGTCGAAGCGGTGGCAGCGGTCGACGACCGTCGGCAGCACCTTCTGCGCCTCGGTCGTGGCGAGCACGAAGATCGTCCGCGGCGGCGGCTCCTCCAGCGTCTTGAGGAACGCGTTCCACGCCTGGGGCGAGAGCATGTGCGCCTCGTCGAGGATGTAGATCTTGTGCCGGCCCGACACCGGAGCGAAGGCGACGCGCTCGCGCAGATCGCGGATGTCGTCGACCGAGTTGTTCGACGCCGCGTCCATCTCGATGACGTCCATGGACGTCGCGCTCGCGATGGAGACGCACGACTCGCACACGCCGCAGGGCGTGACGGTCGGGCCGTGCTCGCAGTTCAGGCAGGCGGCGAGGATCTTGGCCATCGACGTCTTGCCCGTACCGCGCGAGCCGACGAACAGGTAGGCGTGGTGCACCTTGTCCTGCTCGACCGCGTTGCGCAGCGTGCGCACGACGTGCTCCTGCCCGACGACCTGATCGAAGGTCCTCGGGCGGTGACGGCGGTACAGCGACGGAGCCGTGGGCACCCCTTCGAGTCTAGAGCGGAGGGGGCACGGAACCACCGAGGGCGCGCTCGGCGAGCGTCGCGAAGCGCAGCGGCGTGCGGTCTTCGCCGAACGGGCCCACGGCCTGCAGCCCGGTGGGCATGCCGTCGACGGTCCGGCCGGTCGGGATCGCCGTCGCCGGGAGGTTCGCGACGGTCGCCAGGCCCGGCCACTGCAGTCCGTTCATGTACGGGACGGGCGCGCCGTCGACCAGGGTCGTCCGCGAGTACTGCGCGGTGGGGCCGGGGCCGTCGCCCGAGTGGTCGTGCGGGAACGCGACCGTCGGCATGACCGGGCAGAGGATGAGGTCGTAGCGCTCGAAGAAGCGCCCCCATGCCGCCTGCAGCTGCAGCTGGCGCTCCTGCAGGACGATGAACTCGTGGTGGGTCATGCGCACCGCCTTCGCGATCCGCGCCGGATAGCCGGCCGGATCCTGTCCCTCGCCGGCGGCCTCCGTGACGGCGAGCACCTCCTCGGGCATGCCGGCCGAGATGATCGCGAAGAGCATCGCCACGTAGAGGTCGTCGCTCGCGCGGACGTCGATGTCGGGCCGGGCCTCCTCGTCGACGGTCACGCCCAGGCCGCGCAGGTCGTCGGCGTAGGCGCGCATGGCATCGAGGCAGCGGCCGTCGGCGCTGAGGACGCTCCCGTCCGCCCACAGGGCGACGCGGAAGTCCTCGAGGCGCTCGTGGCGGCTCGGGCCCGGCGGCGCCGGCGCCAGGACGTCGAGTGCGAGCTCGAGGTCGGCCGCACTGCGCGCGATCGGGCCGGCGACGCCGAGCGGCGGTGCGAGCAGCTCGCCCGGCATCGGCGGGATGTGCCCGCGCACGGGGACGAGCCCGAAGCTCGACTTGTGGCCGTAGATGCCGCAGAAGTGCGCGGGGCAGCGGATCGACCCGCCGATGTCGCTCCCCAGCTCCAGCGGCGTGAACCCCGCCGCGACGGCCGCGGCGGCGCCGCCGGACGAGCCGCCGGGCGTGCGCGTCGTGTCCCAAGGGTTGCCCGTCGTGCCGTAGACGGGGTTGTAGCTCTGGTGGTCGGCGGCGGCCAGCGGCAGGTTCGTCTTGCCGAACGGGATGGCGCCCGCCGCGCGCAGGCGCGCGACGGCCTCCGCGTCGCGCTCGGGCCGGTGCTCGGCGAGGTGCGGGAACCCACAGGTCGCCGGCATCCCGGCGACCTCGAAGGAGTCCTTGATCGTCATCGGCAGGCCGTGGAGCGGGCCGCGGCCCTCGGCGGGCGCGGCGTCCGCCGCCCGCGCGGCCTCGCGCGCGCCCTCGACGTCGAGGGCCACGACGGCGTTGAGGGCGCCGTCCAGCCGGCCGATCCGATCGAGCTGCAGGTCGAGCAGCTCCTCCGACCCCAGCTCGCCCGACCGCAACCGGGCCACGAGCTCGCCGGCGGACGCCTTCTCCGGAGCGTCGCTCATGCGCAGTGGTGCCCCTTCGCCTCGCTCGGCGGCACCCGCATGGCCGGGTTGCGCGCGAAGAAGCCGACCGGCCGCAGCGCGAAGCCGACCCGCTCCACCGGCATGACCGGCCAGTCCTCGGTCCGCACCGCGTGCGACACGCCGAACGTGTGCCAGAGGACGACGTCGGCCTCCTCCAGCGGACGGTCCTTGGCGATCCACTCCGGCAACCCGGCGCCGCCGGGGTGCTGGTTGGGGTGCTCGCCGGCCGCGTGCAGCTCGTCGGGGTCGAACCGGGTCACCCAGAGGTTCGCGTGCGCGAAGCCCGCCCGGCGCCCGACGCTCGACTCGGGCCCCGCGAGCATCGTCGGCCCGTTGAAGGGCTGCAGCTTGTAGCCGGTCGGCTCGCCGACGTGGTTCCTCCGCCCCGGGTTGACGACCTTCCAGGAGCGCGCCGCCGCCGCGTCGATGTGGCGGCGGCCCTCCGACTCGCGCCGGATCGGCGTCGAGCGCGCGACGATCGCCTGCCCGTACGGGTTCTCCGGGCCCTCGTCGGCGCCGACGAGGTCGACCTCGTGGACCGTGTTCGCGAAGCCGTCGACCGCCATGTCCAGCCGCACGTTGAACAGGTGCTGGTGATGCGGAGCGGCGAGGTCGGGGGCGACGCGGTTCGCGCTGCCCAGCTCCTGGTCGGGCGTCACACCGCGCGTGAGGACGATGCCGGTCAGCTTCGCCTCCAGCTCGATCGTCCCGTCCTGGTACAGCGACCAGTAGAAGCCGTAGTCGTAGTTGCCGACCGTGGCGAAGAACGACACGACGAGCTTGCGCGAGCGGCGCACGTGCGCCATCCCGGACGCCACCTCCGTGTGCTTCCAGAGGACGCCCGCGTCCTCCTCGTGGATGCAGATCGCGTTGGGGATCTCGCGCGGCGCGCCCGCGCCGTCGGCGAGCACGGCGTCGACGTAGCGGATCTCGCCCAGGCAGTCGCAGCCCAGCTGCAGGGAGTTCGCGAGCCGGCCCATCCCGTACTCGCCCGCGTCGAAGTACGTGCGCCAGTAGAAGCCGTCGTGGGGATCGCCGTAGGGGACGACCATCTCGCTGAGGCTCGCCCGGTACAGGACCTGACGGTCCTCCTCGCCGTCGCGGAAGCGCAGGTCGGACAGCACCAGGCCGTCGACCGGGTGCAGCGCGACGTGCAGGCGCCAGTCCTGCCAGCGCAGCACGTGGCCGTCGAGCGTGAAGCCCGGCCCCTCGGGCTGGACGATGTCCAACGAGGCGACGTCGTCGCGCCAGCCGCCGACGGCCTCCTCCGTCTCGTAGTCGCCGTCGGCGGTGGAGATGGGGACGATCGGATCGTGGTCGAGGACGTCGACCACCTCGCCCGTGTCGAGGTCGACCGACGCGCGGAGGTGCTCGACCGGCGACGAATAGGCGTTCGCCAGCGGGTGCGGCTTGAGGTACGGCGTGGCCCAGACGATCCGGCGCCCGGCGGGGTTCTCGGGGAAGCTGCCCGCGCTGAGCGGGTCGACCTGGACGATCGAGAGGTCATCGATGCCGCGCCGGCGCAGCGCCTCCACGAAGCGCGGGTCGGCCAGCGCCGCCTCGGCCGCGCGCTCGAAGTCCTCGTCGACGATCGGCGGCAGCACGCCGTCGAGCACCCGCCAGGACTCCAGGCCGCTCGTCCCGAGGTCGACGATCCCCTCGTGGGTCCGGCGGGTCGCGCGGTCGGTCACGACGACGCGTGCGCGCCGCGCGATCTCGTCGCCGGACCCGAAGGCGACGACGACCTCCTTCGGCGGGTCGACGAGCACGACGAGCGAGAACACCGGCCGCTCGAGGTCGCCGGTCGCGCGCACGACGCCGACGGCCGCGGCGATCTCCTCGGCGGTCAGCGGGTCCAGCGGATGGGTGACTGCGACGGCGACGCTCATGCTGCCTCCTGCCCTTCGCGCCCGAGGGCGGCGTAGACCTCGGGCCTGTTGCCCTTGAGCCACTGCCCGACGGCGAAGCCGAGCACGACCACGATGAGGATGAGCCACGGCAGCAGGGCGATGACGTCCGAGTCGCTGCCCGCGAGCGTCCGGAAGTTGACGATCGCGAGGATGAACGCGGTCAGCAGGCCGGCGCCGCCGAGGGCCGGAGCGATGAGCGTGCTCCACATCCGGGGGTCGTGGCGGCGGCGGAAGAAGACGACGACCGAGAAGGCCGCCGCGGCCTGCAGCCCGACGATCGCGAGCGTCCCGAAGCCGGTCATGCTCGCCGTGATGTCGAGGAGTGGATCGGCGCCGGTGATGGCGAACGCCCCGACGACGATGACGTTGAACGCGACCTGGACCGCGCTGGCCACCACCGGCGCCCCGTTGCGGCCGGTGCGACCCAGGACGGACGGCAGCAGGCGGGCCCGCCCGAGCGCGAAGAGATAGCGCGTCGCGGCGTTGTGCAGCGCGAGGAACGCGGCGAACAGGCTCACGAGCAGCAACAGCTCCATGACGTCGGTGAGGAATGAGCCGAGGTACTCGTGGGAGATGTTGAAGATGAACGCTCCCGGGCCGCCCGTCGCGGGGTCGTTCACGATGCCCTTCGCCTCCGCCGCGCCGACCGCGCTGACCGCCGACAGGGAGGTGACGATGTAGAACGCGCCCATGAGGATGATCGCCGCGTAGATGGCGCGCGGGATCGTCGTGAACGGGTCGCGCGCCTCCTCCGCGAACAGCGCCGCCGCCTCGAAGCCGAGGAAGCAGGTGAAGACGAACAGCAGGCCGAGCCCGAAGCCCGAGCCGAAGACGAGGTCGGGATCGAACGCCCCGAAGTCCCAGCCCTCCTGGAAGAGGACGGAGACGTCCATCACCAGGAGGATCGTGACCTCGCAGACGAGGGCGACGCCGAGGATCTTCGCGCTGATGTCGACCCCGCGGCGCCCGAGGACGAGGATGCCTGCCAGCGAGATCGCGCTCCACACCTCCCATCCGAGGTTGATCCCGAAGAGGTCATCGAGGACGAAGTCGGTGAAGAAGCCGCTCGTGGCGGTCGCGCCCGCCATGAAGCAGTTGTAGCCCAGCACCGCGAGGTACGCGGTCGCCACGCCCGCCCTCGGGCCCACGGCCTTCGTGACGTACGCGTAGAAGGCGCCGGCGTTCACGACGTGGCGGCTCATCTGCGCGTAGCCGATCGCGAACAGCAGCAGCGCGATCACGGCGAGGACGAACGCGCCGGGGATGCCACCGCCGTTGCCCACGGCGATGCCGATCGGCACGACGACGACCGTCGCCGTGAGCGGCGCGACCGCGGCGAGCACGAGGAAGACGATCCCCGGCACGCCGAGCGCGTCGCGCGTCAGGCGCCCTGCAGGCTGGTCGGACATAGACGTTCTGCTCCCCCTCGGGTTGACCCGGGTGCGAGATTATCCAGATGGATAATTTGGCGTCAAGCCGCGCACCGGGACACGGGGAGCGCCGCGCGGCGCTCCTGTCCGCGGCGGTGCGTGTGCTCGACCGGGACGGCATGCGGGGCCTCACCTACCGCTCCGTCGCACAGGAGGCCGGGGTCAGCCACGGCCTGGTGCGCCATCACTTCGGCAGCCGCGACGCGCTCATCCACGAGGCGGTCCTCGATCACGCCGAGCGCTCGCTGCAGAGCACCCGGCTGGAGTCGGGCACGGGCCGGCTCGCGGACCTCGGCGCGGGGACCACCCGCATGGTCACCGACGCGCAGAACCTGCCCGGGGTCGACTACGAGCTCGTCCTCGAGGCGCGGCGCCGGCCGGAGCTCGCCCCCGCCGTCCACGCGCTCTACGACCGCTACCTCGACGCGACGCGCCGCGAGCTCGCCCGCATCGGGCTCGCGGACGACGAGCCGCTCGTGCGCCTCGTGTTCGCGGCCCTGGACGGCCTGGTCATCCAGATGCTCGTCTTCGGCTGCGTCGACGAGGCGGACGCTGCGATCGCCCGCCTCCACGAGCTGCTCGCGGATCGGCTGCCGCCGGAGGCGAGATAGCGTCCGGCCCGATGCGGGCCCTGCGCTTCGGCGGCGAGATCTGCCTGACGACCATCGGTGTCTGGCTCCTCGCGGGACACGGGCTCGTCAACTACGACACGCTCTACGCCCTCGTCTGGGGGCGGGAGATCGCGGCGGGCAGCACGCCGGACCTCGACGTCGCGATCGCGCCGACGCCGCACCCGCTCGCCGATGTCGGCGCGGTGCTGCTCGCGCCGCTGAGCAACTCCGGCTCGGGGCTGCAGGGGCAGGCGGCCATGACCGTCGTGCTCGTCGGAAGCTTCATCGCGCTCGCGCTCCTCGCGCGCGTGGTCTTCGCCCTGGGCCGCGACTGGTTCGGGACGTGGTCGGGCGTGGCGGCCGCGCTGATCGTCGTCACCCGCGTCCCGGTGCTCGACTTCGGCGCGCGCGCGTACGTGGACATCCCGTTCATCGCGCTCGTGCTCGCCGCGATGCTCGTGGAGACGCGCCGGCCGCGGGCGGGCTGGCCGGTGCTGGCGCTGCTCGCCGCGGCGGGCCTGCTGCGCCCCGAGGCGTGGCTGTTCTCGTTCGCCTATGTCGGATGGCTGGCCTGGGAGACGCGCCGGTTCGACCCGGTCTTCCTCATCGCGCTCGTCGCGCCGGTCGGCTGGATGCTGCACGACCTCCTGGTCACCGGCGATCCGCTGCACTCGTGGCTCGACACCCGCGAGAGCGCCCAGCAGCTCAACCGGATCACGGGCATCGACCACGTTCCCACGACGATGCCGCGACGCCTCGGGGAGATCCTGCGCGAGGCCGGCCTGCTGGCGGCGGCCATCGGCGGCGTGCTGGCGCTCGCCTGGCGGCGCGGAGAACGCGGCGTGCGCATCGGGGTCGCCGCCGGGGTGGTCGCCGTGGTCGCGTTCTGCATCCTCGCCGCCGGCGGCCTGCCGATCCGCACGCGCTACCTCATGCTCACCGCGTGCATCCTCGCGGTGTTCGCCGGCGCGGGGCTGTTCGGCTGGATGACCGTGGAGGACCGCCGCCACCGGCGGTGGTGGGCCTGGCTGTCGGCGGTCGCGTTGCTCGCGGTGCTCGTCACCGCGCCGAACCAGGTGGACCGCATCCGCAGCCTGCGCGCCGCGCTGTCCACCCAGGTGCACATCCAGGACTCGCTCGGCGAGGCCGTCGAGCAGGCGCCGTGCGAGCCGTACGTGGTCCCCAACCGCCGGCCGGTGCCGCTCGTCGCCCTCTGGCGCGACGTGACGCCGGGCTCGGTCGCCGTCGCGCAGGACGGCTTCCCCGCGAGCGGCAGCTACGTGTTCCCGCGCAGACCCGCCGTCGCCCACGACTACATCCTCGATCCGAGCGACCTGGACAAGCGCGTCCCGCCCCCGCCCGCGGGGTGGCGCGAGCTGACCGGATCGACCGACTGGCGGCTGGCCGCGCGGTGCCCGCGCGCGTCCGCCGGGTAGCGTCCAGGCCATGGAGCCGGCCCGCCAGAGCAATTGGATGACCGCGCTGGAGATCGCGCTTGCGGTGATCCTGCCGATCGCCGGCCTGGTCATCGCGGTCGTCCTGTTCGCGACGAAGCGCACCCGGGAGGCGATCTACGTCGGCGTCGCCACCCTCATCGGCGCGGGGCTGGCGCTCACGCTGTACCTCTGAAGAAGACGGACCGTGCACCCTGCGTCGAAGCGGCGTCCCGGGCGCTGATCGACTGACACGGCTCCGGCACGGGGGGACCCGCTGCGCCTATCGGTGACCGCTTAAGGCTGCTTCCTTCCGGATCTGACCTGGTTCACGGACCGACATCGCGCGGGACCCGTGCCATCAGCGCCATACCAGAAGGGCTGACCCCGAGGCGAACGCCCCTCGGAAGGGAATTCGGCCTCGCTAGAGCGGATTGCGAGTTCAGGGCTCCGCTACGTCCCCGCCTAGCACGGTCCACGTCCTAGCGTAGCGGCGCCGCCGCCGGCTTCCAGTTCGAGCGCATCGCCAAGCCCGCGCCCGCCAGGCCGACTACGACTGAACAGTTCCGGAGGACGTTCCCGCCTCGAGGCCGAGGGCTGGGTCGTGCGTTCACCGCGAGCTGACGCGCACCTCCACGCCGTGCACCGACGTGGCCTCCCCCATGTCGGACTTCGTGCCCGGGTTGAGGACGTTCACGTTGGCGTTGGTCGCCTCGCGCTTGGGCCAGCGGCCCTTCGGTGACAGCGCGACGCCGCGCGGGAGCCGCTCGGACAGCTCGAGCTCGAGCTCGAGCCGACCGGTCGCGTTGGAGAGCACGACCGCGTCGCCGGCGGCGAGCCCGCGGTCGGCGGCGTCGAGCGGGTGCAGCGCGACCTTCGCCGAGCCGATCCGCTGGGTGACCTTCGCGTCGTTCGCGAACGAGTCGTTCAACAGCCAGGACGACGCCGGGCTCAGCAGCCGCAGCATGTCGCCGGCCGGGCGGGGATCGGCGTGCGGGAACGGGAGGCGCGGCAGGCCGTCCGCCTCGGCCCGCGCGCTCGCGATCTCCACGCGGCCGCTCGGCGTCGGCACCACGCCGCCCGGGAACTGGACGATCGGCTCGCCACCGTAGGGCACGGTCCCCACCTTCCGCAGGCCCGCGAAGTCCAGGCCGATGCCCGTCTGGCGCACGAGCTCCTCGATGACCTCCTCGTCGGGCTCGAACAGCTCGGGCTCCGTGTAGCCCATCGCCGCAGCGAGCCGGCGGAAGATCTCCGGATTGGGCAGGGCGTCGCCGGGTGGCTCGCCCGCCTTGGCCTGGGCGGAGACGGTGAGGTCGAAGTACGAGAGCACGACGTCGTCGCACTCGAGGAACGTCGCGGCGGGCAGCACGACGTCGGCGAGATCGGTCGTGTCCGTCGGGAAGATGTCGATCGCGACGGTGAAGAGGTCCTCCCGCGCGAGGGCGGCCCGCAGGCGCGTCTGCTGCGGGTTGGACGCGGCGATGTTGATGTTCCAGGCCAACAGCGCTCCCGCGCGCACGCGATCCTCGAGGCGCTCGGCGAGGTCCATCTGGCTGACGAGCGGCCGCTCCTTCGCGGCGAGGTGGTCGCCCGTGACGTAGGCGCCGTCGATGCCACGCCGGGTCGCGCCGTTGAGGTAGAGGAACCCGGTGCCGGGCCGGCCCAGGTTCCCGGAGACGGCGGGGAGCAGCGCGCAGGAGCGCATCGCGTTGCCGCCCATCGGCTGACGCTGCATGCCCTGTCCGAGCCACAGGAGGGACGGGCCGGGGCCGTAGAGGTGCGCCGCACGCTCGATGTCGGCCGCCGGGACACCGGTGGTGCGCTCGCCCCACGCGGGCGTGCATGCGGCGAGCGCCGGCTCGAGCTCGTCGAAGCCCGTCGTGTGGTCGGCGAGGAACGCCCGGTCGGCCATGCCGTCGCGGACGAGGACGTGCAGGAGCGCGAAGGCGAGTGCCGCGTCGGAGCCGGGGAACGGCTGCAGGTGCAGGTCGGCGCGCTGGGCGGTCCCGGTCGCGATCGGGTCGATCACGACGATCGTGCCCGGCGCCTCGGCCAGCCAGTGCTCGTCGGTGTGCGGCGCGGACGTCGAGGGGTTCGCGCCCCAGACGAGGATGCAGGCGGCGTCGGCGGCGCTGCGCGGATCGAACCCGATCTCCGACGAGCCGTAGAGGAGGTCCAGGGCGATGTGACCGGCGAGGTTGCAGACCGTGTCGGGATCGACCTCGGTCGCGCCGAGTCGGTTGACGAAGCGCAGGCCATAGCCGTAGCCCAGCTGCGCGAACGTGCCGGTGTAGTGGGTGTTGAGGATCGCCTCCGGACCGAGGCGGTCGACGACGTCCGTCAGACGCTCGGCGACGAGCGCGAGCGCCTCGTCCCAGCTCGCCTCGCGAAAGGCCCCGGTGCCCTTCGCGCCCTCCCGGATGAGCGGGGTCGTGAGCCGAGCCGAGGCATCGAGGAACGCGCCGTTGTAGCCCAGCGTGCACTTGCGACACAGCCGCCCGCGCGCGACGGGATGGTCCGGGTCGCCACGGACGGCGTGGATCGCCCCTTCCCGGCGCACGACGAGGACGCCGCAGGCGTCGTAGCAGTCGCGGGGGCAGGTGGTGCGGATGAGCTCGTCGGTCGCGGCCATGGCGCCAACGCTCTCACGTTTCACGCGAGCGCGCCCCAGGTTGGAGCCGCGCGTACAGTCATATATGCATATGCATGTTCCTCCTGCGACCGGAGCCCCCGACGCACCGATGAACGCCAGGTCGTGGCTCCTGCTCGTCGTCCTCAGCGGGGCCGTCTTCCTCGAGGGCGCCGACATCTCGATGATGGGCGTCGCGCTCCCGTCGATCCGCGCGGAGCTCGGGATGTCCACGGCGTCGTTGCAGTGGGTCGTCAGCGCGTACGTCCTCGGCTACGGCGGCTTCGTGCTGCTCGGCGGCCGAGTCGGCGACCTCGTCGGCCGGCGGCGGCTGTTCCTCGCCGCGCTCACCGTGTTCCTGGCGTTCTCAGGGCTCGGCGGAACCGCGCAGGAGGGCTGGGTGCTCGTGATCGCACGCTTCGTGACCGGCCTGAGCGCGGCGTTCATGACGCCGGTCGGCCTGTCGATCATCACGACGAGCTTCGCCGAGGGCCGGGTGCGCAACCAGGCGCTGCTGTTCTACGCCGGCTTCGGCGCCGGCGGCTTCTCGATGGGCCTCGTGCTCGGTGGGCTGCTCGCCGGCGCCGACTGGCGCTGGGTCTTCTTCGCGCCGGTGGTCCTCGGCGCGCTGCTGATGGCGCTCGCGGTCCGGGTGATCCCGCGCGACACGCCGGCGGCCGCGGAGACGGACTTCGACCTACCCGGCGCGCTGCTGCTGACGACCGGCATGCTGCTCGCCGTCCTCGCCGTCGTCCGCGCGCCGGACGTCCCGGCGGCCGAGACGCTGGCGGCGGCCCTCGCCGGGCTCGCCGCGCTCGGGGCCTTCGTCGCCGTCGAGCGCAGGGCGCGCTCCCCGCTCGTGCGACTCGGGCTGCTCGGCTGCGGGCCGGTGCGCCGCGCGAACCTCGGCGCGCTGCTGTGGGCCGGCTCGTTCGTCGGCTTCCAGTTCGTGGCCGTGCTCTACCTGCAGGGGCTGCGCGACTGGTCGCCGATCGAGACGGGCCTCGCGCTCCTGCCGGCGGCGATCGACGCCGTCCTCGCGCCGACGCTCACGCCGCGGATCGTCGAGCGCTTCGGCGCCGTCAGGACCATGGTCGTCGGCATGGCCCTCGGCGCGGCGGGCTACGCGCTGTTCGTCCCGATCGGCCTCGGCTCGGACTACGTCGTCTCGATGCTGCCGACGATGGTGCTCATCGGACTCGGGTTCACGCTCGTCTACGGGCCGCTGACCATCGTCGCGACGGAGGGCGTCGACGACGGCGAGCAGGGGCTCGCGAGCGGCCTGTTCAACACGGCGTTCCAGTTCGGCGCGGCGATCGGCCTCGCCGTCGTGGCGGCGGTCGTCGCGTCGGCGACGGACGGCGGCGGCGGCGACCCGCAGGCGACGCTCGACGGCTACCGGATCGGCCTGCTCGTGCCGGTCGCGGGCGCGCTGCTGGCGCTGGCGATCACGGTGCCGGGACTGCGCGCGCGGCTCGTCGCGACCTGATCGCACAATCGCTTGCAGGTACCGGTTCGGGCCCCTGTAGTCCGGAATCCGAGCACCGGATCGTGTAGCGAATCTGGGCCGAAACCACCACAAACCTCCATCGCGGTCCGAGGTCGGCCCGGGGCGGGCATCCTCGGCGCGCGTCGGAACCGAGTCCTATGGATGGGGGTGGAGCATGCGGCGGATTCTCTTCGTCTGCCTGCTGGCAGTGACGTCGGCCGCGGTTGTACCGGCTGTGGCGTCAGCGGGCACCTACGTCGACTACGAGTGCGCGGGGCCCGACGGGCAGCCCGTGCCGGCAGCGGGCTTCACGCCCACCGTCTCGCCGAAGTCGGCGGCGACGAACACCTGCGGCGCCGCCGGCGGGGCGATCGATGCCCGCCTGCAGGACGACCCTCCGTGGAACGGCGGGCTCAGCGCCGTGCAGACCTTCAGGGCGCCTGCGAACACGACGATCGCCGGGGTGTCGTTGTACCGGGCGACGACCGGGGCGCCGGTGACGCCCGCGGGCGGATCCTTCCTCACCTACCAGGTCAACCTCGACAGCACGCTCATCGACGGCTGCCTGCCGAGCGTGGCCTGCGCGGGTGACGTGTCGGGCAACGTGAACCGCGACAACGTGACGGCCAGCCAGCTGCAGTTCGCGGCCGGGTGCGGCGGCACCGTCGCCAACACGTGCACGACGCCGATCCGCCTCGCGGTCACGCGCGCGGCGATCACGCTGCGCGACACCATCGCGCCCGTGCCGTCGAACCTGCGCGGCTCGCTGCTGGACCCGAACGCGAAGTCGGGCACGGTGAACGCCGTCTTCGACGTCGCCGATGCGGGCGGCGGCGTGTTCCGCACCGTGACCGCCGTCGACAACCAGGTCATCTCGGTCACGCCGGCCGCGGCCGGGACGTGCACCGACATCAACCCGTCGAACTCCAACCCCTACGAGTTCGCGGGCGCGGTGCCGTGTCCGCTGTCGCAGGTCGCGCTGACCAGCTCGATCGACACGACGAAGCTCTCCGACGGCGTCCACACGATCTCGATCGCCGTCGAGGACGCGGCCGGCAACAGCACGCCGGTCATCGCGCCGAACACACGGTTCACCGTCCGCAACGGCGTGCCGAACGGCTCGCCCGCCGGCCGGGTCACGCAGGGCCGCCTGAACATGTGGTTCGCCGCGAACAAGAAGATCCGCAAGACGAGCATCTACGGCCAGCGCGTCGTGGTGCGCGGCACGCTGCGCGATCGCCGGGGCCGTGGCATCCGCGGCGCCGAGATCGAGGTCTACCACTACGTCCAGGGGCGGCCGCGTCTGCTGAAGACGGGCCTGCGCTCGCGCAAGTACGGGCGCCTCACGCTCATCCTGCCGATGAACCTGTTCGGCGATGCGCGCGGTCAGCGGCGGCTGGCGTTCTACTACCGCGCGATCCGGCCGGGCGCCGTGACGTCGCGCAAGAACCTGTACCTGACGATCCTCAATCACCACGGAGGACCGCAGACGAAGTAGCCCTCGGGGCGAGCCGGCGGTTGACCACAGCCGCCGGCCGCTCATAGCATCGCCGGCGCGCCACGTCCGGATGGTGGCGAATCGAACAAGGAGGGTCTCATGGCAGGTTTGCGCAAGCGGACGGTCACGGTCCTGCTCATCGCATGTGCTGTCCTCGGCGTCAGCGCCGCCGGCGTGTACGCCGGGTCGCGCGGCGACGACACGGGGCACATGCAGCATCCGGCCCACCACGGCGGCGGATACGGGTTCCCTCCGAACGTCGACCGGGTCAACCTCTCCGGCTACAAGATCCAGGCGACGTACACCCTCGGCGCGAACACCGGCAACACGTTCGAGCAGACGTACACGGGCACGACGGTGCAGGGCGTCCCGATCGCCGGGCCGTACGTCGGCAACGTCTTCCCGCCGGCCGACTACGTGGCGCTGTCGATCGCGCCGCACACGGTCTACATCGTCTGGCAGGACCCGACGACCCACGCGATCCTCGACGCCTTTGTCATGAACTTCAAGACGGGCGTCGTCTTCGACTACGCACCTGGCAGCACGCAGCCCGAGAGCTCGGGCACGGTGAAGATCGCGCAGGCCGGCGAGACGCCGATTCCGTGAGCTGACCGCCGGACAGGGGCCAAGCGAGTCTCCTAGACTGCTTGGCCCCTGAGGGCGCGTAGCTCAGTGGGAGAGCGCTCGCTTCACACGCGAGAGGTCGCAGGTTCGAAACCCGCCGCGCCCATGCATCGAAAGCCCCGCCAGTCGCGGGGCTTTTCGCTTCTTCCAACGCAGACCCCCCACGGCCCGGCAGCCCCTTTCTGGAAGCGCCCCCCCGTGGCGCGCGGGGCGAGCGCGTGCATCGAGAAGGCATCGACGCCTTCGCCCTCGTCGAGCGGGTGAAGGACGTGATGACGGCCTGCTGACCGTCGCCGCCCGACGACCCGGGCGAACGACCGGCGCCCGCCGGAGGGCGGGCGCCGGGATCATCGATGGTGCAGCTGTCGATCAGGCGGGGTTCGGGGCGACCGTTGGCTCGTGGTCGAACTTCGGCAGCCAACCCAGTCCCTTGGGCAGGTACCAGTTGCGCTCGCCGAGGAGCTTCATCGTGGCGGGCAGCAGGACCGCCCGCACGATCGTCGCGTCGATGAGGATCGCCGCCGCGAGCCCGACGCCCAGCTGCTTCATCTGCTGGTCCGTGGAGATCGCGAAGGCCCCGAACACGGCGACCATGACCGCCGCGGCGCTGGTCACGACGCCGGCGGTGCTCCTGATCCCGTGGTTCACCGCCTCGTCCGTGCGCATGCCGCGATCGACCGCCTCGCGCACCCGGCTGAGGATGAACACGTGGTAGTCCATCGACAGGCCGAAGAGGATCACGAAGAGGAACAGCGGGAGCCAGGA
>Ga0070665_100001910_pt1 | contig 23557 bp, 21 predicted proteins | sample KBSS13metaG_FD_65862 | JGI IMG/M metagenome (GOLD analysis project Ga0070665, IMG submission 65862) | Switchgrass rhizosphere microbial communities from Kellogg Biological Station, Michigan, USA - KBS S1-3 metaG | ecosystem: Host-associated > Plants > Roots > Rhizosphere > Soil ... | reverse complement strand
GGGGTTGTGCCCCGCGCGGGAGGCGGGGCGCCGCAGTGGGTTTCTATGCCCGCGAGGATGGTGTGGCACGCCATGAATGCGTTCAACGACGACCAGGCAATTTACGTCGATGTTTGCGAGCAAGCGGCGGCGGCGTTCCCATCTGTTAGTGGTGTGGCGCCAGCGCAGGAGCAGTTGCAACAGTTCCTGACGCGCTGGCGCCTCGACTGGCCCGGCGGCCGGCAGGTGCTGAGTGAGCGGCTGAGCGACGTGGTTTGCGAGTATCCACGCATCGACGAGCGTCGCTGCGGCCGCGAATACCGGTACGGCTTCGTGGCTTGTCACGGCGGCCCTGGCGCGGGCGACCTGTTTCACCGGGCGATCGGTCGGTTTGACCACATCACCCGCCGTATGGAGGTGTACCGGGCGGACGACGCTTGCGCGGTCTCGGAACCTGTCTTCGTGCCCCGGAGCCCCGCTGCTGCGGAAGCTGAGGGCTACGTTCTGACGGTCAACTTCGATGAGCGTCGCAAAGCCAGTCATCTTGCGATCTTCGACGCACAGACTCTCGAGCGCGGCCCGATCGCGCGCGCGTTGCTCGATCACCGCGTGCCCATGGGATTCCACGGCACGTGGCTGCCGCGCTAGCGGGGGATGGGGATGACCCGGTCGGGGCGATCTTGTTTGAGCGCGACCGCGTTGGGGTAGATGAGCCAGGAGTTGTCGCGTGCGATGAGGGTCGGGGCGGTCCACGCCTGGTTGGCCCTGGGGAGCTCGTCGTGTTGCACGTGTTTGATGGCATCCCAGATCAGCAGGCCGCGGATCTCGCCGAGGGGATCTACCTTGTTGGGGTCGAGGAGCGGATGGTTCCACAGGCCGCCCATCTCGACATACACGAAGCGGTCATCGACCCACCGCGCCGCTTGCTCGCACAGGGGGTTGCCATCCTCGGCGCGAGGCACCGGAACTGCTTCGCCGTTGACCCAGAGGAGCGCGCCGGACCAGTCCTCGGCGCCTTTGACCAACACCGCCTGTTGGTGGAGATGGGGAGAGAAGTCGATGTGGATGGTGCTGGTGCCCGTGTCGTCGAGCCGACTGTAGGCGCTGCGCTCGTTATGGAACCTGAACCCCGCGGCCGCGCATTCCGGAGGCGTCAGATTCCTGGGGGGTGCCGGATAAATGCGGGTGAAACTTCCGGGGCCCTGCAGCGCGAGCTCGCCGACCTCGCTCGTCCAGCTTTGCAGGAGTCCAGTCCGTCCTTGGTTGGGCGCTTCAGCCATGCTGCGTCCTTGCACACTGCCCAGAGCCCAAGCCTAAGAGGTTTTGGGTCTATCCACTACATGGGTTTACCCCAGGTTTCGCGCGCGGGCCCGGCCTTTTTCTTTGCTTGCGCCGCACCCCTGATTCAACGAAGCTAGCGCTGTCGGTTGCGGAGGCGAACGGGATGAGCACGACTGCAACGCAGCGCCGTCCAATGCGGGCCGTCCCCGCGGCGGTGCCGCTCGCCAATCACCAAGTGTTTCCCATACGGTTCAGCCCGACCCTCGGTCTGTCAGCCCTGTTGCGACGCCCGCAGAATAGTTATCGCTGGGTTGGTGTAGGGGCGTTGCTCGTCGACGAGCATGGGATTCGTGTCACCGCGAAGCGGTTGACCTTGCTCGGCGTCTTCCGGACGGTACTCTTCATTCTGCCGACCGAGATCCGCGAGGTATATCGCGAGGGCGATTCCATCCGGGTCGATCTGCAAACCGGCACGCGGCACGACTTTTTCAGATTCTGGGCGGAAAGCGCTGTTGCGGCGGGCGAGATTGTCAGGCGGCTGCCGACGAGTCGCACGATCGAGCTCGAGGGGCCGGCCTGGGCGAATACGGGGACGGCGTCCGAGGCCTATCGGTCGGCGCTGTGGTTGGCGCTTGCGGTGGCGCTCGTTGGTGCCCTGGCCTGGGTTGGCGTCGATCGGCTGCTGTCGAGCCACGAGCCGACATCGTTTGCTCTGTTCGAGGCGCCGGCCAACAAGGTGCCGGACTTGCTACCGCCGGTCGATAACGGCGTCGTGCCTTCCGGCTCGGATGCCGAGACGTTGCAAGCCCGGGCCGATCTGCAGAAGTTCACTCGACGGTTGGATGTTTTGTCGATGCAGTTTCGGTCGGCGTTCGATGCGTTGCAACGGGGGCAGCTCACCCAGGAGAACTTCGTCGACGGCATCGACAAGTGGCTGCTGCCGCAGTGCGAGGCGTTGGGCGCGGAGCTCCCTCTGCTCACTGATCCGCCTCCCGTGCGCGCCAACGCCGACTCTGAAATTCGCGCCACTATCGATAACTGGCACCGCGCGTTGATGGCTTACGCTCATGGTCTTCGCGCTCACGATTCCACTGACGTCTTCAACGCCTTCAGCTACCTCCGCGTCGCGGAAGCCCACCAACAAAAAGCTCGCGCCCTCCTCGATAAGCTCGACGCCCAGCAGTAGTAGTTGGTACAGACGTCCGGATTCGCGTGGCAGTCCATCGCGCGTAGTCATCACGCGTTTTTCACTGACTTTCCCTGCAAAATCATCAGTCTCGCGCCTTGCTTCTGGATTGAGACAGGCGCAGACTTTCTCTCCAAGAAACGGCTGCATTGTGGGTGTCATGTAAGAGGGGCCCGTCCCCCACCCGCTCTGCGGCCATTTTCATTTTAGCGGGGAGTTGGCGATGCCGTGTTCGTTCGCAATTCTGCCACGGCTTAATCCATGGCCAAGCTGATAGTGTTTTCCGGATTGCCGGGGACGGGGAAGTCGTCCGTGGCGAGGGGGCTGGCGAAGCAGATGGGAGCGGTGTGGTTGCGAGTTGATTCGGCGGAGCAGGCGATCAGGGAGTCGGGTGTTGTGCCGGGGGAGTTGGATGACGCGGGGTATCGAGTGCTGTATGCGTTGGCGTATGACAACTTGCTGGTGGGACGGGATGTCATTGGCGACAGCGTGAACCCCTGGATGCTGACACGAAACGCGTGGCGAGATGTGGGTGTGAGGGCTGGCGCCCACGTGATCGAGGTGGAGGTTGTGTGCTCGGATCTCGAGGAGCACCGGCGACGCGTGGAGACGCGAGTGAGTGAAGTTCCCGGGTTGGTCCTTCCTGACTGGAAGGCCGCGACCTCGAGGGACTATCACCGTTGGGACCGAGACCACGTGATAGTCGATACGGCAGGCCGCAGCCTCGAGGAGTGCGTCGCGCAAGTATTGGCATGCGCGCTGTGCTAAAACATCGGGATGAGCCAGATTGACATCGAAACCAGGGACGGGCTGTGCCCCAGCTATGTTTACCGCCCGGCGGGAAGTGGCCCGTGGCCCGCGGTGCTGGTGTACATGGATGGAATAGGAATCCGGCCGGCAATGCTCGAGGTCGGCGAGCGCCTGGCGACGTATGGATACTTTGTGTTGCTGCCTGACTTGTTCTACCGGTCGGGGCCGTACGCGCCCATGAATCCTGCAGAAATGTTTTCCGATCCGGAGAAACGCAAAGTATTGATGGAGAAATACTTCGCGCTCGCGACCCAAGCCAACATCATGGCGGATACGAAGGCCTTCCTCGACTATCTCGCCGCGCAGCCCGACGTGACGCCGGGTGGTATCGGCACGACGGGTTATTGCATGGGTGGCCTCATGTCCCTGACAGCGGCTGGAACGTACCCGGAGGAGATCGTGGCCGCCGCCTCATACCATGGTGGCCGGCTCGCGACCGATGACCCCGGGAGCCCGCACTTGCTGGCACCGAAGATGAATGCGCGCGTGTACGTTGCCGGTGCGATCGAGGACCCGTCCTTCACGGATGAGATGAAGGCGCGCCTCGAAGACGCTCTGACCCGAGCGGGCGTCCACCACAAAATCGAGACCTACCCGGCCAAACACGGCTGGGTTTTCCGGGACACCTCCGTTTACGATGCGGCTGCGGCCGAGCGCCACTGGCAATCGCTGACCGGGCTGTTCGATGCGACTTTGAAAAAGAAATAGCGCCGGGGCCGGCCTGCGCCCGAGGGGCGGCCCGTGCAGTGGGCGCTCAATACGCCGTCAACGATCTTCCCGTAACCGGTGTTATCGCGATCCCGGAGGGTCCGGCAAACTCGATCGGCACCGACACCGGCGTGAAGTCCGCGTTGCGGACCACCACAAAGTGCAGATGCGGTCCGGTACTGAACCCGGTGCTGCCGGAGTTGCCAAGTGACTCACCGCGGCTGACCTGCTGACCGATATGCACCCGGATCGAGTCCCAGTGCAAATGAGCGTAGAGCGCGATAGTGCCGTCATCATGCAGCACCGAGACCATGTTGGCCTGGTCCATCATCGCGGCCGTTGCACCACCGCGGAACGCGTCGTGACGCACGTTGATAACCAAACCGTCGCGCGCGGCATACACGGGCGTTCCATCGGGAAGCGCGATGTCGATCGCATACTGACTATCAGGTGTCGTATGCGTGTAGGTTTGCGGATAGGCCTGTGAAATGACGTAGGTTGAGCCTACTGCAAAGGGTGCGCGGTATGGTCCGGGCGGCTTGTGTTCCGCAGCCGGTGATCCCAGCGCGATGGTCCACATGAACTTCAGGTCCGGTTTGGGCTGGTCCGGGTGTTGTACGCGGACCAGAAGCTCCCGACTCTGCGGCTGCAGCAGCTTGCGGAACCGGGTGCCGTCGGCAATGTCGGGATCATCCGAGTGGATGATCGTCTCCTGGAACGTGGCGATACACAAACAGGTGTTGATCGCGGTGAATGTCGTAGCGTTGCTGCTGTCGACACGCTCGATAGTGTTTTGCAGCCTCTCGGTCGGATGACCTAGACTGAAGGACGCGTCCTGCTTGGTGCCCGAGGGTGGCGCGTTATCCGAGAACACCCACTGGCCGTTCGCGTCTTTGTACTTGTACGCGGTTTGTCCCAGCGACGCCGTGGTAAAGACAAGGAGCGCGGCGGCCCAGACGACCCTCCACGCCAGTTTACAGGCGTTCACGTGCCACAAGCGTCGTCCATCGCGCGCTTGGCTGCCGCACGCATGGCGTCCGCTTGTGCATCTGTGTAGTACTCTCGGCTGCCGTCGTTACCGGGCTCATAAAGCCGATGGACGCTCATCAAGTAGTTGTAGCGACTGCGCGCATTCGTGCAGCGTTGCTTCTTCTCACTGTCCTGTTGCGCTTTGGTCCGGTTGGCCTCGTTTTCCTTCCGGGTGCGCTGGTCATCGTCCGCCTTCAGGAGCACGCGCTCCCTGGCGAGACGCTCGGCCTCTTTGGGATCGGCCTGCTGAACCGCTATTTCTGTTTTCTGCGCGCTGGTTGTACTAGGGCGGTCGGAGTAGGTGACGTGCCCCTGGGCGTCGACGGATTTGTAGACCTGGTCGGCGGCTGCGGGATCAACAACGCAAGCGCTGAGAGCCCCCGCCACGGCAATGGCGACGCGTCCTGCGAACCAAACTGTGCAATCACGAAGTAGCACATCACACCCCAGTCTGGCCTGCAGTCTACTGCGCCCCTGCGGCGACCAAGGGCGATACGGGTCACAATTCCCCCGTTACCTCACATAAGACCCGGCGTTCAGGTCGATCGTCGACCCGGTGGCATGATCGGCGAGACCGCTGAGCAGGAACGCTACCGTCGGGGCGATGTCATCGGGCTCCGTGAGTCGCTCGAGCGCGATGTCACTGGACGCGTACGCTTCCCCGTACTGATCGATGAAAAGCTGCGCCATCTCCGTGCGCGTGAATCCGGGCGCCAGCAGAAATGCCTTCACGCCTTTTTTGCCGAAGCCGCGCGCAATCGAGCGAGTCAGGGCCACCATGCCGCCCTTCGAGGCGGCGTACGCCAGGTAGTCTGGCGTGTCGCCACGGAATGCCGCCCGGGAGGCCACGTTCACAATACGACCGTTGTGTTGCTTTTCGAAATGGGCAAGGGCCGAGCGGCACAAAAGTCCGGTCGCCGTGAGATTCACCGCCAAGGTCCGATCCCAGTCGGCCAGCCAGTCGGGTGACGTCAGTGGCGAGCCGATGGCCACTCCCGCGTTGTTGACCAACGCGTGTACCGTTCCAAACGCGGCTACAACATCCGCCCACAGCGCCTCACACGCCTTGGCGGAACCCAGGTCCGCACCGAAGGCCTGCGAGCCTTGCCCGATAGCCCGCACCAGATCTTCAGCCGTACCGCGCTCCTTGCCGTAGTGAACCGCGACACGGGCTCCCGATGCGGCCAGCCTGCGGGCAATCGCCGCGCCAATTCCGCGGCTCGCCCCGGTAACCAATACTGTTTGTCCCGCAAGATCGATCTGCAAAACGGTGACTCCTGATCAGGTGCGCCAGACTTTCAGCAAGCTCGCAATCGCTGCGATCAGCTCAGGCGTCTCGACCGGCTTGGAAATGTGCATCTGGTAGCCGGCGAGTAGCGAGCGTTGGCGGTCCTCCGCGCGCGCATAGGCAGTGACCGCGATGGCCGGGATGCCCTTCATCGGCGAGGACAGTCCGCGAACCCGTCGGATCAACGCGTACCCATCCATTTCCGGCATTCCGATATCGCTCAATAATAAATCGAACGTGTGATTCTGGAGCGACTCCAGGGCGACCTGCGCGCTACCGGTGCAAACCGGAATGGCCCCCCGCTCGTGCAGGATGCGCGCCAGTAACGCACGTCCATCGGGCTCGTCGTCGACCACGAGGATGCGCAGGTTGTCGAGCCTGGGCAGGTCGATAGCCTCCGTCTCGCGCTCGGGACTCTCGGCTCGCACCGACGTCTGCAAGCTGTGGCCGGGATCGATCACCACGATGGGCAGCGACACGATGAACGTGGAGCCCTGTTCCTCGCCGGGACTGAGCACACGCACCGATCCGCCATGCAGCTCGACGAGGTTCTTGACGATCGATAGTCCCAGGCCCAACCCGCCGTATCGTCGTGAAGTGGACGCATCAGCCTGCCGGAACCGATCAAACACGTGCGGCAGGAACTCGGCGGAGATGCCGGCACCGCTGTCCTGCACCGTGATCTCGACCTGGGAGTTGATCCTTTGCAGAACGACCTGGATGAAACCTCCGGCCGGGGTGAATTTGACCGCGTTGGCGAGCAGATTCCACATGACCTGTTGCAGCCGATTCGGGTCGCCGCGGGTGGTGCCGACGGCGGAATCGAGCATCGTGCGGATCCTCAGGCGCTTGGCCTCGGCGGAGGGACGCACGGCCTCAATGGCAGCATGGATCACCTCGTGGAGCCGCACCGACTGCACCTCGAGGTGAAACTTGCCGGCCACGATCCGGTTCATGTCGAGCAGATCGTTGATGATCTGGGCCTGGGCGCGGGCGTTGCGCTCGATGGCATCCAATCCGGGGCGCCGGTCGGCATCAGGGATGTGAGGTTGCTTGAGTAGTGTCGCCCATCCCTGGATGGCATTCAGCGGCGTGCGTAGCTCGTGCGACAAGGTGGCGAGAAACTCGTCCTTCATGTGACCCAGCCGCTCGGCCTCGGAGCGCGCCGAGCGCTCGGACTCGAGCAGTTGCTCACGCTCCTGAATGGCCTTGCGCAGCTCCCGTTGCGCTTCGCGCAGTGCTCCGATATCACGCACGATTTTCGAGGCGCCCACGATGCGGCCCTGCTCATCGCGGACCGGTGAGGCACTGACTGACACCTCGACGCGCCGCCCGTCCTTGGTCACCCGGTATGTTTCATAGTGATCGGTGCGTTCGCCGCGTCGGATCCGCGCCAGGCTCTGCAACTCGTCCTCGTACGACTCGGGGGGATAGATGAGCGTGATGGGCTTGCCGATCATTTCCTCCGCGCTGTAGCCGAAGAGCCGGGAGGCGGCGGCGTTCCACGACACGACCGTCTGATCGAGCCGGGTGCTGATGATCGCGTCGTCTGAGGACTCGACGATCGCGGCTAGGTGGGAGCGTGCAGTTTCGGCGCGCTTGCGCTCGGTGATGTCCGCCGCGACGCCGAACATCTGCGTCGCCTTGCCTTCCTTGTCATAAACGGCATGGCCCTGCGTCCCGATCCAACGCAGCTCGCCGTTGTTGAGTTTTATACGGAACTCGACCACGACATCGGTATGATTGACGATGGCGTCCTCCACGGCCTGTCTGACCGAGTCGCGGTCTTCCGGATCGATGATCGCCATGAGCCCGGCGGTCGAGCCGTCGAATGTCGAGGGATCGGTGCCGAAGATCTCGTGAGCCAGGGCGCTCCAGTCGGCGTGGTCGGTGAGCAGGTTGCGGCTCCACAGTCCCACCCGGCCCGCGCGCAACGCCACCGCCAGGATTCCATCGTGCTCTGACAGCGCTGAGTCGAACCAGCCGAGTGGGGTGCTGTGCTTTGGCATGCGCGCCGAAATTCTAAGAGCTCGGCACCCCTAACGCGAACTTCAGCGCGCGGCTCAGGTCAAGCGCAATGACTCACGCGCCGCGGCTAGGACTTCGTCCGAAAGAGAGTCGTCATCGACGAGCCGCGCCAGCATCACGCCACCCATCATTGTGGCCAGCGACGCCATTGCAGCACGCCGGCGCTCTTGCTGCGTCGCACCCGGCGATGAGGCGCTCAGGGCCTCGATCTGGCGGCGCAGAGATTCCGTTAGCGTATGACGGACTTCCTTAGAGGCCCGCGCGGCTTCGGTGCCCAAGGCCGCGAACTGGCAACCGGAACCGACATTGTCGCGGTGTTGGCGACTCAGATAGGTGTCGGCGTAGCGGCCCGCGTTCGCGAGCGTGACCCGACCGCGCTGCGAGGAGGTCAGATGCGCCATGGCCGCATCGATCAGAGCCTCTTTGGAGTCGAAGTGCCCGTAGAAGCCACCATGGGTGAGGCCCGCGGCGCTCATCACCTCCGCCACCGTGACGCTCTCGAAGCCGCGCTCGCGGAAGAGCCGCGCCGCAGCATCCAGGATCCGTTGCCGGTTTTCCGCCACCTGTTCCCGACTGACTTTCATGGGACCTCCACGCTCCGCGCCTGACCCTTGACATTATACATGATGGGTGACATGATTACATTCATGATAGACATCATCAATAAATCCTCTGGCCTCGGCGCGGTGCGCGCTCGGGCAGAGCGGTTCGAGTGAGGCACGCCATGCAGACTCCAATTCCTACGGTTCTCATCACCGGCGCTTCGACGGGTATCGGCGCCACCTATGCCGATCGGTTCGCCCGTCGCGGGCACAACCTCGTGCTCGTTGCTCGCGATAAGGGTCGCTTGGACGCACTCGCGACACGCCTGCGGTCCGAGGCACGAGTCGAAGTCGATGTCGTACAGGCAGACCTGACCGTCACCGCGGATCTGGAGCGCGTGGAGGCGCGTCTGCGAACCGACGATCGGATCGGCATTCTCATCAACAACGCGGGCGCGGCTACCGAGAGTACGTTCGCGAATCCCGACGTCGAGGCGTTCGACCGACTCATCCGTCTCAACGTAACCTCGCTGACTCGGCTCTCCGCGGCAGTCATACCGCGGTTCCTCGACCGAGGTGCCGGTGCGATCATCAACCTGGCATCGGTCGTCGGGCTCGCTCCGGAGATCGGGCTCGGTCCGTACGGAGCCACCAAGGCGTACGTGTTGGCGCTCTCGCAGAGCATGCAGAACGAGCTCGGGCCCAAAGGCCTGTATGTGCAGGCGGTGCTGCCCGCCGCGACCCGTACCGAAATCTGGGAGCGCTCCGGTCGGGACGTCAATGCCCTCAAGGGTGTCATGGACGTGAGCGAGATGGTGGATGCGGCGCTCGTGGGCTTCGATCGCCGTGAGCCGGTGACGATTCCCTCCTTACCGGAGGTCAGTCAGTGGGCCGCATTCGAGGCAGCGCGCAAGGCGATGTTGCCTAACTTCATCAATTCGCACGCCGCTGCGCGTTATCGCAAGTGACCAACGCGAATCGCGCGAGCCCTGTCAGGCTCGCGCGATTCCAGCAGGACCCCCCGTCCTGTCAATGATGCAGGCTCGTGCGGGTGAGGCTGGCCGTGTGGGTTTGAGTATTGTCAGGTAGCGCGAACACGAAGAGCGTGCCACCCAGGTTCGTATATTTCGCCAAGTCCTTGTAGCCGCCGACCGCGCCCAATCCCGCCGTACTTTCCGTCAACCCGGCCGCCATGCCAATACCAGCCCAGCCGCCGATTCCCGAGTAGACACCCACATACTGCTTGCCGCCGTATTCATAGGTGAACACGTTGCCGATGATTCCGGAAGGCGTCTTGAACTTCCACAACTCCTTACCGGTCTTGGGGTCGACTGCCTTGATGTACCCTTCCAACGTGCCGTAGAAGACGACATCCCCCGCCGTGCTCAGCGCTCCGGACCAGACGGAGAACTTCTCGGGCTTGGACCACGCGATGCGCGCGTGCACCGGGTCCCACGCTATGAAGTTACCCATGTCGCCATTCTCGTTCGGGCCAGGAAACATGGTCAGCGTCGCACCCACATACGGCTGTCCCGCGGTGTACTCGATCGAGAAGGGCTCGTAAGTCATGCAGACATGGTTGGTCGGCACCATGAACCAGCCCGTGTGTTCGTCATAGCTCGAGGGCTGCTCGTCCTTCGAGCCGAGCGCCGCGGGGCAGATTCCCTTGACGTTGACGTCGGGACCGGTGGTCTGCGGTGAGTATTTCTTGTCGACGACCGGACGCCCGGTCTTCATGTCGACTTCACTCGCCCAGTTCACGGCCGGGTCGTACTTCTGCGCGCTCAGGAGCTGGCCGGTCTCGCGATTCAAGGTGTAGGCGAAGCCGTTGCGGTCGAAATGCACCAGTGCCGGAGTCTTCTTGCCGTTGAGGGTCACGTCTACCAGCGGTACCTCGTTGACGCCATCGAAGTCCCATTCATCGTGGGGTGTCATCTGGTACACCCACTTCGCCATGCCGGTGTCGAGATCACGCGCGAAAATGCTCATCGACCACTTGTTGTCCCCCGGGCGTTGGGAGGGATTCCAGGTGCCGGGGTTGCCTGTGCCGTAGTAGACGAGGTTGAGTTTGGGGTCGTAGGAGTACCAGCCCCAGGTCGTGCCGCCACCCAACTTCCACTGATCTGCCTTCCAGGTCTTCAGGGAAGAATCCTTGCCAATGGGCTCCATCTTGCCGTTGGTCCACGTCATGGTCTTCTTGGGATCGACCAGCATGTCGTTGTCGGGCCCGGTGCTCCAGGCGGTCCACGCGCGCTTGCCCGTCTTGATGTCATAGGCCTCCAGACGGCCGCGCACCCCGAATTCGCCGCCGGAGATGCCGGTGATCACCTTGTCCTTGAACACGTGCGGCGCGTTGGTGTTGGTTTCACCGATCTTCGGATTGCCGTTCTTCTGCGACCAGATCACCTTACCGGTCTTCGCGTCCAGTGCCACCAGGGTGGTGTCGGCCTGCTGCAGGAAGATCTTGCCGTCACCGTACGCGAGGCCGCGGTTGACGGTATCGCAACACATGACCGGCACCACGTCCTTGTCCTGCCGTGGCTCGTACTTCCAGCGGAAGGTCTGGTCCTGCAGATTCACCGCATAGACGTTGTTGGGAAACGGCGTCTGCAGGTACAGGGTATCGCCGATCACCAGGGGCGAGCCTTCGTGACCGCGCAAGACACCGGTCGACATAGTCCAGGCCACCTGCAGCTTGCCGACATTCCCGGCGTTGATCTGCTTGAGCTGGCTGTAGCGATGGTTGGCGTAGTCGCCCGCTTGCGCGGCCCAGTCAGCGGAATCCTGGATTTTCTGGTCCAGGTCGGCGTCGGCGCGGGCGGCGGCGCAGGATAACGTGAAGACCCCCGCGACCAGGACCATCAATGCGAGCGGATAGGATTTGTGTTCCGTAGCCATGATGAGCTCACCTCAGTAGGGCTTGGGCGCCGGCGCGGTGGTTGCTGCTGCCACGCGCGCTTGTCCCGGGACGGGTGTAAGAGTCTGGACCGACACGCCGAATGGCCAGCGGGTCGTGGGAGCCCCACACGCCAGGTTGAAATTGAGGACCCGATCCGGAAGGGCGGCGAGCAGATAGTCCTTCATCTGCAGGAGCAACTCGCAGTCGGAAGGGGTGATCGAGGCCGGGTGACCGGGTCCGAGGCGGACCGTCTTGGTGATGACGTGGAGGTCGGCCCAGCGCGCTTCGGACTTTCCCACGACCTGGGGAATATAGAAGTGCAGTTGCACCTGCGGCGAGTAAGCCAGCTCGCCGACCTGCTTGCCACATTGGTATGTAAGGATTCTCATGTCGGGCCGCGCGCCGAGGGCACGCAGCACGTCACGGAACTTGTACCAGAGGTCATCGCACGAATAGAGCTTGGGCAGGTGCTCGAAGCCGACGATGAGGTCGTGTGGCGTCCACACGGCCAGCTGGCCGGGCGGCGTGGGTGCCGCCTGGGCTGCCGGCGCCGCCGCGCCCGTCAGTGTCGTCAGAATCAACAACACACCTGTGAGCATCGACTGCCGCAACCTGTACATAGCGCCTGATAGACGCAGCGCCTCTCGTATGGTTCCGCCCCTGACCGCCAGTCTTTTGCGAGGCGAAACTATGTCGATTGTTACCTGAAATGAAACGCTGGCCGACCCGCCTTAATGAAATAACATTTAACGCGTGGAGGCTTATTATCCCTGGATTTTTCGGAGGGCAGCCGTGGACCGATTGCAGGCGATGCGCGTTTTTCTCACCGTCGTGGACCGCGGGAGTCTTTCATCCGCTGCAACAAGTCTCGGGTTGTCGTTGCCGACGGTGAGCCGGATCCTGGCGAAGCTCGAGCGCGAGCTGGGTGTCCGCCTGGTCGCGCGCACGACCCGGGGGTTGAGCCAGACCGACGGCGGGCGGCTCTACTATGAGCGCTGCCAGCGGATCTTCGAGGAGCTGCGCGACGCCGACGTCGCAGTACAGGATCACTCCAAGTCACCCACTGGGGAGCTGCGTGTCACGGCACCGGTTACGTTCGGCCGTTACCACGTGGCGTCGGCACTCCCGGAATTCCTCGAGCGTCACCCGCGCGTGTCGCTTTACCTGTCGCTCTCGGACCACTGCGAGTCATTGTCCGATCAGCGCCTGGACCTGGCGATCCGGGTGGCGGTTCTGCACGATCAGAATCTCACGGCCGCGCGCCTCGGCTACGTGCAGCGGGCGGTCGTGGGGTCGCCCACCTATTTCAACACTCACGCGGCGCCGACTCATCCGCGCGACCTGCGGCGCCACAACTGTTTGCATTTTACCCACTACCTGCGTGCTGATGATTGGGGATTTCAGGATGAGGGCCGGCCGCTCGCGGTGAAGGTCCGCGGCAGCCTGCGAACCAACAACCAGGAAGCCTTGCTCGATGCCGTGCTCGCGGGCACCGGACTTGCTGTGCTGCCGGTGTGGCTGGTGAAGGATGCGCTGGACGCCGGGCGCCTGCTGCGGGTGCTGGCGGAATTCGAGCGGCCCCGGACCCCCGTGCACGCGGTATTGCCGACACGCGGACCGCCGCCGCACAAGGTGCATGCCTTCATCGAATTTCTGGCCGCGCGCTTTCGCGATCAGGGTATTCTGTCGCCGGAGCGGTTGGTATCCGCCGCGCCCTTTCCCGTTTCGAAGTGGAGCTCACGATGAAGACGTTGTGCGGGCTGTGTTTGCTGGCGACCCTCGCGCTGGGAGCCTGTAGCTCGACGCAGAGCGACTGGAGCCAGGCCAACGCCGCCCATACCGTCGCCGCCTACGAGGCGTTCCTGGAGGAACATCCCAACACGCCGCAAGCCGTCGAGGCGCGCAACCGGATCCACTCCCTGAAGGATGAGCAGGCGTGGGCCCAAGCGCAGCAGGTCAACACGGTGCAGTCGTACCAGAATTACATTCAGGATGAGCCCTCGGGTGCGCACCTGGATGAAGCGAAGGACCACATCTCATCCAGCGAGCGCTCCACGGCCTGGGCCGCGGCATCCGCGATGGATACCCCCGAGGCGTTGGAAGGTTTCCTGCAGAAGTACCCCCAAGGACCGGAGGCAGACCAGGCGAAAGTGCGCCTGGCACGACTCTCGGGCTACCGCGTGCAACTCGCAACATTCCGCTCCGAGAGGCAGGCCGAGCAGACCCGTGATCGCTTGCAGGGAAAATACGGTGACGTCCTGGGTAGCGTGGTCATCGTTCCCGGCGCCACGGCAAACGTGCACGTTCTGCGTTCCGCGTCGATGGGGCAGGGCGAGGCCAATAACGCCTGCGAAAGGTTGAAAAAAGATCACCTGACCTGCGAGGTGATCAAGGACGTGAATTCCTGATCAGACAGGCAGGAGCCTGTCTGACTGATGCTCGCCTACTGCGGCCGCCCCCCAGCGGCATCTTTCGACGATCGTTACTCTTACATAGTACCTGCTATGCGCGAGTAACGATCGTCGAAACCTGCTCGCTGGGGGTCGCCCTCGCTACGGCGATCATCAGTCAGACAGGCTCTCGCGTCGCGGCCCGCGCTTCGGAGGTCAGCTCGGCAAGGGCCTTGCGCACCTCGCGCAAGCGCGGGGGTTTGCCAAGCACGCGGTCGACGTTCGGAGGCGGCTCGCCCTCGGCGAGCAACCGCTCGCCCCAACCTGTCAATAGAATGACCGGGGTGTCAGGCGATGCCTCCTTCACGCCGCGGGCGACACTGCGGCCATCGACGTGAGGCATGCCCAGGTCGGTGATGACTGCCGAAATGGTCGACTGCCCGTTCGACCCGATGGAGGCTTGGAAGAGATCCAGGCCCTGGCGCCCGGCGTTCGCCGTCAGGATGCTGTGTCCATCCTGCTCCAGTGTCTCGCGCAGCGACTTCAGCAGGATCGGGTCGTCGTCGACCAACAGGATGCGCAGCACGACCGGTATCACGAGCTGCACTTCGGTGGTGGTCGCGGCGGCGGAGGCGGCGGCTGAGAAACACAGGCGCACCGTGGTGCCGAGACCCGGTGCGCTGTCGATCTCGAGCTCCCCGGCATGGCGTTGCATGACGCCGTAGACCATTGCGAGCCCGAGCCCGGTCCCCCGTTCACCCTTCGTCGTGAAGAACGGCTCGAGACAACGGCGGCGTGTCTCGTCGTTCATGCCTGCGCCCGTATCGCTTACCTCGATGACGACGCGATCTTCGCTCTCACGTCGCGTGCGTAATGTCAGAGTTCCGCCCTGGGGCATGGCGTCGACCGCGTTGAAGACGAGGTTGGTCAGCGCTTCGCGCAGCTCGCTCTTGGCGCCCATGATCGGCGGCAGCTCAGGGGTCAGCGACGTCTTGACTTCGATGACCGTGCCACCCTGCTGGGGCATGGCTTCCCAGCGGGCGCGCGTCAGCTCGACGACCTGTGGAACGATGGTGTTCACATCCACGCCGCCCAACTGGCTTTGTCCCACCTGCTGCCGGTAGAACTCGCGCATGCGCGCGACGGTTTCCGCAACGTCGTTCGTTGCCTGTTGGATCGTGTGCAGATAACCGCGTGCCCGCTCGCTGAGCCCGGGCTCTCTTTCCAACATGGAATCAGTATAGAGGGCGATCGGCGAGATGGCGTTGTTGATGTCGTGCGCGATGCCGCTGGCCATCTGTCCCAGTACCCGCAGTCGTTCCTGCTGCATGACCGACTGCTGGGTATTGCGCAGCTCTTCGTAGGCGGTCTGCAGCGCTCCGTGCAGCTGCGCCTGGTGCGCGGCCAACGCCACGTGCTCGCTGAGTTGCCGTAGGAACTCGCATTCGCCGCTGCTGAAGCTGTTGGGTTGGCGGCGTGCGCTGATGAGCACGCCGAACACGTGACTCTCGATCTGCAACGGCGCGGCGACCATTGAGCGCAACCCGCCGCTCGCCAGGCGTTGCGGGAAGGGGAATGCGAGGCCCGCGATGTCGGGCTCGTAGACCAGTTGCCCGCGAACACAACGCGACAAGCCGTTCGCGTCGATCGGAATGCAGGCTTGCTCGGTCATGGAGAGTCGTCCGGCCAATTCCGCGCTCACCAGGCCGACGGCCACGACGGTGAGCTTGCGTTCCTTGGAGTCGTAAAGGCACACACAGCCGAAATCCAGGGGCAGCTCGTCTTCCAGGGTCCGGATCACGACTTGCAGAATGCTGGGGAGATCCTGGCGCTCGCCGATCGCGCGCGTGATGTGCTCCAACATGTGGAGACGTTGCAATTGTGCCCTCAGGCGGGCTTCCGCCTGCTTTTGGGCGGTGATGTCCTGGAGTGCGCCGCGCAGTCGCTTGACCTTGCCGTCCTCCATGATGGGTCGGCAGATCGTACGGACCCATTTGCGCTCGCCGCGGGCCGTGACGATCTCGAGATCGAGATCGTAGGGAGTGCCGTGCGTGCGGGCTTCCTCGAGAGCGGCCTGCAGCCGAGCTCGCGACTCGGCCGTGTAGGACTGCGTCTTCACGCCCTTGCGGGTCGCCGCTTCCGGATCGATGTCGTGGATCCGTGCCACTTCCGGCGTCCAGATCCCGCTCTCCGAGTTGGGATCGACTTCCCAGCCGCCGACTTTCGCCAGCCGGCCGGTTTCCTCCAGCAACTGCTCGCGGTGCTGCAACTGTTCGTAGCTGTGCGCCAGTTCCTCGGTGCGCTCGCGCACCCGCATTTCGAGCTGCTCGTTCATCATGCGCAGATTGCGCACGGCTTGCAGTCGGCCGCGGAACAGCCAGAGGGAGGTGAGTGCCAGAATGACCAATCCGGTGGCAGCGAGGAGCATGATTTCGCGCAGTCCTTTGAACAGTCCTTCCCATTGCTGTGCCAGCAGGTTGACACGAATGACGGCCACGGGAAACAGTACGCCGGATAGACAGAGAACTTAGCGTGCCGCGATGCAATAGGACTGTGAATCAGTCCTCAGGACTGATTCACAGTCTCAGGACTGCGGGGCGGCTTCGGATGTGGCCCGGGCCGCTTGCGCCTGCGGGCTGGCGGAGCCTGCCCCGATGGGGATCAGCCACAAGGCAATGCCGGTCAACGTGCCCAGCGCGACGATGCCAACAAAACTCCAGCGCAACGCCTGATCAAACACCAGGCGTACCGCGGGATCCGCGGCGAGTTGGTTCAGGCCCGCCGGCTGATTCAACAGGTCGTGCACCCGGGTGGCCAGGGCGCCGGTGCCGTAATGAACGATACCGATGTTGAGCAGCGTGCCGACCGCCGTGGCGCCGATGGTGCTCCCCAGGCTGCGCGCGAAAATGATCGAGGCCGTCGCGCTGCCGCGCATCGACCACTCCACGCTGTCCTGGACCACGGCGATGGTGGTGATGCTCAGCAAGCCCATGCCCGCTCCCATCAGGAAAGCACCGCCGGCGGCCACTACCGGGCTGCTCTGCGGAGTGAGAAACAGGAGAAAGGCCGTACCGACGGGCAGCAGGACGCCGCCGATCCGCAATGTCGGGCGTACTCCAATCAGGCGATACAGGCGTCCCGAAAGCATCACGGTGATCGGCCAGCCGATAACCAGCGCGGTCAAAGTAGACCCCGCAACGATGGGTGTGCGTCCGAGGACACCTTGCACGTAAATCGGTAGCACTGTCGTCAGGCCGATGATGGCCATGCCGGCGAGCAGGTTGGTTGCATTACTGGTCGCCACGAGTGGCCGCGCCCACAGCTCGATCGACACGATGGGCTCGGGCGTACGTTTCTCGTGCACCACGAATGCGAAGCCGGTTGCAACGGAGACTGCCGCGAGCCCGATCAGTATCCACGCCGCCGCGCTCGTCTCCGTCAGCAGCAATAGAAGGGAACCGATCGAGACAGTAAAGAGGAGGGACCCGACGTAATCGATCCGCGCGCGATGCGTCTCCACCGACTCGTGAAGGAACAGTGCCAGGCCGACGATGGTGAAAATGCCGATCGGGAGGTTGACCCAGAACACCCAGGCCCAGGAGAAATGATCGACAATGAGGCCGCCCGCGAGGGGACCGACCACGGCCGAAATACCCCAGACACTAGCCAGCAGGCCCTGCACCCGTCCGCGCTCCTCCAGCTTGTACAAGTCGCCGACGACCGTGGCCGTGATTGGAAAGATCGCGCCCGCGCCCAGACCTTGCAGCAGCCTGAAGATCACCAGCGAGGTCATGGACCACGCAAAACCGCAAAGCAACGAGCCGACGAGCAAGAGCACGATGCCGATGATCAGGGTTGGCTTACGTCCGAACAGGTCGGCCAACTTGCCGTAGATGACCGTAGTGGTGGATTGCGCGAGCAGGTACGCGGAAAACACCCAACTGTAATAAGTGAAGCCGCCAAGCTGGCCGACGATGCTCGGCATGGCGGTCGCTACGATCGTCCCTTCGATCGCGGCCATGAAGGTCGCCAGCATGATCGAGGCAATGACGTAGGGACGGGCGGCGGGCGTGACGGTATTGACCATGTCCTTATTGAAGCGCAGGGCGCCGAGGCTGGGAATTCTCCTGAAGAGGGAGCTGCGCCGTGTATGCTCGACAGCATGCACGCAAATGGCGACCGCCACTACTACGAGCCTTCGCAGGGGCACGGCCTGGCCCACGACCCGCTCAATAGCATCATCGGCCCGCGGCCGATCGGCTGGATCTCGACCCGGGGGCGCGAGGGACACCTGAACCTGGCGCCGTTCAGCTTTTTCAACGCTTTCGCTTACAAGCCCCCGATCATCGGCTTCGCCAGCACCGGCCGGAAGGACACCCTGCGCAACGCCCAGGAAACGGGCGAGTTCGTGTGGAACCTCGCTACGCGCGACCTGGCCGAAAGAATGAATGCGACCAGCGCCTCGGTGCCGTACGAGACGGACGAGTTCGCGCTCTCAGGTCTCACGCCCGAGCGGTCGCGACTCGTGGCACCGCCGCGGGTCGCGGAGAGCCCGGTCAACTTCGAGTGCAAGGTCACGCAGATCGTGCAACTCGAGGATCAGCAGAGGCGTCCCATAACGTCATGGGTGGTGTTTGGCGAGGTCGTCGCGGTCCACATCCTGCGCTCCTTGCTCAAGGATGGAATCTACGACACCTTCGGCGCGAAGGTGATACTGCGCGCCGGCGGCCCCACCGGTTATGCGGCGATCGAGCCGGACAGCCGGTTCGACATGGTGCGCCCGGCTTAGTTGATTGGAAAAAAGTCGCCTTCGGCGCTTTTTTCGAGACATCGCCTTCGTTCCCGCCCCCTACGCGGGCCGGGCAAAAAACGTGGTTTTTGCCGGCTAGTCTTCAATAGCGATCTGGAGGGCGTCGGCGACGCCGCCGTCGTCAACGTGAGCAACGGTGCGCTCCGCAACCTTGATGACCTCGGGATCCGCGTTCCCCATCGCGATGGGATGCCCCACGACGCGCAGGGCTGAGATGTCGTTACCCGAGTCGCCGATATACATGACATCGCGCATGTCGATGTCGTATTCCGCGGCGACGATCCGCATGGCACTGGCTTTGCTCACGCCTTCCCGCGTTAGACCGACAAACTGCGTTTCAGGCATGAGGGGCGATGTTGATTGCGCTATCTCCAGTCCCGGATGCGGGCGCGCCATGACCTCTCTTGCCTGCGCGATGGTCAGGAGCCATTGCGCGCGCACCACCGGTCCCTCCAGGGACTCGAAGGGGCGGGGCTCGAACTTCACACCTAACAGCTTCGCGTGCTCCAGTGCCCAAGCGGCCGTGCTTTCAGCGACCCAATCCTGGTCACTGTAGAGCTCGAGAACCCTGGCGTTACCACCCGCACGAGCCTCAGCAATGCAGCCCTTTACCGCCTCGGGCGGTAGAGGCACCGAACGGGATTGTCCCGTTGGCAGATGGACGATACTGGCCCCGTTCTGGAATACGTGCCAGCCGTCCGCATCGAGCTGCCGCGCGAATTCCACAGCGCGCCCGAACGCGGGGCGTCCAGAGCAGAGGGCCAAACGGATCCCTTTGGCGCGTGCGATGCCGGCGGCTTCCCAAACACGGGGTGCGACCTGGCCGGTGCGGCCCACCAGGGTGCCATCCACATCGATCCCCACGAGGCGGATCATGCGTCACCCAGGAATTCGGCCATCGCCCCGGCGAGCTCGGGTTTGGTCACGGCACTCATGTGGTTTCCCGGGATGGCGACGTAGCGGCCTTGCGGGAGCTGGGTCGCCAATGCTTCACCGGAGCCATTGTCGTCATCGTCGGCTCCAATCAACACCAGTGTGGGTGTTCGGATGCGGGCGAGTGCCTCGGGCGGGGTGTCGACGAAAGTGTCGAGAATGTGCAGCAGGGCCACCGGGTCACCGCCGACGGTTTTCAGGAAGGCTTCCGCCATCCATTCCGCGGAGCCGGACTTGAAGCTGCCGGGATTCGTCAGGATGTTGCGAAAGTAACCGCCGCGGCCGCCGGTGTTGGTGAGTCCCTCGAGACCCATGCCGGCGATGATGGCGCGAGCTGGGGTCGCCCCGCGCACCAACATGCGCACCGTCGTGCGTGCGCCCAGCGAATAACCGCCGAGATCGTAGTCGGTCAGCTCGAGGTGCTCGATGAGCGCGAAGCCGTCGTCCGCCAGAATGTCCGCAGGATAGAAAGCCGCATCGTGCGGCTTGGCGCTGTCGCCATGGGCACGCAGATCGGGCATCACGACGCGATAGCCGCGCGCGGCGAGCTTCGCGGCATGGCCATAGCGCAGCCAATTTACCGTCGCTGTGGAGAAATAGCCGTGGATGAGGACGAGCGGTCGTCCGACTCCCAACTCGCGATAGGCGAGCTCGAGTCCGTCGCCGGCGCGGAAGTAGTGAACCGGAAGGTTTGTCATTGGGCGGAGTGAATCTTACGTACTGAGCTCATGTCGTCTGCCTCCTGCGGGCGCTTGTCATCCCGATAGCGTTTCACCCGGGCCAGGCGCAGCGCCAACCCGCCGGGGTAGCGCGTGCTCGCCTGCAGATCGCTGAATGCGATCTCCACGACCAGCTCGGGCCGCACATAAACTGTCCATTGGTCGCGGCGGATCTCCCGCGCCAGGAGCTCCTTGGTCTGCCATTCGAGCATGGCGTCGGTGAGGCCCTTGAAGGTCTTTCCCAGCATCACGTACTCGCCCGTTGCCGGGTCCAGGGCCCCCAGGTGCAGGTTGGAGAGTTTACCGGTGCGGCGTCCATGGCCCCACTCGGCGGCGAGCACGATGAGATCCAGGGTGTGCGCTTTCTTGATCTTCAGCCAGCTCGCACCCCGGTTGCCAGCCTCGTAGGGGGAATCTAACGACTTCGCCATGACACCTTCGTGTCCGGCCGCGAGCGCGGCAGCATAAAACTCGCGCGCGGCGCTCTCGGAGGAAGTGACGAGGCGCCGCATTTGAAACTGCTGTGGTACAGCCTCGGCGAGCGCCGCAAAGCGCTCGGCTGCCGGCCGGTCCGCGATGCTGTGTGCGTCCTGGCGCAGGCAATCGAAGAAAAAGCCCTGGATGGGCAATTCCTCGCGCAAAGCCGCGACGTTGAGCTTGCGCCCGAAGCGCCGCATGGTGATCTGGAAGGGATGCGGCCGTCCCCTGGCATCGAAGGCGATCGCCTCGCCATCGAGTACCAGCGTGTGAGGGGCGAAGCCGCGCACGGCCTCCGCTATCTCGGGTACGGCAACGGTCACGTCGTTCAGGTTGCGGGTGTAGATGCGGACCTCGGTGCCAACTTTGTGCACCTGGATCCGGGCGCCGTCCATCTTCCACTCGAATTCGACTTCGCCGCCCAATTCGGTCAACGCCTCGCCAACATCCACGGCCGTCTGGGCGAGCATGGGTGAAATCGGTGCGAACATCTCGAGTTGGAAGCGTCCGAGTGCGGCGGCGCCTTCCAACATCGCCACGCTCGCCACCAGGCCGAGACTTTTCGAATACATCACGGCCCGCCGGACCTGTGCGACGGGAACGTCGGCGGCCGCGGCAATGGCATCCACCATGACACCGGCGAGGGCCCCTTGGCGCAGCTCGCCAACGAGCAGGTGGAGCAGGAACTTCTGCTCGTCTGCGGTCGCGCGTGAGAACAGAGCCTGGAGCGCTTCAGTGCGCCTGGCCGTCGAGCCCGAGCCGCGAATGCCGGCGAGTGTCGTCAGGGAGTGATCCAACTCCACGAGCGACAACGCGCCCTCACTCGCCGGGCGTGACGCTGCGGCTTTCAAGCGTCGACCGATTCCGATCCGCCCCTGGGGAATCTCGCCTGAAAGATAGTGAACGGCGATTTCGATCTCATCGGCCGCGAGCGTGCGCAGGAAGGCGGCCAGCTCGCGGATCTTGGTCGAGCGCGCCGGATTGGCGCTCACCCGAAGCGAGGTGCCCACGAGATTGGTCAGCAGCGTCATCGGGGGATTGTAAACGGACCATCCGCGCCGAAAGGCACCTTTGCTGGTCTGTGCGGACTGTTCTACCGGTGGTGTGATACGTTCGGGACAGCTAAGCGGGGGGACTCCAACGGCGCTATGAACGCTACAACCAGAACAGCGGGCGGTGCGGGCTACCAGGTCATGCTCGTCACGCTCCTCAGCGTCAATTTCGGCATCGTGTTCTTCGACCGGAACGCGACGAACTTTCTCATGCCGTTCATCCAGCCAGACCTGGGCTTGAACAACACGCAGGTGGGGGTGATCGCCGGGGCGCTGTCCTTCACCTGGGCGCTGGCCGCCTTCGGCATCGGCCTGGTGTCCGACAAAACCGGCTCGCGCAAGGGATTGTTGATCCTGGCGACGCTGGCCTTCTGCTCGTGCTCGTTCCTCACCGGTATCGCCGGATCGTTTGCCATCCTGCTGGGTGCCCGCATGCTCATGGGTGTCGCCGAAGGCGGCATCATGCCTATCAGCCAGGCGCTGGTCGTCGCCGAAGTCGATCCCCGGCACCGGGGGCTCGCCATGGGTGTGACCCAGAACTTCGGCTCCAACCTGTTCGGCTCGTTCTTCGCGCCGGTGTTGCTCGTTACGTTTGCGCAGGCGTTTGGCTGGCGCCACGCGTTCTTCCTTGCCGGCGCGCCGGGGCTGCTCACCGCGCTACTCATGTGGCTCCTGGTGCGCGAAATACCGCCCAGCGAGCAGACGTCGAGCGCGGCCGTCGCTCGTCAGAGCACCCTGCGTGATGCCCTCAAAGAGCGCAACGTTGTGATTTGCGCCGTGATGGGCGTCCTGTTGGTGGGGTACCTGGTGATTTGTTGGGCCTTCATGCCCCTGTACCTGACCCAGGTGCGCAAGTACGACGCGGACACCATGAAATGGATCATGGGGACGCTCGGAATCTCCGCTACCCTCGGCGCATTTGCGATCTCGGCCCTGTCCGATCGCGTCGGCCGTCGTCCGTTGCTGATCGTCATGCCGCTGATTGGAGCCATCCTGCCGTTGGGCGCGATGTACTACGACGGCTCGGCCTGGGGACTGGCGGCCTTCTTTTTTGTCGGGTGGGGCGTGAACGGTATTTTCCCGCTGTTCATGGGGACGGTGCCTTCCGAGAGCGTGGCCCCGCATCACATGGCAACCGCACTGGGCATCTGTATGGGCACCGGTGAGGTCCTCGGGGGCATGCTGGGTCCGCCGCTCGCCGGTGTCATTGCCGACCGTGCGGGCCTGCAGGCTGCCTTATGGTTAATGCTCGTGGTCACCGTGGTGGCCGCCGTATTGGCCTTCGGTCTCAGGGAAACCGCGCCGCGCGTTCTCTCACGCCGCGCGGCTGCCGGGAAACTGCAGGCGAGCGCGTAGCCGCTGGCCACTAGGTGGCCTCGAACTGTTCTTTATACCGACCCGAGCGAGGAGGCTCAGGTAGCCTTAC
>Ga0070665_100001909_pt1 | contig 23561 bp, 20 predicted proteins | sample KBSS13metaG_FD_65862 | JGI IMG/M metagenome (GOLD analysis project Ga0070665, IMG submission 65862) | Switchgrass rhizosphere microbial communities from Kellogg Biological Station, Michigan, USA - KBS S1-3 metaG | ecosystem: Host-associated > Plants > Roots > Rhizosphere > Soil ... | reverse complement strand
GCCGCGCCGATGAAGGCGGGGAGGAAGGAGTGGTGGATGTTGATGACCGGTACACCGACGGCGTCGAGGAAGTCCTCGCTGATGATCTGCATGTAGCGGGCGAGCACGAGGAAGTCGACGTTGCCCGACACCAGCTCCAGGATGCGCGCCTCGGCCGCGGACTTGTCGGGTCCCGAGGACGGCACGTGGAAGAAGGGGATCCCGAAGGAGCGCACGTCGGTGGCGACGTTGGTGTGGTTGGAGATCACCATGGGGATCTGCACCGGCAGCTGACCGCGTCGGTGGCGCCAGAGCAGGTCCAACAGGCAGTGGTCGGAGGTGGAGGCGAGGACCGCCATCCGCTTGGGCACGGACTGCTCGCTCAGCCGCCACTGGAGCCCGTAGGCCTCCAGCGTCGTCTGGACGTCGGCACGCAGGTCGGGCATCGCGGCGGTCAGGTCCTTGCGGTGGAAGACGACACGCTGGAAGAAGTCCCCGCCCTCGGGGTCGGAGGAGTACTGGTCGAGAGAGACGATGTTCCCCTCGTTGCGCGCGACCAGGGCGCTCACGGCGGCGACCAGTCCCGGCTGGTCGGGACCGTGGACGATCAGACAGGCGTGGTCCTGCGCGCGAGTGGTCTGGCTCATGCTGGTGGTGCTCCCAGGTGGTGGAGGGTGATCACTCGTGCGCAGGCGCGAGCGTGATGTCGAAGGTGGTGGAGCTCCAGGGCTCGTCGAGCACCCGTCCGCGCGGGCCTGCTCCGGGTGGGTGCTGAACGAAGGGGACGACGAGGGACGGCTTCACCCCGAACACGGCGTCTCGGGTGAGCCACTCGTCGCCCTCGACGAAGATGTGCGTGATGAGCGTCTGGTGTCCGGGGGAGCTCACCATGAAGTGGATGTGCGCCGGTCGCATCGGTGAGCGCCCCGCCGCCGAGAGCAGGTCACCCACCGGCCCGTCGTGCGGGATCGGGTAGGCGGCGGGCTGCACGGTCCAGAAGTCGAATCCGCCCTGGCCGTCGGTGAACAGGTGCGCGCGTCCGGCGAGGGTCCCGCCCTCACGCTGCACGTCGTAGAAGCCGTCGTCGTCGGCCGCCCACACCTCCACGCGCGCGCCCGGCAGCGGCGCGCCGCCGGTGGAGCGCACCGAGCCCCGCACGTGGCAGGGACGACCGCTCATGCCACGGGAGATGTCCTCCCCGCTGTCCACCAGCGGCGCGTCCGCGACGAAGAAGGGACCGAAGACGGTCGACTCGGTCGCCTCCGAGCGGGCCGGGGAGTTGACGGCCACCGTCATCATCGACGCCCCCAGCACGTCCGAGAGCAGGATGAACTCCTGGCGGTGCTGGTCGGTGATGTGGCCGGATCGCGTGAGGAAGGCGATCGCGGCGTCCCACTCGGCGTTCGTCAGGCGCACGTCGCGGATGAAGGCGTGCAGGTGGCGCACCAAGGACGACATCACCTCCCGAACCCGCGGGTCCTTGGTCTCGGCGAAGCCGGCGACCACCTCTTCGGTCAGGGCCCGTTCGCGGTGGGCCTGGCGCAGCGCGTCGCCTGCGGGTGCGTCGGGCTCCGGTGCCGTGGCGCTCATGAGTGCCGGCCCTCCTCGTCGTAGGCCATGAGCAGGATCTGCTCCAGGGAGCCCGGGGTGACCGGGCGGGGGTTCGCGATGGGCAGGTGCTCGGCCACGACGCCCGCCACCAGGGGCACGTCCTCGGCCTTCATCCCGAGCTCTCGCAGCGTGCGCGGCGCGCCCGTGGTGACGAGGAGCTCGGCGAGACCGTCCACCGCGTCCTCGGTGCCCAGCGCTGCGGCGAGGCGGTCGAGGGCGGCGGGGATGGCGGGGGCGTTGAAGCGCAGCACCTGGGGGAGGACCACCGTGTGCGTGGCTGCGTGCGGCAGGTCGAGCGTGCCGCCCAGGGCGTGGCAGATCGTGTGGTGCAGCCCGGAGCCGGCCTCGGCGAAGACGACGCCCGCCAGGAAGCTGCCGTACTGCAGTGCGTCGAGGGCGTCCGGGGCGTCCGGCCGGCCGCCCCGCAGCGCGCGCAGGCCGCGCGCCAGGTGGTGCACGGCCTCTCCGGCCAGCACCGAACTGACGGGGTTGGCACTCGGTGCCCACAGGGCTTCGACGCAGTGCGCCATGGCGTTGAACGCGGAGGTGACCGCGAGCCGCTCCGGCAGGGACCGCAGCAGCACCGAGTCGTAGACCACAGCTCGGGGCAGGACCGCGGGGTCCTTGCCCGTCCGCTTGCGGCCGTCGGTGGTGATGCCCCAGGTGTCGGTCATCTCCGAGCCCGCCAGGGTGGTCGGCACGGCGAGGACGGGGAGCCCGGTGCTGAGCGCGACAGCCTTGGCCGTGCCGGTGGTCGAGCCTCCTCCCACGCACAGCAGCAGGTCGGCGCGCGAGTCCGCAGCCACCTGCCGGGCCGCCTCGGCTGTCTGGGAGGGCACGTGCTCGACCACATCGGCGAAATGCGCGACCACACGCGTGCCCAGCGCCGCGGCGAGCTGCTCGGCGGTGTCCGCCTGCGAGCGCGAGGCCACCAGCATGATGCGGCGGGCGTCGTGCTCCTCGACCCAGGCGCGCACGGCCTCGGTGGCAGCGCCACGGCCGAAGCGCACCTCGAGGGGGCGCCGTCGGTAGGAGAACGGGGCGATCACCTCGGCCGGGGCGGTGGTCGAGCTCACGGGCATCTCCTCTTCGTCTCTCGACGCACGTGAGCCGGGGTGCGCAACTCGGAGCGCAGTGCGTCCAACACGGTGGCGAGGTCCCGCCGCTCGAGTCCGTCGAGGATCTGCTGCAGGCCGCCCACGGCGTCGATGCTGTGGAGCATCGCCTCGCTGACGGTGCGCCGGTCGATGCCCGGTAACCCCAGGGCCCGATAGGCGCGCATGAGCGGTTCCGATCCCGCCAGGCCCACGAAGTGCTCACCGAAGGCGTTCAGCGCATCGACGAGCTCCCTGACACTGCCCCTGGACGACGCGGCCTCCACCCGCTGCAGCTGCTCACGCAGGCCCTCCAGCTGCTCCTCGGCAACGGTGTCGATGACCTGGCCGGCCACACCGACCTCGAGCACCAGCTTGGCCGCGTAGGCGGCGTCGACGGCCTCCTCGGGGAGCGCACTGATGCTGTAACGGCCGTCGACGCGCTGCACGAGCGACTCGGACCTCAGGCGCGACAGTGCCCGCAGGACGGTTCCTCGCGAGGTGGACAGGTCCGCGGCCAGCGCATCCGGGTCCAGCAGGTGTCCGTTGGTCGTGCGCACGGAGAGGACGTGGTCACGCAGGGCGTCGGTGACCGCGCGGTCGGCCTCGGTGCGCAGCTGCGCCATGGAGCCGCGGTAGTAGGCCAGGGGGTTGCCCCCACCGGCGTCGGCCTCGACGGCGTGCGCACGGATCTCCCAGTGGGAACCGGAGGCCACCGCCTCCAGCACGCGGCAGGAGAGCGACGCCACCCGGTGCGGCAGCAACGGGTTGCCGAGGTGGTCCGCAGTCCAGGAGAGGCCCTCGAACTTGTCGGGCACACGGGAGGCGAACCGTCCTGCGACACCGGCCGCGTCCTCGTCCAGCACGTTGATCGCGAAGGAGCCGCGGGCGATGACGGCTCCGGCGGTCGAGGACGTCGTGGCCATCGAGACCATGACGGTCGGCGGGTCGGCGGCGATCGGCGCGATGGCGGCCACCGTCGCACCCACGGGGTGGTCGGAGGCGTGCGAGGTCACCACCGCCACCCCGGAGGCGAAGTGGTTCATGGCCGCGACGAACTCCTCCGGTCCCAGCGTCCCGCGGTCCTCACCCACGACGAGCGTCATGTGCGTACCCACTCATCGCAGGGGGACGCGCGTCGCGCCCTCGAAGTGCTGGGCGGTGTACATCGCGGCGGCGGGGTCGGTCAGCGAGGTGCTCAGGTGGCTCCACCACTGGCTGAGGTCGCGCCAGATCCGCTCGGTGCGGGTGCCCTGGAGCACCGCGCTGGAACCGATGGACTTGAACAGGAAGTCGCCGGTCGCCTCCCACAGGAGGCGGCCCGACTCCTGCGCCACGAGCGCGACGCGGGTGTCCTCCGCCTTCCGGTAGGGCGCGGAGACGGAGTCGGCGACGGCCTGGTCGAACAGCTCCCCGGCCTTGTCCATGGTTCCGACGGCGGCGTCGAGCTTGGCTCGTGCGGTGCCGTACCGCCACTGGTAGAAGGTGTCCTCCGAGCGCACCGCGAACGGGGGGAGCACCGTCTTGCGCACGGTCATCTGCGCGTCGTACTCGTCGAAGAGGGCGAGCGCAGCTCCCAGGGCCAGGGAGTTCAGCTCCATGGCGAAGAAGCCGATGCCGGGGACGCCGTACTGGGGGTTGCCGTGCAGGGCGCGGCCGGGCGTCTGGGTGGCGGGGTCGATGCTCGTCTGGCTGACGCCCTCGAGCACGAACTCCGCGGGGATGAACGCCCGGTCGAACCTCACCGAGTTCGAACCGCTCCCGCGCAGTCCCAGCGTGCCGCCCCAGTCGTCCAGCACCTCGTAGGTGTCGCGCGGCGCGATGAAGTTGGAGATGACGCCGGGGCGGTCGTCGTGGAAGGCGTGCCCGCTGAAGTGCGTGGAGTAGGGGACGCCCGAGGCGTAGCGGTGCACGCCGTCGACGAGGAAGCCCCCGTCCACCCGCGTCAGCGTTCCCGAGGGAGCGCTGGTCATGGGTGCCGCGAGGTAGTCGCCCGCGAACAGCTGCTGCTGCGCCTCCTCGCTCCAGTACGACGCGATCTGCAGGTTGTGCCCCGAGGCGAGGGCCAGGCACCACGCGGTGGCCATGTCGGCGCGGGCCAGCTCGCGCATGACCAGCAGGAACTCCGGGAGCGAGAACTCGTAGCCGCCCCACGTCCGGGGGCGCAGCAGGTGGTAGAACCCGGCGTCGAGGAAGCGCTGCTGCAGTGCCTCGGAGTGGCGTGCGTTGCGTTCGGTGAGCTCCGCCTCCTCCAGCACCTGCTCACCGATCGAGCGGGCACTGGCGAGCGCTTCTTCGAGGGTGAGGGTCGCCGGCCTGCGGGAGGTGCCGGCAGCCAGTGAAGTCATCTCGACATCCTTCGATCTTCGTTGACGATGAGCCTTCGACGAGCCTCCCCGGCCCGGTGGCGGCGGCCTAGCGTGAGGTCACCCGATCTGCACGCCATCGCCCACGCCCGCGCACCCACCTCGACGGCGGCCGACCCGGGACTTCGCCCGATCGCCACGACCGTGTCCGTCGGCGCGACCCCGTAGAGTGGACCGGGTGGAGACGGCAGGCCCGGAGGCGAGTGCACCTCGCCGCCGCGGCAGGCCCCGCGCCGGCGACCCGGACCGGATCAGCGAGGTCGCGTTCCGACTGATCACCGAACGGGGCTACGCGGGCACCACGATGACCGACGTCGCCGAGGCGGCAGGCATCAGCGTGCCCACCCTGTTCCGCTACTTCCCCTCCAAGTCCGCCCTGCTGTGGCACGGCATGGAGGACAGCGCCCGACTCTTCCGCCAGGCGTTCCGGACCCGGCCGGCGTCGTCGGACCTGGTCGACGCGATCTTCGCGGCCTATCTCGACATGCTGCACGCCTCGCCGGTGCGGCTGCTCGTGATCAAGCGGCGGATCGCGATCGTCAGCCACGGCGGCGAGTCCGCCGACGCGGCATGGCTGCGCTTCGAGGAGTGGAGCGCGATGGTGACGGAGTTCGTCGCCGAACGCCGCGGGATTCCGGCGGACTCGCTGGAGGCCACGGTGCTCGGCGGGATGATCTGGACGGCGTTGTGGACGGCGATCAGCCGCTGGGCCGTCGCGGACGACTCCGACCCGGCCGGGCTGGTCGAGCAGGCCCGCGCCTACGTCACGCTCCCCGGCTGACCGGGGTGGCGCGCTCCCCGGTCGGCCCGGGAAGCGCGTCACGATGCTATTCCGCGAGTTCCTTCAGCACCCCGTCGGCGACCCGGAAGGACTCCAGGGCCGCGGGCGCGCCGCAGTAGACCGCGGTCTGCAGCAGAGTCTCCTGGATCTCGGTCTCGGTGGCCCCGTTGGTGAGGGCACCGCGGACGTGTACGGCCAGCTCGTGGTTGCGGCCCAACGCGGTGAGCATCGCGAGGTTGATCAGGCTCCGGGTGCGCCGGTCCAGGCCCTCGCGGGTCCAGACCGCACCCCAGCAGTACTCGGTCACGAGCTCCTGGACGGGGCGGGCGAAGTCGCTGACCGCCGCCATCGAGCGGTCGACATGGGCGTCCCCGAGCACTTCGCGGCGGACCTTCATCCCCTCGGCGAGGCGGTCGGCGGACGGGGCGGGGGTGTCGGACATGGTTCTCCTGATCGGTCAGCGGATCCGGACGACGTGTTCCGGAGCCGGGTCGTGTGGGGCGAGACGGGTGCGGACGAGCGGTGTGATGAGCCCGGCGACCCGCGCGACGGCGGCCGTGTCGTCGTCTGCACGCAGCCCGTTCTCGGGTCCGAGGAGGCCCGATACGCCAGGCCCGGCGCGGTGCAGGCGCGCTCGACGTCGGCGCCGAGGCGGGCGAGGTCCGCGGCGGAGTGGGTGTGCCCGACGCGGACGACGTCCTGCTCGATGATGGGTCCCTCGTCGAGGTCGGAGGTCACGTAGTGCGCGGTCGCCCCGACCAGCTTGACCGCCGAGCGCTGGAAGTACGTGCCGCCGGTCGGGGCCGTCGCGTACTGGTCGAGGGAGGCGATGTTCGCGCCCGCCTCGGTCAGGAAGCCGCTGACGGCGGAGACGATCCCGGGCCGGTCGGGGCAGCTGATCAACAGCCGGCCGACGTCCGCGTCGGGGACCGGTGTCGCCGTGGCCTGCGCGGGCGCGAACTGGGCGAGGTCGGTCATGTCGGGTCCTTCGTACGGTCGGCTTCGCCCGGGGACGAGGGTTCCGTGGTCGTGGGGGTCGCGTCCGTCCCGGGATCGACGACGCGGATCCGCGTGCTCGACACGGCCGCGACGATGCCGGTCAGGGCGAGCGCGGTCATGAGCAGTGCGAGCAGGGTGGTGGTCCCGCCGCCCGCGGCGACCAGTGCGGTGGCCACGAGGGGCGCGAACCCGGCCAGCGAGCTCGCCAGCTGGTAGGACACGCCGACCCCGGTGAACCGGGTGCGCACCGGGAAGAGCTCGGCCATGAAGGCGGCGAGCGGGCCCGCGACGGTCGCGTTGACCAGGGGCTGCAGGATCAGCACGGCCAGCAGTACCGCCCCGGTGTTCGCCACACCGAGCAGGATCAGGGCCGGCCAGACGAGGACGGCGCCGAGGACATAGCCCGCGACCATCGTTCGAACGCGTCCGAACCGGTCCGACAGCGCTGCGGAACCGATGGTCGCGAAGATCGTCAGGAAGTTCGACACCGTGAGCATCAGCAGCACCGACGCCTGGTCGTTCCCGTGCGCGACCGCGTAGCGCAGGCCGAACGTCGCCGTCACGGACTGGGCGAAGAACGGGGCCAGGGCGCAGAGCACGACGACCAGCACGCTGCGCCGGCTCCCTGCCAGGGTGGCGACGATGGGGATCCGGACCGCGCCCCGCTGCCGCCGCGCCGCCACGAACTCGGGGGACTCCGCCACCCCCGCCCGCACCACCAGGGCGACGACCACGATCACCCCCGAGGCGAGGAACGGGATCCGCCAGCCCCACCCGATCAGGGCCTCCTGCGGCAGCAGCGAGACCAGGGAGAACACCAGGGTCGCGAGCACCGCACCGCTGGGGCCGCCGCTGGCGACGATGCTGCCGGCGAGCCCGCGGCGGCGCGGGCGGGCGTGCTCCATCGCCATGAGCGACGCGCCCGCCCACTCACCGCCCACGGCGATGCCCTGCAGGGCGCGAAGGGCGACGAGGATGACGGCGGCCGCCTGGCCGATGCTCTCCCCGCTCGGCACGGCGCCGATCCCGACCGAGGCGGCACCCATCAGCAGCATCGTCACGATCAGCATCTGCTTCCGGCCGAGCCGGTCGCCGAAGTGTCCGAACAGGATGGCGCCGAGCGGTCGCATGACGTACCCCACGGCCAGGGTGAGGAACGACAGCACCACTCCGGTGGCCGGCTCCACCTGGGAGAAGAAGACCGTCGGGAAGATCAGGGAGGCGGCGGTCCCGTAGAGGATGAAGTCGTAGTACTCCAGTGTCGCACCGAGGTAGCTGCCCAACGTGGCGCGACGGGCGGCGTGCTTCTCGCCGCGCGGGGTGGCGGTCGCGGGGTGGGTCACGGGCTCTCCTTCGAGCTCGGTGGGTCCGCTCGGTCAGAGGGTGACGGGCGGGGTCGGCGGCACGACGTGGCCGAAGGCGGCCGCGATCCGGGCGTGTCGGGCGGCCACCCGATCCCAGAGCTCGGGGTGGGTGATCACGAGCGGGATCTGGTCGCGGATGGCGTCGGCGACCTGCGCGCCGACCTGCTCCGGGGTACGCCACAACTCGGTAGGGGGCTCGTTGCGGAACTCGCGCAGCCCACCTTCCGCGGTCCGGTGACGCAGGCTCTCGCCGATCCCGGTGCGGGTGGGGCCGGGCAGCACGAGCGAGGTGTGCACCCCGGTCCCCGCCAGCTCGACCTCCAGCACCTCGGTCAGCGCCGCGACCCCGGCCTTGGTCACGGCGTATCCCCCCAGCGGTGGCATCGGCGCCAGGGCCGACATCGACGCGACGTTCACGATGTGCCCGGATCCCTGCGCCAGCAACAGCGGGAGCACTGCCGAGACCCCGTGCAGCACCCCCCAGAGGTTCACGTCGAGGAGAAAACGCCAGTCGTCCGGCGTCATGTCGGCGATCGGCGCCTGCGGGCCGATCCCGGCGTTGTTGACCAGCACATCGATCCGGCCGTGCCGGTCCAGCGCCCTGTCGACCATGGTGCGCACCGCGTCGGGGTCGGTGACGTCCGTCGCGACCGCGAGTCCGTCGACCTGCGCCGCGGCGACCGTCGCCGCGGCCTCGTCCAGGTCCGCCACCACGACGTGCGCACCGCGGGCGTGCAGGGCCCCGGCGATGCCCCGACCGATGCCGCTCCCCGCGCCGGTGACCACCGCGACCGCGCTGTCCAGCCCGGTCATGAGAGGCCGTCCGCCCGTTCCGTCAGCACGCGCGCGATCTCCGTGTGGTCGGCACCCGCGGGCAGGGTCGCGAGGGCGCCGGACCACAGCTGCTCGAGGGTCTCGCCGAGCGTGGTGGGCAGCCCGGACGCGGCGGCGAGGCCGGTCGCCGTCCGGATGTCCTTGAGCATCAGCGCGGCACTGAAGCCGGAGTCGAAGGAGCCGGGCAGGATGAACTTCGGCCACTTGGCCTCACTGGAGCCGCTGCGACCGCTGGACCCGTTCAGCACGTCCAGCACCGCCTGGGAGGTCACTCCGTAGCGGCCCGCCAGGACCACGGCCTCGCTGGTGGCCCACAGGTGGACCGCCGAGACGAGGTTGTTCAGCGCCTTCACCGCGTGGCCCGCTCCGACCGGCCCGACGTGCCGAACCGTGCCGAGCTCGGAGAGCAGCGGCGTGACGTCCGCGAGCACCTCGGCGGTGCCGCCGAACATGATCGTCAACGTGCCCGCCTCGGCGCCGCCGACCCCGCCGGAGACGGGCGCGTCCGCGAAGGCCACGCCCGCCTCGGCGAGCCGGGGAGCGAGCGCCCGCGTCCGCTCGGGGTCGGACGAGCTCATGTCGACGACGGTCGTGCCGGGGCCGAGCAGGCCCTCCTCGAGGGCCTCTCCCAGGACGGCCTCGACGACGCCGGAGTCCGGCAGCAGCAGCAGGACCACATCCGCGGAGGCGTGGCGCAGGTGGGCGACCGCGCGACCGTCCTGCGCGGCGAGCCGCGCCCGCGCCACGGGGTGGGGGTCCACCCCGACGACGGCGTGGCCCCCGGCGACGAGCCTGGCCGCCATCGGGGTCCCCATGTTGCCCAGGCCGACCAGCGCGACCGTACGGTCGGACATCGGATCACCTCTCCTCTCGCCCGGCGACGTCGCCAGGAGCGCGTCCGCGCCGCAGGCGACCGATGCTCGGTCACCGGCACTCTTCGTGATGGACCTCGCCCCGGACCTACTCGGGCGGGGTGAAGACGACGGGGAGGTGCTCGATCTCGAGCAGCTTCCCACCCTGCAGCCCCGAGTACCGGATCTCGCCCGCGAGCCGGACGTCCGGCAGTCGGGCCAGCAGGATCGACACGACCTCGCGGAGCTCGGCCCGAGCGAGTGGCGCACCGAGGCACAGGTGCGGCCCGAACCCGAACGCCAGGTGCGGGTTCGGCTTGCGGTCCAGGCGCAGCGACTCCGGCTCGGGGAACCGGGCCGGATCGTGGTTCGCCGCGGCGAGGTTGAGGAACAGCCGGGTCCCCGCCGGGACGTCGAACCCGCCGATCGCGGTGTCCGTCGTCGCCGTGCGCGCGAACAGGTGCAGCGGTGTCGTGATCCGCAGGCTCTCCTCCACCAGCGCGGTCAGCCGGGCCCCGCCCGCCAGCGCGGCCTCGCGGGCCTCCGGGATCGAGAGCACGTGGTGCAGCAGCCCGGCCATCGCCGCCGCGGTGGAGTGGTGCCCCGCGACGAGCAGGGTCATGAGCATGGCGACCGCGTCGGCGTCGGAGATCTCGTGGCCCTCCACCCGTCCGGTGGCGAGCATCGACAGGTAGTCGCCCTGCGGACCCGTCCTGCGCCGGGCGAGCTGGTCGACGATGAATGCCTCCAGGTCGTTCTTGCGGGCCTCGAACTCGGGGGTGCCGATCGCCTGGAACATCACGATCGCGACCTGGCGCAACTCGACGCACTCCGGTGCCGACAACCCGACGATCCGCCCGACGACGTGGACGGGCACGGGCTCGGCGAGCGCCGTGAAGAGCTCCGCCTCGCCCGCCTTCGCGAACGCGTCGATGTGGGTGTCGATCACCTCGGTGATCTCCGCGTGCAGCGCCTTGACCGCGGCCGGGGTCAGCGGGTGCCGCATCAGCGCCCGCCAGGTCGCGTGCTCCTCGCCGTCGAAGTCGAGTGGCGGCAGCCGCGGTGCCCCGACGGGCGGGATGAACGCGCCGTCGGCGGAGGAGAAGTCCGTGGCGCGCAGGGCCGCGTCCCGGACCTCCTCATAGCCCACGACCTGCAGGTGCCCGCCGTGGTGTGGGACGTGCACGACCGGGCAGCGCTCTCGCATCTCGGTGTAGGCGGCCCAGACCCGGTCCTTCGTGAGCGACCGGTCGAGGTGGTCGTAGTCGGCGGTGGGTGGCGCGCTCTTCGGCTGCTCCGTTGCGGTCGAATCGTGGGACGGACCACCGAACACCTTGCGTCGGCGGTCGGTCTTGTAGGGCGCGGGCGCCACGGTGGCGCGGATCCGCTTCTGCGGGCCGTCCGGTGCGCCCCACAGGACCTCGACCGCGGCGCCGAGCTCCGCGTGCGCGGTGTCCAGCACGGCGAGGGAGATCATCTCCCGGAAGAAGTACGAGTAGCAGCGTGAGGTCGCCTGCCCGACGTCCTCGCCGTCGACCAGCACCCGGTCGGCGGCCACGTCTCCGAGATAGCCGCGAGGGAACTCGAAGGGCGTGTAGGGCGTGCCCTCCTTGTCGAACAACGACCCGAGCACGTCGAGCACGTCGCGGTGGTCCCAGACCAGCGTCCGGATGGTCCGTGGGGGGTGGTCGGCGAGCCTGCGCAGCGCGGCGTCGCCGAGGAAGGCGTGGTCGAACTTGACGTTGCGTCCCCAGCCGAGGTCGTAGGGGGTGCGGTAGAGCTCGGTGGCCCGTTCATCGGTGACGACGCTGCCGCTGTGCTTGCGGAACACCTCGACCGGCCGCCACGACCGGTCCTGTACCCAGGCGAGGAAGTCCTCCACACCGCGGTCGAACCAGGCGGGCACGAAGTCCACCGTGGGCGTCGGGAAACAGGCCTCGATGTGGTTGACCATCTTGGTGCGCCCGCCGAGCCTGCGGATCCCGTACTTCGCACCGACCTCCAGCGCCCGCCGGTAGACGGCCTCGCCCTCGTCCCAGCGGCCGTGCAGCTCGAAGCCGATCTCCCCCGACATGCCCTGGCGCAGGATGTCGACCGGCATACCGTCGATGTACGCCCGCTGCACCCGCATGAACCGCAGGTCCCGCAGCGACTCGCCGGTCAGCTCCTCGAGCAGGTCCAGAGAGGCCGGGCCCTGGATCTGCTGCAGCGTCATCTGCGTGGTGATGTCCTCGGCTCGTACGTCGTAGTCGCCACGATCGAGCAGGTACTGCGCCCACGGCACCGCGAACCCGCTGGTGAGGTAGATCGAGTCCGGGGCCTCCCGGACCAGCACGCCCTCGCCCATGATGTTGCCGTTCGCGTTGCAGAACACGGCGTGCTTCGCCCGGCCGACCTCGAACGCGGCGTACGAGTTGACCGTCGTCTCGGAGAAGAAGCGCTCCGCGTCGGGGCCTGTCAGGCGGAGCTTCGACATGGGCGACCAGTCGCCGATATAGCAGGTGTTCTTCCAGGACATCGACTCGTCCACCCAGCCGGTGACCTCGAACGGCTCGAAGTAGCCGCCGAAGGCGTTGTAGCGGGGGATGGCGGGGTCGTAGGGAACCGTCGGCACGTGCCGGATCGGCGAGTCGCTCATCGGGGTCTCGATTCGAGAGGCGGGACGGAGCAGGTGGTCCTCGTCGATGGTCATCCTCGGATCAGACGGCCGCGGCCACGGCCAGGTCGGACAGGGTCTGGAAGCGGGTGATGTTGTCCGCCTGGGGCAGCAGGCCTGCGGTGAGGGCGACGAACACGAGGTCCAGCTCCGGGTCGATCCAGAACATGCAGCTGCCCGCGCCGTAGTTTCCGAACGTCGACGGCGTGGTCAGCGTGCCGAACTGGTGGCGCACGATGCGCTCGCCGCGCAGGCTGAACCCGAGGCCCAGGTAGGCGGGCGCCGGTTCGTAGCCGTTGCGGAGCGCGACGGTGCGGTAGAGCTCGTTGGGCAGGTCGCCGGTCCAGTTGCGACGAGCGAGCTCGAGGGTCCGTGGCGCGAGCAGTCGACGCCCGTTCGCGCTCACCCCGCCGCGGCGCACCATGTCGGCCAGCGCCAGCAGGTCGGCGGTCGTGGACGCACCCCCCATCCAGACCGCCTCCTGGGACTCGGCCTCGAACAGCCCGTTGTCGCCGTCGACCTGGCTGGACAGATGCTTGATCGGGACGGTGCCGCGGAAGTCCGGCACCGCGTGCCGCGCGCGCATGTGCGGCTTGATGCCGAGCGCGGTGTCGGTCATGCCGAGCGGCTCGAGAAGATCCTCGCGCAGGATGTCGGCGATGGCGCGCTTCTCCGGATCCGTGCGGCGCAGCGCCTCGCCGAGCAGGACGTGGTTGGCCATCGGCGAGTAGTCACAGCGCAGGCCCGGCGGGTTCGTCCCGAGCGCCCGCTCGCAGACGGCCTCGACGGCCTCCGACAGGTCGTCGAGCGCCATGCCCGGTCGCATCTCCCACAGCGCCGGGACACCCGTGGTGTGGGTCAGGAAGTGGAAGATCGTCGCGGTCTCGCGCGGGGCGCCGGAGTACTCCGGGACGATCTCGGTCATCGGCGTGGTGAGGGCGAACCGTCCGGCCTCGACGGCGCGGAGGACGAGGATGTTGACGAACGCCTTCGTCACCGACAGCACCGAGAACACGGTGTCGGTGCGGATCGGCTGGGTCCGCGCTGCGTCCGCCGTCCCCACGGCCAGGTCCAGCACCACCTCGCCCGCCCGAGCGACCTTGATCGCGGCGCCCCAGTATCGGCCGCGTTCGACGTCCGCCGTGACGGTGGTGCGGATCGCTTCGATCCGGTCGGCGTCGATGCCGGGTGTCATGCCGTCTCCTCCGGGTCGTACCGCCGCACTGCGGCGCGCAACCCAGTGTGGAGGGGCACTCCACCTATTTCAATAGCTGCTATCAAAATGTTCGTCGGGGAGCAGTGCCCGGGTGTGGTGGCCCAGGTGGCGGCGATCTGCACGACCGGGCCGAGTAACCACGACCCCGTACCGCCGAGGCGGCCGTTGTCCCTGCTCAGGGCTCCGCGAGGAGTTGAAGACCGGGGCGTTCGTCGTGTCCGCAGACGGGGGAGACGACCGTCCTCACGTTCGCCCGGCTCCGACGAGTCGACGAGCTGTAGGGTCGACCGTCACTCCCCGACGCGGATCCGCACGGTGCCGAGCCGGTCGAACTCGGCCACGAACTCGTCGCCCGCGGCCATCGGCACGGCGGCGTGCAGCGCGCCGGTCATCACCAGATGTCCGGCCTCGAGGCCGACGCCGTTGCGGCCCAGCACGTTCGCCAGCCACGCGACCACCGCGACCGGGTCGCCGAGGGCCGCCGCGCCCGCCCCGGTGTCGACGAGCTCGCCGTTGCGGGTCAGCACCATCCCGACCAGGCGCGGGTCGGGCAGCTCACCGAACGGGACGACCTCGTCCGCCAGCGCCATGGCCCCGTTGGAGGCGAGGTCGGCCACGGTGTCGGCGAGCTTGATCCGCCAGTCCTCGATGCGGGAGTCCACGATCTCCAGCCCGGCGTAGGCCCCGCTGATCGCGGCGCGCGCCTGCTCGACCGTCACGTCCGGGCCGCGCAGCGGCGCACCCAGCACGAAGACGATCTCCGCCTCGATCTTGGGCGCGATGAAGCGGCTGAGCGGGACGGTGTCGCCGTCCCGGTACACGGTGGAGGACAGCACCGGGCCGTAGTCCGGGGAGTCCACCCCGAGCATCCGCTGCATCGGCAACGAGGTGACGCCCACCTTGTGCCCGATGACCGTGTCCCCGTCGGCGAGGATCAGCGTCATCAGCTCGCGCTGGATCTCGTACCCGTCGTCCATGCCCAGGGACGGGTCCTCGTCGGTGAACGGGGCGATCGGCTTGCCGGTGGCCCGGGCCTCGTACAGCGCCCGGGCCCGTTCGCGGGCCAGCTCGGGGGTCACTTCTCCTCCGCCAGCCCGATCGCGATGTCGATGATCATGTCTTCCTGGCCGCCGACGAGGCCGAGCTCGCCGCAGCGCTTGAGGATCTCGTGCGCGGGGACCTTGTACCGCTCGGCGGCGGTCTCGGCGTGGAGCAGGAACGACGAGTAGACCCCGGCCCAGCCCTGGACGATGGCGTTGCGGTCCATCTTGGGCCAGCGGTTGAGGTAGGGGCGCACGACGTCCTCGGCGGCGTGCAGCAGGCCCATCACGTCGAGCCCGGTGTCGATGCCGAGGCGGTCGAACACCGCGGCCAGGACCTCGGTGGGGGAGTTGCCCGCACCGGCACCGAGCGCGCAGAGCGAGCCGTCGATGTAGCGGACGCCGACCTCCTGCGCGATGACGGAGTTCGCCACGCCGAAGCTCATGTTCTGGTGGCCGTGGTAGCCGACCCAGGCCTCGTCGCCGACCTCGGCGACCAGGGCCTCGAACCGGGCCTTGGCCTCGTGCATGAGCAGCGCACCGGCGGAGTCGGTGACATACGGGGCCTGGCAGCCGGCGTCGACCATGATCCGGGCCTGTTTGGCCAGGTCCTCGGGGTTGGTGCGGTGGGCCATCATCAGGAACCCGGCGGTTTCCATGCCGAGGTCGCGGGCGGCGCCGAAGTGTTGGGGGGAGACGTCGGCCTCGGTGCAGTGGGTGGCCACCCGGACCATGTCGGCGCCGTGGTCGCGGGCCTTCCTGAGGTCCTCGACGGTGCCGATGCCGGGGACGAGCAGTACCGCGATCTTGGCCTGCTTCGCCTCCTCGCGGGCGGCGGCGATCAAGGTCATCTCGTCGGTGTGGGAGAAGCCGTAGTTGAACGTCGAGCCGCCGAGGCCGTCGCCGTGGGTGACCTCGATGACCTCGACGCCGGCCTGGTCCAGGGCCCGGACGGTGTCCCGGACCTGGGTCTCGGTGAACTGGTGGGCCTGGGCGTGCGAGCCGTCGCGCAGGGTGGTGTCGATGATCCGGACGTCGTGCGCGAGCGCCGGGCGTGCCGCTGCGCGCGCTGTGGTGTGCGCGGCGGCCTGCTCGGCCGGGCCGCCGCAGGCGGCGTCGGGGGTGCTGCTCATGCCGGGACTCCGATCGCGTCGAGCTTGGCCTGCGCCATGAGGTTGCCGACGCGCGCGGCGGCGGCGGTCATGATGTCGAGGTTGCCCGCGTACTCGGGCAGGTAGTCGCCGTTGCCCCGGACCTCCAGGAACACCGCGACGCGGGCCCACTGCTCGCCGTCGGGGCCGCGCCAGGCCGGGCGGGGCTCGTCGAACTGGGGGTCCGCGCGCAGGGTGTAGCCCGGAACGTACTCCTGGACCTCGCCGACCATGCGGTGCACGGACTCGGAGATCGCGTCCCGGTCCGCGTCCGCGCCGATCATGCAGAACACCGTGTCCCGCATGATCATCGGAGGCTCGACCGGGTTCAGGATGATGATCGCCTTGCCGCGCTCGGCCCCGCCGACCTCGGCGACCGCTCCGGAGGTGGTGTGGGTGAACTCGTCGATGTTCGCCCGGGTGCCGGGTCCGGCGCCGCGGGAGGCCACCGAGGCCACGATCTCGGCGTAGGGGACCGGGGTCACGCGGGAGACCGCGTGCACCATCGGGATGGTCGCCTGTCCGCCGCAGGTGATCATGGAGACGTTGGGGGCGTCGATGTGGTCGTGCAGGTTGACGGGCGGACACACCATCGGACCGAGGTGCGCCGGGGTCAGGTCGACGGCCTGGATGCCCGCCTCGGCGAAGCGCGGCGCGTTCGCGATGTGCGCCTTCGCCGACGTCGCCTCGAACACGATCTGCGGCAGGTCGTCCTGCCGCATCAGCCAGTCCACCCCCTCCGCGGAGGCCTCGATGCCCTGTGCCCGCGCCCGCGCGAGCCCGTCCGACTCCACGACCCCGACCATGTACCGGACATCGATGACGTCGCTGCGGCGCAGCTTCGCCAGCAGGTCCGTCCCGATGTTCCCCGGCCCCACGATCGCCGCGGTCACTCTGCTCTCCGACATGATCTGACTGTCTCCGACTCGTCTGGGCCGATGGAACATCGAGGCCCGCTCACTGGGACGCGGTCCGTCGCCGCGTGCGGGAGGTGCGAGGGCCACGCCCGGGGCGGGCGTGGCCCTCGCGGGACGACGGCACGTCAGGCGTGCGTCCCGCCGTCGATCCGGATCTCCGTGCCGGAGATGAACCGGCCGTCGTCCGAGACGAGCATCGCGATGACGGACGCCACGGCGTCCGGGCCGACCATCGTCCCGTCCGACTGGGGGAGCAGCGGCTGCAGCCGACCGAACAGGGACCAGTCGACGTCCGCGGGCAGCTCGCCCCCGGTCGCCCGGGTGATCCCCGAGTCGATGCTGCCCGGCTGCAGCGCCGTGACGCGCAGCCCCTGCTTGCCGTACTCCACGGCCAGCGAGTGCGTGAACGCCTCGATCCCGCCCTTGCTCGCCGAGTAGGCCGCCATGTAGGGGTGGCCGTGGTTCGCCGAGGTCGAGCTGAAGTTGACGATCGCGCCCCGGCTCTCCAGCAGGGCGGGCAGCACCGCGCGGGTCATCAGGAACGTCCCGGTCAGGTTGACCGCCAGGATCCGGTTCCACGTCTCCAGGGGGAAGTCGTGGGTGTGCCCGCTGCGCAGGATCCCGGCCGCGTTGACCAGCCCGTCGAGCCCGCCGAGGCGGGCCAGCGCGGCCTCGACGCCCTGGGCGACCGCCGCCTCGTCGGAGACGTCGAGCGCGGTGGTGTGCAGCCGCTCGGAGTCCGCGCCCGCCTGGGCGACGGTCTCCTTCAGGCCCGCCTCGGCGACGTCGACGCCCCACACCGACGCCCCCTCGGCGAGCAGCCGCAGCACGCCGGCCTGCCCGATCCCCGAGGCCGCTCCGGTGACGGCGACGCGCCTGCCGTCGAGACGGCTCACAGCTCCCTGCCGGAGAAGTCCCACTGGTGGCCCCAGTAGCTGTCCGCGGTGATCTCCTCGGAGGAGTAGTGGTCCTCGTCGACGAGCATGCCGGCGCAGCCGACCTCGAGGTCCCAGCCGCCGGGGGTGCGCACGTAGAACGACACCATCTTGTCGTTCGTGTGCCTGCCCAGGGTGGACGACAGGTGGTAGCCCTTGGCGCCGAGCCGGTCCAGCGCGCGCCCGACCTCGTCGAGGGTCTCGCACTCGACCATGATGTGGACCAGCGCGGGGGCCTTCAGCTCCGGCGAGGGCAGGATCGCGAGGCTGTGGTGACGGGGGTTGACGCCCATGAACCGCAGCCGGAGCGGCCCGTACTCCGGCGGGGCGGGCAGCCGGAAGGCCCCGCGCGGGAAGAACTCCAGTACGTCCGAGTAGAAGGAGTACGCGCCGTCCAGGTCGCCGACCGGGACCACGACGTGGCCCAGTCCCAGCTCGCCCGCCACGAACCGGTTGCCGAACGGCGTGTTCAGCGGCGAGTGGTCCAGCGCGGAGCCGTGGAACACCTCGGTCGGGGTGCCGCCGGGGGCCTCGAACGCGATGCCCGCCTCGACGCGCCGGGTGTCCGCCTCCTCCAGGCTCAGCGGCTTCGCGGCGATCCCCGCCTGCTCCACCGCGGCCTGCACCCGGGCCAGGGCGCGCTGGTCGCGCACCTCCCAGCCGACGGCCTCCACCCGGTCCTCGTCGCCCGGCAGGATCACGATGCGCGCGGGCCGCTCGTCCACCCGCAGGTAGAGGGCGCCCTCCTCGGGGCCGCTGCCGAGGGCGAACCCGACGACCTCGGTGGCGAACTCCCTCCACGCCTCCATATCCGTGGCGCGGACGCGCACGTAGCCGAGCGCGCGGATGTCGGTCATGACGTCTCCTTCTTCTCGGGGCGGGTGAGGAACTCCAGCACCACGCGTTCGAACTCGGCCTGCTTCTCCTGCATCGCCCAGTGCCCGCAGTTCGGGAACACGTGCAGCTCCGCCTCGCGGATGTTGCGCAGCGGGTGCAGGGCGCCCTCCAGCGGCGTGACGCGGTCGTCGCGGCCGTAGGTGAGCAGCGTCGGCTGGGCGATCTCGCCCAGCCGGGCCCACACCGGGGTGCCCGGCAGCGGCGCCTTCGACTTCATGAAGGCCATCGCCCCGCGGTAGAAGTCGCGCACGAAGTCGATGCCGCCGGGGGTGGTGATCCGCTGCCACCGGTCCTCGATCAGCTCCTCGGTCAGGAACGACTCGTCCCCGACCATCGCCTTCATCCAGGTGACCAGCCGCTCGCGGGTCGGGTCCTCGCAGAGCTCGACGAGCAGCCGGATGCCCTCGGTGGGCTGCGGGGCCAGCAGCTGTGGCGAGATGCCGCCCGGGCCCATCAGCACCAGCCTGCGCACCCGGTCCGGGTGGTCGAGCGTGAGCTGGACGGCGACGCCGCCGCCGAGGGAGTTGCCCACGACGTCGACGGTGTCGAGGCCCTCGGCGTCGAGCACGCGCAGGACGGCGGCCACCGAGGTCTTCGGGTACGGCCCTGCGGTCAGGTCCGGGCGGTAGCTCGACCCGAAGCCGGGCTGGTCCGGCACGACCACCGTGTGGTCCACCGAGAACGCGGGCACGTTGGGCCCGAAGTTCGCCCAGCCACTGACGCCGGGGCCGGAACCGTGCAGCAGCAGCAGGCCCCGCCCGCTCCCGGCCACGTGGTAGTGGACGGGCTCGGGCCCGTCGAGCGTGCGGCTGGTGGACTCGCGGGTCAGGTCGACGGTGGCGGTCATCCCTGCTCCCGTCAGATCATCATGCGCTGGGCCGGGGTGGGCTCCACGCCCATCTCGGTCAGCGCGGTCGTGTGGTACGCCGGTCCCGCGGTGTGGATCGCGTGGTGCAGGCCCGCGTGGGCGTCCCGCCAGAAGCGCTGGAGGGGCTTGTCCATCCGGAGCGCGTTGCCGCCCGAGCGGGCGAAGATCTCGTCCGCCGCGGCGACGGCGCGCCAGGCGCAGCGGACCTGGTTGCGGCGGACGACCGCGCGCAGCTCGAACGGCACCGGCTTGCCCGCGTCCGCCAGGTCGTACTCCCGGGAGATGCCGTCGAGCAGCTGGGTCCGGGAGGCGGCGATCTCCGCGGCCGCCTCGGAGATGGCGAACAGGATGTAGGGGTCGTCCTTGACCTTCGCGCCGACGGCCAGGGTGCGGTCGCGCTGGTAGTCGAGATGGTGGGCCAGCAGCCCCTCGCAGATGCCGACCACCGCCGCGGTGATGCCGAGCGGGAACATCGACCAGAACGGCAGCTTGTAGACGGTGTCGGTCTGGCCCGCCCGGGCGGCGGCGATCTCGCCCTCGGCGACCTCGGCCGCGTCGATCGTCCGGTAGGAGGGGATGAACGCGTCCTTGACGATCACGTCCTTGCTCCCGGTGCCCTTGAGGCCCACGACATTCCACGAGTCGTCGACGATCGTGTAGTCCTTGCGCGGCAGGACCACGTGCAGCCCGCGCGGCGGCATCAACGGCTTGCCCTCGGCATCCCCGACCATGGCGCCCAGGAAGATCCACTGGCAGTGGTCGGTGCCGGAGCTGAACTGCCAGTGCCCGTTGAGGATGTACCCGCCCTCGGTGGGTACGGCCACGCCGCTCGGCATGTACGGCGAGGCGATCCAGGTGTCGGGGTCCTCGCCCCAGACCTCCTCCTGCACCCGCTTGTCGCACAGCGCCATCTCCCACGGGTGGACCCCGCCGACACCGCAGACCCAACCGCTCGCCCCACAGTGCTTGGCGACGGCCATGACCGCCTCCGCGAAGTCCCGGGGGTGCGCGGCGAAGCCCCCGAAGTCCTTGGGCTGCAGCATCCGCATCACACCGGCCTCGCGGATCACCGCCACCGACTCCGGCGACAGCTTGCCCAGCCGCTCCGTCTCGTCCGCTGCGGCGGCCAGGCGCGGGCCCAGCACCTCCACCTGCTGCACGACCTCGTGCGTCATCGGTGCCTCCTGCACGTCTCGTCGCGTCCGTCCCGGCGCGTCGCGACCGACCGTAGGGACGGACCGGGGGGTTCTCCCATCGACGTTCCCGGTGAGCGGGAACCAGTCGGCGGGAGGCATCCCGGTGACCGGGATCACCCCTAACCGGGGTGTCGGCCTGCTCGTAGCGTCCCGCATCGATGGCGCGCACCTGGCGTCGCCACGGCGGCTCGTGAGCCGGCGACGGCACCGCGTCGGGGCGCGGCGCCGCGGGCCACGGCACGATTCCTCCGGGAGTTCGATGATGAACAGCTCGGCCCCAGCGACCGGCACCGGCTGGTCACCCAAGATCGTGGTCTCCACGATCGTCATGGTCCTCATCCTCGAGGCGATGGCGCTCGGCTACACGATCGTCACCACGGCACTGCCCGCCATCACCACGGAGTTCCGCACCACGCAGGGCGGCTGGCTGCTCACGGCCTACATCCTCGCGGGTGCCGTCGCCAGCCCGCTGTGCGGGAAGCTGGCGGACATCCACGGCAAGCGCAAGGTCATGCTGTGGGTGCTCGGCGTCGGCCTCGTCGGCGCCGTGCTCTCGACCTGGTCGCCCACCTTCGGGGTGCTCCTGGTCGGTCGGGCCCTGCAGGGCACGATCATCGCCACGCTGTTCCTGACGTACTCCCTGATGCGAGACGTCTACCCGGCGAAGGTGCTGCCGATGGCGGCGAGCATCTCGACGACCGGGATCGGGCTGTTCTCGATCGGGATGCCGTTCCTGGTCGGCATCCTGCTCGACACCTGGGGCTGGCGCGCGCTCTTCGCCTTCGACGTGGCCTGGATGGTGGTCCTCTTCCCGCTGCTGATGCTCACCACCCCGGAGTCCCCGGTGCGGGTCCGGTCCAAGGTCGACTACCTCGGCGGTCTGCTGCTGGGCCTCGGGCTCGCGCTGGTGCTCGCCGCGGTCAGCCTGCTGCGCACCGTGGGCAGCCTCGCGCTGGTCATGCTGGTCGTCGGCGTGCTGTTGCTGGCGGCCTTCGTCCGGGTCTCGATGCGGCGCAAGGAGCCGCTGGTCGACCTGCGGGTGTTCGGTCGCAAGCCGGTGCTGCTCGCCGCGGTCTGCGCCGCGGCGGCCTACTCGGCCTCGGGTGTGTTCGCCTCGGTCTCCCCGCTGATCTCGATGACCCCCCGCGCCGCGGGCGGCGACTACGGGCTGGGGCTGACCGCGTTCGGCTACGCGGCGGTCTCCGGGCCCCAGGCCGTGCTGACGGTGCTGGGCGGCGTGGTCCTGGGCCTCGCGATCGCCCGCGTCGGCGGTCGTCGGCTCATGGTGCTCGGGCTGGCCCTGATGGGGCTGGGTGGCCTGGCCGCGGCCTTCTGGCACGACAGCGTGCTCCAGCTGGCGGCGGCCGCGCTGCTGGTCGGCCTCGGCACCGGTCTGGCCTACGGCTCCATCCCGAACCTGGTGGTCGCGGCGACGCCGGTCGAGAAGCAGGGCTCGATCGCCGGCATGGTCCAGGTCTTCCAGAGCGGGTTCGCCAGCTCGGCGCCGGTGATCCTGTTCGCGATCCTCGCCGCGCACGCCCGACCGACGCCGGACGGCAGCAGCTTCGTCTACAGCGCGGCGGCCATGACCCAGGGGCTGTGGTTCATGGTCGGGATCTGCGTGGTCGGCGTCCTGCTCGCGACCACGGTGCTGCGCAGCCGTGCGGGCACCGCCGCGGCCGAGGGCATCCCGGACACCGCGACCGACCGCCCCGTCGCCGCGGCAGGCACCGCCGATGCCGCGCCCGCGGGCCACTGACTCCTCACCCACCACTCTCGCCACGAGCGCTCGGAGGAACGCATGACGTCCACCCTTCCCGACTCCGACGAGGTCCGCGTCATCGAGTCCGTCGCCCCGCCCACGCGGTTCGCGCGCGGCTGGCACTGCCTCGGACTCGCCGACACCTACCGGGACGGCAAGCCGCACGCGTTGGAGGTCTTCGGGACCAAGCTGGTCGTGTTCGCCGACGGCAAGGGCGAGCTCAACGTGCTGAACGGGTACTGCCCACACATGGGCGGTGACCTGACCCAGGGCACCGTCAAGGGCGACGACATCGCCTGTCCGTTCCACGACTGGCGGTGGTCGGGCAACGGGCGTTGCGCGTCGATCCCGTACGCCAAGCGGGTGCCGCCGCGGGCGCGGACGAAGTCGTGGATCACCTTGGAGCGCAACGGTCAGCTGTTCGTGTGGAACGACCCGGAGGGCAACCCGCCGCCACCCGAGGTCACCATTCCGCAGATCGAGGCCTACGGCTCCGACGAGTGGACGACCTGGACCTGGAACACGCTGCGCATCGAGGGCTCGCACTGCCGCGAGATCGTGGACAACGTCGTGGACATGGCCCACTTCTTCTACATCCACTACGCCTTCCCGGTGTACTTCAAGAACGTGTTCGAGGGCCACATCGCGGCCCAGGACATGAACTCGAAGGCACGCGAGGACGTCAACATCGGGACGAACTACGGCGAGCACAGCGACGCGGCGAACCGGTCGGAGTCGGCCTACTACGGCCCGTCCTACATGATCGACTACCTGTGGAGCCCGTCGCCGATCGGGGAGATCGAGACGGTGCTGATCAACTGTCACTACCCGGTCTCCTCCACCAGCTTCGTCCTGCAGTGGGGCGTGATGGTGAAGAAGCCGCAGGGCCTGTCCGACGAGCAGGCCACCGGCATGGCGGCGATGTTCGCGCAGGGCGTCGAGCAGGGCTTCCTGCAGGACGTCGAGATCTGGCGGAACAAGACCAAGATCGACAATCCGCTGCTGTGCGAGGAGGACGGGCCGGTCTACCAGCTGCGTCGCTGG
>Ga0070665_100001907_pt1 | contig 23563 bp, 24 predicted proteins | sample KBSS13metaG_FD_65862 | JGI IMG/M metagenome (GOLD analysis project Ga0070665, IMG submission 65862) | Switchgrass rhizosphere microbial communities from Kellogg Biological Station, Michigan, USA - KBS S1-3 metaG | ecosystem: Host-associated > Plants > Roots > Rhizosphere > Soil ... | reverse complement strand
CTCAGGGGACGAAGGTTGTGACAACAAAAAGCCTTGTATGCAGTCACACTCAAGATCTTGAAGAACTTGCATCTGGTCTTCATGTTCGACTCCTTCCGCGATGACTTCCATTTGGAGGCTGTGCCCCATTGCGATGATGGACTTTACGAGCGAATAGCTACGGCTGGACTCGCAGAGCTGCTGGATGAAAGAACAGTCTATTTTGAGAGTCGAGACAGGAAGTCGGTGTAAGTGCTGTAGGGACGAATATCCTGTCCCAAAATCATCGACGGCGAAGCGAATGCCCATCTCCGCCAGCTGCGTCATTCGCGGTGCGATCTCGTTAATATTCAAAACGACCCGCTCCGTAATCTCCATCTCCAGCCAACCGGGCTCTATGCCCGAGTCACAGATAACTTCTTGAACTTCGCTGACGAAATCGGATCGCATCAGTTGCAGGGGTGAGATGTTGACGGCGATGCGGACAGGAACATCACGTTGCAGATTCCATATCTTTAATTGTCGACACGCTTTCTCCAACACCAACTTTCCTAGTGAGTGAATCATTCCGCGCTCTTCAGCAATCGCGATGAACCGATCCGGATTGACCACGGCTTCCTTCAAGCTGGGAAGACGCAACAGAGCTTCCATTCCACGTATCTCGCGATTGAGATAGTACTGAAGCTGATAATGCAGCTGAAAACCTTCCATGTGCAGCATGGATCGCATTTGGGCGTCGACATCCAAGCTTTCGTCTATTAGTTTGCTGGTACTCCCGGTTGCAAGGGTGTGTCGGTTCCCACCTGCGCGTTTTGCCCGATACATGGCTGCGTCTGCGCACCTCCAAAGCTCAGCAGGTTCGGTGCCGTGATTTGGATAAACCGCCACTCCTATGCTGGCGCCCAGCACAATCTTGTGATCCTCGATCTCCAGCGGCTTTGAAAGAGCCTGTATCAATACCTTGGCAACTATTTCTGCTGAGGCAACACTGTCCACTTCTCCTAAAACGATCGTGAATTCTTCTCCTCCCGTACGTGCAACGGTGTCCATTCCGCGCAGCCTTCGGGTCAGCAGGCTTGCCAAGTGTTTGAGGCACTCATCTCCGGTAGCATGTCCATACCAGTCGTTGATCTGTTTGAATCGGTCCAGATCGAGACAGAGGATTGCTGCGCGGTATCCTCGTTGTTCAGCGAAGGCAAGCGCGTCACCCATTCGTTGTTCGAGTAGAATCCGGTTGGGCAATCCCGTGAGAGGATCGTGGTGAGCCAACTGGAAGAGTTGTGCATGTGCATTACGGTGTTCGGTGACGTCTTCTGCGATCACGAATCTTCCCGCTCGACCGTCATGAAGGACATTATTGCCCCGAGCCTTAACATAGATCCTGGTTCCATCCTTCTTGCGGTGAACGGACACCACATCTGGATCGGTCATACCCACCTTGAGGATCGGTGGAACGGGGGCCCTCTCTTGTGGATCACAGAGATCGTTGACCGTTAGAGCGAGAAATTCCTCGCGGGTATATCCATATTGATTCTGTGCGCTCTCATTCACTTCCAAAAAACGTAGCGACTCAAGATCATGAATCCATATCGCCAGAGAGTTCCCTTCGAAAATTACCGGTGCTTTTTGCATTTGGGGGAGCCTTCTTTTAACGACATCGGTTTAGCCCATCACCTCGCTGCCGATAGCGTTCTTGGGATAATGTTGTCAGCTGCGGTTGCTGCCAATCCCTTCTGTCCCACCGAGTTGCTGGGTAGCTATCCTCACATAGCAACTTAGGCGCTGTAATTGCCCCAAAAGTTGCACCTGTTCAGAAAGAGGTTAGCGGTCCTGTCATCCGTTCTGCCGTGCGCTCTCCGACAACCTTGTGAGGCTTGGCGAAGATGGTTCGTGCGTTTAGCTCGAGAGTGGAGGTTTTCCTCAATACAAACGATATCGTCTCGCCATCGATGTATCCGACGGTGTCTTTCTAAGCCAACTCGCGATGATAGATTGGCGGCTCCCTTTGAGGGCACTTTGAATCTTGAGCGTTGCGACTATTCCTACTGTTTTCGGGGGCAATAGAGACTGATGAAAGCGACGCATGCGGGGGTTACTCAGGCGGATTATCTGAGGTCATGAAGCAAAACGCGATGCGGCTCACCTTCTGGACGCACCTCCAGATCTTGATCCTGGCAAGTCCTTGCTTAGCCGACTCGTCACAATGTCGGGCGGTGAAATAATGGTTGACTCCGCTGTCGACAAGTCCGGCAGCCGTTTGATCGGCGTAGGCCCCGCACGGGCAGAGAAAACGCATCCGACTGACACGCCACCGATCTCATGATCGAGCACAATATCGAGCATGGTTATGCCGGTCCGCCCGCCAACAGGAGGCATGGCAGGTCTACGCCGAGGTCGCCGACCTGGTGGGGACTGGTCAGCGCGGGGACACCCTGCGAGGTGAGTTGCTGGAGCTCACCAGCAAGCCCCTCCCGCGGTCGACAACGTTGATGTCGCCTTAGATCTGGCCGAAGTGGAAAGACTGCTTATCCTCAGGTATTTGGCTCTTCACGCTGAGTGAGTTTGGCTCGTCCGCTTGATTTCTGTGGATCGCAGTAAACGCCCAGTTATTGAAAGGTATGCTCTGGAATTTGACGGAAGTTCAAATCAGAGGGAACATTCCGGCTTGAATGAAGCAATCGGCTTTCTTTCAGCGAACCCGTTGATGATCCACGTAAAGAGCGCCGACTCTAGTGTAAATGGATGGTTTCCAAGAAGGTTTCCGATACGGCAATAGATGGGCGCCACGAAACGCATTTCTGATCGTCTGAATTGCGATTACTCAGCCAATCGAAGGCGTTAGACCTTGGTTTCCGAATACGGCGATTTGAAGGGTTTAGAGCATCGGCCATGAAAAGGAGCATGGGTATGCAATACTAATCCGTGATCTCGACGTCTCGCCAGAATGCAATGTGGTGTTTCAGGAAACGTGCAGCCGGTTTGGGATCGGGATAATACCAGGCAGCATCCATGCTGTCCGCGCCATCGATGCACAAACTATAAAACTTGGCCTGCCCTTTCGTGGCATGGCTGGAGGTTGTTGAACTTGCTTTTAGGAATTCTCGCTTTACAACTCCCTCGGGGAAGTAAGTAATCCCGTCGGATACTTGGGTGTTATCGCTCTCGGCTATGATATGGCCATTCCAGATAGCTTTCTTCATGGTATTCACTTGGTACATATTAGCGTGATTCTACCTCGGTTCATTTTTCGATCTTGATCGATGCTCGCTTTGGGTAGACCGATTGAATCTTAGTCTGTAACCGGCGACATCACCCTGGCGACGGCTTCCGCCATCTGCTTCCACTGCGACTCTTCCACGACGAGCTGCTTTTTGCCTTTATCGGTTAATCGGGAGTACTTAAACTCCCTCCCTATCGGGCGACAAGTTGATGAAGACAATCTTCGGACGGGATATCCCAACAGGCTCAGGTCCAAGCAATCTTACGTGGTTTTCGGAACGTGTTGACCGCTGCGAGGAGCAATCCTGGCAGATCGCCGAGCAACTATTGCGTCGTGATGTGAACGTGGTACTAGATTGGGGTTTCATTCGTCGAGAACGTCGAGACAAAGCCAATCAGAGAGCGACCGCCGGGAATTACATAGTCGAGGGGCACGTTCTTGAGTGCGACAAAGAGGTTAGACGGAAACGTCTGGAAGGCGGAACGCAAACGGCGGTGAGACCCTTGCCTTTCAGGTGACGATAGCGATGTTCTAATTTGCAGAACGCCTGTACGAAGCACCGCAGAACGATGAGCTTCCTTCCGCGATTCATTCTCAATCGTAAGCAGAAAATAATGCTCACACATCCCTACTGAGATGCAGGTCTCGCGCTAGCGGCCCAATTGAGTGACAAGATAACTTATGAGGACAAGCTATTTCAACGCGAGTGGATGCTTAGAGTGAACTCCGCTGAACTTGCTGACGGGAAATCTGCAGCCCGAGTGGCTTTGCAAGTGTTCGATGTGGGCTCGGACGCCTGGTGCGAGATTCTTTCAACGCTTGCACCGGGCCGTGACAGTATTTGCAGCGCATCAGCTCGCTTCGCTGGGTGAGGGCTTCGTAGAGGGTGCATGGCAGCCAACGGCCCCGTACTTTGACTTCGCACTCCGCCATGACTGGCGGTTTCTTCTTAGTAGCCATCGATTGGTGAGATGCTTCCCCATGTCAGCCCGATCATCGCCTTTTATCTCTATTTCCGATGCTGGATACCATCTCTGAATGGCGACCGAAACTCTTGGCAAACGACAAGTCGGTTCCTCGGAAGTGATCGTCAACCGGCATGAAGGGCGTTCATGAGCATATTCGGTAACGATCACCTTATAGCGTCCAAGTCGGGCAAGCCAATCGCGAAATTCGGTATTCGAACCCGCCCGTTTCAATAGCCTTGCTCACTGTGACCTGCGAGGAGCTTGGTGACTTGGCCCCACTTCCGAAGATGCTCGTGGCGCTAGCTGGAATTTCAATGAGCGGTTACGAGTTCTTACTGATATCGCGACCGACTAAGCTTCGGATATAGCGATCCACGCTCGTTTGACCTTTATGCGGTGCGAGCGGAGCTTCTGGTCCTTTTTCAATCGTGGTCTTCATCATCCGTGCGAAAGACTCCACTGCCTCTGGAGAGAATTCCAAAGCACGATAGCTCCTTTGCCATTGATCCGACGGAATACTCTCCACCTCGATGTTTCGATGCAATGCCGACTCAAATGCTTTGGCCATGTCTGTCAACGTATATCGATCTGGTCCCTCAATATAATGGATTTCGAACGGCTCAGGTGGAGCAGCCAGCAAGTCAACTGCGCTTGCCGCGATGTCCGTGGGAGCCACCATGGGAAGACAGAAGTCCGCCGGAAACATTGTGGGCAGTTGGCCTTCTTTCGCTTGAGGAAGCAGCGGATCAAAATTCGTCATGTAGTACGCCGCCCTCAGTACCGAGACCGGTGTTGATTGACTGCGAAGACCCTGCTCGAATTCGAACAGGACACTCAAATCCCCGATGCGGTCCCCAGGCTGGGCTCCATAGGTGGACTGCAATACGACCTTTTCCAGAGAGGTTCCTTCAAGCGCCTGAAGGATGGCCTTTGCACTCGCCCGTTCTTCTCTGTCCGTGTCAGCCGAGATCGGAGCAGGTGGGTTGAGAAGGTACGCTCTGTTTCCTCTCCGAAATGCCGCACGCAGTCCATCCACATCATGGACATCGACTACCATCGCCTCGACACCACGATTGTGAAAGCCAGCTATCTTGCTCGGATCGTGGGTCAGCGCGAGTACCTCCTGTCCGCGCTTTAGGAGTTCAGTAACGAGTGCATCGCCGATATGTCCAGACGCTCCAAGTACTACAAACATAGTGGGCACCCCAAGATGTGAGATGCAAGTGATTGAGGCGATGTACCGTTCATTATGACGCCGCGGTAACGGCAGCAGGCTCAGCAATGGCACTATTTCGATGAAGTCTCGTCGTTGCCGCGGAACCCCAGAACAGTCTCATCGCCTCCTTAGCTGCCATCCAGATAGCGCTGCAGGGTTTCGCCAACGTTTGTGATCAGCTCCTCTTTTTGCAAATTGACCACTGCGGGTAGCTTCAAGACATAACGCAGGAAAGCGATGCCTACTAGTTGATTTGCGACCAAGGTGGCACTGAGTGCAGGATCCTTCGAGCTTGCTACCTTCTTGATGGAGGGAGCAACTTGGCCCGCAAAGATCTCCAGCCGAACCGTTCTTCTCCCAACGGTCGAGAAAAAGCTTGACCAGCGCCCTTCCCTCTTCTCCGCGTGGAATCGCGGACAGAACACGATCCTTGTACCAAGTACGCGCAATAGAACTCGGACCTAGAAATGGTCTTGGCGCGATACGGCGATAGGGGACATCGAGCTGAAATGGTTGTAAGTGGGCGAGCAGCAAATTTGATGATCCTTGTGGGTGGCATTACCGGGTTACCAATAACATTCCAGCAGCTTTGACTTTTACAAAAACTTCGTCGGGGGCGATATCAGGAACAGGCACTTCTTCTATGACCAGCGGTTGCTTATAGTCGTGCATGCGAACAGCTCTCATGCTTATTTGTCCTGGTGTTTCTCGTTCTAGACAATTGTGCAAGGCTCTGATTCGTACCGAATGAACTTCTGAGAGGGGCCCCGGAAACTTCGTGTTCAGGATGTTTCCACGCCGCGAGGAGAGAGTCACTTTTCAGTGATGCTTGACCGCCTCCAAGCGAAAGCCGTCAAGTTTGATTTCATATGTCCATTCCGGACCCCCGGGAATCTTCGGAACCGCCAGACAATCCATCGTGTCGATGAAACCGACTGCTTTCCCTGTTTTCGCCATGATCAGCCTAGTTGTCGATGACAACCTTAAACCGGCTTTGTGAACTCTTATTCTTTGACGCTCAAGTTTGAGCACAGGGACACCTAGATATGGCAGACGATAAGTCTAATCGTGGACCTGCAGATCGCGCTCGCATCAATGTCAACGAAGATTACGAGGTCGCCTACTGGGCATTCAGCCTCGCCGCAGCACTTCTGTTCCTCATCGTATCTATTCCCGCGCCAATTCTTGCACAGAGCGCTCAAACGGCTGGACCCATGTCCCAGGAAGACGGGATGCGGATCGTCACGGAGGTGCGTAAGCGTCTCGCGGGTCTTAGCAACTATGATGTTTTCGATTGGATCACCTTTGGATTCAAAGGACGCACTCTGGTCCTAAACGGCTTTGCATCCCGACCCACCCTGAAAGACGATGCGGGCCGGGCCGTGAAGGGGATTGAGGGAATCACTGGGGTCGACAACGAGATCAAGGTACTTCCTTTATCTCCAATGGACGATCGCGTCCGCGCCGAAGTCTATAACCTGATTTACACCCAACCCGCCCTACGCAAGTACAACGCTAACCAGGGATCGCTATGCAGGCCATCGGTCCCGGTGCGGATACCGTCTTGGCCGCTGGTGGCATCACAAACAATCCTCCGCTTGGCTACCACGCAATTCACATCATCGTGAACGGAGGACACGTGACCCTATCGCGAGCCGAGGTGATCATATGTGGGGGCAACCATTCAACTTTGTACAGCGCATCTCACAACTCGTCCTCCATAGCATGTGCACAGCTGAGGAGATGTTCGTGCTGACATGAGTCTAGATCTCGCGGGAAATCCAATCTCTACTTGTAGACTTTCTGCTTCTAGACCTTCTGCGATATCTCCAAAATCAGTGAACGATTACCAGCTACTGTATGTGATTAAGAGGCCGGCTGATCTGCATTCCCTCGTGAACAGCCGCATCGACGCTTCTACACATGGCGCAGTCTTCGCGATGCTTGCCGATAGATGTGTGGAGAATGGAGATTTGTTCAAAAATATTGCCGCTTCCGTTAAGTGGCCTTTGGCCTCAGCGAGGCGCTGCCAAGATTTGGCGAGGTTGATTCCTAAGCGATGTAGCGCATCACAATGAATTTCCATGAACAGACCCGTCCCTTCTGAACAGCCACTGGGCCCTAGGAACTTCCGGCTGAGCAACATTGTGATGCATGATCATCACGGATGGTTGTCACTATTGCCTGGGATCTGGACCGCCTTTTAACTGCGCTATATGGAATCGATTCCGGGATGGTATCGATTCCAGGTCAAGCGCGCGGGCCGGTTCGATCAATGCACGAGTCGAAGGTAGTCAGAATTACGACCTAAAAAGCCCTCCAATACTCCATAGAATTGTGACGCCTAGCAGTCTCTCCGTAGGAAAAGCAGATTAGGAAAGGCGCTCTCGGATTCTCTAGATGATCGGGAAACGCAAAAGTTCGTTTGTAATGAGTAACCCCATAGTCGAGCAACCAAGCCTCCTACTCGCGCACTCGTAGAAGCGAAGTTCGATGGCATGTCGGGTGCCGATTTCGATAAGGAATACATGGATCTAATGGTCTCGGATCATTCGAAAGCGTTGGATCTTTTTACCGATGAAGCAAAAGACACTAAAGATGCGAAGTTTCGGGCCGCAGTGGTGAAGGGCAAAACTATGGTAGCCGCTCACAAGAATATGGCATATGACTTGAAGAAGACGATATATCGTTTTTATTGTGCTTTTCAACCGCAACGGGTGTGTTCAATCCTGGGGTGCAACGGCGAGGAACGAGCACCTCAACGTCTCAGCTGAGCTCCATATTTCACGGCGGCAGCTTGATGACAACGAGATGAGACCCATGAACCAATCTGGATGTTACGTTTGAAAGCGCTATACTAGATCGAGTTTTGGCGGCATCTTCTGTTCCTAACTGAAACCATCGAGCGCGGTCGCCATACTGCTGGCGATCTTGGCAAACAGGACGACATCAAAAGCTTTATTCCTGTGAGTCGGACACCACGCTATCGCATTGGTTATGGTTGCAAACCTGTTGTGATACGTGACGATTTCGTTCCAAAGTAGATGGGGAGTCTGATTTTGTTCACCCAGCAGTTGGAGAAAGCAGATGATTCTTTGTACGACAGGGTGGATACTGTCGCTGGATTCAAAATGAATTCTGATAACTCCAATCCCACGTTGAAGCGCATCTGGTTCGAGCAAGGCCTTCCAAATTCCTCGATCGCTGAGCGGGAGGAGAACTTCCTCGCTACTCTCATCTAAAACCGCAGCACGAAAGAGAGCTAACGCTATTCCAATCTCCTCCGCGCGAACAGCAATTATTTCGTTCGGATCCTTATGAATGTTCATCATTCTCTCCTGTAACGCTCATCGGAGCGGGATGCACTCGCGACAAAAGATGACTCAAGACGGCACGAAACTCATGACCTTTAGTCAAATAGATACCAAGTCTGTCAGTTTCCCTTCGCTTTCGGATTGCATCGGCACTCTTTAAGGTCAACTGTAAGGGTGTTCGTAGGCATCGTGCCACGACAGGAATACAGCAATTTCGGACATAGGAGAGGAGCTAATGAGCTCGATTGAAGAGCAATCCCGGTGCGATCCTAAAAGCATTGCTGTACTAACGGTTGATGTTTTCAATGTCGCCGCATGCCAAAGAGTTGCGCCTGCACTAACACCTAAAAAGGATTTACTTGTGGCATCGAAGCGAAGTCGCTTCCGTGTATTCATTAAGATTTATTTGTGACATGGCCCATGAAAGAATTTAGAAGATCTCGCAACCGTCAGTTTTGATCTCAATCATGGTTAAATTAGCGACTAGACGATTTCGCGTCAGCTGAAAAGAGGCGCATAATCAGTTCACGGCCAAGACAACCAGAGTCGTATCGTCGAACTGTTCCGCACCCGCTGACCATTCCGCAACGCGTTGCGACAAGAATGAGCAGATCGACTCGGCGGATGTTTCCTTCGACAAAAGTTTGCAGCAGCTCACAAGTCTTTCTTCGCCGAACTCTCTACCTTGCAAATTCAGAGCGTCAATCAACCCGTCGCTGTACACAACGATAGCGCTCCCGCGCGAAAGCGTGAGTCTCCGTTCCTGGTAGGTCATTTCTGGGAATAGTCCTATGGGCAAATCGCCATCTCGAAGTACTGTCACTTCTCCAGTGGCCGAAATCAGGATCGGGGGGCAACTCCCAGCATTGACGTACCGCAACACTCGAGTGCTCCAATCATATTCTCCATAAAACATCGTGGCGTATCGATTGTCACCGAAACGGCCGTAGAGATCGCGATTCAGCATCGCAGCAAGTGTCGACGGTGAAGGTCTTGCAATGGGCTGTTCGAGGACCAGCATCCTGCCGTGCGCAACCGCCTGCAAATGCGCCATCATCAGGGCGGCGGACATTCCCTTACCGCTCACGTCTGCACAGAGAAAGCCCACAGTGTTGTCATCGAACGAAAAGAAGTCATACAAGTCGCCGCTCACGATCTGGGCAGGCGCAGTTATGCCGCACACCGCTGCACCTTGCAGAACGGGTGCAAACCGCGGATAGAGGTACTGCTGTGCTTCATGAGCCAGTGCAATGTCGCGTTCAAGAATAATCCGTTGCTTCTCCTGTTCGCGCAGGTCTCTCAGATGGTTAGTCATCGTGTTGAACGAAGTAGTGAGCAGTCCAAGTTGATCTTGCCCGCCAACCGGAATGCTCACCGAAAAATCACCCAAGCCGAGTCTCTGCGCTGCATAACTCAGGTTGTCGATCACCGAAACAATACGCCTGCTCAGCCGCAGAGAGAAAAACAAGCCGCATGCATACGCCAGACACAGGCAGAATGCGATGCCGATGAGAGGACCGAACCACGATGCCCGGCGCAATCCCATACGCGAAAGGTCCTCAAGAGTCCGAGAGTAGCCGGGACGAATTTGGCAGATTACCCAACTCTCAATCGATCCTGATTCCCAGTTCCGCGCAACAACGACGACTGGAATCGGGCGCCACGATCCCGGAAGAAAGTTAGCTTCAATCTCACCGAGCAACCCCTCGTCATGCCTATAGAGGCGCAGCATCACCGGTTGACTGTCGACAACTTCCAGACCGGAAGCAGCTGCCGATTGACTCACATAGGCCCAGCCGAGCGGTATTCTGACCACGACTCTCACCAAACAACCCTTCCGCTTCACCATCCGAATGAAACGGATTTCAAGCTTATCGTGATCTTCAACAATGCCCGTAAAGGTGGGCGAATCAAGCCACGGTGCATTCACGACAGGAGGCACCTCCGGGGGCAGCATGCTCACCACAGTCTGACTACCCGGCCACGATGCATTCATGTACTCCGTGAACAGCGAAAAGAGGGTTGCATTGGATGAATAGTCACATCCGTCAATCCTTTTCAGGACGGGATCTATGATTCCCTTGCGGCTCTCAACAATTACCTTGATCCGTTCCTCAATTAGAAAGGCGCTTTCCCGTCGTATCACGACATTCAGCAGCGCAATGAAGAAACACGTGATCATCGCCACTGACACTACGCTGAAGAACGAGAAGATGATCATCATCTTCCATCGAACGGCGGCCCATGCATTGCTAAACTTCACAAAAATCTTCACTTCCCTACTGTTCTGTGCTCGATCCGAGCGCTTAGTAAGCCATACACAATCCAAAGAGCTACCCGGGAACATTGGCGAATCCAACGTTTCAAGGTTGATTTGCTGTCACCGGACACGGCTAACGGGTATTGGCGATGTGGCGCACTCGCGCAATGTGGCAGCCACCATCATTTCCTCATCGAATGTCCCTGGCCGGGACATCTGGCCAATGAGATTCGCGGTTCGAGATCACTGAACGTGTAACGCAAATCTACCGTTCGCCCTCGCCGAGAAGGCCAAAATTGACTATGAATCTCTTCATTACCTCAACAGGCTAGCATTACATAAGGAAACCGTTAAGACACTGACGGACGGTAGACGAGATTTTGACAACCCGTGGATAAAGGGCTGTTCGCAAAACACAGAAACCATGAAATCCGACTAATGAGATGGTCCGCCACTGTAAACCCTCCGCTTGGGCGGTGGTTAGATGTAGCGGTTAGAGGAGGATCATCGGCATGAAGATTGGTCGGTAGGCATTGACCTGTGCCGGACAACGTTTCACCTTGTAGCGCTGGAAAGCACCGGGCAACGTGCACGAGCGGAAGACCCGGTGAGCAGCGAATAGATGAACTAACTGACAGGCTTGAACAGATTGTTGCAAGCGATGTATGTTGCTGCCGCATCCGTCAGATCCCAGGTATCGGTCCCATCGTTGCGACCGCGATCGTCGCAGCCATCGGTAACGGCACAGCGTTCCGTAAAGCGCGAGACTTCTCCGCGCGGCTCGGCCTCGTTGCGCATCAGTAATCGACCGGCGGCAAGGCGAAGCTGCTGGATATCAGCAAGCGCGGCAACATCTCGAACCAACTTTCCTTAAAGTCGCGCGGCGGACCATACATCTCCAGGAGGAAAGCTCACGTTTGCCAAATCCTTGGATAGCACCCAAAAGTGCAATGGGAGGTCCTGAAACGCACGAAGTCGCGGTGCCCCCGAACATTGGGCCGAGCCCACCCAAGACCTTCAGGCTAGTACTTTTGCCAAGCCATGAATGATCTTCGGAAGATGTATCTATATGTAGAGGAGAATGAGAAAAGTATCTGGCCAGTAAACCGCCGAATGATCGCAGGGACGGTCGTCGTGGCAATATCCTGACGGCAACGAACTTTCCTCTCAAAAGCATCCATCTTTAAATAGTTGATCGACCTGCCTTCGCGTAAGTAGGATGCTAGCGTGGCGGCTAAAATAGCTAAATGACAAGAATCGGGGAGTCGAAACTTGAAGTCGGGACTTGGCAAACTTTCACCTGCTATCTCTAGCGGGCATTCGCTGGATGTGGGTTCACATTTTGCTGCTCTTGTGAACGGTTCTGCCGATCCGATGCTCAGCAGCGATCCCACCGGCACGGTACTAAGCTGGAACGCCGCCGCTGCGCGCCTCTTCATCTATCATCCTGCGGAAATTATTGGTCAATCTGTTCAGCTTCTTATCCCCTCGGGTACTCAGGCTAAAGAACTCAGATCTCTAGAGAGCGTGGCAGCCGGAAAGGTGATTCCCCCATTCGAGTCTGATTGGGTGCGGAAGGACGGGCGAGAAATACCAGTTTTGGTAACGATTTATCCAGTAAAGGACCAGAGCAATAAGGTGATCGGGGCATCTCTGCTCGTTTGCGACCTTACTGAGCAGCGCAAAGCTGATGAGAGTCGGTTTAGGCTGGCCGCTATCGTCGATTCGGCGGATGACGCCATAGTCAGCAAAAACCTCAACAGTATCGTTACGAGCTGGAACGAGGGGGCCCGCCGGATATTTGGATACAGCGCTGAGGAGATGGTAGGCAACTCGATACTCCAGCTGATCCCCGACGAACTGCAATATGAGGAGGAGGAGATCCTCAGCAAACTAAGGGTCGGGGAGCGAATCGATCACTACGAGACTAGACGCAAAAAGAAAAACGGAGAAATCTTCGATGTCTCTGTGACGATCTCGCCAGTGAAGGACGAGTCAGGGCGCGTCATTGGCGCTTCCAAGATTGCTCGCGATATCTCCGATCGAAAACGTATTGAGCGAATGTTGATACAGTCCGAGAAGCTAGCCGCGACCGGTCGTATGGCCGCCGCAATCGCACACGAAATCAACAACCCTCTCGAGTCTGTCATGAACCTGATCTATCTGGCTCGACAACACTGTGCTGGTTCTAGAATTCCACATGATTATCTAGTGACCGCGGAAGAAGAGTTGGAACGCGTCTCTCATATTGCTCGTCAGACGCTCGGCTACTACAAAGATACGGGTTCCCCCGTTGAAGTCCACCTGCATGACCTCATCGAGAATGTGCTCACCGTTTATAACAGCAAGCTCCTAGCTACAGGAATCACGGTCGACTCATCATTCAATGACCTGCAAAAGATCTTGGCAAGTCGAGGCGAGATGCTGCAAGTGTTTTCCAATATCATCTCAAACGCCATTGATGCCATGCGTCAAGGCGGCACGCTAAAGATTGCCACCAGAAAAGTAAGGAGCGCCGCCGGAGATGGCATTCAGATCGTGATACGCGATACAGGAATAGGTATCAAGCAGGACCATCTGGAAAATATCTTTGAGGCTTTCTATACTACGAAGGGCGATTTGGGAACAGGCCTCGGCCTCTGGGTCGCCAAGCAGCTCATCGAAAAAAGAGGCGGACAGATTTCCGTTGCGAGCAATACGGAGCCAGGACATAGCGGTACCACGATTACAGTCTTCCTTCCATTCGCAATTCCTGTCCTGCGCGATGCCGAGGAGCAGAGATAGACCCTTGAAGCTAGGTTTTGAACTTATGCCAGAGTTTTCGTCGGTGCCCATTTTCGCTATAGAAAATTTCTCCGTAAATCAGGCCGTTTCGACATTAGGTAAGCTGGACAGTCCTCAGCCCAGTCGCCACCTTCCCAAGATTCTTGTTGTGGATGACGAAAGGCGGATCGCCGATACCCTGACCGAGATACTCCACATGTCAGGTTTTGACGTGGCAAAGGCCTACGATGGGTGGGAGGCGCTCAGAACCACAGAGCACTTCCATCCCGACTACTTGCTTTCTGATGTGCTCATGCCGCGAATGAATGGCGTTGATCTTGCCATCGCGGTCCGCCAGAAGTTCCCTGCCGCCAAAATCATCCTCTTTTCGGGGCAAGCGGGCATATCAGAGATCTTGCAAGAGGGTCAACGGAGGGGCTTCGCCTTTGAACTGATCGCGAAACCAATTCATCCTGTGAAGTTGATTGAAAGACTGCGAAGCGCGTAACGCTAATTCACAAACTCTGACGTGAGTTTTTTACACGATAGGCATCTCTCGCGAAGAAGATCACCTCTCTGCGCAGATAAATGGGCAAAAGTAGGAACTTTATCTCAAACGCATTCGAAAAGGCTTCTGAGAAGAAACCGATTTCACGAGGCTTGTCCTAAGGCAGTGAGCGCCCGAACTGATCCACAACAACGCCCAAATACTTCTACGGGCAGCTCGGCACCGTCTCCCGACTATCTGGTAAAGGGCAGGACCATTCAGAGAGAACTACCGATCGCGTCCATGCGCTTTAGCGCGGTGAAGTGCTGAAGCCGCAGCACGCATTATAAGATCAGATCCTTACCACTTTTGAAACGATGAAGTGTGAGACCTGATTTGTATGGGAGATGCAATTTGCCATTGATCCTCTCTGTTTATCAGCCATGTTCCTCGCGGTTGATCTTCTCCTCATGATTGATGATCTCCTTAGCCTCTTTCGATCTCAGCCCTCGCAGCGCCTCCAACAATAATCCGGGCTGGAAGGAATCCACTCTGAGGTCAGCGTTTGGATAAAATCCTGACGGTGGGCAGATAACAATCACAGGAGTTTCTGGCGCCAGCGATTTGAAGCTCTGCATAAGTTCGTCAGACGGTATATCCTCAACGTCACCATCCATCACAACCCCATCAATACCCGGGAACCTACGCATGGTCTCGAGACCCTCTCGACCACTGTAGGCAGTTATTACGTTGAACTTCGCCGTCTCCAACACCAGCTTGCGCGTTGAAATACTGCCTGGAAACTCACGGTCTATTACTAAAAAACACGGTCTGCTCACTGTGAATCATCTCCAAACACAAAGGATCTCTTCCCGCGACTCATTAAGATGCCAAACTTGATCACGGAAGAGGCTCATCATCGATGGAGTTTGGATGAAAACATGAATCTGGAGCCCGTCAGGAGGTCCTCGCGATTCATTGACGAACTGTAGACTGCAAAATAAAGTGCGTCCTGCATATCCTCGTCAGATGTCTTCTGATCCCTACTCCACTAGAAGTAGAGCAGGCCACAAAAAAAGACCGCTTTTAGAGAGGCCTTCAAACCCCATCATTGTTATCAAACCAAATCGCACGCCCCATCGCGGCACTTAGTGTTTTGACTGGATACTTCGAACTCTAGCTACGTCCAAAAGCCGTCACGACTCATACTGTTCGCCTACCACTAAGCAGGTTGAAGATAAGAGTAATCACGGCTAATACCAGCAGTATGTGTATCCAAGCGCCAACTGCATGGAAACCAACAAATCCCACCAGCCACAACACAAGCAACACTCCAGTTATTGGCCAAAGCATGAACGACTCCTTAAGATGATTTGCTCCTACGTGCGGATAAAAACACGATGTCTTGGATGCTTGAATTGTTCTAAGGGGATCTTCCAACAAAGTGACTGCCCATCACAAGGATTCTCCGCCCGAATGGCTATCATCACATCGTTCTCGGTTAACACGCCATCGAAAAGTCTAAACACTTGGCCCAGAAATGCGGGCAGACCTATCGTGGCTCTGCGCGTGCTCGTCATATCCGCCTCTGCAGGCCGACCTCCCAGCCTGTTGTACTTAGACGCCGATGCCCAGCAGACGAACATTCCTTCATATCGTGATGAGATGTGTGTCACTGTAGAAATTACAACCGTCCCAGGCCTCAAACAACCTGCACTCATGATCTTTAGGGCGCCTCTGTTCAACGGCCGAGCTGCGGCTCTTCGCCTGTGCTCGTCCTATGTCTCGTGTTCGCTGTGCAAAGTAAGGAAGAACCTCAATGCCGGCATCCGGTAGGCAATAGGGCAGGGTCGATGCGCACCGACCCGAGCCCCATAGCAAGGGAAAAAGAATCCGGTCATGAGTGAGCGTAATATCGGAGCCCCCTCATAGGGGCATCTTGACGCATCAATACGAAATCTGAAGACTATGTGTTAAGCCAGTAGCCGATGATTATTCCGATAGCGCCCGTAGCCCACCTCTGCTGTGTTTCGCCATAGCGTTGGTGAAGGAGAATGCAGAGCGCCGCTCCAAGGATTACGAACGTTACGACAAGGCGGGCTAGTGCTTGTAGGACTAAAGCAGTTCGAGAATGTTCCGGTTCGGGCCAATAACTGGTCGGCTTCGGAGCAGCGGATATGGAGGGCCGATCGCTCCTTCTCTTTAGACAAGAGATAAACACAAAGGCAGCCGGTCGGATCATGGGCTGCCCATTGATGAAGAAGTATCAAGGCGGTGTCGCAGGGCCTGGATCAAAGTCATGACGAGGCCTGAAGACCAGGGACAGCGGGTCGAACTAATGGGACGCATACGCGTTATCGTATAGGCGTGGCGCCTCAGGGAATCCTTACGCAACCTGAAAAGAAATGGAGCAATCGTGATCGAAATCGCCAGCTGGAATGTGAACTCGATACTAGCCCGTCTTCAACATGTCACCACATGGTGAAAGCTCGACATCCGGATGTTGTCCTACTGCAGGAATTGAAGAGCACCGACTTTCCTGCGGAAGCATTTCATGAAATCGGTTATCAGAGCGTCGCGGCCACGCAGAAAGCCTATAACGGTGTCGCCATTTTGTCGCGCCAACCCATCGAGACTGTAAGTAAAACCCTTATCGGCGATGAGAAAGATAGCCATTCTCGATATCTGGAGGTGATGATTCAGGGAATCCTGATGGTCAACATTTACTTGCCAAACGGCAATCCCGTAGGCAGCGACAACTTTGCTTATAAGCTTGCGTGGATGAATCGGCTCTATAAGCAGATGGCCCTTTGGCGAAAGAAGGATTTACCTACCCTTGTCGGTGGCGATTTCAATGTCATTCCAGAAGATATCGATTGCCACAAGCCTTCCTCTTGGATGCGGGATGCGCTATTTCAGCCGGAGCCGCGCCAGAAGTACCGCGAACTGCTGAAACTCGGGTACATCGATGCCTTCAGGTCACTCCACCCAGATCTGACGGGACAGTTCACTTTCTGGGACTATTTCCGTCAAGCCTTCGTTCACAATCGTGGCATACGGATAGATCATTTCCTTCTCTCGCGAAAATTGGCCGACCGTATGATCAGCTGTGAAATCGATAAAGGTCCTCGAGCTCAAGTAAAGCCCTCGGACCATACGCCAATCATTCTAAGACTGCAGTGACGAAGATTATGGCGTCGCGCGGGATGCCGCGTCGTCAAGAAGGCGAGGAGCCCTTCGACCTCTGCACGCGCGTGCGTGCCATGCCATGCCTCCCACTGTGCAGTCCTATGAATGTTGCAGGTAGTTTTCCGGCCGCCTTTTGGCCGAAGAAATAGGTAAGAGAAGTCACATCCCGAAATGCAGAAGGGGCCGGTCGCTCCCTAAAGAGTCTCCAGCCCCCAGCAGCTTACGATGCTAAGTCCAGTCTAGCATAGACTTACGCAGCATCATCTTTGCAGGAACATGCGAATTCCAATGACAGTGTGAGCAAAGAACTCCAGATTGTCTAAGCCGCCACGCTTCCCGCAAGCGAGCCCCCGGGCCCATGCCTCATCGCGACATACTTCCCTTCGATCGCCGAGGAGAGGCTTTCGCTTTCTCTTCCCGGGCTTCGGCAAGACCGACACGCAGGAAAAGAGCAGGCGGGACTGATAGCGGCGGGTAATCCACTCTAGGTAGTCTTTTGCCTTGATGGCTCTTGCTCTTGATTCCTATGTATGCCGGCAACTCAAGACCCGGAAAGCTAGCATCCAAGTCGCCATGAAAGTAGAGAAGGTACAAGTTGTGACCGAGAACCTCTGCGCCGTTTACGGCTGCAGTAGATGTCCCGGATCGGTGAAGGCAGGAGACGGCACTTCCATCGTCTGTACTCACGAGTGCCATCGCACCCGTTGCGATGCCTAAGTGGCACTTCGATTAGAGCATCCGCAGCTTGATCGATTGTGGATGAGCTACGCTTTAATTTCACCCAATTTCCCAATTTATTGGGTGGGGGCGAATGCCGCTTCCAAAACGGAAGATGGTCCGAAAATGCAGCCGACACGCCTCCGTGGTTACACATAATTTTTCAAAGAGAGGGGTGGCAACAGTCCCTTCTTGAAAAAGGTCTGGTAACTCCGCTCCCTCATTCGTTGACATTCAAGGATGCCGCTAAGATTCGGGAGATGTTCGCTTGCTTTGGCGAGAAGAAGATGTCCGAGGATAGGTAAGCGCTCGATCATGCAATTGAGAAGGGACGCGGTGGCATACGCTTCATCCTCACCGGCGAACAATATGTCCGATTGAAGCGAGGATGATCGACGACGGCGGACCATCCTACATTGGTGGCTGTCCCTCGCTCATTAGCCGAAGCTGAATTCAAAGAACATCTTCATGTCTATCACCTTTGTTGCTACCGCCGCCCTTCAACTCACAAGCGGCTAGCACTAAAGATGGAACATTCCTGAAGGAATTGGCTCGATTCTTTGACACGGACTAGGTCAGTGCTTGCCCTAGACGACCATGATAAACTGGCGCACGTGCGATAGATAGGCATGGACTCTGAATGGTCGGCGCATCTTCGATCTCTTTCTATGCGCGGCCCCTTTTTTCCGCTGGTAAAGACCTGCATCTTACTTGTGCAGGAGTATCGACCTATGGGCATCATCGGCATCCAAAGAACGAAGCCGGTGGAATTTTACTTGCGCTGGAAGGATATGGTTTCTGCGTGGGTGTTTAGGAAGTTGCAGTCCCTGTTGACGAGGGATCTCACCGGACAGTGACTCCTCACCGCTACAGGCCGCTACCTCTTCAAACACCGACATCTGGTCTACCTTTGTAACGATTCAGAGGCACTGGAGCCTTCTCTTCATCGTCCGCGGGTTATTGATCAGAAACTCGTGTCAGCATAAACTTCTCCGTATCGAGGGTCCGTACACCCGCCTAATCCGAGGTGCGCTTGTTGCACAATAATCCTTGCGGCCTTGATCGGCGCGGCTGTAACCGCATAATAAGTACGTTTCGGGTTCCGGGGGGAGTCTTCTCGAGCGCTTCATTGGCTTGCCATGTCTTAGCTCCCAACATCGGATCAGTTGTGCTGAGGTTTTTCGTGATGAAGAGTACGCGCATCTCCGGACTGCATCGATATCGGGAAAACGGTCGGTTCTGAAGTCTTTGCGGCATTTAGCCCTTCAATCAATGCCTCTTAGTTTCGATCCGCAATTTCTAATAGCATCTTCCCGTCTAACGGACGCGGCTCTTTCTTTCGCGAATCATCAGGGAGATCGGCGATACCGCTTTCGCACCATTTGTTTGAATTGCTTTCTGCACAAAGCGAGATGCATTACCAAAAGATCTCGGCGCTGTTCGCGCTACCTGCGAACCACGCCATTTGAGGTTAGGAGACGCTGGTGTTTATCTATTCTTGCGGTCTAGAGTGGATTTGATAGTCACCGCCCCGGACAGCAGAGCATCCAAAAACGCGGGAGAGATGCATGGCGCAGTCAGCTGAAACGCGGAAGATGTGGCAAGGGAGGAAGTAGGTTCTCGCACATCTGACTAGATCTCGCGTCAAACAATCGAGTATCTGCTTGTAGCACTTTCTACGATATCTCCCAACATCTTTGAAAGATTGCGGCTACTGTATGTGGTTAATAGGCCGATTGATCTGCATTCCCTCGTGAACAGCCGCATCGACGCTTCTACACATGGAACAGTCTTCGCGATGCTTGCCGATAGAGGTGTGGAGAATAGAGATTTGTTCAAAGATATTGGCCGCTTCCGTCAAGTCGCCTTTGGCCTCAGCGAGGCGGTGATAAGATTTGGCGAGGCTAATTCCTAAGCGATGCAGGGCATCGCAATGAGTTTCCATGAACAGACCCGTCCCTTCTGAACAGCCACTGGGCCCTAGGAACTTACGGCTGAGCAAAGGTTACGATGCATGATGATCACGGATGGTTGTCACTCTTGATTCTCTGAGAAGCGATCGATCTCTAGGGCCTCAAACGCCTTCTCCAGTAGGCCTTTTGCGCTGCTTTGGCGAGACTTAGTCTGACGTCTGCTTACACCCTGGCAACTGTCTCTTCTTGCTCTTCGGACTGGGGATAGGGATGGGTTTCTGCGCATGCTTATCTCGTAACGCTCAAGCCTTGCTAACGCTCACCGGCAAGGCTTTCTTTTGTGCAGCAGACTCCTTTTTCGCAAGGCTTAAGGTCTACTTAAGGTTCGTTGAATAGCCTTCCGGGGAATGAACGACTATTTCCTGGTAGCCTCACCCACCGTCAATTCACAAAAGGACAGCGGCCACCGGATCAAATCCGTTCTATTCGTTGCAACCAATGGAATCAAGTCGCGTCGTTACGTGGTCCAGAACACAGGCGCCCTGGTTCTGGATCTAGCGTGCCTGGTGGATGCAGGAAGAGCGGCCCGCATAATTCAGAAGCTCTGCGGGGGAAGGCCGTACCTCTTTTATGAGACCTTTACACTCGAACAAATAGAAGCTTGGATGGACGGACGCGGGAAGGTAGTGTAGACATCCTCCATGCCGCCCCTTCACCATTGTGTGCTCCAGAAGGAAGCACGTTCATCCTCGCTACAAAATCAGCCGTCCGCATCGTCACGAAACTACTGTTGTTTGTCCTCAACAAAGAATCGAGGACCTTATGCAGATCCTCGGTGGAGTTTGGTATGAAGTTGCCTTGATGATTATTTAGATATTTTTGCGAGTTGACGGGATGCCCGAACGTTTCGCGGGCCGCGACACCCGTCGCTCGAACACAAACTACTGCTGCTTGTGCAACTCGATAATCTTATCGGTGCGCATCGCCCTTCGCTAGTCCCAGCAAGGCTTGCAGAGTGGCACCAGAAGCCTCTTCGCCTCTAGAGATGGATCGTTGAGAAGTCGTATCCGTCTGCCTTCCTGACAGATGACACATATCCCCATGTACACATCTTCATCATCGATATTCCAACCTTCGCCATGCATCTCGACCATATATAGATGAACCCCACATAAATGGTGTTGTTTGTGCCCGATCGGTCGATTTACTCTTTGAGCTTCCATGACTCGGCAAAGAATAGTGATCTACCACGGCAAAGAGAGGGTCGCGCTGAAAGATGCAGTGGGCAGACCAATCGTCGGGCGGAGATATGAGACCGAGGACGGTCGGTTCGTAACAATCACAAAGCTTGCCGCTTCAAATCCGAAGCAGCTCTCCTATTTCTGTAAGTATGAGTGATCCAATACAACCTACTGCTATCTGTGTTCAAAGAGCCGAGGACCCTGACCAGATCCTCGGCGAGTTGGAATGAAGCTAGTACTACTGAAAATTGGATAGTCTGTTGAGGCGATTTGGATGCTTTCGACCGTCGCAGCCCGGCCAGAGACATAAACTGCTGCTGTTTGTGCAAAAAGAACCGAGGACCAGCTAGATCCTAGGTTAGAACCCATGATTTAGCATTGCCGCCGGCTCCTTTCATGATCCTTTGGCGCATCCCGTAGTGCCTTCCGGGACGATTTACTTGTATGGATTACTTTCCGGGGATGCAAACGATTATCCCGTGACTGCCTTCGTCAAAAGCATTTCGCTTACATCTTTCATGCTGATAGACCTCAATACCCCGAGCGACTCGAACCGATGAAGGACTACGTGTATGCCCAACTAGCGGAAGGTTCCTTCCGGCCGCACGTTGATCGTGTGTTCCCGTTCGAAGAAGCTTCCGAAGCATACCCATATCTTGAATGCAATCATCAGCTCGGTATGGTAGTGATTTATTAACACTGCCACGGTAATAGTGCTCAGCAAACGAGTGAGTCGGCGATTAGGCACCCGCCCGGGCATTCCTGACGAAAAGGCCGTTTCAAGGGCCTCATCGAGATACGCACTTCTCAGGCATTTCTCCGAATAGCGAGCCGTGCTTGATGACCCCTCAGGAATTGTTGATAAGTATGCTCGATAAATTCTTCGTCGATCGCTCCGGAACCGAGCAGCAGCCGGTAATACAGCGATCCGTAGAGCTGATCGATTGCGGTGTCTATGTTGAAGTCATCCCGTAATGAGCCTTCCAAAATCGCTGCCTTGAGGTTCTGGCGCACGAGTTCCCGCCGCGGACGCAGCCAGCGGTCCCGAAAAGCTACCGCAAGCTCCGGGTCTGACTGCGCTTCAGCCACCAGAGAACGAATGAGATTGCCCCGCGAACTTCGGAAAAACGCTGCTTGCAGGTCGAGCTGCCTCCGAAGGCTTTCCAGTGCGCTGCCGGCTGGCGGGAACTCTGTTTGGGGGCTAATCAGTTCCAACAGCGCATCCATTACAACCGCTGCCTTGTTCGGCCAATGCCGGTAAATCGTCATCTTTCCAACGCGTGCAGCGGCTGCAATCTCGTTTACACTCACCGCGCGAAAGCCACGCTTAGTCACCAGCTGCAGTGCGGTTTTAAGGATTGCATCATGAGCTGATTGGCTTCGTGGCCGCCCGATTGTCCCCACCGACTTGCACTCCCACAAGAAAATACATCTTTAACGATACCGCAAGTATCATATGCTATATAAACGATACCGTGAGTATCGTTTATAGGAGGCAGGAATGGACGATAAAGTCGTTCTCATTACCGGTACCAGCGGCGGACTCGGATGGGCATTCGCCCAGGCTCTGCTTGAGGCTGGCTTCACAGTCGTTGGGACAGTTCGGAAACCGCAAGCAGAATTGGAGTTCGAGCAACTGAAGCCGGGAGCCGCATTTGCACGAACACTCGATGTGACCGAAGCTCCCGAAGTGCTGGCATCAGTGGTCGAAGAGATTGAACAGAATGTCGGGCCGATTTATGCACTTATCAATAACGCGGGGTACGGCCATGAAGGCATTCTGGAAGAAAGCTCCATGGATGAGCTACGCCGACAGTTCGAGGTGAACGTCTTTGCTGCGGTCGCCATAATCAAAGCAGTATTGCCCCATATGCGTGCCCGGCGGGAAGAGCGCATCCTTAACGTCACTTCCATGGGGGGCCTGATGACGATGCCAGGACTCTCCTACTACCACGGGAGCAAATTCGCACTCGAAGGGATCTCGTCATCACTGGCCAAGGAGGTCCGGCCTCTCGGCATCTTCGTAACGGCGGTTGAGCCTGGCATGTTTCGAACAAACTGGGCAGGCCGCTCCATGGTGCGTGCAGAACGCAGCATCTCCGACTACGACGCTATCTTCAATCCCATTCGGGAAGCGCGCAAGGCGAGAAGCGGACAGCAGCCAGGGGATCCCGCCAGGGCTGGGAAAGCGATCGCCGAGTTCCTGACGGCCGCTGAGCCGCCGCTCCATCTTCTGCTCGGCCCCGATGCGTTCGAGTATGTGCACAAGGAACTTGAAACACTTTGGTCGGAGTTC
>Ga0070665_100001905_pt1 | contig 23586 bp, 36 predicted proteins | sample KBSS13metaG_FD_65862 | JGI IMG/M metagenome (GOLD analysis project Ga0070665, IMG submission 65862) | Switchgrass rhizosphere microbial communities from Kellogg Biological Station, Michigan, USA - KBS S1-3 metaG | ecosystem: Host-associated > Plants > Roots > Rhizosphere > Soil ... | reverse complement strand
CGTCGAGTACCAGACCGAGAAGCGCCACTACGCGCACGTCGACTGCCCCGGGCACGCCGACTACATCAAGAACATGATCACCGGTGCGGCGCAGATGGACGGCGCCATCCTGGTGGTCGCCGCGACCGACGGCCCGATGCCCCAGACGCGTGAGCACGTGCTGCTCGCCCGCCAGGTCGGCGTGCCGTACATCGTCGTGGCGCTCAACAAGTCCGACATGGTCGACGACGAGGAGATCCTCGAGCTCGTCGAGCTGGAGGTCCGCGAGCTGCTGTCGTCGCAGGAGTACCCGGGCGACGACCTGCCGATCGTGCGCGTCTCGGCGCTCAAGGCGCTCGAGGGCGACCAGGAGTGGGCGGACAAGCTGCTCGAGCTCATGGACGCGGTGGACGAGTCGATCCCCGAGCCCGAGCGCGACATCGAGAAGCCCTTCCTCATGCCCGTCGAGGACGTCTTCACGATCACCGGTCGCGGCACGGTCGTCACCGGCCGTATCGAGCGCGGCATCGTCAAGGTCAACGAGACCGTCGAGATCGTCGGCATCCGCGAGAAGGCCACCACGACCACCGTCACCGGTGTCGAGATGTTCCGCAAGATCCTCGACGAGGGTCGCGCGGGCGAGAACGTCGGCCTGCTGCTCCGCGGCATCAAGCGCGAGGACGTCGAGCGCGGCCAGGTCGTCGTGAAGCCCAACTCGATCACCCCGCACACCGAGTTCGAGGCCCAGGTCTACATCCTGGGCAAGGACGAGGGTGGCCGTCACACGCCGTTCTTCAACAACTACCGTCCCCAGTTCTACTTCCGGACGACGGACGTGACCGGCGTGGTCACCCTGCCGCAGGGCACCGAGATGGTCATGCCCGGCGACAACACGGAGATCAGCGTCCAGCTGATCCAGCCCATCGCCATGGAGGAGGGCCTCCAGCTCGCCATCCGTGAGGGTGGGCGGACCGTGGGCGCCGGCCAGGTCACCAAGATCAACAAGTAAGACCCCCTGCGGCCCGTGGACCCCTGTGGTCCACGGGCCGCACCCCGGTTGAGGGCCGCACTTTCGGGTGTGGCATCCTTGACGGGTTGCGCGCGACGGGCACATCGACACCAAGCCGGACCTCCGGAACTAGTGCAGGTGCGACCCCGAGCGTCGACCCCGGAGTGAAGTGATCCCCCCTGGGGGAGAGCGGAGTCCCGGGGACCGGTCTGTGAGTAGTAGGGCGACACGCCCGACCTCGTGGACCGGAGCCCAGCCGGTGAGACCTGAACAGAGCGCGGACACGGTCCGCATCGGATGCCAGAGCCTTCAAGGGTTCGCGCGCGTCGGTGCCCGTGGTGAGCGAACTGGTCGGGGCTCCCCCGGGGGACCACCCGGAGACACCCGCGAACTTGAGCGGCAGGAAGAAGAGGACGACCCACGACCATGGCGGGACAGAAGATCCGCATCAGGCTCAAGGCCTACGACCACGAGGCAATCGACGCGTCTGCTCGCAAGATCGTGGAGACCGTGACGCGTACCGGTGCCCGGGTCGTCGGTCCTGTGCCGCTGCCCACCGAGAAGAACGTGTACTGCGTCATCCGCTCGCCGCACAAGTACAAGGACTCGCGCGAGCACTTCGAGATGCGCACGCACAAGCGGCTGATCGACATCCTCGACCCCACGCCGAAGACGGTCGACGCGCTGATGCGCATCGACCTGCCGGCCAGCGTCGACGTCAACATCCAGTAGGGCACCGATGAGCGACAGGCAGATCACCGGGATCCTGGGGCGCAAGCTCGGGATGACCCAGGTATTCGACGAGAACAACCGCGTGGTTCCGGTCACCGTGGTCCAGGCCGGACCGAACGTCGTGACCCAGATCCGCTCCCAGGAGACGGACGGCTACGTCGCGGTCCAGCTCGCCTTCGGTGCGATCGACCCGCGCAAGGTGAACAAGCCGGAGGGCGGTCACTTCGCCAAGGCGGGCGTGACCCCCCGGCGCTTCACCGTCGAGCTCCGCACCTCCGACGCCGCGAGCTACGAGCTCGGCCAGGAGATCACCGCGGAGGCGTTCGACGCCGGGTCGGTCGTCGACGTCGTCGGCACCACCAAGGGCAAGGGCACCGCGGGTGTCATGAAGCGCCACGGGTTCAAGGGCCTCGGCGCCTCGCACGGCACCCAGCGCAAGCACCGTTCGCCGGGCTCCATCGGCGGGTGCGCCACCCCCGGTCGCGTCTTCAAGGGCGTGCGCATGGCGGGCCGCATGGGCGTGAACCGCCAGACCACGCAGAACCTGAAGATCCACCGCGTCGACGCCGAGCGCGGACTGCTCCTGATCAAGGGTGCGGTCCCCGGTCCCAAGGGCGGCCTCGTGGTGGTCAAGAGCGCCGCGAAGGGTGGTGCGAAGGCATGAGCAGCGTCGAGGTGAAGGACGCCGCCGGAAAGAAGTCCGGCAGCGTCGAGCTTCCGGCCCACGTCTTCGACGTGACCGCGAACATCCCGCTGATGCACCAGGTCGTCGTGGCCCAGCTGGCCGCGGCCCGCCAGGGCACGCACGACACGAAGACCCGGGGCGAGGTGCGCGGCGGTGGCCGCAAGCCGTACCGCCAGAAGGGCACCGGCCGTGCGCGCCAGGGCTCGACCCGTGCGCCGCAGTTCGCGGGTGGTGGCGTCGTGCACGGCCCCACGCCGCGCGACTACACCCAGAAGACCCCCAAGAAGATGAAGGCCGCCGCCCTGCGTGGCGCCCTCTCGGACCGCGCCCGCGCCGGCCTGGTGCACGTGGTCTCGGGGATCGTCGCGGGGGAGACCCCCTCGACCAAGTCCGCACGGTCGGCCATCGAGGCCATCGCCGGACCCGACACCCGCGTCCTCGCGGTGGTCGACCGGAACGACTCGGTGAACCTGCTGAGCCTGCGGAACCTGCCCGACGTGCACCTGATCGCGCCGGACCAGCTGAACACCTACGACGTGCTCGTCAACGACGCCGTGGTGTTCACGGAGGCCTCGCTCGAGGCCTTCCTGGCGGGCCCGATCGCCGTCAAGACCAAGCGCGCCGAGCGTGACGAGAATGCCGCGAAGGAGGAGGGCAAGTGATCCCCGACCCGCGCGACATCCTGCTCGCGCCGGTGGTGTCCGAGAAGAGCTACTCGCTGCTGGACGGCAAGCAGTACACCTTCCTGGTCCACCCGGACGCGAACAAGACCCAGATCAAGATCGCCGTGGAGAAGGTGTTCGGGGTGAAGGTCACCAGCGTGAACACGCTGAACCGCCCCGGAAAGCGGAAGCGCTCCAAGACCGGCTACGGCAAGCGCAAGGACACCAAGCGCGCGATCGTCACGCTCTCCGAGGAGAGCAAGGACATCGACGTGTTCGGTGCCCGGGCGAGCTGAGGGAGCGAGCTGACCCATGGGTATCCGTAAGTACAAGCCGACGACTCCCGGCCGCCGCGGCTCCAGCGTCTCCGACTTCGCGGAGATCACCCGCGACACGCCGGAGAAGTCGCTGATCCGTCCGCTGCACAGCAAGGGCGGGCGCAACGCGCACGGCCGGGTGACCACCCGCCACCAGGGCGGTGGCCACAAGCGCGCCTACCGCCTGATCGACTTCCGGCGGAACGACAAGGACGGCATCCCGGCCAAGGTCGCTCACATCGAGTACGACCCCAACCGGACGTCCCGCATCGCGCTGCTGCACTACGCGGACGGCGAGAAGCGCTACATCATCGCGCCTGCCCGCCTGAAGCAGGGCGACAAGGTCGAGTCCGGCCCCCGGGCCGACATCAAGGTGGGCAACAACCTGCCGCTGCGCAACATCCCGACCGGCACCGTGATCCACGCGATCGAGCTCCGCCCCGGTGGCGGCGCCAAGATCGCGCGGTCCGCGGGCTCGGGTGTGCAGCTGGTGGCGAAGGACGGCCCCTACGCGCAGCTGCGCATGCCGTCCGGCGAGATCCGCAACGTCGACGTGCGCTGCCGCGCGACCGTCGGCGAGGTGGGCAACGCCGAGCACTCCAACATCAACTGGGGCAAGGCGGGCCGCATGAGGTGGAAGGGCAAGCGCCCGACCGTCCGTGGTGTCGCCATGAACCCGGTCGACCACCCGCACGGTGGTGGTGAGGGCAAGACCTCCGGTGGTCGCCACCCGGTCAACCCCGCGGGCAAGCCCGAGGGCCGCACCCGCCGCACCAAGCCCAGTGACAAGTTGATCGTCCGCCGGCGTCGTACCGGTAAGAACAAGCGTTGAGCAGGGAGGTTAAGACATGCCGCGTAGCCTGAAGAAGGGCCCCTTCGTGGACGACCACCTGCTCAAGAAGGTGGACGCTCTCAACGAGTCGGGCAAGAAGACCGTCATCCGGACCTGGTCCCGACGGTCCACGATCATCCCGGACATGATCGGCCACACGATTGCGGTGCACGACGGCCGCAAGCACGTGCCGGTGTTCGTGTCCGACTCGATGGTCGGCCACAAGCTGGGGGAGTTCGCTCCCACCCGCACGTTCCGTGGACACATCAAGGACGACCGCAAGGCGCGCAGGCGCTGAGGCGGACCGAGTAGCGACTAGGAGAGGTGGAGGAACATGGCTGACAGCAACGTCAGTACAGCCGGCAGCACCGCCGACGCCGCGCTCGAGCCCGCTCGAGCGCTCGCGAAGGCCCGGTTCGTGCGCATGTCGCCGACCAAGTGCCGTCGAGTCGTGGACCTGGTCCGCGGCCTGCCGGTGAACGAGGCCCTGGCGATCCTGCGGTACTCGCCGCAGGCCGCCGCGGAGCCGGTGGCCAAGGTCGTGGCGAGTGCCGCGGCCAACGCCGAGAACAACTTCGACATGGACCCGGAGACCCTCGTGGTCGCCGTCGCCATGGTCGACGAGGGCCCGACGCTCAAGCGCATCCGGCCGCGCGCCCAGGGGCGTGCGTACCGCATCCGCAAGCGGACGAGCCACATCACCATCGAGGTCGAGTCGCGGCCTGCGAAGGCCGCGCGCGGCGCACGTGGTGCGAAGGGAAGGGCCCGCTGATGGGGCAGAAGATCAACCCGCACGGGTTCCGACTGGGCATCACCACGGACTGGAAGTCCCGCTGGTACGCCGACAAGCAGTACGCGGAGTACGTGAAGGAAGACGTCGAGATCCGCCGCATGCTCTCCAAGGGCATGGAGCGGGCAGGCATCTCCAAGGTCGAGATCGAGCGCACCCGGGACCGCGTGCGGGTGGACATCCACACCGCGCGTCCGGGCATCGTGATCGGCCGTCGCGGCGCCGAGGCCGACCGCATCCGCGGCAACCTCGAGAAGCTGACCAAGAAGCAGGTCCAGCTCAACATCCTCGAGGTCAAGAACTCCGAGTCGGACGCGCAGCTCGTGGCACAGGGTGTCGCCGAGCAGCTGTCCAACCGCGTGGCCTTCCGGCGCGCGATGCGCAAGGCCATCCAGTCGGCCATGCGTTCGCCGCAGGTCAAGGGCATCCGGGTGCAGTGCTCCGGTCGCCTCGGCGGCGCGGAGATGTCGCGGTCGGAGTTCTACCGCGAGGGTCGCGTCCCGCTGCACACGCTGCGCGCGGACATCGACTACGGCCTGTTCGAGGCCAAGACCACCTTCGGCCGCATCGGCGTGAAGGTCTGGATCTACAAGGGTGACGTCGTCGGAGGCCGCCGTGAGGGCGCCCCCGCCGCCGCGGACCCGGGTCGTGGCGCCCCGCGCCGCGAGCGCCCGGCCCGCCGTCGCTCGGGTGCCTCGGGCACGACCGCGACCAGCACGGACGCCGGACGTGCCGCGGCCGGGCAGGGTGGCGGCGCTCCTGCCGCCACCGCCACGGTCACCGCGGAGGCCCCGGCTCCCGCCGAGACCGCAGGGGAGAGCTGAGCCATGCTGATCCCCCGCAAGGTGAAGCACCGCAAGCAGCACCGTCCGCACCGGACGGGGATGTCGACCGGTGGCACCCGGGTCACGTTCGGCGACTTCGGGATCCAGGCGCTCGAGCCCGCCTACGTCACCAACCGCCAGATCGAGTCGGCGCGTATCGCGATCAACCGGCACATCAAGCGTGGTGGCAAGGTCTGGATCAACGTCTTCCCGGACCGCCCGCTGACCAAGAAGCCCGCCGAGACCCGCATGGGTTCCGGTAAGGGATCCCCCGAGAAGTGGGTGACGAACGTCAAGCCCGGCCGGGTGCTCTTCGAGATGAGCTACCCGAACGAGGAGCTGGCCCGCGAGGCCCTGCGTCGCGCCATCCACAAGCTGCCCATGAAGTGCCGGATCGTGACCCGTGAGGGTGGTGACATCTGATGGCGGCCGCTACCACTGCTGCCGAGCTGCGTGAGCTGACCGACGAGGAGCTCGTGCTGCGGGTCAAGGAGGCCAAGGAGGAGCTGTTCAACCTCCGCTTCCAGATGGCGACCGGGCAGCTGGACAACAACCAGCGGCTGCGTACCGTCCGGCACGACATCGCGCGGGTCTACACGATCATGCGCGAGCGCGAGCTGGGCCTCTCGGCCGCACCGAGCGACAACGAGGGCGCGGCATGAGTGAGAGCACGCAGACGCGCGGGGAGCGGAAGGTCCGTGAGGGCCTCGTCGTGTCCGACAAGATGGACAAGACGATCGTGGTCACTCTCGAGGACCGCGTGAAGCACCCGCTGTACGGCAAGGTCATCCGGCGGACCAGCAAGGTCAAGGCGCACGACGAGGCCAACACGGCAGGCGTCGGCGACCGCGTCCGGCTGATGGAGACCCGACCGCTGTCGGCCACCAAGCGGTGGCGGCTGGTCGAGATCCTGGAGAAGGCGAAGTGATCCAGCAGGAGTCGCGGCTGCGCGTCGCCGACAACACCGGTGCCAAGGAGATCCTGTGCATCCGGGTGCTGGGCGGTTCGGCGCGGCGCTACGCGGGGATCGGCGACACCATCGTCGCCACCGTCAAGGACGCGATCCCCGCCGCCGGTGTGAAGCGCGGTGACGTCGTCAAGGCCGTCATCGTCCGCACCGTCAAGGAGCGGCGCCGCCCGGACGGCAGCTACATCCGGTTCGACGAGAACGCCGCCGTCCTGATCAAGGACAACGGTGAGCCGCGGGGGACCCGCATCTTCGGTCCGGTCGGGCGCGAGCTGCGCGACCGGAAGTTCATGAAGATCATCTCCCTCGCCCCGGAGGTGTTGTGAGCATGAAGGTCAAGAAGGGCGACACGGTTCTCGTCATCGCGGGCAAGGACAAGGGCGCGAAGGGCAAGGTCATCCAGGCCTACCCCGAGCGTGACCGGGTCCTCGTCGAGGGCGTGAACCGGATCAAGAAGCACACGCGGGTGAGCCAGAACCAGCGGGGCGCGCAGTCCGGCGGGATCGTCACCCAGGAGGCGGCCATCCACGTCTCGAACGTGATGGTCGTGGACTCGGACGGCAAGCCGACGCGTGTCGGCAAGAAGCTGGTCGAGGCCGAGGACGGCGGCAAAGCTCGCCGGGTCCGGATCTCCCGCAAGTCCGGGAAGGAGATCTGATGACCACCGCCGAGAAGACGAACCCGCGCCTCAAGCAGCGCTACCTCGACGAGATCAAGGGCGGCCTGCAGGAGGAGTTCTCCTACGGGAACGTCATGCAGATCCCGGGCGTCGTGAAGGTCGTCGTGAACATGGGTGTCGGAGACGCCGCCCGTGACTCGAAGCTGATCGACGGCGCCGTGCGGGACCTGACCACCATCACCGGTCAGAAGCCGCAGATCCGTCGGGCCACCAAGTCCATCGCGCAGTTCAAGCTGCGCGAGGGCATGCCGATCGGCGCGAAGGTCACCCTGCGCAACGACCGGATGTGGGAGTTCCTGGACCGGCTGCTGACGATCGCGCTGCCGCGTATCCGTGACTTCCGCGGCCTCTCGCCCGCCCAGTTCGACGGGCGCGGCAACTACACCTTCGGTCTCACGGAGCAGTCCATGTTCCACGAGATCGACCCGGACTCGATCGACCGCCCGCGTGGCATGGACATCACCGTCGTGACCACCGCGACCACGGACGAGGAAGGCCGGGCGCTCCTGCGCCGGCTCGGCTTCCCCTTCAAGGAGAACTGAGAACATGGCGAAGAAGGCGCTGAAGATCAAGGCCGCCAAGACCCCGAAGTTCAAGGTGCGCGGGTACACCCGCTGCCAGAAGTGCGGGCGTCCGCGTGCGGTCCTGCGCAAGTTCGGCCTCTGCCGGGTGTGCGTCCGCGAGATGGCGCACGCCGGCGAGCTGCCGGGCGTCAGCAAGAGCAGCTGGTAGAAGACCAGCTGTCGTTTCGTTCGCCGAAGGCCCACCGAAACCGGGAACCACGGCGGGGAAGAGACACCGATTATGACGATGACCGATCCGATCGCAGACATGCTGACTCGTCTGCGGAACGCGAACTCGGCCTATCACGACCAGGTCGTGATGCCGCACTCCAAGCTGAAGGTCGCCATTGCGGAGATCCTGCAGAAGGAGGGCTACATCGCGAGCCACCACACCGAGGACGCCGAGGTCGGCAAGTCCCTGGTTGTCGAGCTCAAGTACGGCCGGAACCGTGAGCGCAGCGTCGCCGGGCTCCGCCGGGTCTCGAAGCCGGGCCTGCGGGTCTACGCGAAGTCGACCAACCTGCCGCGCGTTCTCGGCGGCCTGGGTATCGCGATCATCTCGACGAGCCAGGGCCTCATGACGGACAAGCAGGCGTACCGGACCGGCGTGGGCGGCGAAGTCCTCGCCTACGTCTGGTGAGAGGGGAGTAGACGATGTCCCGCATCGGGAAGCTGCCGATCACCGTTCCGTCCGGAGTCGACGTCACGATCGACGGCCGGACCGTCACCGTCAAGGGCCCCAAGGGGACCTTGTCGCACACGGTCATCGCGCCGATCACGGTCTCGCTGAACGACGGTGTCGTGTCGGTCGAGCGGCCGGACGAGGAGCGCAAGACCAAGGCCTACCACGGCCTGTCGCGGACCCTGGTGAACAACCTCGTCGAGGGCGTCACCAAGGGCTACGAGAAGAAGCTCGAGATCGTCGGCGTCGGTTACCGCGTCGCGCTCAAGGGCTCGAACCTGGAGTTCGCGCTCGGGTTCAGCCACCCCGTCGTCGTCACGCCGGCCGAGGGCATCACCTTCGCCGTCGAGTCGCCGACCAAGTTCTCGGTCTCCGGGATCGACAAGCAGCTGGTGGGCGAGACCGCGGCGAACATCCGCAAGATCCGCAAGCCCGAGCCCTACAAGGGCAAGGGTGTGCGGTACGCGGGGGAGAACGTCCGCCGCAAGGTCGGGAAGACGGGTAAGTAAGCGATGGCTGAGACGATTTCTGCGAACGCCAAGAAGCGCACTGGCTCGCGGGTGTCCGCCACCCGTCGGCGCGGGGTCACCCGCCGCCACGCCCGGCTGCGCAAGAAGATCAGCGGGAGCCCCGTTCGACCGCGCCTCGCGGTCAAGCGGAGCTCGCGCCACCTGCACGTCCAGCTGATCGACGACGTCGCGGGCCACACGCTGGCCAGCGCGTCGACGCTCGACGCTGACGTGCGCACCCTCGACGGTGACAAGAAGGCCAAGGCCACCAAGGTCGGCGAGCTCATCGCCTCCCGGGCCAAGGCCGCAGGCATCGACGCGGTCGTGTTCGACCACGGTGGCTTCGGCTACCACGGTCGCATCGCGGCCCTCGCCGACGCCGCCCGCGAGGGGGGCCTGGAGTTCTGATGGACGACTACATGATGGAAGGGACCGTCTGATGCCGGGACGTACGCGGCGCGAGGGCGGTGGACCGGGCGGGCCGAACAACGACCGCCGGGACCGCCGCGACGGAGGCCGTGGCGGGGCGGCCCAGGACAAGACCCCGTACATCGAGCGGCTCGTCACGATCAACCGTGTCGCCAAGGTCGTGAAGGGTGGTCGTCGCTTCAGCTTCACCGCCCTCATGATCGTCGGCGACGGTGACGGTCTGGTCGGCGTGGGCTACGGCAAGGCCAAGGAGGTCCCGGCCGCGATCGCCAAGGGTGTCGAGGAGGCGAAGAAGAACTTCTTCCGCGTCCCCCGCATCGGCGGCACGATCGTGCACCGGGTCCAGGGCGAGGCGGCCGCGGGTGTGGTCATGCTGCGCCCGGCCAGCCCCGGTACCGGTGTCATCGCCGGTGGCCCGGTCCGCGCGGTGCTCGAGTGCGCCGGGATCCACGACATCCTCTCGAAGTCGCTGGGCAGCGACAACGCGATCAACATCGTGCACGCCACGGTGGCCGCGCTGAAGATGATCCAGCGTCCGGAGGAGGTGGCGGCCCGTCGCGGTCTGCCCCTCGAGGACGTCGCCCCGGCCTCCATGCTCCGTGCTCGGGCCGAAGCGGCCCAGGCTGCGAGGTCGTGATGGCCGAGTCGAAGAGTGGCAAGAAGCTGGTCGTCACCCAGGTGAAGTCCGCCATCGGCGGGCAGCGCAACCAGCGTGAGACCCTCAAGGCCCTCGGCCTGCGCAAGATCCGCCAGTCCCAGGAGTGGCCGGACACCACGCAGGTCCGCGGGATGATCAACACTGTCCGTCACCTGGTGACGGTCGAGGAGGTGAATTCCTGATGAGTGAGACGATCAAGGTTCACCACCTGCGTCCGGCTCCCGGGTCCAAGACCGCCAAGACCCGCGTGGGTCGCGGTGAGGGCTCGAAGGGCAAGACGGCGGGCCGCGGTACCAAGGGCACGAAGGCCCGCAAGACCGTGTCTCCCGCCTTCGAGGGTGGGCAGATGCCGCTGCACATGCGGCTGCCCAAGCTCAAGGGCTTCAAGAACCGCTTCCGGGTCGAGTACCAGGTCGTGAACGTCGGCGACCTGGCCGTGCTCTTCCCGAAGGGCGGCGAGGTGACCCCCGAGGCGCTCGTGGAGGCCGGCGCGGTCCGCAAGGGCCAGCTGGTGAAGGTCCTCGGCGACGGCGAGCTCGACGGTGTGAAGCTGACCGTCACCGCGCACCGCTTCTCCGGCTCCGCCAAGGAGAAGATCACGGCCGCCGGCGGCTCTGCCAGCGAACTGTAAAGAGGTACCACGGGCGACGCCGTCCGTCCGGCCGCCCCGTCGAGGGGCCGCCGAACGGGCGGCGTCGTCGCTGTTAGAGTCGGTTTCCCGCCGGGCCGTGACCGTTGGTGGTCGTGCGGCGACAAGACCAGGAGGATCACCGAGGTGCTCAGCGCTTTCCGGGCGGCCTTCACGACCCCGGATCTCCGGAAGAAGATCCTCTTCACCCTCGGGGTCGTGGCCGTCTACCGGCTGGGGGCGAACATCCCGTCGCCCGGCGTGTCCTACCCGAACGTGCAGGAGTGCATCCGGCAGGTCGAGGGCAGTGAGAACGCGGGCATCTACTCGCTGATCAACCTGTTCTCGGGCGGCGCGCTGCTCCAGCTGTCCATCCTCGCGCTCGGGATCATGCCGTACATCACGGCGTCGATCATCGTCCAGCTGCTCACCGTGGTCATCCCGCGGTTCGAGGCGCTGAAGAAGGAAGGGCAGTCCGGGCAGAACAAGCTCACCCAGTACACCCGCTACCTCACGATCGCCCTGGCGATCCTGCAGGCCACCGGGATCGTGGCGCTCGCGGACCGCGGCGCCCTGCTGGGCAACTGCTCCGAACCCATCATCCCGAACTCCACGGTGTGGACGCTGTCCATCATCGTGATCGTGATGACGGCGGGCACCTCGATCGTCATGTGGCTCGGTGAGCAGGTGACCGAGAAGGGCGTCGGCAACGGCATGTCGTTGCTGATCTTCGCCTCGATCGCGCACCGCATCCCGGCCGAGGGCATGAACATCCTCAACAACGCGGGCCCGCTGGTGTTCGCGGGTGTCTGCGTGTTCGGCCTCGCCATCATCGTGAGCGTCGTGTTCGTCGAGCAGGGGCAGCGCCGGATCCCGGTGCAGTACGCCAAGCGGATGGTCGGCCGTCGGATGTACGGCGGTACGTCGACCTACCTGCCGCTCAAGGTGAACCAGGCAGGCGTCATCCCGGTGATCTTCGGGTCGTCGCTGCTGTACCTGCCCCAGCTGCTCTCCCAGTTCATCGGGAACGAGGGCGGCGGGCTCCAGCAGTTCGTGCAGACCTACCTGGTCGACCAGTCCAACTGGCTGCACATCATCCTGTACGTCGCGCTCATCATCTTCTTCACCTACTTCTACGTGGGCATCACGTTCAACCCGGAGGAACGGGCGGACGAGATGAAGAAGTTCGGCGGGTTCATCCCGGGCATCCGGCCGGGTCGCCCGACGGCGGAGTACCTCAACTTCGTGCTCAGCCGGATCACCCTCCCCGGGTCGCTCTACCTGGGCATCATCGCCGTCCTGCCCAACTTCTTCCTGGGCCTGACGGGCTCCGGTCAGAACCAGAACTTCCCCTTCGGCGGGACCGCGGTGCTGATCATGGTCGGCGTGGGGCTGGACACCGTGAAGCAGATCGAGAGCCAGCTCATGCAGCGTAATTACGAGGGTTTCCTGCGTTAGAGTGCGATGAGGGGGCCTTGTTCGACAGGCCGTCGAAGATGCACCATCGAACGGCCGGGGCCCTCAGGCCTCCCGGGGTACACCTCGCCGCCGCCAGAGTGGGCGGCCCAGGAGAAGAAAGCTAGGAGGTCGAGCTCCCAGTGCGACTCGTTCTCGTCGGCCCGCCCGGAGCGGGCAAGGGCACTCAGGCCGCGCGGTTGGCCGAGCAGTTCGACATCCCCCACATCTCCACGGGAGACCTGTTCCGCGCCAACCTGAAGGACGAGACACCGCTCGGCCTCGAGGCGAAGACCTACATGGACGCCGGCAACCTCGTGCCGGACTCGGTGACCGTCGGCATGGTGAAGGACCGGCTGTCGGACTCCGACACCGCCAAGGGCTTCATCCTGGACGGCTTCCCGCGCACCACGTCGCAGGCGGACTCGCTCGGCGAGATCCTGGGCGAGCTGGGCGTGGAGCTCGACGCCGTCGTCCAGTTCGAGGTGCCGGACGAGGAGCTCGTGCAGCGGCTGCTCGGCCGCGGCCGCTCGGACGACACCGAGGACGTCATCCGCAACCGTCAGCAGGTGTACCGGGACGAGACCGCCCCGCTGCTGCAGTACTACGCCGACCGGCTGGTCGTGATCGACGCCGTCGGTGAGGTCGCGGAGATCACCGACCGGGTGACCGCGGCGCTCGACAGGTAACGCGAGGAGGCCCGGGTGTCCGGGAAGCCGACATGAGCGGCAAGAAGGGCGGCGTGCGTGGCGCGCTGGCACGACTGCGGGGGCGCGACATCGAGCTGAAGAACCCGGCCGAGATCGAGGCCATGCGGGCGGCCGGTGCCGTCGTCGCGGCCGCGCTGGCCGCCGTGGCGGAGCTGGCCAAGCCGGGGGTCTCCACCGGCGAGCTCGACGCCGTCGCGGAGCAGGTCATCCGTGATGCGGGGGCCGTCCCGTCGTTCCTCGGGTACCACGGCTTCCCCGCGAGCATCTGCGCCTCGGTGAACGAGCAGATCGTCCACGGGATCCCCTCGGCGGAGCTGGTGCTCGCCGAGGGGGACCTGATCTCGGTCGACTGCGGGGCGATCCTCGACGGCTGGCACGGCGACTCCGCGGTCACCGTCCCGGTCGGGGAGATCTCCGACGAGGACCGGGCGCTGTCCAAGGCCTGCGAGTCGGCCATGTGGGCCGGCATCGAGGCCGTGCGGCCCGGCGGCAGGCTCACGGACATCTCGTACGCGATCCAGGAGGCCTGCCGCGCCGCCGCGCTGGCGGACCGGGCGGACTACGGGATCGTCGCGGAGTACGGCGGGCACGGCATCGGCACCTCCATGCACATGGACCCGTTCCTGCCCAACCACGGCGAGCCCGGCAAGGGGCCCAAGCTGGTGCCGGGCATGGCCCTGGCGATCGAGCCGATGCTCACCGCGGGGGACCCCGAGACCCGCGAGCTCGAGGACGGCTGGACCGTCGTCACCGAGTCCGGCAAGCGGGCCGTGCACTGGGAGCACACCGTGGCGGTCACCGAGGACGGGTACTCGGTCCTGACCCTGCCGGGCTGAGCCGCAGGCGGAAGGGGCCTCAGTCGAGCGGGTGGGCGATCTCGTCCTTCGGGAGGCGCCAGATCAGCAGCGCCAGGACGGCCAGTGGGACGGGGACCAGCGCGGCGAGGGCGAACGTCAGCGGGATGCCGATGGACTCCCCGATCGGGCCCGCCAGCGCCGTCGAGACGGGCATCAGGGCCAGCGACACGAAGAAGTCCAGGCTGGAGACCCGGCCGAGCAGCCGCGGCGGCACCCGGCGCTGCAGCAGCGTGCCCCAGATGACCATCGCGGCGCCGTGCGTGGCGCCGACGGCGGCCACGACCGCCGCCATGACCTACAGCCGGTCGGTGAGCCCGACGGCCACCAACGGGATCCCGCCGAGGCCCCACAGCAGGATCATGACCGTGAGGTAGCGCCGCGGCATCCGGCCCGCCGAGGCGACCAGCGAGCCCACCGCGCCGCCGGCGCCGAACAGGGCCAGCACCAGGGCGTAGCCACCCGGGCCGCTGCCCGTCTGGTCCCGCACCGCGAAGGGCAGCAGCACCTCGATCGGCCCGATCACCAGCAGCACCAGCAGCACCGCGAACAACAGCGTGGCGAACAGCCAGCCGGTGCGCAGGAAGTAGCGGAACCCCTCGCCCAGGTCGCCGAGGACCGAGGTCTCCTCCCGCTCCGCACTGCTCACCGGGACCCGCATGACGAGCAGCGGAAGCAGGGCGAGCAGGTAGCCCGCCGCGGCGCCGCCCAGGGCGTGGGCGGGGCCGAAGCCCGCGACGAGGGCACCGGCCAGGGCGGGACCCGCCGCGTACATCGTGGCGGGACGCAGGATGCCCTCGAGCCCGTTCGCGGCCAGCAGCTCGTCGGCGGGCAGCAGGGTCGGCAGGATCGCCGAGTACGCCGGGTAGAAGAAGGCCTCGGCGGCGCCGACCACGAAGGCGATCGCGGCCAGGCTCCACAGCCCCAGGCCCCCGGTCAGCGCGAGCACGGCGGCCAGCGCGGCCATCGCGATCCGGACGGTCTCGACGAGCCGCAGCAGCAGCCGTCGGGACATCCGGTCCGCCGCCACCCCGCCCAACAGGACCGACAGCAGGAGACCGGTCGCCGCGGCGGCGCTGACGAGCGAGAGCTGGGACGGGCCGCCGCCCAGGGCGATGACCTGGTAGACCAGCGCGACGATCCACAGGCCGCTCGCGAAGAGTGAGGCGGCCATCGACGCGGCGAGCAGGGCGTAGTCGCGGTGCCGGAACGGTCGCAGCGCACGGGGGAGCCGCGTGGTCTGCGAAGGGGACGTCCCGGTGCTCATGGCGCATACTGGAGCACCTGCAGCGGGGTTCAGGTCAAGCGGATTCGGGTGGGCGTCGCGCGTGCCTACCCCCTGCGGCGGGGTGAGTCAAACACCACGTACACTGGACCCTCGGCGCGCCGTGTGGCGCCGGTTCCGGTCGTGTTCTGCGTTGTTCAGCACCCCTGGTCCCGTCCCGTTCGTGTGGTGCGCCTGCAGTACACCCACCAGGAAACCGTCACGGAACGCGGAGGACATGGCCAAGAAGGACGGGGCGATCGAGGTCGAGGGCCGGGTCGTCGAACCCCTGCCGAACGCGATGTTCCGCGTGGAGCTGGAGAACGGGCACCGGGTCCTCGCGCACATCAGCGGGAAGATGCGGCAGCACTACATCCGAATCCTCCCCGAGGACCGGGTGGTCGTGGAGCTCTCTCCGTACGACCTCTCCCGCGGCCGCATCGTCTACCGCTACAAGTGACCAGCTCACGGGAGGACCTGCTCGTCAGGGTCCGACCACCGACACGAACGGACGAGACGTGAAGGTCAAGCCGAGCGTCAAGCCGATCTGCGACAAGTGCAAGGTGATCCGCCGTCACGGGCGGGTCATGGTGATCTGCGAGAACCTGCGTCACAAGCAGCGTCAGGGCTGACCACCGAGCACATCGCGGAGACGCGCAGCTCACACTGAGGAACCCGACGGATCTGCCGCGCCACGAGAGGCGCGGTTCACCCCTGGTACCGGGCCAGGGCCCTGGTCGGACCGAGGACCTGCTCGCAGGTCCGAGAGCCGAGACGAGGGACGACCGTCGGGAGTACCCGGCACCGACAAGGAGACACCCGCCGCATGGCACGACTCTCTGGTGTCGACCTCCCCCGCGACAAGCGGATGGAGGTCGCACTGACCTACATCTTCGGGATCGGGCGTTCCCGCTCCCTCGAGATCCTCGCAGGCACCGGCATCGACAAGGACCTGCGCTCGAAGGACCTGACCGACGAGCAGCTCGCGTCGCTCCGCGAGTACATCGAAGGCAACCTCCGCGTCGAGGGTGACCTCCGCCGCGAGATCCAGGCCGACATCCGTCGCAAGATCGAGATCGGGTGCTACCAGGGCATCCGCCACCGTCGTGGACTTCCGGTCCGCGGTCAGCGCACCAAGACCAACGCGCGCGGCCGCAAGGGCCCGAAGAAGACCGTGGCGGGCAAGAAGAAGGCAGGTAAGAAGTAATGCCGCCCCGCACCCGTGGCGCGGCCGGACCCAAGAAGGTCCGCCGCAAGGAGAAGAAGAACGTCGCGCACGGCCACGCGCACATCAAGTCGACGTTCAACAACACCATCGTGTCCATCACGGACCCGACCGGTGCCGTCATCGCCTGGGCCTCGGCCGGTCACGTCGGCTTCAAGGGCTCGCGAAAGTCCACGCCGTTCGCGGCGCAGATGGCCGCCGAGTCCGCCGCCCGCAAGGCGGCCGAGCACGGCATGAAGAAGGTCGACGTCTTCGTCAAGGGGCCGGGTTCCGGCCGCGAGACCGCGATCCGTTCGCTCCAGGCCGCAGGCCTCGAGGTCGGGACGATCTCGGACGTCACGCCCCAGCCGCACAACGGATGCCGCCCGCCCAAGCGGCGCCGGGTCTAAGGGAAAGGGAGTAACCACTCATGGCTCGTTACACCGGACCCATGACCCGCAAGTCCCGCCGACTGAAGGTCGACCTCGTCGGCGGCGACCAGGCGTTCGAGCGTCGCCCGTATCCGCCCGGCCAGCACGGCCGGATCCGGATCAAGGAGACCGAGTACCTCCTGCAGATGCAGGAGAAGCAGAAGGCGCGCTTCGCCTACGGCGTGCTGGAGAAGCAGTTCCGCAGCTACTACGAGGAGGCGAACCGCCGTTCCGGCAAGACCGGTGACGAGCTGCTCCGCATCCTCGAGTCGCGGCTGGACAACGTCGTCTACCGGGCGGGCCTCGCGCGCACCCGGCGGATGGCGCGCCAGCTGGTGAACCACGGACACTTCCTGGTCAACGGCCAGAAGGTGGACATCCCCAGCTTCCGCGTCTCGCAGTACGACATCATCGACGTCAAGCCGAAGTCGATGAGCCTGGACCCGTTCGTGATCGCCAAGGAGCTCGTCGGCGACCGTCCGGTCCCGGCCTGGCTGCAGGTCGTCCCGTCGAACCTGCGGATCCTCGTGCACCAGCTCCCGGAGCGCGCACAGATCGACACCCAGGTCACCGAGCAGCTGATCGTCGAGCTCTACTCCAAGTAGTAGCGCTCGTCCCCCCGCCCTGCAGTGGGGCGGGGGGCTCACTGCGGCATCAAATAGTGGTTGCCGCGGCACCCTAAGGAGACACCCCTGTGCTGATCTCTCAGCGCCCTTCCCTGACCGAGGACTCGGTCACCGAGACCCGCTCCCGCTTCGTCATCGAGCCGCTGGAGCCGGGCTTCGGCTACACGCTGGGCAACTCGCTCCGGCGTACCCTGCTGTCCTCCATCCCGGGGGCGGCGGTCACCAGCATCCGCATCGACGGCGTGCTGCACGAGTTCACCACCGTCCCGGGGGTGAAGGAGGATGTCACCGACATCATCCTGAACCTCAAGGAGCTCGTCGTGAGCTCCGAGGAGGACGAGCCGGTCACCATGTACCTGCGCAAGCAGGGCCCCGGTGCCGTCACCGCGGGGGACATCGTGCCGCCCGCGGGCGTCACCGTGCACAACCCGGACCTGCACATCGCCACGCTGAACGACAAGGGCCGCCTCGAGGTGGAGCTCGTCGTCGAGCGGGGTCGTGGCTACGTCCCGGCCATGCAGAACAAGGCCACCGGCGCCGAGATCGGCCGCATCCCGGTCGACTCGATCTACTCGCCGGTGCTCAAGGTGACCTACAAGGTCGAGGCCACCCGTGTCGAGCAGCGCACGGACTTCGACAAGCTCGTGCTGGACGTCGAGACCAAGCCCTCCATCGGCCCGCGCGACGCGCTGGCCTCGGCGGGCAAGACCCTCGTCGAGCTGTTCGGCCTCGCCCGCGAGCTGAACGTCGACGCCGAGGGCATCGAGATCGGCCCGTCTCCCCAGGAGGCGGACACCATCGCGGCCTTCGCGATGCCGATCGAGGAGCTCGACCTCACGGTCCGGTCCTACAACTGCCTCAAGCGCGAGGGCATCCACACCGTGGGTGAGCTCGTCGGGCGCAGCGAGGCGGACCTGCTGGACATCCGCAACTTCGGCGCGAAGTCGATCGACGAGGTCAAGATGAAGCTCGTCGGCCTCGGTCTCGCGCTCAAGGACAGCCCGCCCGGGTTCGACCCCTCCGCCGCGGCCGCCGACTACGGCAGCGACGGTGGCTACGACGCCGACCCGTTCGGTGACGACGGCCAGGACTACGCAGAAACGGAGCAGTTGTAGCCATGCCTCAGCCCACCAAGGGAGCCCGCCTCGGCGGGTCGCCCGCTCACCAGCGGCTGATCCTGGCCAACCTGGCGACCGCGCTGTTCCAGCACGGCCGGATCACCACCACCGAGGCCAAGGCCCGGCGGCTGCGTCCGTACGCGGAGCGACTGATCACCAAGGCGAAGCGGGGCGACCTGCACAACCGCCGCGAGATCATGAAGCTCATCCGCGACAAGTCGGTCGTGCACCGGCTCGTCGAGGAGATCGGCCCGTTCTACGCCGACCGCAACGGCGGCTACACGCGCATCACCAAGACGATGCCGCGCAAGGGCGACAACGCCAAGATGGCGGTCATCGAGCTGATCCAGCAGAAGACCGTCACGGACGAGGCCAACCGCGCTCGCCGTGCCGCGGCGTCGCAGGCGGCCACGACCGCCGAGCCCGAGGTGACCGAGGAGAAGATCGAGGCTGCTCAGGCGGACTCGACCGAGGCCGCCGAGGCGCTCCAGGCCGCCGAGGTCGAGGAGTCGGCGTCGACGAACGAGGCCCCCTACGGCGAGGGCAGCCACGCCCCGCTGGAGGACCCGGCCGAGGCGCCCGAGGGCTTCGAGATCAAGGGCAACGCCGACTCGATGCTGTACCACGTCCCCGGTTCGTCGCACTACGACCGGACCGTGGCCGAGGTCTGGTTCGCCAGCCCGGAGGCCGCCGAGGCCGCCGGGTTCTCGCTGCCGGAGTCGCAGAAGAAGGACGCCGACGATTCCTGATCGTCCGCCCGTGAGCGAGCCCGTCGTCCTTCCGGACGGCGGGCTCGCTCCCGTTTGTGGGGTCCGGCGCTGTCGTCTCGACGTCGCCTACGACGGCACGGACTTCTCCGGGTGGGCGATCCAGCCCGCACTGCGCACCGTCCAGGGAGTGCTCACCGAGGCGCTGTCGCGCCTGACCCGCTTTGAGGTCTCGCTGACGGTCGCGGGGCGCACGGACGCGGGGGTGCACGCGTCGGGCCAGGTGGTCCATGTCGACCTCCCCGCGTCGGTGGACCCCGAGTGGCTGGTGCGCAGGCTCGCCCGGCTCCTGCCGCCGGACGTCCGGGTGCGGGCGGTGACGCCCGTGTCCGCCGACTTCGACGCGCGGTTCGCGGCACTGCGCAGGCACTACCGGTACCGCGTGGCGGTGACCCCGTGGGGCGCGGACCCGCTCCGCGCCCGGGACACCCTGTCGTGGCCGCATCCCGTCGACAGGGCCGCGGTGAACGCGGCGTCGGCCCTGCTGGTGGGGGAGCACGACTTCGCGGCGTTCTGCAAGCACCGTGAAGGCGCCACCACCGTCCGCGGGCTGGAGCGGCTCTCCTGGCACTCCGAGGGCGAGGTGCTGGTGGCCGAACTGTCCGCCGACGCCTTCTGTCACTCCATGGTCCGCAGCCTGATCGGGGCGCTGCTGGACGTGGGACGGGGGCGGCGCGCGGTGGACTGGCCCGCGTCGCTGCTGACCCGGACCTCCCGCGAGTCGGGAGTGGCGGTCGCCCCCGCCCACGGCCTGACGCTGGTCGGCGTCGACTACCCACCGGACGCGGAGCTGGCCGCCCGAGCCGCGGTGACGCGAAACCTCCGCCTCCCCACCACCCCATGAGCGAACGGCACTTTCGCTCAAACCTAGTGAGCGAAAGTGCCGTTCGCTCATCCGTGGGGGAGGGTCAGCGGCCTCTCAGCTCGCGGACGTTCACCACCAGCAGGATCACCGCGGCCAGGGCCAGGGAGCCTGCCAGCACGATCTTCCAGCCCGAGAGCAGCGCGATCACCAGACCCGTCACGACCAGGGCGGTGATCGCCAGCCCGGCCAGGCTCGCGGCGAACTCGATCGAGCGGCGTCGGGCCACCGACTCGACGACGGCGAAGGCGACCAGGCCGATCGCGAACCACAGCAGCGTCGAGAGCCGCGGCCAGAACAGCAGCGCGCCCAGCCCGCCGATCAGCACGGGGATGGACAGCGCCGCCCAGACCCGCAGGAACCGGGAGCGCAGGTCCGCGTGCACGACGTAGGGCAGGTGCGGATTGTGCAGGTGGGAGTCCGGAGGGCCGGGTGGGCGGGGGCCGGCGAGCCGGTCCGCCTGGACCTCGATCTCCTCGGTGAGCCGGACCCGTTCGGCCACCAGCGCGGCCAGGACCGTCTCCTTGGCCCGCAGCTCCTCGACGTGCACGGAACGGTCCGGGGTGGCGTCGGAGCGAGCGGCCAGGGAACGGATCTCCGCGTAGAGCCCGCGCGTCGACACGCGCTCGGCGGAGATCTCGGAATCCAGCGCGTCCACCCTCGACTGCAGGAGCTTCATGCGCTCCTCGAGCGCCGCGACCTCCTCGTCCGCGGTCGCGGGCACCTTGTCCAGGCCCGCCCAGCCGAGGGGGTCCGCCCAGGAGCGGCGAACCGAGCCGTCGCGCTCGTAGCGCGGACCCGCGGGGGCGCGCTCGCCGCCGAACGAGTCCTTGGTGTCCAGGCCCCAGAGTCCGCGGAAGTCGCGCAGCCACGGGGTGGAGTCGTCGATCGGGACCTGCGTCCACGAGGTGAGCGCGATGCCGTCGCCGCGGGCGTAGTCGATGAACGGGATGTCGAAGCTGCCGCTGCCGGGTTCGGGGGCGAACGGCATCAGCCAGGCCCGGACGCGCTGGATCGTCCGCAGCACGGCGCGCAGCGCGGGCAGGCCCACGCTCACGACGTAGTCCCCGGCCACGAACGCGTGCGAGTGCGACCCGGCGCCCGGGTAGAGCACCGGGTGGTCGCCGTCCCGGTCCAGCAGCGGATCGTCCCAGCGGCGGCGCAGGTCGTCCCCGGTGTGGTCGTGGGACGAGCCCGCGACCCAGGTCGGCTCCAGCTCGCCCGACGCGCCGGGGGCGAGGTAGACCGACACGGTCTCCCAGTCCGCCTCGTGGTCGTTGACGCCGTGGAAGGTCGAGCGCCAGTCGTTGAAGGCGTAGAAGTACCAGTACTGCAGCACCGTGTAGCCCGCCTCGCGCACCACCCGGCCGTAGTAGGTGGCGCCCTGCAGCTCCGCGGTGCGCCGGTGGGCGGCCGCGACCAGGCCGTTGGGCACCTTGCCGCGCACGAGCAGCGACAGCCGCAGCACGACGTCGATCAGCCGCGCGATCACGCCGACCGCCGCGAACCGGCCGATCCCGCCGACCCGGGGCCGCTCGGTGCGCCGCCAGCGACGGACCTCCTTGGCGCTCAACGACTTCTGCACGAACCGCAGGTGCAGCCTGCGCTCGCGGTACCGGCGGCCGCTCTCGGCCAGGGAGCCGATCGTCAGCTCGCCCGCGGGGACGAGCGGTTCGTCGCGCTCGTCCCACAGGCTGCAGCGGGCCACGTAGTCGTCGACGGCGATGGGCAGGAACAGCTCGCCGTGGGTGTAGCGCAGGACGGGCTCGTGCCTGCGCAGCAGCGCGAGATCCGCCGTGACCGCGTCCGGGGAGGGTTCGGGCGGGCTCACCGCACCAGCGTAAGCCGTGTTTCGTCTCGGTTGCCACGCTTGCCGGGGGAGGGTGACGGGCTGCATCGTCTCCGGACATGAGCGAGCCGATCCGGACGGTCGACCTGGGGTCCCCCGACCTCGAGGCGGTCGACGCGTCCCTGCGCGAGGCCGGGTTCCTGCTGCTGACCGGGCACGGGGTGCCCGCCGGGTCGGCCGCGGCGGTGCGTCGGGAGGCCCGGCGGTTCTTCGCGGGCGACGACAAGGAGCGGTGGGCGGCGCGCATCGGCGGCCGCGGGTGGCTCGCGCCGGGCGTCGAGGCCAACGGCGCGATCGAGGGCGAGCCGCTGCCGGACCTCAAGGAGTCGCTCGCGTTCGGGCCGGAGACCCCGACCGGCGACCCCGCCGTGGACGAGGTGTGGTTCCCGCCCAACGCCTGGCCCTCGCCCTCGCTGCGGGCCGCGGTGCAGGACTACGCCGGGCACATGCGGCGCGTCTCCGACGCCCTGCTCGCGCTCTGCGCCACCGTCCTCGACGCCCCCGCGTTCACCACCGTCAACCCGACCTGGACCTTCAACGTGAACCGGTACCCGCCGCTGACCGAGGTGGGCGAGCCCGCGCCGGGGCAGTTCCGGATCGGCCCGCACACCGACTTCGGGACGGTCACGGTGCTCGACCGCGAGCCGGGCGCAGGCGGGCTGCAGGTGCACACCGACGCCCGCGGCTGGCGGGACGCGCCCTACGACCCCGCCGCCCTCACGATCAACATCGGGGACCTGCTGGCGCTGTGGAGCGGCGGGCGGTGGCGCTCGGGCAGACACCGGGTGCTCCCGCCGCAGGCCGGGGCGCCTGCCGAGGAGCTGGTGTCGCTGGTGTGGTTCTTCGAGCTCGACCACGACGCCGTCGTCACCCCGCTCGGCGGCGGCCCCGCGGTGACGTGCGGGCCGTTCATCCGCGAGCGGCTCGACGCGATCTCCGTAGGCTGACCCCATGTCTCTCGAGATCGCACTGGAGGAGGCCCGGAAGGGTCTGGCGTCGGGCGGCATCCCGATCGGCGCCGCGCTGCTCGGGCCGGACGGCGAGGTGCTGGGCCGGGGCCACAACCGTCGGGTCCAGGACGACGATCCGTCCGTGCACGGCGAGACGGCCGCCTTCCGCGACGCCGGACGTCAGAAGGACTACCGGCGCACCACGATGGTCACCACGCTCTCGCCGTGCTGGTACTGCAGCGGCCTGATCCGGCAGTTCAACATCGGCGCGGTGGTGATCGGCGAGGCCCGGACCTTCCACGGCGGCCACGACTGGCTGGCCGAGCACGGCGTCGCGGTGACGGTGCTGGACGATCCCCGCTGCGTGCAGCTGATGGAGGACTTCATCGCGGCGCGGCCGGACCTGTGGAACGAGGACATCGGCGTCGCCGAGTGAGTCCGTTCCGCCTCGGGGAGGGCCGGTCGGGGGTTACCGTCCGGACGTGATCCCCCGCCCACCCGCGCTGCGATGATCCCCCGCCCGCCCGCGCTGCCATGATCCCCCGCCCACC
>Ga0070665_100001900_pt1 | contig 23623 bp, 18 predicted proteins | sample KBSS13metaG_FD_65862 | JGI IMG/M metagenome (GOLD analysis project Ga0070665, IMG submission 65862) | Switchgrass rhizosphere microbial communities from Kellogg Biological Station, Michigan, USA - KBS S1-3 metaG | ecosystem: Host-associated > Plants > Roots > Rhizosphere > Soil ... | reverse complement strand
GTTCGCCCAGTTGTTCCTCGCCCGCGCCGGCCTCGGCTTCGGCGAGAGCGTCATCAGCCCTTCCGCCACGTCGATGTTGCGCTCAGCCCTGTCACCCGAACGACGTGCGCGCGGCTTCTCGGTCTTTTCAATGTCATTCACCGGCGGCTCCTCACTGGCGCTGATCGCCGGCGGACTCCTTATTGGAGTCCTGACGGCATCGGGACCCCACCACATACCTCTCCTGGGCCCGGTTCTCCCCTGGCAATTGATGCTGATTCTCATCGGCCTGGCAGGTTTTCCCGTGTGCCTGCTCGTTCTGACTGTAGCCGAGCCACCGAGGCTCTCTCACCCCACCCGTCCAGGGCCTCCTGCGAGCAGCGAGACCCGACCCGTTGCTGCAGGAGGCTATCTCCACGCCTGGTGCCTGATCCGCAACCGCTGGACACTGTATGTGCCCCTGCTGGTGTTCCAACTCGCGATGCTCATGCTCAGCCTGAGCTATGCCGCGTGGTTACCCGCGATGGTCGGGCGCCTGTGGGGATTGTCATACGCGCAGATCGGACTCACGCTGGGCCTCATGATGTTGTGTTTGCCTCCTGTGGGACTGTGGATTGCCGGACAACTGATGGACTCGGCCGCGGCACGCCACGGCGTGCGAGGGCCCGTCGCGGTGGGATGTCTCGCGACGTCTCTCGTGGCAGTCGCAGCAACGGCGACACCACTGGCCCCAAGCCTTCCGGCTTTCTGGGTGATGTTTGGCGCTTTGATGCTCGTCAGTGGCACGGTATTCCCGATCGTAGCGACAGTGACCGCGAGCGTGACCCCGGAAGGGAGCATGGGAAAGATCACCGCCATGCAATTCTTCCTGGCCGGCTTGATCGCGCCCGTGCTCGGTCCCACTGTCGTGGCCCGGGTGAGCGATGTCTTTTTCAACGGAAGGGGAGCTCTCGCCCACGCCATGAGCGCCGTCTGTGGCCTGTATTCGGCCCTCTCATTGTTGGGCCTGGTGCTCGTACTGCGGAGTTTGAAGCTCGCACGACCTATCGCTGCGCTGAATTCGTCCGATGCTTGAAAACGATTTCCCCGACCGCTCGTGCCGGGGTATGTTGTGGCGATCATGAGCTGACGGCGGGCGTGATCCGATGGCTTATCTACGCAACGCCTGGTATCTCGCGGCGTGGTCCTCGGAGGTCCGGGCCGCAGAGCTGTTCCAACGGCGTCTGCTCGATGAACCCCTGGTACTGTATCGCCTCAGTGACGGCACCCCGGTAGCCCTCCAGGATCGCTGCCCACACCGATTCGCGCCCCTGCACATGGGCAAGATCGTGGATGACGGTGTGCAATGTCCGTATCATGGATTGCAGTTCAGCGAGTCCGGGACCTGTGTTGCGAACCCTCACGGTCCAGTGCCCGGAGCTGCCCGCGTCCGCTCCTATCCGGTAGCCGAGCGCTACAGCGCAATATGGGCCTGGATGGGAGACCCCGCACAGGCAACACCCGACTCCATCACACCGTTCGAATTCCTGAGCCCCGAGCACTGGTGCGTGGGGACGGGGTATCTGCGGATCAACGCCCACTACGAGCTCGAAACCGACAACATCCTCGATTTGAGTCACATCGAGTTCCTGCATCCACTGTTTGCCAGCGAGGCCGTCCGCGCCGCCAAAGTCCAGTCCTTGCACGAGGGCGACACGGTCTGGTCGAAGCGGTTCATCACCCGGGACACCCCACCGGACTTCATCTACACCGGGTTCAACATCCCTCGCGGTGAGCTCGTCGACCGCTGGCTCGATGTCCGTTGGAACGCGCCGGCGAATATGGTCCTCAATGTTGGCGGGGTCATCAGCGGCCAACCCCGGGAAAAAGGTGTGCAGCTCCAGCAGGCGCACGTCTTCACGCCGGAGTCGGCAACGACCACCCACTATTTCTACGCTGTCAGCTTCCCGCGGGCCATGGGCCCCCACGCGGAACAACTCGCCAGGCAGTCAGTGGAAACCCTCCGTGGTCCCTTTGAATCGGAAGATAAGCCGATCGTCGAGGCGATCGCGCGCAACATGGGCACCCAATCCTTCTGGGACCTGAAACCGCTCCTGCTGTCGATTGACGGCGCCTCCGTACTCGCGCGCCGGATTCTCGCCAAAAAGATCGACGCGGAACAATCTGACCAGCCGCCCGCTTGATGGACCGACGTTAACGGCCGCTACATCCGGATCGCCGAATGAAAGGAGCACCTTTCTCAAGGCACCTTCCGCAGCCAGGCTCGTTCGAGCGGTGCCGCCAGAAACACTAGTAGCCTGGCGCGGAAATTCTGACCGGTTCGAGGTGCTCATCCCAGACCCCTCGCGCCAACGAGGCGGTGAAGGACTGCAATCAACGGAAGCGATCCCCGTGGAAGGGGTCCTTGGGGGCGCAGTGATGGGGGTGTCTGCGGCGATTGTCAGGGCCATGACAAATATCATGAGATTGTCGGCCGCCGGACAATCCCGGCGAAATCGTCAGTGCCCTGACAATCGCCGGAAGGGGACATTGATGTGCGGCTGCCCTGAACCGGTCAAAATTTCCGTGCCGAGGTACTAGTGGGATCGACGTGGGATAGAGCGTCACCATCACCCACTGCGTTGGATATTGGATACCTCGGAAAAGAGCCAGTCACGGAAAGCTGCCAGCCGAGGTAGGGTGGCGCATTCCGACCGATAGACGACGTAGTAGGCGAGTCGGGAGGAGAATTCGATCTGCGGAAAAATCCGCGTCAGACGACCTGCTGTCAGGTCGTCACGCGCCATCACGCTACGCGCCAGGGCCACTCCGTGACCCTCGATCGCCGCCTGCAGCACCGCCGCAGAACTATTGACCTGCAGGCCCCGCTTGGTGGAAATCTCCGTCACACCGGCTTTCTCGAGCCACGCACCCCAGGACGCAAAACCGACACGAGTTTCCACTGACAGATCGTGGATGAGGGTCAGCCCGGCAAGGTCCGAGGGTTTGCGCAACTTGCTACGCTGGAGCAGTGCCGGTGAGCACACTGGAAATATCTCCTCCTCCATGAGCTTCTCCGGGCACCACGCGGGTTATGCCAGGCATCAATCCCGCCCGTGGCCGTGAAGTTGATTACTCAGACAATTTCGCATACAGTCCTCAGCCCAGAGCACCCCGACCGCGCGGGTGGCTTCACCTTCGGGCGAGACGATCTCCATGACCAGGATGTCCGTGCGTGTTTGGATCCTTTCCGTAACAGTCGCATTGTTCGGCTCAGCCGCCGTTGCGCAGGTGGAGACTCCCGCCCCACCGGTCGTACCGGGAGCCAAGCCAGTCACGGTGGAGCACATGAAAGTCCACAGCCCCGCCATCGAAGGCAACCTCGAAGGCGAGGCGGCCGAGCGGGACGTGATCGTCTTCCTCCCCCCGAGCTACGCCAAGGAAAAATCGCGGCGTTACCCGGTGATCTACGCCCTGCACGGCTATTCGATCGGCGCCGAGCAGTGGACCCACGAAATCCACGTCCCGCAGACCCTCGAAGGCGCCTTCGCTCGAGGCGCGCACGAGATGATCGTGGTACTACCCGACTCCAAGACCGCTTACAACGGCTCGATGTATTCCAGCTCCATCACCACCGGTGATTTCGAGCGCTTCATCGCGCATGATGTCGTTGCCTACATCGACGCTCACTACCGCACGATTCCCGACCGGCTGAGCCGGGGCCTGGCCGGTCACTCCATGGGCGGCTACGGCGCCACCCGCATCGGCTTCAAACATCCCGACGTCTTCGGCAGCCTCTACATCATGAGCCCCTGCTGCCTGTCCTCACGCGAACCCGGCCCCAACGCCGCCGACCTCGAAAAAGCGGTCGCGTCCCTCAAAGCCCCCGCCGATTCCGCGAGCCTGCCGTTCTTCACCCGCGCCCAATTGGCGACCGCGGCAGCCTGGTCCCCGAACCCCAAGAATCCACCGCTCTTCCTCGACCTCCCCACGAAAGATGGCGCCCCCCAACCCCTGGTCCTCGCCAAATGGGCCGCCAATGCCCCACTGGACTTCATCGACCAATACGTTGGCCATCTCAAACAGTACCGCGCCATCGCGTTGGACGTAGGCGACCAGGACGGCCTGCGAGTCGACACCGGCAAGCTCCACGAAGCCCTGGACAACTACGGCATCCCCAACAAGCTCGAAATCTATTCAGGCACCCACACCAGCGCCGTCGCGGATCGCATCCAGAACCACCTCATGCCGTTCTTCAGCGAGAACCTGTGCTTCAAGCCCGGCTGTCACTGAACCCGGGCGGCAGCTGCCGGCGCTACTTGGATCAACATCCTCTGGTCGACCCTCTTTGCTCAACTCCGTGTGTGTCGGCGGGCAAAGGATCCACCGGCTCAGCTCCTGAATCTTGGAGACAGCTCCCGCCACTTGATTGATCTCGTCAAGCGGGGCCGGTTCAAACTCGACAAGAATACCTTCTGCTCGCTCAACACCCGCGTCGTGCGCAACTAGGCACTCGAGTGGGGGCAGGGGAATTCAACTCCCGCATGGTGGACTTTTACATCTCCCGAGACGCCATCCAGATGATGGCCTTTCGTCCTGGACTGTCATCCGGAAATCGCCCGCATCCGGCAGCTCAACCCGGGATTGTGAGCGGGGTGGCCAGGAAGCGCTTCATTCTGTGGGATAGGAGGCGGGTTTTCCGTACCGCGGCCCAACGCAGATAGCTGGGAGGTGGATGGCACCGTGCTGCCTTTCTGTTCTCGATCTGAATCTGTGAAACGCCGCTTGGTCTGAGGGCGAAGTCGGCCCCTTATGACATCGCCGAAACGGTGAACTGCTCTTGCGAATCTTACGAGCGTTTCAGGCAAGATGACGGAAGGAGCAGGATGACGCCTATCGCTCATATGAAATTTCATAACCTTGGAGACTCCACGCCATGTCGGCTCCCGTCTTCCTGCTAAATCATTCCACCGGAACGCCCACCTGGATCTACGATCGCTCCACAGCGGGTGACAAAGGAGCGCCACTGGCCGAGGCCAACTACCAGGTCCCGATCCTCTGGATGGCGTTATTTACCGACGCAAACTTGACCACGGGGGTATTTGGTGCTGGTGAGGATGCCAGTGGAAAGCGATTGACCCGGACGGGGCTGACACTCTTTACAACCCGGCAAGACGCTCTAGCAACGTATGCGCGCCGCAAGGACGGGATCCGCAAAAAACTCGGCCCCGCCCGCGCCCAGTACATCGATGACTGGGAGCGCCTGCTGGGAAGCCGATTCGCGCAGGAGACCCATTTCCAGATTGAATTTTCTGAACTGTGCGATATGTCCGGGGAAGCAGAGTTTGAGCAGGAGCTGCGGAGCTGGATCAACGGCCTTGACAGACTCGGTGGTCCCGGCTGGGAAGCTCTGTGCAATCAGGCTGAAATAGACAACCCAACAGCGAGTCCGCACCTGGGAATTCGCGGTTGGATCCCGCACAAAGAACTTGGATGGGAAGAGTGAGGGTACCTCCCAGGTCCTAGGTCAACTTCACTTCACGATTTGGTTGTCCGTCAGAAAAGATGCGCCCCGGATCAACTATTATCGCCTGGAGGAGACTGGCGCCTCGAAAACCAATGGGGTGCCCACACTCGAACGAAGCGCCGCGGAGAGGCTCGCAGCAGCCTGCTTCAATGGATGAGATGCAGCGCAGCTCCGCCCGAAAATTGGCGCCATAACAGGGAAAGAGATCTTTCCCAGCATCAAGAAGCAGGCGGGCTCGATCACGCCGGGGCTGTCGATTGCCTCATTGCGCCATCAATTTGTCCGCGCCCGCGGGACGAGCCGCCCGTTATCGGCTAGCGACGTTTATTGCCTAAGGGCGAATTTGTGTGACTATCGGTTATGTGCAATAAATCGCGCACCGGAAAGCGGCCCCACTACAGGTGGAATGAGATCCAGCCGCGCCATTTCCAGGCGCTCGCGCAATCTCTGCCAGACCCTGACCTGTGGTCAGCGATGCTCGCCATGGCGAGGTCTGTACCGCAGATCATCACCTCAGTAGAGAAGCGACTCCCGGCAGACCTCAAGGAGCCGGTGTGGGCCAGCATTACGCAAGGGTTTGCAAACAAGGCGAAGGAGTTCCTGCGTGAAGCCGAAAAGCTCCCTGAATGAGTCCTTCGGACTGGGCAGGAGGAGAGCAGTTGTCGCTAGGTATCAGTGCAGGCCCGGGCCGGCGTAGGCCGTTCGGGTGCGGGAGGTGTGTGAGCTATTTGAAGCGTGGGCGAACCTCGGGTGCGCGGCAGCGAGGCTGGCATGCTGCGGCGGGGTAAACTCGATCTCCCAATCGACAGGGTGACCTTGTCCAGAGAATCGGACCATGAGGGTCTCGCCGATCACATGCTGAGTTACTGCGAGCGCGGTCGTGCCTGTGTGGGCGGTGGCTCGTGTTTCGCGGAAGCCGGCGGGCAAATGGAAGAAAAGGGTGTAGGGCGCGTTCGCGGGAGCGTCGGACCGTCCGCGCAATAGATTCTTTGCCGCGTCCCACGTGAGGCTCTGAATGGAGTAGGTGCCGCTGATGTGGCGCGACATCCCAATCAGTTGTGGGGTATTTAGTAGCGGGTGGACAAACAGGACACGCGTGTCGTCTGCGTCGATGCGTGTCTCGAGGACCTCGTCAACGACTCCGAGGCTCCTCTGGTTCCAGAAGTCGAATACGACATACGGTGTGTGGGCGGACAGGCCCAGTTTCTCGTGCAGGTCGATGCGGCGGGTTTGCGGGACGCTGCGCCAATTGGTCGCGGCGACCACGTCATAGTTGCCGACGGGTCCATTGATCTTGAGATCGAGGATTTCCGGGTAGTTGTGCGCGTAGTAGTCGGCCTGCACGTGTTTGAATTTGTCCCACGTCGCATCCGTCCCGCGGCTGAACAGATCGAGCGGCATGATGGGCAAGGTGGGCAGGGTGGCCTTCAATAGGCTGACCCGCTCCGCGGGAAGCTCCGGCATGACGCTCGCCAGGGGGTAAACGACTCCGGTGAGGGCCACGTAGGTTACCAGCGTGCGCGCCTCGGCCAGGGTCGTTCCAATGGCACTAGGCGGATTTTCCCGTTCGCGCACGGTGTTGATGACCGGCGGCGCACGTTTATGGGCTGCGGCCTCGAGCGGCTGCAGGGGACCCAACTCCAGGCCTTCGCCGGGCATCACGTAGACGAGCACATGATTGAGGAAGGCGCTCGCGGTGATCGAGCTGAACAACGGGTACATGCCCTGCCAGTTGCTGTAGAGGTCTTGTCCGGTGAAGTAGGAGTTGAAGTAGCCGATGCCGTTCAGAGGTGTGCCGGCGGGGCAGCCCTCCAGGAATACGCGCGGGCCGACCGTGTCGCGGATGGTTTTCAGGCGGGCTCGGTAGTTTTCCAACAGGTCGACTCTGGTGTTGTGGAGGCGCGTGGAGTCCACGGTCGGTGCGTACTTCGGGATGGAGTGCTCGCCGTCGAATTTGTAGTATTCGAAGCCCCAGCCGTCCAGGGTTGTGAAGAGATTGCGCAGGTGGTCGGTGACCGCGGGGTGGGTCGGATCGAGCGCGGGCGTGGAGTAGTCCAGCACGAATTGTCCACGGTTGTCGCGGAGGTACCAATCCGGATGGGCCTTCGTTGCGCCGGCGTAGGAATTAGGCACCAGCCACAGTCCAGGGTGCAGGCCCCGGTGCTTGATGTAGCTCGCGAGCCATTGCGGTCCGTGCGGAAAGGTCTGCTTGTTCCAGGGTCCGATCCATGAATGTTCGCCGGTTGGGGAGCGGTCGTAGCCATCATCGAGCTCGACGTATCCGAACCCGTAGGGCTCGAGGTTCTTGGCGAGCCAGTCGGTGTTGCGGACGATGTCATCCTCGCGTACGTCCTCGTAGTAGTTGATCCAACTCGACCAGACGATCGGTGCGCTCGGGAAGTAGCGATCATCGAAGGGAACGTAGTAGGGGACGTGCAGAGTCTGAGTGTAGTAGTCGCGCAGGACATGGATGACTGCGTTGCCGGGGAGCGGCAACGTGAGCTCGCGCAAATCGGGATTTGCAGTAATGGGTGCGAAGATCGCGCCGTCGGGGAAGTCAATGGCGCTGTCGCTGTTGCGGTCAAAGAGCGCGTGGAACGCGGGGCTGGTGATCCGGCCCAGGGAAAAATACATGACGTCGGAGTTGATTCTCGGCAGGAAGGACGGCGTCGGCGTTTCATGGCCGCCGTACAGTCCTTCGACTTCGTCGTTGCCGACCCAGTCTACCGGGGTGCCTTGCGGGTCGATGAGGCGCGCGGGCACGAGATTCGCGGGGGCCGGGACTGTGGCATGAACGGTGACCGTGCGACTCGTCGAGGAAATAATCAGAGCGTCGCGGCGGATCTCGATCAACCAGCCGATGCGGTCATGGGAACTGCGCAGGAGCAGTTGGTTCGGGTCGCCCGGCTCAGCCGTCCATGCCGGAATCACGTGGGGGCCCGTTGAATCGTGGACCTCAAAGGAGGCGTTCAGGAGTACCGGGCCTAATGTCTCATGAGAAGCTGAAAAGACGCCGCGCTCGGGGCTTGCGGTGAGGGTCCAGCCATTGGCGGTCAGTGAGATGGCCGCTTCTGAACGGGCGATCGGGATAATCGCGAGGAGAAGGATGAAGGCGAGGCAGGGCAGGTGATTGCCGCGCGTTGCGTGCTCCGCGCCCGATCGGTCGTCAAGGTGGGCGATTGATTTCGTGGCCGATCCTTGTGGAGGCAAGCGCAGACGCGCGTCGTGGCAGAGTGTATCGCTCCACTTGCGTTTGACGAAGGGGCTCTGGTCGCAAGCTGCGAGCACTCTGTCGACCTTGCCGTCCCCAGACCAGGGCGTCGCCTCAGCTATCGTGCATTTCGATCGGCAGCCGCGCCGATCAGGAAGACATGATCCGGGCGATCGCCGTAAACCGGCTCGAGCTACGAAATGGTGTCGCGCGAATGCGCTTGCCCGTCGCGCGAAAGATAGCATTTGCGACGGCCGGGCCGACCACGCCAGCGCCCACCTCTCCCGTGCCGCTGTAGCGCGAGTGGCCGCTGAGCGCACCTATGTGCACGTTAATCTGCCGCGGCACATCAGCGATACGCAGCATCGGGTAGCGATCGAAGTTGCTTTCGACAATGCGCCCGTTCTCCACGTTGAGCTCTTCGTTCAGGCACACATTCAAACCGAAGATCATAGAGCCTTGTAACTGTGCCCTGACAGCGTCCTCATTCAAAATCTGCCCGCAATCAAAGGCGAGGTCGAGCGCATGGACGACGAGACTACCCGCTTCAGTGACTTCCACTGTAGCGACGGCGGCCACTGTCGTACCCTCGCGCGGTTGGCCCTCCATGCCCCAGTTTCCAACCGCCAGACCTTGTGCGTGCCGGGGTGGAAGCTTGCGCCCCCATCCAGAACGCGCGGCCACTTCGCGTAAGCACGCTTGCCAGCCAGGATCCGGCCATTGGCTGAGGATGCGCAGCCGATACTCGAGTGGGTCGATGCGCGCCCGCGCGGCGCATTCATCAATGAACGATTCGATGAAGAAGCACTGCGAGTTGTAGCGGAGGCGGGCTTCAAGACCGACTGGACACATTTGCGCGTCAACGGCGCGTTGTTCTACACGACTTACGATAATCCGCAGGCCAAGGTCCGCAATGACGTGCTGGCCGCCGACGGCGTGACCATCATCCCGCAGACCCAGCTCGGCAATCTCGACAAGGCGATCGTGAAGGGTGCCGAGCTCGAGGCGGCCTGGCGCCCCCTGGGCGGGCTGACTTTCGATGCGACAGGGACCTTTCTGCACTCCCGTATCAGTGCCTGGGGGACCTCCGCGCAATTCGGCGGCAACGTGCTGCCGTTTGCGCCCAGGTTTTCCGGTACGCTGGGCGCGCTATACGAATGGCCGGTCCTGACGGGGATGATCGCTGGCGTCGCAGTGGATGGGAAGTACGTTGGCACGCACTACTTGCGGCCGGAGAATTTCGTGATCGACAAGGAGAAATATACGCTGGTCAACGTGCGCGCCCACTTCGGGAGTGACACGGGTCGGTGGGACGTCGAGTTGTATGGCAAGAACGTCGGGAGTGAGAGGTACCGCGTCAATGCCGCCGGCGGCATCGGCGCGGATGTGTTTGCGATCGGTCAACCGGCGACGTGGGGGCTGGCTGCGCGGGTCAGCCTTCAATGACGGATGGAGTCGGCACTGGCAACACTCCGCTCTTGTTGAGTGATCGTAGGGGTGGGGCGGCGACGCGCTCCGCAGCGCGCGGTTGGATGGTTGTCGCCACCGGCTCCATTGGCTCTGCCGCGGGCCTTGCCGCATTGCCATTCTATGGGCTGTCGTCGTTCATGACGCCCCTGGAGGCGGCGTTCGGCTGGACGCGTTCGCAGATAGGTCTGGCATCGACCTTTCTGACGGCAGGAATCTTCCTTGCTGTTCCCCATGTGGGGCGCGCTTGCGACCGATTCGGGGTTCGTCGCGTTGTATTGCTCTCGATCGTGTTGTTTTCCGGAGCGCTGGCCGCGCTCTCTTTCGCGGGGGATAACCTGGTCGCTCTACGCGGGGTATGCAGCGATCTCGATATTGGGCGCCGGCACCACTCCGGTGAGTTACAGCACTGCAACGGCGCGCTGGTTTACACAGCGCCGCGGGCTCGCGTTGGGAGTCACTCTGGCGGGCACGGGATTGGCCGCTTTCTTCGCACCACGGATCCTGACGGCCGTCATCGCCGAACACGGCTTGCGAGCCGGCTGGCTCGCCATGGCTGGCCTTTCACTGATCCCACTGCCGCTGGCAGCCTGGTTTCTGCGCGATCCACCGGAGGCGCCCCGGGTGGCCGCCATGCCCGCCCCGGTTGCAGGTTTTGCGCTGCGGGAAGCGTTGCGCTCCTATCGGTTCTGGGTGATTGCCGGCGCCTTCTTTGTAGTGTCCCTCGGGATCTCCGGCCTGATCCTGAACATGCTCGCGATGCTGCAGGATACAGGTATTCCTGCGGCGCGCGCGGCGCGCATCGCCTCGTACATCGGTGTCGGAGTGGTCGCGGCTCGACTGTCGATTGGATATGTCGTCGATCGCCTGTTTGCCCCCGCGGTCGGCGCCTGCGTTCTGCTCCTCACGGCGACGGGTTGTTGGCTGTTGGCCGTGGCGGGGCCTGCTGTCGCGGTCTGGGCCGCCTTGCTCATCGGCTTCGCCATGGGCGCGGAGGTCGATCTGATCGCGTACCTCGTCTCCCGCTATTTCGGCTTGAGACACTTCGGCGTGATCAATGGCTGCGGATACGCGGCTTATAACGCCGGTGCGGCGTTCTCCCCGTTGCTGATCGGCGCTCTCGTTTCTCTTACCGGAACCTACGCGTTGGCATTGGAGATTACCGCGGGTCTGTGCACGCTGGCCGCCGTACTTCTTCTGACGCTAGGCGCGTATCCGGGCGAGTTTCTTCGGTAGTGACCGAGCCGTTTTACCTCAGCTTTCATGGCGCTTCTCCTTTAGCCGGCCTTGTCGGGTTGGACAGGGAGCACAACTTTCCAGGCACCCTTCGGGTGGCCGAGCGCCCAGGCCAGGGCCCCAAGGCCCGTGTTGGAAATGTGTAGCCCCGGGTGGTCCTGCGATGCCCCTCGCGAGGCTTTGATCGCAATGGAGGAATTTTCCTCTGGCTCAGAGGGGGTCCTGACGACGGGAGTCTCATTGAGTATCCGATCGATCATGGCACGGCACTCGTAAGCGGGACCCGGTCCGCTGAGATCACAGAGCGGCGTGGCGGCGGTCGCGTTGGTGTTGCCCAACACAGCAAAGAGTAGCGTCGCGCCGAACAGGCGCGCCGAATTGCGATAAAGGTGGCTCGAGATCATTGTGGCTCTCCGGTGGAAGGTGACTGCGCTCATGAATCTATGAGGAGAGCGTGCCACCCCCGGGTAGGTGGATGATTTCGGCGTGCGGCATCGGGATTTCATTTGAAACCGGGCCCCATACGCCTCGCGCGCCCGCAGCGTTGCGTCGCTTCTTCGCCGCGCTCGCTCCGCTCCACAGCGAGCCTGGAGCGTCCCGAGGGGCTTTGCGCGGGATCCACTGACCCGCAGCACGCAGAGCAGGGGGTTGGCCCCCCGATGCCACGCCGATGACCAGACCGGCACCGCGTCAACCAAAAGTGGCTTTGAGAAACCAGCCGCGGTTGAGCGACTACGCGCCGCGATGTCGTCTCTTTCGAGCCACGAATAATTAATAATTCGTGGCCAAATCTGGCCATTGGAGATAACCTATGGCCGTGATTTGCGAGTCATTCGTGGCCGAAAGTAGGGCGACGATTCCCCGCGTCCGGCTACATCGGAGGATGATCCTGTGCGCCTGATCGGACGTGCCATCGAACGGAGGATCCTCAGGGAAGCATTGACCTCCGACAGTCCCGAGCTGATAGCGGTCTGGGGCCGGCGCCGTGTGGGGAAGACTTTTCTCATTCGCCAGGGCCGGACGCCCATCGAAGACCATTTCTTCGAGGTCACCGGACGCAGGAAGGCCCGCCGTAAGGAGCAGCTCGGCCATTTCATGGACGGCTTCGTGAAGGCCTTCCGGCCCAGCTACACGCTTCCCCTGCCGGAGACCTGGGACGGGGCGCTGCGCTATCTGGGCGATGCCGTCGAGTCATTTCCCAAGGATGGTAAGCCCATTACCGTTTTCTTTGATGAAGCGCCATGGCTCGACTCACGGCGCTCTGGGTTCATCGATGCACTGGAATATTTCTGGAACGCCACCGGATCGAAGCATCCGCGTCTAAAGCTCTTCGTCTGTGGCTCGGCTGCTTCCTGGATCGTCCACAAGATTCTGCACGGGAAGGGCGGCTGGCACCGGCGCATCACCCGTCAGGTCCGCGTGCAGCCGTTCAAACTGCACGAATGTGAGGCGTTTCTCGAGTCAAAGGACATCAGGCTTTCCAGGGCGGACCTGTTGAAGCTGTACATGGTGTTGGGTGGCATCCCCTACTATCTGAATCTCATGAGTCGCGGTGAGTCCGTCTCAGGTGTCATTGACCGCCTGTTCTTTTCCGATCCTCCGGAATTGAAGGGGGAGTTCGACGAGCTTTTCGATTCGCTGTTCGATAACTCCCCGGTTCACAAGAGAATGATCTCATTGGTGGCCAGCACCAAAACCGGTCTCACTCGGATCGAGATCGGGGCGCGCGCCAAGCTGCCTTCCGGCGGGAATTTGAATCGCTATATCGACAATCTGGAGCATTCGGGATTCCTCGAGGAGCACGAGCCGCTCGGAAGTCGCGGCAAGAAGGATGTGCACTATCGCGTATGCGACATGTTCACCCTTTTTCATCGGCACTGGCTCGTGGGTAAGTTGCACATGCGCTCCTGGCGGTCGATCGTGACGAGCCAGCGCTACAAGAGTTGGTGCGGGCACGCGTTCGAGATCGTTGCCTGGAATCATGCGCGCTACATTGCCGATGCCCTTGGGCTTTCAAAAAACGACTACTTCGTGACCCGGGCCACTTTGGAAAACAAAGAGGGCAAAGCGCAAATCGACCTGGTTGTCGATGTGACGGGCGGTGCGGTCTATCTGCTGGAGCTGAAATGTTCCGACGATCCGTTCGTCATGAGCGCCAATGAAGCGGCGCGGCTTCTCCAGAGCAGGCGGGTTCTGAGTGCCCACTATAAGGGGAAGCGCAGCATCATCGTGTGTCTTCTGGCCGCCGGTGGCGCTCAGACGAACGCTCACTTGCGGCAAGCAGTGGATCTGACGCTCGATCTGAACGTACTGTTTCCTGCTGCCGAATGAGCAACGCCCGCGAAGCGCCTGTGCGCGGCCTTGTACAACACCATCACGTTGAGCATGAAAATGTCCAAGGAGACGCTCTACGATACCTCCGAAGGCCTGGGGTCGGCGTAAGGTGTTTGATCGAACAGCTCACATCGGGTGGGATGCAGAGCCGCCAGGGTTGGTGTCCATGGACTGTGGTACCCAGTGGTCTCGCGCGGGCGCGAGTTTGCTTGCCGAGGTGCCATCGGTCGTTGTGCCCGAGGAGACGAATATTCTGATCAACCCTGCTCACGCAGGTGCCGCGGCACTCGAGGTGCGCAAGATCCGTCAATGGAGATATGACTTGCGCCTTGGGTAAGCGAGGCGGGCAAACTTATCAGTGGGAGGATAACTGGCAGCAACTTACAAATCTGCGTCCTTGAGGCATTGCGCATTGGAAGGAGCGACTGACCGCGATCGATCTGCGCGCTATCACGCCCTTGATCTGGGAACACGTGAATCCCTACGGCCGGTTCGAACTCGACATGGATACCCGAATTGCCCTCAACTGAGGCCGGTGTCACGAACGAGTGCTGTGGGAACGGCAGTGATCGGCCAGGAGGGGCCGGTCACGATCTTGGCCTGGGTGACCGAGGTCAGGGCAGAAGCCGCCTTTCATAGCCGGGCGCGCGCGCACTGATCCCGCCCGTGATCGAGTAACCTTCGTGGCTCGGAAATAGGCAGCTACCACCTGGTGGAGAACTATGAGCACGATTCGACTGAGTCGGGTAACCCGCGCTGACGCGTCCGATCTAATTGTCGCTAACCGCGCAAGCCAGGAGTATCACCGCCCCTGGATCGCCTCGTTCACTGATCAGGCGGGTTTCGATACCTGGTTCGCGCGTGGTCTTACCGGACCAAATGTGGGGCTTGTCGCCCGTGAAGAGAGATCGAATGAAATCGTCGGCGTCATTAATCTCAATGAGATCATCGCGGGCGCTTTTCAGAGTGCATATCTTGGCTATTACGGAATGTCGAGCTTCAGCCGAAAAGGGTTAATGACCGAGGCAATGCGCGCGGCCATTGCTTATGCGTTCGGCGACCTTGGGTTGCACCGGCTGGAAGCAAACATCCAACCGGAGAACATTGCATCGATAGCTCTTGTGCGCCGACTGGGTTTTCAAAGGGAGGGGTTTTCGCCACGCTATCTTCGCATCAACGGCGAATGGCGGGATCATGAGCGGTGGGCGCTACTTGCCGACGCGCCTTGCGCGGGACATTCGCTTGCGCCTCGTGATCGGTCCGCTCGATTCATAGGCCTGGTCTGGCGCGATGAGGATAACTTGTTGCGACCGGTGGATTCGCTGATGGGAATGGCTTCAGTTGTTCCCGATCTCGGGATGCGATTGCGAGGCGATATGGACGCTACGGTCACCCCGCGTCGTCACTGAGACCGGAAGGGCGTGCGGGAGGCTCCGCAGCCAGCCATCGATCTCACCGTCGAATATCGTACCCGTCACCGGCAAATCCCGCGGCGCGGAGTCATCGATGACAATCGGGTGCGTTGAGTAGCGATTGAGATCCGCAATGACATCGGCCAGCGATTCGTTGAAGTATTGGTGCCGACCCTCGCGCCAACCCGCGACCGTAGCCGGCGACACCCGTGCTGGCCGTCCCGCGAAGCGGACGCCAGCAACCCGGATCTCCTGACCCGCATCAAGCCGCTCGGCGGCACCGCTGGCACTCGTGCTCACCTCGACCGAGCCCTTCTCCACTGTCACAATGACGTGGTCGCCCGCGCGCCAGACTTCGAAGCCAGTTCCCAGTGCGCGAACCTGCGCCTCGCCGGCCGTCACGACGAAGGGCCGGCGAGCGTCGGGCGCGACGTCGAAGAACGCCTCACCCTCGGTTAGCGCGATGAGGCGCCCTTTGCCGACCATCTCAACGTTAGCACGCGACCGTCCACCCAATGTCATTGTCGTACCATCCGCAAGCCGCACGTTGCGAACCTCACCGACTGCGGTCGTCAAGCTGACCGGACTGACCTTGCGATAGAGAGCAACTCCGACGGATAGAGCGATAACGATGCTTGCCGCAAGCGCGAGACCGAACCGCATTCGGGTACCGACATGTCGGCCACGACGCGCATCCTCCACGGGCCATGGTAGAGCCGGGGCCTTGTCGATGCACTCCTGGATGCGTTGCAGATCGTCGAAAGCCTGCTGATTTTCCGGCCGCTCCTGCAGCCAACGCTGCCAGGCCGCGATCCGGACTTCGCTCAGGTCCTTGCGCTGCAACTCGAGCATCCACTCGGCGGCCTGACGCGTGATATTCATTTGCTGTCCTTCTTGGCACTGTTCGCCTGAAGCATCCCGTCGCGGCAGTGCTCGAAGGCGTGGAGGATGTAGTGGCGGGCGGTACGCTCGGCGATACCCATCCTGCGCGCAATCTCCGCCGGCTCGAGTCCGTGGACACGATTCAGGAGGAAGGCTTCACGCTGCTTCGGTGACAACTGCGCGATCAGGCGTGTGACGATCTCGACTTCCTGGACGCCTACGGCAGCTCGTTCCGGCGTGAGCGCTTCGTCCAACTCCGCGAACAGCCGTGTTTCCTGCAATGTCGCGCGCCGGTCGCGACTGCGCATCCGGTCAATGGCGAGATTCGCCGCGGTCCGAAACAGGAAGGCGCGCATGAAGCTGACCGCGCCGGGCTGATCCAGGTTCAGCACACGCACGTAGGCCTCCTGCGCCACCTCTTTCGCTTCCTGGCGGGAGCGCGTGCGCGCGCACAGAAAGCGGACCAGGGACTCGTTATGTTGATTAAACAGGTCGGCAACGAGCTCGGCCCGCGCACGACGAGCAGACGATTCCTCGTCTGCAGTATCGGATTGTGTCTCGGATTCGGCCATGCGTAATAACTAAGACGTCCCAGCCGCCAAATCCGGCAAGCGCGCAAATCTTTGCCGGATTTTACGTCTGAGACGTCACATTCTCAAAAGCGGGGCCGCGAGCCCTGTCGATTCAGGGGATCGCATGCATCGTTCATTGGTCTGTATCGCTCTTGCCCTGCTGGCCATTGCCGGCTCTGCCGTGAGCGCGCAAGAGGAGCGCCGCCTCAGCTTCGACATTCCGGCGCAGCCTCTTGCGGCAGCGTTACTGGAGTTCTCGCAACAGTCGCATGTGCAGCTCGTCGTGGCGAACGAGCTGACAAAGGGTATCGATGCGCCGGCGATCCGGGGAGTCTACGCGCTGCGGGAAGCGCTGGATCTGCTACTCAAAGATTCAGGCCTCGCCTACACCGTCACGGCGGATCATACGATTGCCATCGGAAAAGCCGAGCCGGGGCGGCAGGGGCCGGACCCCGGGAAAGGCGCTGGCGGGGGCGGGCGCAAATCCATCATATCGCAGGCGGCCGCTGCACCCGCCGACAGCAGCGCGGTCGAAGAGGTGGTCGTAACGGCACAGAAGCGCGAAGAGCGGCTCAGCAACGTCCCCATCTCGATCTCGGTCGTGAACGGGAGCGATCTCGACCGCTCGACGGCCTCGGGCGTCACCGAAGTTCTCGCCTCCATCCCCGGCGTTGCGACTCAACGAAACTATCTCGGCGGCGGGACCGTCGCCGTCATCCGGGGAGTCGCGCCGTCGTTTCCGGCGGCGAATGGCGCAAGTCCCGTGGCCTACTATCTCGATTCCGTTCCGGTCGGGCTGGTGCGTTCCGCGCTGGGACCGGACCAGAGCGCTTACGACCTTGCGCGGGTCGAGGTGCTCCGGGGGCCGCAGGGAACCCTCTATGGCGCCAGCGCACTCAACGGCGTCGTCAGAGTGCTCACTCATGATGCTGATCTGCACACTTTCGACCTGAAGGCCCGTGTTGCGGATTCCGGCACCCAATACGGAGGAAACAACTATCGCGGCGACGTCGCCGTCAACGTACCGGTCATCGATGACGTTCTCGCCGTACGCGCTGTCGCGGGATACGAAAAGGAAAGTGGCTGGATCGATCAGCCGAACGCGAGCAACGTGAACGACTCGCAGCTGAAGAGCCTGCGCCTGAAGGTCAACGCGCAGCCCCTGCCAGACTTAGCGATCGCCGCCTCCGTGTGGAGCTCGCGCGAGCAGGCTTCGGCGCCTTCGATCGGCTATTCGTTCGATCGGAGCGAAGCGCTGCTCGAGCAGCCACTCAAAACCGATTTCGACGCCTACAACCTCCGCGCCGCTTATCAGTTCGACGCCTTCTCGATCTCCAGCGCAACGAGCTACTTCAACTACTCCAATATCGGCAATCTCGATCTGCTGCCCTTTGACATCCCGGGCTCGATCTTTTCCTCCGGTATCGATTCCCATGTGTTTGCCGAAGAGGTGAATCTCAACTCGACGCTCACCGGCGCATGGCGTTGGTCGGCGGGCGCGATCTACAGGCGCGCGACGGAGAATAACCTGCAAACGTTCAGCGCGATCGACGTGCCCCCGGAGCTGGTCGAGCTGCTCTCAAAATCGTACGCCGTCTATGGCGAGCTGACACGAATGTTCTTCGATGGCCGGCTCGAAGCTACTCTGGGCCTGCGTCACTTTCATGATGACATTTCCCAAGTGGGACAATTCGGTGCCGGCACCCCGCTCCTGTCGGCCTCGAGTACTGCGGAGGCCAACACGCCGCGGGCCGTCCTCACATGGCACCCCGCCACCAACGTTCTGGCCTACGCCTCTTACCAACAGGGCTTTCGCAGCGGGTTTCCTCAAGATCCCACGGTTCCCGCCGGCTTTGCCGGAGTCCGGCCCGATCGGCTGCGGAACTATGAGCTCGGATCCAAGGGCACCTTCATGGACGCGCGCCTCGGTTATGACGTCTCGGTCTACTACATGAAGTGGCAAGGCATCCAGCAGTCGCTCACCGTTCCTTACCAGGACGTCACGACACAAGCGATCGTCAACGGAGAAGGGGCGAGTGGGGTCGGTACGGACGTTGCCTTGAGCGTCGAACCGCTCCGCGACCTGAAGTTACAGGTGAGTGCAAGTTGGAACAACCTCGCATTCGATCGTGATGTCGTCTCCGGCGGGTTGGTTCTCTTCAGGAAGGGCGAGCGAACGACGTCTTCGCCGGAACTGACGGGGCAGGTTTCGGCGCAGTACACATTCCCCGTTGGCGTGAATGGGTATCGTGGAATGGTCGATGCGTCGGTCGCGTATACGAGCACACAGGCGTATCGGGGCTTCGTCGGCAGCACGCTGAGCGATCTCGAAGTGGATCGGGGGGATCCAATGACCCTGGCACAGATTCGACTTGCTCTTCTGACGCCGACGCGCTTCACGCCATCCCTGTTCGTCGACAACCTCACCAACGAGCGGGGTGCGCCGGTCAGAGCGTTCGTCGGTGTGCGCAACTGGGACGCCCGTGTTCGCCCGCGCACCGTCGGTGTGCAACTCGAATACGCGCTGCGCTAGATCATGGGATCCACAGATGTCGCACCGTTCATCAACGGTGTTGCGGTCGGTACGGCGAGTCTGGAGAAGGTGGAGGTCCGTAATCCATCCACCGGCCGCCGGGCTCTGCTGATCCCAACGGGATGTGAGCGTGATATCGATGAGGCGGTGCGTTCAGCACGCGTGGCATTCGAGTCAGGGACGTGGTCCGAGGCCCCGCCGGCCGTTCGCGGTGCCGCGCTCACGAGGCTTGCGGATCGGGTGGCGGCGCACGCGACAGAGCTAGATGCACTCGATGCTGAAGAAATGGGTAAGCCGGTCAGCGAGCGCTTCTGTGATGCGCGCGCCGCCGCGGAGTTGCTGCGATTCTCGGCGAGTGCACTCGACAAAATCACGGGGGATTGCTACCAGAGCGACCGGAAGAGCGTGGTGTTTCAACGTTGGGCACCCCTAGGTGTTGTTGGCGCGGTCGTGCCTTGGAATTTTCCCACCTACGTCGCGATACAGAAACTTGCGCCGGCGCTCGCGGTCGGCAATAGCATGGTCATCAAGCCGTCTGAGTTGTCCTCACGTTCCGCAATACGAATTGCCGAGCTCGCAATCGAGGCGGGCGTACCGGAGGGTGTGCTCAACGTCGTACCTGGTCTTGGATCAACGGCCGGTAAAGCGCTCGCCCTGCATGCCGACGTCGACATGGTCACCTTCACGGGTTCGACAACCGTGGGAAAGCTCGTGCTGCAATACGCAGGTCAATCCAACCTCAAGCGCGTTGCTGTCGAGTGCGGCGGCAAGTCCCCACAGATCGTATTCGCCGATGCAGGTGATCTGGATCCGGTTGCAGACACCATCGCCAGGTCCATGCTGACCAATCAAAGTCAGCTCTGCAGTGTTGGCTCCCGGCTTCTCGTGCAACGGGGCATCGAGTACGCATTGCTCGAGAAGCTCGTGGAGCGTCTCGAGCGCATCGTGCCGGGTGACGCTCGCGATCCGCGGACGACGTTCGGTCCCCTGGCTTCGGAAGAACAACTGCGCCGCGTGCAGACGCATATTCGCGCGGCACAAGAGGAGGGTGCGGGACTCGTAGCAGGCGGGGGCCATCTCCTTGCGGAAAGCGGAGGCTACTTTGTGGAGCCGACCGTCTTCCGAAACGTCTCTCCCAGCGCGCGTCTCGCGCAGGAGGAGGTGTTCGGGCCGGTACTGTCAGTCATCGCATTCGATCGGGAGAGTGATGCCCTGCGCATCGCAAATGACACTATTTACGGCCTTGCGGCGTATGTGTGGACATCGGATCTGGCGGCTGGACTGCGAATGGCAAAGGGGTTGCGATCCTCGGTCACCCTCTATTCGGCGCAGGCCTCGGGCGAGGGCGCCGGGCCCGTCGCGACCTGGGAGCCGGCGAAACAATCGGGCTTTGGGCCGGAAGGCGGCCTCGCCGGTCTTCAGAGTTACATGCGCCGGCAACTGGTCGAGATCTATCACGCCTGAGCATGCAGGCATGAGCAGGCACTATCTCCTGGCCGTGCTGACGGTCATCGTCGCATTCAACTACACGGATCGCTTCGCCTTTGGCATTGTCCTACAGGATATCAAGAGCGACCTTCACCTCACGGATTCGCAGCTCGGTATCCTGAGCGGGATGGCATTCGCCGCGTTGTACTCCACCATGGGGTTGCCGATCGCGCGCTGGGCTGACCGCGGCAATCGCATCGCGATCATCAGTCTCGCGACCGGAATCTGGAGTATTGCGGTCGCCGCCTGTGCTCTGGCACGGGGCTATGCGCAACTTGCCCTGATGCGCGTCGTCGTCGGGGTTGGCGAGGCGGGGTGCGTGCCTCCGAGCCTGTCATTGATTGCCGATTTCTTTCCGCGCACCGAGCGTGCGCGCGCAGTGTCGATCTACATGCAGGGAATCACGGCGAGCCTCGTGATCGGTTATCTTGCGTCGGGTTGGCTGAACCAAATGCTCGGATGGCGTGTAACATTCCTGATTATCGGCCTGCCGGGCTGCCTGCTCGCCACGATCGCACGGACTACTTTGCGAGAACCACGCGCGGTGCGCGGCGCGCAACAGCGGGTATCTCCCGTCCCGCTCGGCGAGGCGGTGCGCACTCTCGCCGCCAACCGTACCTTTCGGCACCTGCTGCTTGCCAACGCGGCGATGTGGTTCATCAGCTACGGGACGATGCAATGGACTCCCGCATTCATGGTCCGCGAGTTTGGAGTCAGTACCGGCGAGCTCGGCACGTGGTTCGCCGCGCTTTACGGGATTGGGGGCGTACTGGGCACCTATCTCGGTGGCGAGCTCGCAATGCGTTGCGCCAAGGACAACGAACGCCTGCAGCTGCGGGCGATGGCCTGTGTCATCGCCCTGTCCGCCATCGTCAACGGGCTTGCGTATCTGCCCGCAGCGGCACCCAACGCTGGATTCGCCTATGCGTGGCTCGGGCTCTCTTACTGGTTGGGCGCGCTGACCAACGGGCCGCTATTCGCTGTGTTGCAGGGCCTCGTGCCTGCGACGATCCGGGCGACGGCGACCGCTGTGATCTATCTGTTCGCAAACCTCATCGGCATTGGACTCGGTCCTTGGCTTGCTGGGACCTTGAGCGATCATCTGCAGCCGCAATTGGGAGCGGAATCACTGCGCTATGCGATGCTGATCATGTGCCCCGGTATGCTCTGGGGTGCCTGGCATCTGCTCGCGGCGAGCGCGAGCGTGACACGCGATACCCTGGAAGCAACGGCGGGAGCCTCGAGTGAATAGCGCATCTGCGGCGCGCTTCCTCGCCCCCGAGGTGACCGAGCTCCTCGTGGGCAGTAACAGCATCGAAGGCCGCTTCCGCATCCGTGTTTTCGTGCCCATCCGTGATCGCCTGCGGTGCGAGGCGTTTCCTGTCCTCTACGCAACGGATGCAGACTACTTCTTTCCGACGCTGTGCGGCATCGCTTCGCAGATACAGATGTATGGAGAGATGCAGCGAGCCGTCATCGTCGGAATCGGTTATGAGCAGACAGCAGACGCCCATGCGCTCCGCTGGCGCGACTTTCTAACGTTCGAGCAACGGGACGCCTTCGGCGAAGTGATCGATAGCGTTGTTTCCTCGCCATTTCTCGCGGGAAGCCAGACGGCCCGGGCAATCAGAGATCGAAGTGATGCTCGCCACTTCGCTCGGTTCATCCAGTCGGAGTTGGCTCCCATGATCGAGGCGCGCTATCCGGTGAGGCGTGGACCTCGAGGTTATCTTGGGTATTCCGCCGGCGCGACATTCGGCCTGCAACTCATGGGCATCGCTCCAGAGCTCTGTAGCACCCTGATTCTCGGCAGTCCCGCCGTCTCTTATGGCCGGGCCGAGTTAGCCGCTCAGCTGACGCAGTCCATTCCACATCACCTGGCTGTGCAGCGCTGTGTCTTTCTGTCGGTCGGAGAGCAGGAGGAATTCGGCAGCCCCTATCGCTTCTGCAGTGGCTATTATTCTGTGGCAGAGCTGCTCCAGGCTATCGCGCCTGAGTTGCATCTGGTGCGGAGGATTTTCCCCGGCGAGACGCACGCGACAGCATGGCTTCCGGCCTTCGCACACGGACTCAAAGCAATGTTTCCGGCCCATCACCCCGATCTGCCCTGGCTCGAGAAGGGGGAGCGATCATCCACCGTCAATGACGGCTAGCGCATGTGAAGCGTGTCCTGAGTTACCCCAGTCCTGCGTCGTAGACCCAGCATGTGCCTGGAGAATCGACTTGGGTTCGCAGCTTTTTTGGCTGGGTGTGGCGGTTGGAGCAGCTGGAGCAGTGGGGGCATACCTGTTCAGCCTACTTTTGCTCGAATGGCTGTGGAGGCGCCGCGCTCGACGCTCGGGGGACGGGGCATGATCCGCGGCACAATGAGCCGCGATTCACCACGGCAAAGCGATCGTCTGCGCAGATTCCGCTCTCCCACTACAGTTGGAAGAGTTGATTGCGGGCGCGTACAAGCTCGCAGGCTTCTCAAGCGTGATCATCACACCGAAAAGCGGCGACCACGGGCGCGACGTTATAGCGACTAGTCCCGACGGCTATACCGTACGTATCCTTGATCAGGCCAAGAAATACGGGCCTGACAAGGTCGTCGGATATGATGCGATCCGGGCGTTCATCATGGTGCTCGACGCCGATCGAGCAACGCGCGGGTTTCTAACCACCACCGGCATAAAGCGATCGGGTGAGCTCGCACGCGGAGCCGGTCCCTGATGCGTTGATGGAGCACGAAATGGGAGCCCCACCGACTTGCCTCAGGACGGCCGTTGTGGACTGATCATTGATGACACTTTCCCGCAAACGCGCGTTTTCAGAAGCCAGTGCCACAATGTTCAGTCTGGTGAAACAGCACCGAAGCCGCTCGCAGCGAATCGTGTCACCAGCTCGTAAACGACTGAATCCAAAAAGAAAACTGGTGCCACAATGATCAGCCTGATGACACGGAAGAAATGGTTTCGACATTTGTATCTAGCCGAAACCCGACATCTCTAAATGGCTGCTACA
>Ga0070665_100001899_pt1 | contig 23624 bp, 19 predicted proteins | sample KBSS13metaG_FD_65862 | JGI IMG/M metagenome (GOLD analysis project Ga0070665, IMG submission 65862) | Switchgrass rhizosphere microbial communities from Kellogg Biological Station, Michigan, USA - KBS S1-3 metaG | ecosystem: Host-associated > Plants > Roots > Rhizosphere > Soil ... | reverse complement strand
ATTTTGTTGGAGTAAAACAATTGAAGCAAGGTTTGCCTTGCTTCAATTAGCTTGTTCTTATAGGCTTTTTAAGATGACTCGAATTTTCGGATAAGCTCTTAAAAAGAGAAGAATGCTATTTGCAAGCATCTTCTCTTTTTATAATGTAAGTTGATTTAGTTCATAATCTCTTTGTTAAGAGGCTTCCATTGTTTTAGAAATTCTTTACAAAGTTGTTCTTTGGCATTTATATGAGGATTAAGGTCTAACGTTTTTGTTGTTTTTTCAACACTACATCGCATTGTTTCGCTATCAAGTAATGATGAATCAAAAAGATCAATGGTAGGAAGTAAATTTTTCTCCCGAGCTTTTTTTTCTACATGATCATTAATGGAATCAGCCAAAAGAGTATCGAGTAGTTCGAAAAAATTAATTATGCTATGATGCATTTCTTCTAAAATGTTGGTATTAGGAACCATATGAGCATTTTGTATACTATCATGTAAACCATGACTAACAGCTTTAGAGATAAGTTTTTTTAATTTGTCAGTATCATGCTGTGAAAGCCATTGTAGTAAATGGAGCAATTCATACGAAAGTGCGAATTGTGAGTTGCTGTCGCGTGAAAATGAATCATGATTCATAGTATGCCTTTCGTGATAAAAAAATAATTATACATCCACCTTTTTCAATTTTGCATAATTCTCAGTTATTATGAAAATATAATTTGTTATTCTTCATAATCAACTTTCCAATTATCTCCATCTATTAATGAGTCTTGTGTGTCCTTATGAGGTTCATCGGGAGATGATTTTTCTGCTTCACGGTTTTTATTTTTATTTTTTAGTTGTAAAAGTTGTTGATAACTATTTTGTACAATTTCTTTAGATTTTTCACTTTCTTGGTCAAGTTCTTGTTGAGTGGAATCAAAAATTTTATTCATTTCGCTTTGCATTTTTTTGATTTGTTTTTTAAGACGTAAAATCATTTCTACCCCCGCTAAATTGATTCCCATTTCATGAGTAAGGTAGATTACTTCCTCTAATTGATCAATATCTTCTTCAGAAAAAAGCCGCGTGTTTCCTGATGATCGTTTTGGACTAATAAGCCCTTGTTTTTCATATAAACGTACCGTTTGCTGATGAACAGAAAACATTTTTGCAACAGCAGAAATAGAAAAAAAACCTTTTTTTCTTCGAATTTTCATTGTAGTATCCAAAAACTTATAAAAAAGAAGTTACTGCATCATTACAACCTGCAGATACTGTAGTATACCATATATTTTTTTGCAAATCTTTAAAAACCAATTTTTATTCTTTTGATAGGTATTCTATTTCAAAAAAAGGAAAAAGAAGTCAGATCTAGCTTTTTATAGTATTAATTTTGTAAAATTGCAATTAGAAATATCTTTCAAGAAAGGGTTATGGTATGTTGAGATATAAGATGTATAGGATAGCTATTTTTAGTCATTTGTTGTCTATTCAAATGTTATGTACGCAGTCTTTGCCTCTTTATATTCCTTCATATGATGATCGATATGAAGAAGATATTCGTGAAGCTGGAGCTAATAAGAATTTTTTTAATGAACCAGGTGATGCATTAAATTATGCGCAGTACCGGTATGTAGGGGCTCATGCAGCCGAAAAATATCCCCGTTTTTTTCCTGAATATACTTTACAAGAACAATCAATTTCAGGATTATTGGCAACGGGGGTACGGGGATTGATGATCAGTATTTATGATTGGTCATTAAGTTGGTCTTCAATTATTAAAGAAGGAAAAAGCGTTGTTTGTTCTCGTCCTACCCAAGAAACACGAGTATTTAGAAAGAATGGTAAGCCGTTGTATCAAACGCTTCATTATGAAATGAATCGTATTTTTAATTTTCTTAAAACTCATCCACAGGCGGTAATTACTATTTTATTTGATGATTATGCTGATACTACCAAAATGGCTCGCGATATAAAGGAAATTATTGCAGAAAATAAATATGATCCGATATTAAAGCCTTCTGATTGGCCTTATGCCGAAAAAAAAGGAGAATGGCCTACATTGGGATGGATGCGTAGTAATAATAAACGTTTAGTAATGTTTACCCAAACATATAATTTTAATACTAATTTTACCTGGCCAGTTAAAAATTATTGGTGGGAAAATGTATATGGGACAGTCGATGAAAATTTAATATGTGCTAATGAAAAGGAATCCTTGCTTGAGGGACGTAAAAGCACTCGCGATTTAGTCAGTTTTGGATGTTACGGTAGTGTGGCAATTTCTCCTGCTGCGCGTGATAGCAACTATTGTTTTAGTTATGATATAGCAAAAAAATTAACTGTTGGGTGCCAGAAAAGAAGTTTTGCGCGCGGTAAGTTGTTTAATGCTTATTGGGCAGATCATATTATAAAGGCAGCTAATAATTTAAGTATACAAAAAAGAAAAACAGTTTTTGATTATGTTAATGAGTTGAATATAATTAAAAAATAAAAGAGATTTGAGTTATCACTTATGTTAAATATATTGCGTCCTGATCAATGCTTGGTTTAGGATGAGGTCAACAGTATTGTCAACGTTAGTATATTCAGCCTAAGGGGATATAATGAAAAAATTGTTGATGTATCTCATGATTGCCGGGGCTTGTTTTTATAGGGCCGATATACATTCTTTTGGTGACAAAACTATTTTTGGAATTCGATCACAAGGACTTGATAGTGTATTGGAGCTTGCTGGTTGGCAACAAAATATTTATAAATATGATCAAGATAGTAATTATGGTACTTTCGCTGTAGCAGCTAAATATACCAGATCTATCAGACCTGATCAAATAGCACAATTTTTATTTGGTTCCGATTGTTTGCGATTTTCTGGTAGTAGAGCAGAGCGTGAACCGGGTGATATTTTAGCTGATTATTTTGGTTTATCACCAGATTTTTCTAGTGGCGTTAGTTTTTCACCTCATATTAGTAATACGATAATAGATTTTGATTGGTTTCAGGCTTTTGATGCTTATCTTCCTGGTTTATTTATCATGCTTCATATGCCTGTTGTTCATACTAAATGGAATCTTTATTTTAATGAGGTAGTAAATAATCCTGGAACTGCCTTTTATCCTGCAGGGTATATGGGTAGTGTTAATATTCCTGCTTCTGGTTTACCTATAAGTGTTGAACAAGCAATGCGTGGTAATACAGTATTTGGTGATATGGATCAACCGTTAAAGTATGGTAAAATTTTTGGACGTCAAATATTAAGTAGAATAGCAGAATTACAAGCAACGTTGGGATGGAATTACAATCAATTATGGTATCATGCAGGTATAAGTTTGCGGGTAGGGGCTCCGACAGGTAATGTGCCAGATGCAGAATTTATTTTTGAACATATAGTAGGAAATCGTCATCATTGGGATGTTGGTGTTGGTTTATCGGGACATGTGAATATATGGGAGAATAAGCAAGCAGGTAGGCGCATAGCTGTATATGCCGATGCACATATATCACATTTGTGTACTTCCCAACAAAAACGGTCTTTTGATTTTATTAAAAATGGCAATGGAAGCAGATATATTTTATTAGAGCAGATTGAAAACCCTGCAGACGGATTAGTTCTTGCAGGGAATGAATCTCCAGACCAATATGTGGGTAATTTAGTTCCAGCTATCAATTATACAACTCTTGATACAAAAATCAGTATTGGTGTTCAAGCAGACATTGCACTTAAATTAGCGTATCAACGTGATGGTTTAGAAATTGATTTGGGATATAATTTTTGGGCTAATAGTAAAGAAAAAGTACATTGTAGAGAATCATTTATAGAAAATAGATTTGCATTAAAAGGGGACGCGCAAATATATGGTTTTACGACTGATAATAATCCATTGGCATTAAACGCTACACAAAGCATGTCAACTATTTTAGCTGGTCAAGGAGAAGGTAATGGTAATTTTAGAAATTTAAATGCAGACAATCCAGCTATTGCATCATCCTCTCAGGTCGCTTTAAATCCGGTAACTCAATTAAATAGTGCAGATTCAATAAGCCTTGGTATTGTTCAAGCACCAGTAAATGGTTCTAATACTGCAATTTTATTAACTGATAACGATATTAATGTTGTGTCTGGTATCTTGCCCCGAGCATTATCACATAAGGTATTTGGATATATGGGGTATCTTTGGAATAATAGAGATGATTTTGATCCTTATTTAGGAGTAGGGCTTTCTAGTGAATTTGCTAATACCAATGTTTGTAATAACGCTACCTGTTCACAATGGGCTATTTGGGTGAGAGGTGGAATTGCATACTAAATTTTTAACTTTCAGAATTCTTTCAACATGCATATCTATTTCTTCTTCGGTAATAATTCCATCAGAAAGTGCTTGTTTTATTGCATCTACTGCTGCAGGAACATCTACGGGTACAAGCAATATATCATTGCCGGCAAGAAGGGCCTGGAGTTCTGCTTGTCCGTTTACATAATGTTTGGTAACTGCCTGCATATCAAGGGCATCAGTAATAATAAGTCCAGTAAAATTAAGTTCTTTTCGTAGTAGGTCAGTGACTATCTTTTTTGATAAACTTGCAGGTATATGTTCTTGTTCTTCAAATGCAGGAACTTCCAAGTGTCCGATCATAATAGCAGGAATTTTTGCATTAATAAGTTGTTTAAAAGGGTAGAGTTCAATTGAGTGTAATCTGTTTTTATCATGAGAGATGAGAGGTAAGCCATAATGTGAATCTATGGTTGTATCACCATGGCCCGGAAAATGTTTTGCGCATGCAATAATACCATTATCTTGAAGACCATAAAAGAACGCCAGAGCATGTTGAGTAACTGTTTTAGGATTATCTCCAAAAGAACGGTCATTAATAACAGGATTATCAGGGTTATTATTAACATCAGCAACGGGAGCAAAATTAATATGAACACCAAGATGTTTACAAAGATGTGCAATTGCAGAAGCTGTTTCATAAGTAATGGTTGTGCAGTATTTGCCGAGGATTTGGTTATTGAAAAAGGCATGCATTGCTTCTAATCGTCCGGCACCAACTCTGCCGGGTTCTAAGTCTTGGCCAATAAGGAGGGGAATAGTTGATAAACTTTGAAAATGTTTAGTTCTTTCTATTTGTGTGTTAAGATCGCTTTTACCTAAATAAATTATACCACCTATATGATAATCAGTGATAAGTTGTTCGATGTATTCTTTATCCATGCGATATGATTTTTTTTTGATGCAATCATTAGGGGTTTTTTTATGAGCAACTGCTGCCACCATAAAGAGTTGGCCAATTTTTTGGTCTAATGAAAGGTTGTTGAGGGTTAGATTTGTCGCGTATGCAGAAAATGTAATACAATAAAATAAAAATAATCGTAGATTCATAAAGGATCCTTTTTTTTATGAACCTACGATTATTCTATTATTTTAGCAATGTTTTTTTATGGTATCAGTATAATAACGTGCGCCAGGTTTTAAAGTACGTTCCATAGTTGCACGATCAACAGAAACTAGTCCAAATTGAGTATCATAACTTCCCCAAGAAAACCCATCTAAAAAGCTATAATAATAATAACCAGTTACATGGTAACCGTCTTCTTTTGCTTTATATAATGCATATAAATGACGTTTGATAAAAAGGTCTCGGATATTTTCGTCATGTGTAGCAATACCATTTTGAGTAATAATCATAGGGATGTTAAGCTTTTTTGCGAGATTGTCAGATACATCCTTAATGGCCAAATATAATCCTTCAGGATACACTGTTATTCCATTAACATCCGTTGGTAATTCACTCGGGTTACTTATATGTTTCGTAATATTTTTTACGTATCCATGGCTGTGATAATTAATACCAATAAAATCGAGTGATTTTGCTGCATATGCGTTAGTGTGTTTTACCCATGCACCTGCTTTTCCGGGTAGTGGGACTTTAATATTGAATGTTCCGGTAGTAAAGAAATTATAAAATGAATTGTTGGTAAGCATGTTTGCGATATAGCAACTTGGATGATCCCATAAATGCCATGGTTCAAGTGTGTGAATATGTTTAATGATACCAATCTGTGATGTAGCACCAGAAGGAGTGCTTTTAATTGCTTGATATACGCGTACATGAGATTCAAATTCATTTTTCAACACCGTTGCTGCACGATGTAAATTTCGAATTCCGGGAGGAGTAGAACCAATTAAATAGCCAAGAAGAGCATAATTTTCAGGAGCCCAGAAGGTGATCCAGCGGTCAACACGTGTATTAAGCAGTTGGTATATTTTTAAGCAATAACGCTCGAACAAATAAATATTTTTTTCATATTCAAAGCCACCCAAATAACCCCACCATAATGGATCACAATAGTCTTTAAGGATGACGGTAACATGAATGCCGTTCTTGTTAAGTTCATCACAGAAGTCTTGATAGTATTGTAATACTGTTTCATCAAAATGTCCTTGTTCGGGTTCAACTCTGCTCCAATCAATAGAAAAACAATAGGTTGTAATGCCCATTTCTTTCATGAGTTGAATATCGTTCTTATAGTTTTGCACAAATGCACACGCATTTCCGGAGCGTGTTTTGGTAAATGGCGTATTATTATTATAATTACTTGTATGATTCTCCCATGCATACCAGGTGCTACTCTTTGAGTATCCTTCAACCTCATAAGATAAGCTGGTAAGTCCCCATTCAAAAGATGAAGGGAATTGTATATTGTATAAATTAATATTTTGCCACTTCCAATACGTAGTTGGCAGTAAAGTGCATTGCGTAAGCAATATAAGAATATTACAATAAAAGAGTATGTTTTGTATTTGTTTCATAAAGACCCCTCATGCTGAATGATGAATATATTATTGATATTTATAGTTTATCTAAAAAATACAATTTCAACGAGGGGTATTAAAAAGTTCCTATTATTTTTTTTTATTCATCAATGTTTGGTATTTTTCTTTATCAATTTGTTTGTTAGGTATATTATGACGGATCATTTTTTCTTGTTGTTGTTGGACTTCTTCTAAGAATTGATTATACATTCTAATTTGTTCTATAGCGTTAGGTATTGTAACATTTGCTAAAAAATCGATTTCTGAGTTATCTGGAATTTTGTGTAGTTTATCGACGATCTGTTGAGCAGAATTTAATATTATGTTTTCATAATATTTAATTTTTTTGTTATAGATTTTTATTTCGCTTTCATTTTGTTTTATATAATTGGTAGTTGCTGCTGTAGCTTTATAAAAAATTATTGCTGTTTGCAGTAAGCTTACTAAAACAATTAATTGATTTAATTTTTTCATTATAATCTTTTTATAAAAAATTTAATTCTTTTTATTGTAATTGTAATATTAAAAGGGTAGTGGGTGCAATAGTTTATCTATTTTCAGTAAAAATTAATAAAAGAGAACCTTTTAGTTATTTGATGCAATATGTATATAAAACAAAGATAATAGCGATAAACGGTATGCTCCCTGTTATCTTTATAACAAATAAGAAGTTATTAAAAGATAATTCAGGTTTGATTGTTTGGAAAAGATCAGTTGTGGTGTTGTTTAAAGCGGAACGGTTGTCAGTAGATTTAATTGTTGTTGTTGTTTCCAAGGATGGGTTATCTACGTGCAGATTTTTATAGTTATTGTTTTTTGTTGTATCAGATAATATTTCATTTGGTGTTGTGGTGTTGTCAGCAGATTGTATTAGTTCTATCGTTGTAGAGCAGGAGTTATATAAGGGCGGATTTTCTCCATTTGATTGCATAGCCTGCGTTTGGTTTTCTTGAACAGTTGTTATAGGCGTATTTTTAGGGTTTATAATGATAATTGGGTTAATGTTAACGATGTATATACATTCTCTATAGAGATCATTAGTTATTGGCTGGGGTTGACCTAAGATAGGTGATGGAGGTCGATGTAAGATATATAATGGTTTTTTTGATTCTCTTGCATTAGTTATAAAGTCGTTGATTGAAGCATTTATATTTGAGATGTTAAACTTAATAAATCGTTGTTGAACAAATAAACAGGAAGGTGCGTTTTGAGGAGTTGTTTCTAAAGATGCTGAGCCGAAAAAATAATCTCTTAAGGATATCTGAAAGGTTACTTCCTCTCCCGTTGCAGTATTATACCAGGTAGATTTCTTTTCTTGGTTGTTTGGATCAAAATCAAAGCTTATTAAAAAATTTTTTGATGATACTGTATTTGTCATGCCAAAAATTGAGCTTGTTATACCTATCATGCTTAACAATAAGACAAAAAAATTTAATTTATTATACATAGATAAAATTATATTATTAATAGGATAATAGAGATGTGTTGTATTTATACATGTTATGATAACATTAATTTGTATTAGTTCAAATATAAATTTTTGTAGCAAGGATGATATATTAGTTTATGTTTAAAGTTTACTGTGCATTATATCCTTTTATAAAATCACGATAATAATAAGAGCTATGTTTGAGTGTTCGTTGATAGGTAATAGGATTAACGGAAAAGAATCCAAAAAGTCGCGTGGTAAATGCATCCGGAAATTCTTTTGTAGGCCATTCAAAGCAGTCATGAGACGACCAAGGCAGATAGCCAATGATATTGTATCCATGTTGTATGAGTGTTTGTATGGTAAAAAGTGCCCGGTGAAAAAAGAGTTGTCTTTTTTCTTCTCCAGCGCTGTTGTTGGGGGTTGCAATGCCGTTTTCTGTGATGATTATAGGAATGTTAAGTGGTTGTGCTATGTTAGTATGTATTTGTTCAATAGCGCGTGCGATTCCTTCGGGATAAACGCGATATCGTGGATTTTCTGTTTTCCGTTCCTGATCTGTTTCTTCGATAGGATTCATTTTATGCATAAACATATTTGAATAAAAATTGATTCCAATCCAATCAAGCGATTTTTGAGCTAAAGTATTTGTATGAGATAAATTTACTTTTGAGGGAATCCATATATTAACGACGCCTGTTTTAAAAAAAGAATAAAAAACGTCATTTTGAAGTATGTTTCCTGCTTTACAGCATACAGAGGTTACGGGAGACAGACATGTCTGCTCAAAAGTTTTATTTGCGCTATCAAGCAAGAGAATGTTTTTTTGAATACCTATTTGTGGATTTGGTATAGCAGCGTTATTCTTGTATTTATTATATATTCCTTCAGGACCCTTAATTGCTTGATAAACACCAACATGAGCATCAAGCATATTAATGAGCACCTCTTCCACTTTTTGCCAGTTATTTTTTATTCCTGGACTATTTTCGCCGCCAGCATATCCTTTGATAGCATATGCTTCAGGGGCATTAAAGGTTGACCAATATATAACATCATTACGTAACGTATTATATATTTTTTTTGCAAATTCGATAAAATATACATTATTTTCTTTCTTTTCAAAGCCTCCCATTGTTGCAAACCAGGTGGGAATAGTATACTGATGCAAAGTAACTATTGGTTCTATTTTATGTAGTTTACAAATTTGGATCATATGTAGGTATGTTGCAATTGCATTTTCATCATAGGTTGTTGGTGTGGGTTGCACGCGATCCCATGCAATTGAAAGGCGAAAAGCGTTGATACCAAGTTCGTTTTTCATTTGTTGAATATCATCTTCATATCTATTCCAAAAATCTATTGCTTGCTTGGCGGTAGGTAGTCCTTGTGTAATATAAAAATCGGCAGTGGCATTGTTTTTATCAAGTCCACCTTCAAATTGATATGCGGATGAGGATAATCCCAGTAAAAAATTGTTTTGTTTATTTTTTTTATGAGAGAGCCAGATTTTTTTGAATTCTTTACCATCAGATTTTGCCGTAAGTATGCTGCTTGTATGTGGCCAGCCCGGCAGTTGTGTTATATATTCTGCATGGTCATTTGTTGGTATAAGACAAACGTTAGGATTTTTTATCGATAATAATTCTGACATTTGTTCCATGGGAGTGATGATGGTATGTTTAAGGAGCATCATCATGAACAGAGAGATTCGGGTATATTTTTGCATTAAAGTTCCTGTTTAAAGAATTCATGTAAGAAATCACGATAATAGTACGCACCTTTTTTTAAGGTACGAGGTAATGTTGGTTTTGAAAAATCAACATTAAACATACCGTAAGGTCTATCGAATGGATTAGGTTGTTTTGGAGAAGGCCATTCATAATTATCATGGCTTGCCCATGGAGTGTATCCAATAATATTACAGCCTTGTTCGATAAGTTTGCGGATGGTATAAAGAACTCGTCTGAAAAAGCGGGAACGTTTTTCATTGCCAGTAGTATCATTTTTTGTAGCAATACCATTTTCAGTGATGATGATAGGAATATTGAGAGGTTTTGCGATTTTATCATCGATGATTTTAACAGCGCGATACACTCCTTCTGGGTAATCGCGATAATTAAGATTTTCTGTTTTTCTATCTTCTTCTGTTTCTTCTAGGCGTTGTGTAAAACGCATATGTATATTGGAATAAATGTTAAGACCAATCCAATCAATTGATTCTTTTGCGGAGTGATTAGTGTGATTTATATTCACCCATCCTGGAATCCATAACCGGCATTTATTGGTAGTAAAAAAATCAAAAAAAAGTTTATTTTGTAGCATAGTGCCTGAAATGCGAATCGGTTGTGTTGCAGTGTATACATATATGTTAGCATTATCGGGAGAATCCAGTAAAACAATATTTTTTTGAATTCCAATAAGTGGATGAGGGATGTTTTTTTGATCTGGAAATTTGTGATATATTTTTTTGAAAGATTTATACACTTGTACATGCGCTTCAAGCATATTTGCCATCACTTGTTGCGTAAGTTGCATGTTTTTTTCTTTTCCGGGTGGTCCATCAAGTGTGTAATATCCTTTAAAAGCGTATCCTTCAATGGCGTTGAATGTTGACCAATAGGTAACGTGTTGGTGCAGGGCAGAGTACATTTTTTTTGCAAATTTAATAAAAAATTTGATGTTGTTTTTTTTCTCAAAGCCTCCTATTTCTGCAAACCAAGTGGGAATAGTATAATGATGGAGTACTATGATAGGTTGAATATTATATTTTTTGAGAGTCATTATAATATGTATATATTTTTTAATTGCAGTTTCGTCCCAGGCGTTTTGTTGTGGTTGAATGCGATCCCATGCAATTGATAGGCGAAAGCTATTGATACCTAATTTATGTTTCATTTCTTTAATGTCTTGTGGGTATTTATTCCAGAAATCTATAGCTTTACCAGCGGTAGGTAAATTCTTTGATTGGTAAAAAACGGCGCTTGCGTTATTTTCATCAAGGCCGCCTTCACATTGATAAGAAGAAGAAGATGCTCCAAACAGAAATTTTTGTGGGTGACTTTTAAAGGAGCTCATAAGAGGGCTTTTGTTGGCAGCTTTGTCTAAAGAAAGTTTAAATTTTTTAGCCGAGATTGTAGCATCAGTTATGGGAGATTTTGATGTCTGAGAAGATTCTTTTTTTTTATATTTAGTAGGCCAGTCTAACGGTTTGTTCTTTGTTGAAAAAAAATTGGGCGAGGAGGTGCTTATATAAGAAATTAATGATCGTTCCTTTGATTGATTAGTTATTATTAAAAAGTGGATAAGAAATAAAAAAGATAGAACTAAGCAACCTTTTTTTATAAACACAATTATCCTTTATGTAATAATTCTCCCTTCTTTTTATATTACAGATTGGAAATTGTTGAAGCAATGATATGATTTATTATCCTTAAAAAATAGGTGTATTATAGAAAAAAGTACCGGTTTAAAATCGGTACTTTTTTATCATTATTTGTGTGTATCCCGTGATATTAGGTGGTAGAGAAAAATGATTTATTAAAGTTTGCGTAGTACTGGGATCCTTTTTTAAGCGTACTTTTTAGATAATCTGGTGAATTTTTATCAAAATTTATGGCAAAAAAACCGTAATTTTTTGAATTGAATCCTTCAGGATTGTCTTGTGTTGGCCATTCGTAGTTATCATGGGAAGTCCATGGTAAATATCCAATTACCGGATACCCATCTTGAATGAGTTGCGTAATGGTTGCAAGTGCCCGTTGATAATAACGATTACGTTTTTCATCATCTTTGGTAGCAATGCCATTTTCTGTCACAATAATAGGAAGGGGTTTGCCGTCTTTATTTTTTATGTTACCAAGAGGCATAGCTACATTTTCAGTTATCAGTTGTACTGCGCGGTAAATACCTTCAGGATAATTACGGTAATTTGCATTATCGGTGTATCGCTCTTCATCTTCTTCAATAAGTTTATCGCCGGTAATTTGTTCAAATCCATTAAGGAATCTATTGGAATAAATATTTACGCCAATCCAATCAAAAGCGTTATGTGCATCAGGATGATAGCGATATACATCAACTCCTTTGGCTTGTTTCATAAAATCAGCGTTTGGTGTATAAAGGCTATAGTTACCATGTACTAAAAAGTCAAAAGTTCCACCAGATTGGATGTATGATGCCATAGCGCAACCTAATGATGTTTTAAGTTTATTTTTCCAATCTATTTGGCTGCTTTCATGAGGATCTAAAGGAACAATGTTAATTTGCGTGCCAATGTAGGGCTTTTGTAAATTGGAGTTTGTAAGTTTTAGTTCACGGTATAATTTTTGAATTTCTAAAGCAGTATCAACAAGCTCATAGTACATGTTGGCAATCACCGTATGTGTTTTTTGTAAATTACCTTTTTCTCCTGGTGTTGCCTCTCCGGTGAAATACCCTTTAAATGCCGGTCCTTCTGGAGCATTGCACATGGATATAAAACAATCTCCTAATTCTTCAGCTAATTCTTTATATACTGTTAAGCAGAATTTTTTAAATAGCTTACTTGTTTGTTGTGATTCAAATCCTTGTAAATCTTCAAACCATTGTGGGCTATCATAATGATGAAAAACAACCATTGGTTTAATGCCATGATCAAGTAACGTGTTAATTACATCTCGGTAATATTGAAGTGCATTTTTGTCAAAAACACCTTTTTCTGGTTGGATTCTATTCCAGGCAAGAGAAATACGAAATGCATTAATATTAAGCTCATCTTTCATTTGCTCAATAAGCGTTGGGTAGCGGTGATAAAAATCAATAGCATCTCCAGCTATTGGTAGCTTTGCTTTGTCACGATAAAATCGTGCTGCGGCAGAAGTTTGGTCAAGGCCTCCTTCATCTTGATAAGCTGAAGAAGAAGCACCAAGATAAAATTCTTCATTATTGGCCTGTTGCAGTGCTTGATGTAATTTTTGAGCATTGTGTTGAGGGGTAAAATCGGTAGATTTGTATAATATATCAAGTTTCTTTTCAATTACAGTATAGTCATTGCTTTTTCCGCGTGCATGGTTTAAAAGGGCGGTTGCCATGACTTTTGCAAACTTACTTCGTTGTTTGGTATATATTTTGGCATTGTTAACGTATTGTGAAAAATTTATAGGATGGATTATTGTTGGTATTGCTAGCAATAATATAAGTACTGAACAATTGATTTTTTTATATATCATCAGAAAACTCCATTGCATAGGTCTCAAAACCATTAGTTTTTTCTATTTGTATTAATTATACTATATATAGTAAAGTCTGTCAAAAGTAGCTTTAGTTGGTCTTTTATTATCATAATGGGTGCTTTTTTAGCAAGTATCGTTGCTTTTAACCAGAGATAGCGTGAAAAAAGATCTCTTTTTGTAAAAGAAGTCTTTTTTATATTTAACTTTAATTGAATAGATTATTTACACATTAAATCTAATATGAACAATATCACCATCTTGAACCAAATAACCTTGTCCTTCAATGCGTAATTTTCCTGCTATTTTAATAGCCGGTTCTGTTTTATGGGTTATTATATCATTATAGCTGAAGGTTTCTGAGCAAATAAATCCACGTTCTATATCAGAATGTATTTTGCCACCAGCTTGACGGATGGTTATACCTTTAGATACAGGCCATGCATGGATTTCTTTAGGTCCGCAAGTAAAAAAGGTTATGAGGTTTAAGTTGTCATATGTCTTTTTAATTACTTTGTCCAAGCTTGGTTCAGAGATGCCCATCATATCCATAAATTCACGTGCTTCGGCAGGTTCCATCTGAGTAAGTTCATATTCAACGCGAGCGCTTATAGGAATAACGCATTCGGCACCAAAATGATTAATAAGAGCTTGATAGTGTTTATTAGTAAGATATTGCTGATTTTCTAGTTCTTTTTCAGCGATGTTTGCGATAATGAGGAAGTTTTTAGTGCTTAACAGTGGTATTATTTCTACACAGGCTTTATTAATGAGATTTTTTGCTTCTTGAGCGTTACCTTGTTCAAGAACAACGCGTATTGCTTGGAGCGTTTCAAATTCTTCATTAAAGCTTTTTTGTTCAGCCCCCGTGAGTTTGCCTTTGAGAGATTTTTCTATTTTTGGAAGACGTTTATCAATTGATTCGATATCTTTGAGCATAAGCTCTGCCATGATAATTTCAAAATCATTGATAGGGTCTATCTCTGTGGATCTGATGATGTTGGGATCTTCAAAGCAGCGTAAAACATGCAGAATAAGATCGACTTCTCGAATGTTGCTTAAAAATTGATTTCCAAGGCCTTCACCGCTTGCAGCACCTTTAACAAGACCGGCGATATCAACGAAGGTAACGGTGGCAGGGATCGTTTTATTGGAATTATAAATTGTTTTTAATTGTTCAATACGAGTATCGGGAACTTCTGTTATAGCGGTATGTGGGTCAATGGTACAAAAAGGATAATTTTCCATAGGAATGCTTGATCTAGTCAATGCATTGAATAATGTTGATTTTCCTACGTTAGGAAGTCCGACAAGTCCCGCTTTGATACTCATAAAATTACGCTTTCTAAGATTTTTTTACAGTAAGAAGTATTTATTGTTTAGTGTGCTTTAAAAAGCCTTATTAAGCAATTATTTTTAAGGGATTGTATATTTTATTGCACAAAAGGATGGGGTGTGTTAATAATGAAAAAGAAGTTTTTATATTATTTCTATTAAAAGGAGTGGATTTATTATGATGCACCATTCACCAGTAATGAAAATGCTAGGTATGGCTACCTGGGTTATTACCGCGCTTGTTTCAATTAATATGTTAACAGCTCTGTATGATTATGATTTTTTTTCATGGGTTGGAGAAACAATGCCAGGCTTATATATACCTATGATTTGGCTTGTTGGTCTTTCGGGAATGATTAGTTTAGCAATGCTCGTTAAAGCGTGTATGTGCTGTCCTGGTTGTGGTATGTGTCCATGTAATTGTAATAAAATACCATCAATGTAGTAATTTTATACAATATGATATCAACAAAAAGTTCAGTGTAAAAACTGAGCTTTTTTTATTTTGGTATGGTATATAATAAGAATCATAATAATTATTTTTTAACAGGAGTAGAATGATGAAGAATTATTATTTATTAGCGTTAGCCTGTGTTGCTGGTCAAGCGATATATGGTATGGAAGAAGTTAAGAAAAATGATTGGAGACCTGAAACATATAAACAGAATATTGCTCACCAGCAGGCGGGGATGTATGCATTGTCGCAAATGAAGTTTAGGGGAGATGAGCGTGTTCTTGATATTGGATATGGTGGAGAGATGATTCCCTTAGAAATTGCAAAAAAAGTTCCCCTGGGGTCTGTTGTAGCAATTGGTTCTTCAGAAAATTTAATAAAATATTCTTTTAATAATAATGAACAAAGAAATCTTACATTTATGTTGTGTGACTTATCAAAAGTTGAAACGCTTAATCAATTGATGAAAACGTTTAAAGCAACCCCGCAGTTCCGTTTGATTACTGCGTTTGGATCTTTTTCCTGGATGAAAAATCAAAAGCAGGCATTTTCTAATATCGCTTATTTATTACATAAAGATGGTGAATTAATAGCAGGTTTGGCTCATGAAGATAGCCTTTATGTGAAAGCCCGTCTTGCAATGTTAACGCATGATAAATGGAGACACTATTTTGTTGGATATGAAGTTCCTTATTATCCTTCTAATGAAGAAAAAATAACTGCTTTGCTGGAGGAGGCAGGTTTGAAGTCAAAAGAAGTAAGGCGACATGACCAAACTCAAGTATTTCCAACAAGACAAGCTTTTATTCAGTGGATGAGTGCTATTCCTGCTCAAGTAGATAGAATCCCAGAATGTAAGCAAATAGAATTTTTGAATGATATAGTGGATGAGTATCTTAAAACTGTGCCACAAAAAGAAGATGGCTCGATAGAAGTTATTATTGGGGCATTGGGTGTGTGCGCGGGTGTAAATAGTGAGTCGTGATTGGCTTGTTAAGCGTCAATAAAGACTTATTTGAAATAAGAAAATCCGGTTTTTAAGCCGGATTTTCTTTATTTATCATTGAATATGTTATGCAATATTACAGGTGCTGGTTTTTTTTATTAATCCAATTTTTTATTGTTTGAACAATTGTATCTTTATTAACGCGCATATTAAATTCCGTCTGATCCATAACGTGTTGAGAATTTTGTTGGGTGTAGTGAAAGTGTTTGGTTTTGCAAAAACCTTCTTTTGTTTCATGGTCTAGGTCAAAATCTGTAAGATTATATGCTGAAAATTCTGTTTTTTCTTTATGAGTTTCCCATAGTTTTTTGTCGCTGATGCGCGGCATATAAATAACTATAGGTGTACGGCTATCGTTTTTGTCTTCAAAAATACTAATGGTTTGTTCATGTATTGTATCACAATTAATCGTCGGAAAGAGCAGTTTGTTCTTTTTGGCATATTCAGCGACTTTTTCTAATTGTTTTCCAACTTGTCCTGCGGAGGCATCTAAAAAAATAAGAATATCAGGGGTGCGTTCTTGGCATATACCGCTTACTGGTGGATACGGTAAGTTAATTTCAAGACCCGCATCAACAAATTTCATATGTTTTTTAGTAGATAGTTTGTTGTTGGCAAATTCGTCCATTTTGTAGAAAAAATTTGGTACTTTTGCATAAAAATCAAAATATCTATTTGCTTCTATTTTATCGGGTAATATGTTATGTATTATTTTTAGTAATGTTTCACTTCTTATAAATTCTTTTATGATTGTATAAGTGTTTGCTCCAAATGCTGATCCCCACGTTCCCATGTGGTAAGCGAGGCTTTTTTCGGGTATGTTATTTGTTTGTTTTCCGTTTTCAAATTGTTTTCCATATGCAGAAGTTGGAATTTGCATATTATTTAAGCAATTTTTTATAGCATACGGCGTAAATTCATACCATGTTTGACCCATAACAATATCTTCGCGACCATCTATTGCGGTGTAAATAGGATAAGGATATTTTCCTTCTTGAATGAGTTCTGCTTGTTGAGACAAGGTAGTTGTTTGTTTGTCTTGTGATAATAGTCTGTTGCCTAACAGAGCACCATAAATATCAACCGGGGTTATTGGTTGATTATGATGGCTACTTAATTTCATTTTTTCTACTATTTCGAGTTTTTCTTTATGCGAGACTTCGTTAAATGGTTGTGCTACACATTCTTGTATATAATCTTTGAATTGTTTAATGGGTAGCTTGCCTGAGATCCATGGCGCAACAGCCCAGGTTGATCCAGAAAGAGTTGTAATATAGGTAATGGTGTCCAAGAGGCCTATTTGATCAGCGCCGTTTAAAGAGCCTGTTGTGCAGAGCGCAGCCCTGTATCCTCCGCCGCTACAAATCATAGTAATTTTTGGAATTTCATTATCTTCTAATTTTTGATTGAGTAGTTTTTCTAGTGCTGCTTTTACAATCGGCAGTCTTTTTTGCAAAAAGGCATGTTCTTCTTTGCTAATGCCAGGATTGTGGGTAACGGTGGCGGTGTGTGTTTGTTGATTGTGGTGTTCAGATGGTTTTTCCATGCTGTGTAGGGTGTATGGTGCAGCAATTATAAGACAAAAAATATTGATATTTATCAGACGTGGCATTGCAATAGCCATATTTAAAAACTCCTTTTTTTTAAGTCATCTAAAATATTATTTTACTTTTTTGCGATTAAATAGGTAAGAGCATTTCCTGATGATGCAGGCCATTGATCTTGTGGTGCAAATTTTAGAGTAGCTGCTTGTTCATCAAATAGAGGCATAATGGTTTTAACTCGTTCTAGTTTTAAATTAGGTTTATCTGGAGAGAGATTTATATCTGCGATGAATTGTGCAAAAGATTTAGCGATACTTGGGGTGCGGCTGTACGTTGTCCAATTATCATTAAGGAGAGCTAGGCCATAGACCAAGGTTATTTCATTTGAGTTATGTTGTTGTACGTATTCTTTTACTTGTTCTTGTATGTGTTGAAATGAACAAACAGCTAATAATGTATTGATTTTTTTTTGTCTATGATCTGGATGAGTATAATCAAGATTAAGATTAATAGTGGCGTTATTTATATCAGGAATATAAGTATAAGAAGTTGCGAGAGGTTCTTTGTATTGGTCTTCTTGTTTAAGAAGTTTTGAGTTTATTCTTTCTTTGTTATCTAAAAATCCTAATTCATCGAGTGCGTTCTTCAATTTTTCTTTTTCTGTTATGAGAAATATTTCTTTGAGGCCTACAACCTGATTTTCTTTTATTGCAATAAACATGCGTTCTTTTTCTATAGACTTAGTTACCATTGGTAGTCTGAATTTTTCTGGATAGATAATAACGGTGTTTTTGTCTTGAGGTATATAAGTTCCAATTAATTCAACAATTTTTTGTGCGTCATTTTTGTTTGCAAGACGACAAATAATATCGCCATTTTCAGAAGCAATAAGTATGGAATTAATAAGAGCAAAAGATAATAGAGATATTTGTTTGATGCTCATCAGGACTCCTTTTTAAAGTAGAGATTAATTAATGTTTTTATAGTGTGTATTTATTGAATAACATATTACGAAATTTATTTGTTGGATCATATAGTTTTTTTATTTTTAGAAGTTGTTGAAATCGTGGATAGGCTTTATTGAATTGTTTTTTGGTTGCACACATTAAGTATGGTAAATAATAAGAGCCTTGATTTTCAAGCGCAGCATCAATGATTTGTTGCGTCCATTGGCATGCCTGATTAATGCTTTTGGATATATTAAAAATATTAAGGTAGATAACAAAAGAAAATGATTCTTCTTTGGCATATGACATTAAGCAGGTCTTATCTGGTTTAACGTAACGAATTGATATATTGAGTACATTGACCCAGTTTGTATTGAGAATGGAGCATAATTTTTTGGCAAAAGTTTTTGCATGCTTTATTGGTATAAAATATTCTTGAAGAGTCATAGTTGTAGGGAAATGGGTTTGTATGGCAAGCTGAGATACGGAATAACTCATTTCATTGTTACGATATATAATTAATGGTTCTTTTGTTGTTAATTGTTCAAAAGGAAATCGTAATAGTTTTGCAAGAGGTACTCGTCTTAAGAAAATTTCAGATAGTTGATTAATGATATAAAAAGGAGAAGTTGGTTTTTGAAGAGCTGTTGTATCGGTAACGGGTTTGTTTGTTGTGTGCCAAGTAGTGATAAGACATTTTGTATATTCTTTAGGAAAAATATCTGTGTTATAAAATACAACAGATGGGTCAGGCGCGATTGTGTTTAAAAATATAGAATCAAAATATTCAAAAAGACATGCTTTGGTGCTTCGTTCCAAGGGTATGTTATCGGTAAGTTGTAGTGTTGCTTGTGTAATGATTCCCAATAAGCCATAGCCGCCAATAGCGGCTGCAAAAAGATCCTGATTTTGTTCTCTGTTTGCGTTAATCAGATTGCCATCAGCGGTTAATATTTGTATTGATTTTACCGTGTTAATTAATTGACAATAATGTATATCCCGGCCATGCGCGTTAACGCTTAAAGATCCGCCTATGCTAAAATTATTATATGATTGCATGGAGGCAATGGATAAGTTATAGGGGTTAATATATTTTTGAACATCATACCACGTTGCTCCTGTTTGTACGGTAATAGTTTTTTCTTTCAAATTAAGATTTATTATTTTATTAAGATATTTTGTATTAATTACGGTGCCATTTTTAATAGCAATTTGTCCTCCCTGGCTATAGCAAGCTCCGGCAATAGCTATTGGTCCATCAGCTGAGCGTACAATTTTTTGTAATTCTTTTATGGAGCGAGGAGAAATAATGTTTTTAACTTTTGTTGCAGTGAGTCCTAATTGATCAGTAATAAATTTTTTTTGAGATAAAAATGTTGGGATATTTTTAATGATAGAGTTGGTTCTTAATATGATAATAGAAGCTATGAAAATGGTTATGAATAAGAAGATTTTATAAAGTATTGATGTATTGTATTTATTCATATTATTTTCTTATTAATTATTTTTTAATAATTATAATATTTTTATTAGTTGTAATAATAGAGTTGAGTAAACATTATAGCCTTTTATATATATTTACGTTAAAGAAAAGTACCGGCTTTTGCAGCCGGTACCTATAGATAATTTATTCTTTTAAAAGATTTTGTTTATAGTTTGCAATTTCTTCAAACATTTTTTCTTGATCTTCTTTTGACCAATGTTCTATGTCAATAAAAACAGTATCTTCGTATTCCCCGAAGCAGTCATTAATGTGAAATATTGGGGTCTTGTTAATTACTGTAGGCAATTTTCCTTCTTCTTTTAAGGAAACGAGAGCTCCGCTATGCATTATTTCTCGATCATTGAGATATTCATATGTATTATCTAATTGTTTATAGAGTAGGTTCGTTATATGGCTCCATGCGTAATCGGGATTATTTTGTGTAGATATTCTTTTAAGTTGTTGATCTAACCATTGTATATGATCTGCATAAAACACTGTATCGAGAGACATTTCTTCTGTATTAATTGATTTGTCTTGTCGCAAATTATTTAGTAATTCTGAGGGTGTTTTATAAAGGCTTAAGTTTTTAGATTTTAGGCTTATGAGGTTGCTAATGGTTGTATGATCTTTATTTATTTTTTTTAATTTTTGTTCAGATTTTTTTGTGATAGCGATGCGTTTTAAATTATTCATCATGGTGAATGAATGAGGTGTTATTGTAATAGCACCAAGGCTTAAGAATAATAAATATTTTTTCATAATATACAATCTTTTTATAGTTCTTATGATTGTGATATGATTGTGAATTGTGTTAAAAACCCCCGATTGTTTAGTTCGGGGGTTTTTTTATGTTGCTGTATGTATGTATGTATGTATGATTACTGTTGAACTTCAGCATCAATTGGCTCATCGTTTTGAGGAGCTTGTTGTTGCGTATTGGCATCAGTATTGCTGTTAGTAGATTTATAAAGAGTTTCAGCAATTTTGTATGATGCTTGAGTTAATTCATCATTAGCTCTTTGTAATCCAGCAGAATGATTAGCATGTTCAGTAAGAGCTGCTTTTGCTTTTTCAATAGCTTGCTCAATAGTTGTAATTTCTTCTTGAGCTAGTTTTTCTCTGTTTTCTTTGACAGTTTTTTCTACTTCTAGAATTGTTGTGTCAAGTTGATTACGTTTTTCAACAGTTTCACGCGCTTGTTTGTCTTCGTCTTCATGCGCTTTTGCTTCTTGTACCATGCGTTCGATTTCATCTTTAGATAAACCGCTGCTATTGGTAATAGAGATTTTTTGTTCTTTACCCGTTGCTTTATCCTTAGCAGAAACACTTACGATACCGTTAGCATCAATGTCAAATGTTACTTCGATTTGTGGCATACCGCGTGGAGCTGCTGGGATACCTTCAAGCATGAATTGACCAAGAGTTTTATTGTCTTTTGCAAATTCACGTTCACCTTGTACTACACGTATATCTACAGCTGTTTGTCCATCTTCTGCTGTTGAGAATACTTGTGATTTACGAGTAGGGATTGTGGTGTTTCTTGTAATAAGTTTAGTTGCAATACCACCTAAGGTTTCAATACCTAGAGAAAGCGGTGTTACGTCAAGAAGTAATACGTCAGTTACATCACCAGCTAAAATACCACCTTGTAATGCTGCACCAACAGCTACAACTTCATCAGGGTTTACTGATTTGTTTGGTTCTCTGTTGAATGTATCTTTTACTATTTGTTGTACTTTAGGGATACGTGTTGAACCACCAACAAGAATAACTTCTTGAATGTCTTTAGTTGTTAATTTAGCATCAGATAAAGCTGATGTGCATGGCTTAATTAAACGATTAAAGATATCAGCACAAAGAGCTTCAAGTTTAGCTCGTGATATTTTGATATTAAAATGTTTAGGCCCTGTAGCATCTGCAGTGATGTATGGTAAATTGATTTCAGCTTCTAATGTTGAAGAAAGTTCAATTTTAGCTTTTTCTGCAGCTTCTTTAAGGCGTTGTAATGCCATTTTGTCAAGACTAAGATCGATGCCATGGTCTTTTTTGAATTCTTCTGCTAGATATTCAATAAGTTTGTTATCAATATCATCACCACCAAGCATGGTGTCGCCATTAGTAGATTTAACTTCAATAACGCCATTAGCTATTTCTAAAATAGAAACGTCAAATGTTCCGCCACCAAAATCGAATACTGCTATGGTAGAATTACCTTTTTTGTCAGCGCCATATGCTAATGCAGCAGCTGTTGGTTCGTTGATGATACGTTTAACATCAAGGCCCGCGATTCTGCCTGCGTCTTTTGTTGCTTGACGTTGTGCATCGTTGAAGTAAGCAGGAACCGTGATAACTGCTTCTGTTACTTTTTGTCCAAGGTAGTCTTCAGCTGTTTGTTTAAGGTAGCTTAATACTGCAGCAGAAATTTCTTGTGGAGTAAATTGTTTATCTTGTCCTTCAATAAGAACTTCATTTGTATTGCTACGAGCTATTTTATAAGATATGTTTTTAGCATGTTTTGATGCAATTTCATAGCTAATACCAATAAAACGTTTTACTGATGCAAAGGTATTAGTTGGATTTGTTACGCTTTGACGTTTTGCTAAAATCCCGACTAAACGATTGCCGTCTTTAGTGTAAGCAACAATAGAAGGAGTTGTATTTCCGCCTTCTTTGTTAGGTATTACTTTTGCTTGTCCGCCTTCCATAAATGCAACTACGGAATTGGTTGTACCTAAATCGATACCAATTATTTTAGCCATTTTTGGTCCTTTTGTTTTTGAGTGTTTATACTATTTTTGTCTGTAATTGCATGGTGTTTTGGGGCTCGGCCTTGCGGCCTTGCACTCAAGATCCATGAAAATATCCTTTTAATAGTGTTCTTTTTATAGAATAACAAAAAAAAATAGCCTGTCAATACCAAACTCAAAAAATATTAGTGGAGTACACTAAGACTTTGGTTTTTTATTGGGTAGGGTTCAGGGGGCTTTTATCCTCAATCATAGGACCGATAGCCGGTTTTTATTATCAGCGTCGGATAATGAACAAAGGGGGCTGCGCTTAAAGTCTTTTTGAGCGAGCTTTGGCAGATATCTTAACCCGCGCGAGAAAATCCCTCCGCGCCCGGCACTCCGTCATGATACCCCCTGCCTTTTTCCTGGGGATATTAATGGGGCAGGGGGTATAAGACTCCGTTATAAGAGAAAAGAGAGCTAAGAAAGAGGACTAAGAAGGAAATAAGAAGCTAAGAAAGAGAGCTAAGAAGGAAATAAAAAGAAATTCAGAATATATAAAGGATAAGATATATAAAATAAAGACATATATAGAGAAAACTATATAGGGGCATAAGGTATAGATATATAAGGTATAGATATATAAGGACATATACAAAGATAAAGAAATATATAGAAAGATAAAGAAAGAAATCTAAGA
>Ga0070665_100001897_pt1 | contig 23644 bp, 24 predicted proteins | sample KBSS13metaG_FD_65862 | JGI IMG/M metagenome (GOLD analysis project Ga0070665, IMG submission 65862) | Switchgrass rhizosphere microbial communities from Kellogg Biological Station, Michigan, USA - KBS S1-3 metaG | ecosystem: Host-associated > Plants > Roots > Rhizosphere > Soil ... | reverse complement strand
GCTGCCTATCAGAAGCTTGGCGGCACCATCACGTCGACCACGCCCTACAATGAGAAGCAGGCGAGCTACTCGGCGGAGGCCAGTGCCGCGATGGCCGGCGAGCCCGAAGCCCTCTATCTCGTCAGCTATCCGGTCGATGGCGCGACGATCGCGCGTGCCTGGATCTCTGGCGGCGGCGCACAAAAGTTCCTGCTCAATGACGGCATGAACTCGACCGAGTTCATCGCTGCTGTCGGCGCGCAATATCTGGGCGACGCCTACGGCACGTCGTCGGGCACCACCACGACCGCATCGACGGAGTATTTCAACGGCGCCTACGAAGCCTTCTCCGGCGGCATCAAGCCGGATGCCCCGGCCGCCGACCGCTCGTACGATGCGGGCGCGATCGTCGCGCTGGCCATCGCCAAGGCGGGCAAGGCCGATGCGGCGGCGATCAAGACCGCCATTCCGGAAGTAGTCGCTGCCGGCGGCGAGCCGATCCACGCCGGCAAGGACGAGTTCGCCAAGGCGCTAGGCCTCATCAAGGACGGAAAGCCGATCAAGTATGAAGGCGTCATCGGCCCGGTGAGCTTCGACCAGTATGGCGACATCACCGGTCCGTTCCGTCTGTGGCGCATCAAGGACGGCGCCGTCACGACGGTCGGCGAGATGAGCGCCGACGACGTCGAGAAGGTGAAGGCCGAGCTGGCAAAGTAGGCAATACCGGGTCGCGGAGGGACCTTCGTTTTTTCGCGCCCCCCCTCTGTCCTGCCGGACATCTCCCCCACAGGTGGGGAGATCGGCCGGCCGCTTGGCTTACGCAAATCTCCGACGTGGCAAATTGATACGAGAGGTTGAAGCTGCCCAATCTCCCCCCAAGTGGGGGAGATGTCCGGCAGGACAGAGGGGGCGCGACAGAGCGCCAGCTCATTTCGTCGCAAGCCCCTCGTTGCATTTTGTTCAAGGAGAATTTCGTGAATCAGCACCAGCCCGCAAAGGCGGCGAGCGCCTCATCGTTCCCGGTCGAGACCATCCGCCCGATGTTCCCGGCCCTGCAGCGGGCCGGCGACTTCATCTTCCTCGACAACGCCGCCGGCGCGCAGATCCCTCAAAGCGTGCTCGACGCGGTGACCAGCCATCTGGTCGAGCACAACGTTCAGCGCGGCGGACGCTATCGCCACAGCGTCGAGGTTGACCAGTCGGTGGCCGATGCGCGCGAAAGCGTGGCGCTGCTGATCAACGCACCCAACCCGGCCGAGATCTGCTTCGGCATGAACGCCACCTCGTTCATCCGGCTGGTCAGCCTCGGCATCGGGCAGATGCTCGGCGAACGTGACGAGATCGTCATCACCGACATGGACCACGACGCCAACATCGCCACATGGCTGGCGCTGGAGCCGGCCGGCGCGAAGTTCAAATGGTGGAAGATGCGCGAGGACGGCAACCTGCATGTCGACGATCTGCGCCCGCTGGTGTCGGAGCGGACGCGGCTCGTCGCCTGCACGGTGACTGCGCATTCGATCGGCTCGATCGTCGACGTCGCCTCGGTCGCCAAGATCGCTCACGCGGCGGGTGCGGAAGTGTTCCTCGACTGCGTGCACTACGGCCCGCATGGGCTGATAGACGTGCAGGCATGGGATTGCGACTATCTCGTCTGTTCCGGTTACAAGAATTTCTCCCCGCATATGGGCTTTCTCTGGGGCCGCTTCGAAACATTGACCCGCCTGCCCACGTTTCGCGAGGATTTCATCCCGGCCGTGCCGCCTTACAAGGTCGAGGCCGGCACCTTCGTCTACGAGAACGTCGCCGGCATGAATGCGGCGGTGAAATATCTCGAGCTGATCGGCCGCAATCTTGCGCCGGCGAACAACCGCTCGCGGCGTGAAAACATCGTCTCAGGCATGGCGGCCATACGCGAGTATGAGATCGTGCTGGCGCGCGAGATGCTGCGCGTCCTCAAGGGCTGCAATGCCACCATCTATGGCGTCAGCGACGAGGCGCGGATCGCCGAGCGCGTTCCGACCTTCTGCTTCAACATCGGCAAGCTGTCGCCGCAGATGATCGTCGAGGAAATGGCGGAGCGCGACATCGGTATCCGCGACGGCCACATGTATGCGCCGCGGCTGATGAACCGGCTGGGTTTGAGCATGGACAGCGGCGCCATCCGCGCCTCGCTGGTCCACTACAACACGCTCGAAGAGATCGGCCGCTTCGAGAAGGCGCTGCACGAGATCATCGCGCGCCACGCCTGAGGTCTTGCCGGCACGCCGCTGGCGACCGACTGGCCCATCTACCTGAACGCAAGAGCCCTGCCGTCGCTTCGTTTCTTTACAAAGCAACACACCGCGCTAATTTGGCAGAGCGTAATCAGGAGGGCTTCATGCGACTTTTCCTCACCGTCGCAACGGTCACGGCAGCATTGCTGGGTACGCCCGGATTTGCCCCAGTGCATCCCGCGCACGCCGCCGACTGCACCGGCGAGAATTGCCCGCCGCCGGGCGGCCATGATTGCGAGCACGAGAAGAAGCAACAGACGACCTCGTGACACAGCCCATGACCGTCGCGCGCGTCGTTGCCGGACTCGCGCTGGCGTTTGGCCTTTTGCACGCCCCGATCGCGGTTGCGGACGACCTCATGCCGATGGACACATCAGGCGTCGATCCCGATATGCTGAAGAGCATGTATGGGCCTTGGATCATCACCGACCAGTCGGGCAACAAGCGCTGCAAGGTCGTCCTGACGGACGAGCCTACCATCGGCGGATCGGTGATCGATGTCGATCCGGACTGCGCAACGGTGTTTCCCGTGATGGCCGACATCTCGGCTTGGCGACTAATGGAGAATTGGGCTATCGACCTCGCCGACGGCGAGCGCAAGACGCGCATCCGCTTCACGGCACCCGACGATGCATACGTCGCCGATCCCGAGACCGACGGCATTTTCACCATCCTGCAGCCCGAGGAATAGCCCAGCCGATAGAGGATCAACAATGGTGGGGAACCCTGACCTGCTGCGCGGAACCCACCCCTTTCTTCGTAGTTTGGGTTAGATAGCTCGTCTGCCGGATGACGGCCGGCCATCAATCTCGACGTCGCAGTGCCTTCCGGAACCCTTTGATGATCACCGAAATTGCCGAGCAGCGCTACGCCGCCTTCCGCCACGGCCCGTTCCTGCGCTACCTGACGGCGCGCTTCCTCGCCACCTTCTCGGCGCAGATCGTCTCGGTTGCCGTCGGCTGGCAGATCTACGATCTCACCCGCGACCCGTTCGATCTCGGCCTGGTCGGCATCATCCAGTTCCTGCCGGCATTGCTGCTGGTGTTGGTGACCGGCGCCGTCGCCGACCGTTTCGGCCGCCGCCTGATCATGGCGCTTTCCAGCTTTCTCGAGTCGTTGTGCGCGCTGGCGATCCTGCTGCTGACGCTGCGCGGGTTGGACGGCGCGGGCCCGATCTTTGTCGTGCTGGCGATCTTCGGTACCGCGCGTGCCTTCTTCGGGCCGGCCTCCAGTGCGCTGGTGGCCAATCTGGTGCCGGAGGAGGACTTCGCCAATGCCGTGGCCTGGAATTCGTCGGCCTGGCAGGTCGCGGGCATCGTCGGCCCGGTTGCCGGCGGCCTGCTCTACGGCCTCGCCGCGGAAGCGGCATACGCGATCGCCGCCTTGATGATGCTGGCCGGCGGGCTGCTGGTGCTGTCGATCCCCAAGCCGGCGGCCCGCCTGGCGAACGAGAAGCCCAGTCTCGAGGCGCTGTTTGGCGGCTTCAGCTACATCTGGAGGGAGAAGATCGTGCTCGGCGCGATCTCGCTCGATCTGTTTGCCGTGCTGCTCTCCGGCGCTTCGGCGCTGCTTCCGGTCTATGCGCGCGACATATTGGAGCTTGGACCGTGGGGTCTCGGCCTGTTGCGGGCGGCCCCCGGTATCGGCGCCATTGGCGTCGCCATTTGGCTCGCGGGCCACACGATCAGGGATCATGCCGGAATCATCATGCTGGCCGCCGTGGCATTGTTCGGCGCCTTCACCATCGTGTTCGGCATTTCGACGCTGGCCTGGCTGTCGATCCTTGCGCTGGCCGTGCTGGGCGCCACGGACATGGTTAGCGTCTATGTGCGCGAGACGCTGATCCAGCTATGGACGCCCGACGAATTGCGTGGGCGCGTCAACGCCGTGAACTCGGTCTTCGTCGGCGCATCCAACGAAGTCGGCGAGTTCAGGGCCGGCACCATGGCAGCGCTGATTGGCACGGTGCCGGCCGTCGTCATTGGCGGCGTCGGCGGCATTCTGGTGGCTGGCATCTGGGCGTGGCGCTTCGCCGATCTGCGAAAGGTTCGCCATTTGAGAGGCCGGGACTGACCCCGGCTTCGCATGTCAGGCCGGCAGGACCGTCTTGCCGGCGCGCTTGAGCGCGAACACTTCGACCGGCTCACCGCGGCCTTTGATCTTGTGGTGACCGCAGGACACGAAACTCAGCCGGCCCTGCTCCCAGCCATCCAGGAAGGCGGCGCTGACCAGCGCCGGCTGATCGACGACCCGCGTCAGCGCCTCGATACCGAAGGCTATGTTGACGGCGTCGCCGAGCGCCGTGCTGATGCCTTTGCCCATCGCGCCCATGGCCACGGTTCCGACATGCATACCGATGCGGCAGTCCAGCTGGATATTGTGCCTCGCCCTCAGCGCCATGCGCGTCGGTGAGCTGGGCTCGACCTCGGCAGCCCGCAAGGCCTGCGCCGCCCGTAGCGCGCGAAGGCGGATGTCGGCATCGGTGCCGTGCCAGTAGGCGAACACGCAGTCGCCGATGAACTTGTCGATCGATGCGCCGTACTGAGCAAAGATCGTGTGGCAATCCGCATACCATTCGCGCAGCAGATCGGCCAATTCATCGGCCGACAGCAGCGCGCTCATCTGGGTGAAACCCTTGAGGTCGGCCACGAAAAGGGTGACGTCGACACTCTTCGAGGCAGGCGCGCCAGCAAACGAGATCATTGTCTTGGCGCCCAGCGACGGATCATGCGCCGTGGCATTCTCGCCTTGCTGGAAAATCAGCACCGAGCTGCCGAACTGCAGGCGGTCGCCGTTGCTGAGCATGCGCGCCGATGTCAGCGCCACATCGTTGACGTAGCTGCCATTGGCGCTACCGAGATCGACCAGCCAATAATTGCCGCCTTCGCGCCGGATCGTCGCATGCTGGCGCGAGATGCTGGAATCGCCGAGCCGGACAGTTACGCCCTCGCTGCGGCCGATCAGCGTGAAATCCTCGAGCTGGAAGACTTCCCCACTTGCCGATTCCTTCAACACAGCAGGCATGCAAGGCGACCCCTTCGAGCGAAAAGCGGACGGTCTCACCATCCTCTTACGCGTCACGCTTATTATGCGGCTTGCGGACGCGGCAGGTCCAGAGCTTCGTTGATCTACCCCATTGCAGGGCGGTCAAAGATCATGTCGAGGAATTCGCCCAGCCAGCGCTTCAGATGCATATCCCAGATCATGCGTCCGCCAAGGTGGTCGCGGCCCGGCTGCGCGCCCGGCAATTCGAACCGATGTGCGCCCCGCACCACCCAGCGATGCATCATCATGGCCGTGAGCTCGGCGTGGAACTGGATGCCCCAGGCCTTGTCGCCATAGCGGAAAGCCTGGTTGGGATAGGTCTCGGCTGTGGCCAGCAGCGTCGCGTCGCGCGGGAGCGAGAAACCCTCGCGGTGGAACTGGTAGACCATTTCGGGCCAACGCATCAGCGCCTTGCCTTCGTCGGTCGGCGCAATCGGATACCAGCCGATCTCGACCAGCCCGTCGCCATGCCCCTCGACCTTGCCGCCCAAATGATTGGCCAGCATCTGCGCACCGAGGCAGATGCCGAGGAAGGGCCGGTTCTCCCGTAACGGCACGGCGAGCCAATCGGTCTCGCGCTTGACGAACTCGTCGCCGTCATTGGCGCTCATCGGTCCACCGAATATGACCGCGCCGGCATGGCCGGCCAATGTTTCGGGCAGCGGGTCGCCGAGCGGCGGCCGCCTGATGTCGAGCTCGTGGCCGGATTCGATCAGCAGCTGGCCGACACGGCCCGGACTCGACTGCTCCTGATGCAACACCACCAGGATTTTGGGCCGGCCGTTCAACTTCATCAACGGCTATTCGCTGACGCCCGGGCCGTCGGCGGCCCCGGCGATGCTTGCCTTGATACGCTGGCGCGCGGCGATGCGGTCGCGGCTGTCGACGCCGATCAACTCCGCGACGCGCCAGACCGTGTTGTCTTCGAGCTCGTCGGCGCGCCCGTCAGCGTAGGCCAGAGCCCACAGCAGGCCGATGAACTCGATGCGCGCCTCGGCGTCGAGGTGACGCTTCAGAACATGCGTGAAGGCGTAGAGATCGATCGATTCGCGGTCGGCCTCTTCGCCAGCCGCCACCAGCGCATCGAGCTCGACGCCGGTGACCGAATAGGCTTCCGACAGCAGCGACCGCAGCTTCTTCTTTTCGCTGTCCTGCAGGACCCCATCGGCATTGACGACGTGAAACATCAGTGCCGCGGCCGCCACGCGCGGATCGTCAGCGCGGCCGCGTTGCCGCCCGGCCTGCCCACCGGGCAAGCGTTTCACGAATGAAATCAATTCGTCGAGCATCGTTCAAGTCTCCCGGTCGGCCTGTCATAGCGTCGATTGGCCGGTCAGAACAAACGGAAACGGCGCGATTCCTTGTCCACCGTGTCTTCCGGATCGACGCCGGGATCATCAGGCGAAGGCGGTACTTCGCCTTCGCTCTCAGCAACCTCTTCTACCGGAGCGTTGGCATTGGCGGGATCAAAAGCCGGTGAGGCTGGCACGGGTTCGGGAGCGGCGGGCGGGGGTTCCGGCGCCAGATCCGCAACGTCGAGGATGTCGGTAACCTCGTCGGCGCCTTTCGCGGCGCTCGCCGCAATGAGCACCGGCGCCACAGGCGTGTTCGGCAGGTCCACATCCTGGTCGATCAGTTGGCCGATCCGCTCGACCGGCGCACGCCATTCGAACGCATCGATGCGGCCAGTCACCGGCGACACCGGCGCCCACTGCTCCGACACGAAGCCGTCCGCGACCCACGCCGGATCGCTCGGCGCGCGCACGGCCTTCGACAGATATTGCCTGACACGACCCTGGTCGCCGGTCTCGGCCTCCTCGATGTCGGCGAGCAGCAGGAAGGCGCCCTCGCGCGGTTGCATGCGCGCTGCCGACTCGGCCGCATTGCGCGCCGCCTTGTAGTCACCGGCCTCAAGCGCCGCCCGCGCCACCAGCAACGCCGATTCGGCATTGTTCTGTTTCATCGACTGCAGCTTGCGGGCCCGAACCAGCCGGTCGTTGACGGCGTCGCCCGGCCGCGCATGGACATAGAGCGCGCCGACATCCGGATGCGCATCCGCCCGCCACGCGGCTTCGAGGATCTTGGCGCCCTTGCGCAAATCGTTGAGCTTGAACAGCACCTTGGCGGCTGCAACGGCGGCCGGCGCAAAGCCCGGCAGCAGCTTGTTGGCTTCCAGCGCCGCATTGCGGGATGCCGCTGGGTCGGTGTCGAACAAGGTTTGCGCCTTGGCCGTCAGCAGCACCGCGCGGCGGCGGTTCGCCGCCTCGCGCTCGATCTGCCGCGTCGCCTTCTGGCTTTCCACCAGCTTCAGCGCGCCGTCCCAATCGCCTTGCGCCGTCCGCTCCTCGATGGTGGCGTTGGCGGCCCAGGCAAGGTGAGGCGCGGCCTCGGCCGCGCGACCGGCATAGTGGCGCGCCGCCGTGCGGTCGCCGAGCCGCTCGGCCTCGAGATACAGCCCACGCAGGCCGAGCAGCCGCATTTCCGGATCGTCGACCATCGCTTCGAACTTGCTGCGCGCCGTCTCGTGATCGCCTTCGAGCAGCGACGCCTGCGCATCGAGCAGCTGGATCAGCGGCTCGGTCTGCGCGTTGATCAGCTTGGCCGCCTGCTTGTTCATCTTGCGGGCAAGCGCGCCGTCGCCCGCTCCTGCCGCGATCATGCCGGTCGACAGCGCCTGGTAGCCACGATCGCGGCGGCGCACGCGGAAATAGCGCGAGATCGTGTAGGGGCTGTTCCAGATCGCCTTGACTAGCCACCACAGGATCATCACCGCGGCAACGACCGCCGTCACGGCGACCGCGGCGACCATCAGCGACACCTGGTACTGGTAGCCATTGAAGGTGACGACCATGTCGCCGGGACGATCGGCAAGCCAGGCAAAGCCGAGGCCGAGGGCGAACACAACGATAAGGAAAACCAGGATACGGATCATCGTTGGCTCACTCTCAAGCCGACTTCAACGCGCCGGCCAGCGCCTTGGCGACCAGCTCTTCCGCCGCCAGCCTTGCCTTGACCTTGTCGGCGAACGCCTGACCCGCCGCCTTCGAGGTATCCGGCAGCCTCTCGTACTCGGCGACCGCCTTGGTGAAGTCGCCGGCCTTCACCGAGACCTCCATGCGCGCCACCTTGGCGGGCACGGTTTCGCCTTCGACCGCACCGATCGGGCGCACCTTGATCATCGATTCGGCGCTGGAAAGCAGCCTGTCCCACAAGCCGGCATTGTCGTCGACCACTTCCGACGCCGCGATCATGGCGTTGGCGGCATCGTCGATTTCGGCGATCAGATCGGCACGGCTGGCCACCCCCTTGGCGGCGATGTCGCGCAACGCAGGCAGCTCCGGCGCATCCGGCGCAATCGCCGCGAACGTGTCCACCTCCGCGGTGAACGTGCCACCGCGCTCGATCGCCGACTTCAGCGCCGCCGCGGCAATCGCCAGCGCCACCTTGGGCTGAGCCGCCTGTTTGGCGATCTGATCGGAGAGCCCGGCCACGCTCTGCTCGAGCGCCGCCAGCCTGCCCTCGCCGGCCTTGGCCGCGTCGGTGGCAGCGGATGCCGCGGCGCTGACTTCGGCGATCTTCTGGTTGATGGCGTCGAGTGCCTCTTGCGGCACGCCCTGCCCGCCCTGGCCCAGTGCCGCGACCGAAGCTTCGAGCGCGGCGATCTTGGAATTGAGCGCCTCGACCGCGGCGCCGTCGCCAGCCGAGCCGGATTCGACCGCGCTTTTTAACGCTGCGACATCGGACTTCACTTGCTCCAGCGCCGACGACACGTCCTGCACGCCGGAGCTGAGATCGGCGACCGATTTCGATAGTTCGGCCGTATCGCCGCCCGGCGCCGCCTTGACGGTATCGACCTCTTCCTTCAGCGCCGCGATCTCGGTCTTGAGCGCCGCAATTGCCTCAGCGTCGTCGGCCGGCGCGGTGACGCTCGTGCCCGGGGCGGGAAGCAGGTCGGCAAATTGCAGCGCGCCGGCGCCGAGCAGTGTGATCACGCCGCCGATGATGCCCGCAGCGATGGCCGACAGGCCGCTGCCCTTGCGCTCCGGCGCCGGCGCTGGCCGGATCGGGCTTGCGGCGGAGGCCGGCGCATCGGCTCGCGCCGTGGCGAAGGGAGGGGCGGTATCGGGATCGCGACCAAAAGCGTGGCGAACGCGCTCTTCTTCCGGCAAGGGCTGCTCTTGCGTGCCTGGCTCGGGTGGCGCCTCCGAGCCCATGAAGAAATTATTGTCCTCCGGCTCGGTCGCCGGCGTCGTTTCATCAACCGCGGCCTCGCTGATTACAGGCTCTGCTTCAGTGGGCGCTTCGGCCGCGACAGCTTCGACGGGCTGTGCGTCAGCCGATTCGGACGAAGCCTCGGGGGAAGCCTGCGTCTCGTCGATTCGCGAAACCTCGCCGGGCTCGAGGTCGATGGTGACCGGCTCGTTGCGCGATTTCGAATGCCGTATCTTCGGCGGCTTTACCATGAGAGGGCTCCGCTGATCCTTGTGGAAACTATCGATGCAGGAAGGCCGCCGCAACGGCGACCCGGGCAATCAGGCGAGATTAGTCGAAAAAGGGGCCGGGTCATGACCCGGATCGGCGAGAAGGTCAAACATGGCGTCTTCATCCGGCGTTTCCGCCGCAACCACACTCCCGCTTGCGACGTTGGCCAATTCCCGGGCGACGCGCGGCGAGATGCAAATGAACGCGGTGCTGCGAAAAATCGTTCCGGCGCGTGGCGACACCAGCCGGGCGAGGCAGGCTGCGCCCTTGGCGGAATAGACCAGTGCCGCGGCGATTGGCCCACCGGCATCGAGTGCCACCAGCTCTTCCTGGCCCGGGAGGTGTTCGTACGTGTCATAAGTTTCGATGGGCCACACCTCCAGCCCGCTTTCGGCAAGCTGCGCCTCCAGCGTATCCAGCCTTACGCGTCCGCAGAGATAGGCGGTCGACGCGCCGGCGGGCAGGCTGGCCACGACATCGCGCGCCAGATCGGCGGCATTGCCGGCGCTTGACCGAACATCCGCAAAGCCGGCCACTCTTGCCGCTTCAGCTGTCTCGTCCCCTACCGCAAACACCGGCTTGTCGGACAAAAGTGAAAAGAACTTAGCCGGCGCATGGCGGATCGCGTTGGCGCTGGAAACGATGAGAGCGGCGATATCGCCTTGAGGCAGCGCCGCTTGCAGCGGCACGATTTCCGTCAGAGGCAGCACGACAGGCGCAAACCCGGCAGCGTTGAGGCGAGCCGCGGTCCGGCCGGCGCCGGGCCGCGGCCGCGTCACCAGCACGCGCCTCATGTCCAGCCTTCGAAGAAACTCGTCCCGGCCTTGGCGCGCAAGGTTTCCCCGGCGGCGCTGCCGATCGTCGCGGCATCCCTGATCGCGCCTTCACGCGCAATCATATGCGTTTCGCGCCCGTTGGGCCGCAGGATCATGCCGGAGAAATAGAGCCGGTCGCCGTCGACATGCGCATAACCGGCAATCGGCGTGCGACAGGAGCCGTCGAGCGCCGCCAGAAAGGCGCGCTCGCAATCAAGCGCCGCGGCAGTGACTGCGTCGTGGAGCGGCGCGATGAACCTGGCCGTCCGATCGTCGCCGCTGCGCGTCTCGATGCAGATCGCGCCCTGCCCCGGCGCCGGCGGGAATTCGTCGAGCGGCATCAGATCGGTGACGACGTCCGCCAGCGACAGCCGCTTCAGCCCGGCATTGGCGAGCAGCGTGCCATCGACCTCGCCCTCACCCAGCTTTCTCAGCCTGGTTTGCACATTGCCGCGGAACAGCGCGACTCTCAGGTCGGGCCGCATCCTCAACAGCAGCGCCTGCCGGCGCAGCGACGCCGAGCCGACGGTCGCGCCTTGCGGCAGGTCGACGATCCGCTTCGCGGTGCGGCCGATGAAAGCGTCGCGCGCGTCCTCGCGCGGCAGGAAGGCCGAGATTTCAAGGCCGTCTGGCAGCTTCGTCGGCATGTCCTTGGAGGAATGGACGGCAAGATCGATGCGCCCGGCGATCAGCGCTTCCTCGATCTCCTTGGTGAACAGGCCCTTGCCGCCGGCTTCCGACAGCGGCCGGTTCTGGATGCGGTCGCCGCTCGTGGAAATCGGCTCGATGACGAAGGCCTCTTCCGGCATGTCATGGGCCGCCATCAGCCGGCTGCGCGTCTCGACGGCCTGGGCCAGCGCCAGCGCACTGCCTCTCGTGCCGATCCTGATGACGCTGGTTTGCATGACGCCCGGTCCGTGTTAACCCCGCGCTGCAAACGGGGCTTTCGCCCCTCCTAATCGGGAAATGATGGTCCGGCAATCATGGATCGGGCGCGACAAATGATCAGGGTGCTGGGCATCGAGACGAGCTGCGACGAGACCGCTGCGTCCGTCGTTGCGCTCGATGAGAGCGGCCGCCCGCAGATTCTGGCGAACATCGTGCTCAGCCAGATCGAGGAGCATGCGGCATTTGGCGGTGTCGTCCCCGAGATTGCCGCGCGCGCCCATGTCGAGGCGCTGGACGATATCATCGACGCAGCGCTGGCCGAAGCCGGCGTCACACTGGCTGATGTCGATGCGATCGCTGCCACGGCTGGACCCGGCCTGGTCGGCGGGCTGATCGTCGGGCTGATGACCGCCAAGGCGCTGGCTGCCGCATCCGGCAAGCCGTTGCAGGCGATCAACCATCTGGAAGGCCACGCGCTGACCGCACGCCTCACCGACGGGCTGGCCTTTCCGTACCTCCTGCTCCTGGTCTCGGGCGGGCACACGCAGGTCGTGCTGGTGCGCGGCGTCGGCGACTACGAGCGCTGGGGCACCACGATCGACGACGCGCTCGGCGAGGCTTTTGACAAGACGGCCAAGCTGATCGGCCTGCCCTATCCCGGCGGCCCGAATGTTGAGCAGGCCGCCCGCAAGGGCGACCCCCGGCGCTTCGATTTCCCGCGTCCGCTCAAGGGCGAGGCGCGGCTCGATTTCTCGTTCTCCGGCCTGAAGACCGCGGTGCGGCAGGCCGCGACTGCGATCGCGCCGCTCAGCGATAGCGATGTTGCCGACATCTGCGCCTCCTTCCAGGCGGCGATCGCCGATACGCTTGACGACCGCGTTGGCCGCAGTCTGGCGCGTTTTCGCAACCAGTTCCCCGATATCGCGAAGCCGTCATTGGTGGTGGCCGGCGGCGTCGCCGCCAATGCCGAAATCCGCCGCACACTGGAAAACCTCTGCGCGCGATACGGCTTTGCCTTCGTGGCGCCGCCGCTGGCGCTGTGCACCGACAATGCGGCGATGATCGCGTGGGCCGGACTGGAACGCTTGCGCGAAGGATTGGCCGATACCGGCGCCATGCACTTTGCACCGCGATCGCGCTGGCCACTCGATGAAGCGGCCACACCGCTGGTCGGCTCCGGCCGGCGTGGGGCGAAAGCGTGATCTTCTACGTCAACAATGACCGCAAGATAGCCGTGCTCGGCGGCGGCGCCTGGGGCACGGCGCTGGCTATCACCATGCGGCGCGCCCGTCACGATGTCAGGCTCTGGGCACGCGACGCCGCCACGGTCGACACAATCCGCAGCCGCGGCGAAAACAGCCGCTATTTGCCCGGCGTTCCGATCGACCCCGCCATTCTCGCGACAAGCGACGCCGCCGAGGTGCTGCAGGGGGCCGACTATGTCCTGGCCGTGGTGCCGGCGCAGCAATTGCGGCAGGCGCTCGTCTCGGTCGCAGACCTGATTCCTGCCGACGCAACGATTATCCTCTGCGCCAAAGGCATCGAGCTGACCACCGGCAAGCTGCTGTCCGCGATTGTCGAAGAGATCATCCCTGGGCGTCCGGTCGCCGCACTTTCGGGTCCGAGTTTCGCCGCCGATGTCGGCAAGGGCCTGCCGACGGCGGTGGTGGTCGCGGCGCGCGAGAGGGAGCGGGCCGAAGGGCTCGCCGGACGGCTGTCGAGCGAGCAGTTCCGCTGCTATTCGACCGACGATTTGATCGGCGTCGAGGTCGGCGGCGCGCTGAAGAACGTGCTGGCAATTGCCGCGGGTACGGTGATCGGTGCCGGACTCGGCGCCAGCGCCCAGGCTGCCATGGTGACGCGCGGCTTCGTCGAGCTGCGCCGTGTTGCCGAGAGCTTCGGCGCTCGGCCAGAGACGGTCATGGGACTTTCGGGTCTCGGCGACCTGCTGCTCACCTGCAGCACGGCGCAGTCGCGCAATTTCGCCTACGGGCTGGCGCTAGGCCGCGGCGAGTTGCCCGGCGGCGGAAAGCTTGCGGAGGGCGTTGCGACCACGGCGATTGCCGCCCGCATCGTCAAGGAGCGCGGCATCGACGCGCCGATCATCCGGACAGCCCACCGGCTGCTCGAAGGCGTCATCACCGTCGACGAGGCCGTTTCGAACCTGATGACGCGTCCATTGCGCGGCGAGGACGAGTGAGCTAGCCATTTTCGGCAACTATTTCATGACGGAGAGTTCAGCATGCTGTTTGCGTTCATCGGCAAGGACAAGCCCGGTATCCTCCAGGCAAGGCTCGACAATCGGCCGGCGCATGTCGCCTACCTCGAAAAGCTCAATGCCGAGGGCACGCTGAAGGTCGCCGGGCCGTTCCTGGGCGACGACGGCAAACCATACGGCAGCCTCGTCGTGATCGAGGCGGCGGACAAGGCGGCGGCAGCGGCGATCCTCGCCGAGGATCCCTATGCCAAGGCCGGCATCTTTGCCTCGACCGAGATCAACCAGTGGAACTGGACGTTCAACAAGCCGGCCTGATTGGGAGCGGAGGGATCGATGCAATACTGGCTGTTCAAGTCGGAACCGGATGCGTTCTCCTGGGAGAAGTTGAAGAGCAAGGGCAAGGCCGGCCAGGAATGGGACGGCGTGCGCAACTACGCGGCGCGCAACAACATGCGCGCCATGAAGATCGGCGACCTCGGCTTTTTCTACCATTCCAATGAAGGGCTCGACGTGGTCGGCATCGTCGAAGTGTGCAAGCTCGTGCACCGCGACTCCACGACCGACGACGAACGCTGGGAATGCGTGGATATCCGCGCGGTGAAGGACGTGCCGACGCCGCCGACGCTGAACGAGATCAAGGCCAATCCGAAGCTTGCCGAAATGGCATTGGTCCGGCTCGGCCGGCTCTCGGTACAGCCGGTGACTGCAGCCGAATGGAAGGAAGTCTGCCGCATGGGCGGGCTCAACCCGGCGCCCTGAACGGCCCTGCCATAGCACGGGCGCGGCTGACGCCGGCCAATGCCGAGGCGTTCATCCGCGCCAACACCGCGCTGACCAAGCCGCCGCACGTCCCGGAAATTGCGGTGCATCTGGCCGACGAAGCGCACGGGCTGTGGCTGAAGACCGAGGACGAGCTTGCCGAGATCGGGCTGCCGCCGCCGTTCTGGGCATTCGCCTGGGCCGGCGGCCAGGGACTGGCGCGCTACCTCCTCGATCACCCTAACACGGTGCGCGACCGCAGCGTGCTCGACTTTGCCAGCGGCTCCGGCCTGGTCGCCATCGCGGCGGCCAAGACAGGCGCCGCATCGATCGTCGCCGCCGACATCGATCCGTTCTCGGCGGCAGCGGTCGCGATGAACGCCGCCGCGAACGGCGTTGCGCTCGACTACACATCCGTCGATCTGATCGGCGCGGATCACGGCTGGGATGTCGTGCTGGCCGGCGACGTGTTCTACGATCAGGCGCTGGCCGCGCAACTCACGCCGTGGTTCGAGGTACTGGTGCGGCGTGGCGCCACAGTGATGATCGGCGATCCCGGCCGTTCATATCTGCCCAGGCAACGGCTCGAGCCGCTCGCCACCTACGAGATCGCCGTGACGCGCGCGCTCGAAGATGCCGAGGTCAAGCGCACGACGGTCTGGCGCTTCGCTTGACGCTGTCCGGCAGGAGGCGTTCAATCTCCTGCAACGAGCAGATTCAGGGAGGCACTCATGAGTTTCGCGGGCGTCAATTATTATGCCATTGTCGTGGCGGCCATCGTCGCATGGCTGTTCGGCGGCGCCTACTACACGGCGCTCGGCAAACCCTGGATGAAGGCGGCGCGCCTCGACCCCGAGACTGTCGTCATGAAGGCTGGCCCCTTCGTCGTCAGCTTCGTCGCCGAGCTGATCATGGCGTGGATGCTGGCCGGCCTGCTCGGCCATCTCGGCGTCTTCACGCTGACCAGCGGCGTCGTCACCGCGCTGTTCGTGTGGTTCGGGTTCATCGCCACGACGATCGCCGTCAATGAGCGCTATCAGGGTTTTGGCTGGGGCCTGACCTTCATCAACGCCGGCCACTGGCTCGGCGTCGCCATCTTGATGGGCGCCATCATCGGCTTGTGGGGAGTCTAGAGCCGGCCCCTGTTCCAGCCGCGGCCACGGGCGCCAAGCAGCTCGTATCCCGTCTCGTTGATGGTGATCGTGTCCTCGATCTTGATGAAGCCGCGGGTCGGATGAAGCATCGTCGTCTCGACGGACAGCACCATGCCCGGCTGCAGCGGCCGCGCCGAATCGACGCCCTCATAGGCGACCGGATGGTTGGTCATCAAGAACGGTACTTCGTGGGTGATCAGGCCCATGCCATGCGCGAAAAAATCGGTATGCGGCGCGTTCTTGATGCCCTTCAGCGTGGTCTCGGCATTGGCGATCATGTCACCGCCCATGGCGCCGGGCTTAGCTTTGGCGAAGGCCGCCTGTTGCACCAGCTCGATCTCGGCCAGAAGGTCCTCGAGCTCGGCATCCGGCTCGCCGAGTATCGCCATGCGGCAGAGGTCGCCGATATAGCCGTGATAGTTGCCGCCTGAATCGATCGACAGCACCTCGCCCTTCTGCCAGCGCTGCGGCGATACCGCACGGTTGTGGCTGGAGCCGAAGGTCAACAGGCAATACTCGAAGGCAAGCCCGCGATTGGTTTCCTCGCGCCGCAGCGCATCGACCACCTCTTGCTTCGAGGCGCCCTCGCCGTGGCTGGCGAACACCGCCAGCATGGAATCGGTGATCAGCTCGGAAGCCTGCCGCAGCTTGTCGATCTCGGCAGGTGTCTTGATGGCGCGGATGCGCTCCAGTGCATTGGTAGCGTCGACAAACTTGGCGTCGGGCAGCGCCTCGCGCAAAGCGACATACGCGTCGGCCGACAGGAACGCCGGCTCGTAACCGACGCGCCCCTTGTCTTGCCCGATCTTCCTGAGGTGCTCGGCGGCAGCTTTCGCAGCATCGACCGTGCCCCAGAAACTGGTCTGCACGGATGGCGTCCAGAACGGGTGCACCTGATGCTCGCCCGTCTCCATGCGGTTGCCGAGATAGCCGGCATGCTCGGGCTGGCCCTTCTCGTAGATCAGCACCGGCAGATAGCGGCTGTGACCGATCGCATCCATGGCCGCGAAAAAGATGAACTTGTAGCCGCCGAGCAGGTACTGGACGTTGTGCTTGGAACTAGCCAGCAATACGTCGATCCCGGCATCGTCCATCGCGGCGTCAACGCGCTTCTGGTCGAAGGGAACGGCGATATCGGTCGTCGCGCGCGTAGCGATGTTCATGGTTTCCTCCCGGGAGCGTCTGCCTGACCTGGCCGGACCAGAATGCACCCTTTTGCCAGCGCAGGTCCAGAGCATTTGGTGCGCTCTCGTTGCGGGTCAAGTCGCTTCCGCGCTGCGCCTGTCGCCGAAACATCTGGCCTGACTGCCTGCTCCGACATAGTTTCAGGGTTCGGCAAAGCAGAGGCTCGCGCATGCGCATATTGTTTCGGACGCTGGTCGCGGCATTCGTCGCCATGATGGCGGTGAAAGCCTTCGCCACGGAAATTCCCATCCCGACCCAGACCGAATGGGCCGATGCCAAGAAGACAATAAAGCTCTCCAACGGTGTCACGCTGGCCTATGTCGAAATGGGCAACACCGATGGTCCGCCGATGCTGCTGATCCACGGCTACACCGACAACAGCCGCGCATGGTCACTGCTCGCGCCCTATCTCAAGGCGCATCGGATGCTTGCCATCGACCTGCGCGGCCACGGCAAGTCGGACGCCCCGCAATGCTGCTACGGCTATGCCGACTTCGCCAATGACGCGTCGCTCTTCCTCGATGCCATGGGCATCGCCAAGGCCGATGTGATCGGCCACTCGCTAGGTTCGATGACCGCGCAACTGCTGGCTGCCCAGCATCCGGAAAAGGTCGACAGGCTGGTGCTGATCTCGTCCACCACCGGCATCGGTGGCGGACCCGGCTCGTGGCTGTGGGACAACATCATGCCGCTCGTCCCGCCGATCGATCCCAACGGACAGTTCATGAAGGACTGGTACAGCAACCCCAGCCCGGTCGATGAGGACTTCATCACGCGCGAACGCGCCGAGAGCGCGGCGGTGCCGATCCATGTCTGGCGGGGCGTCTTGTGGTCGACGGTCATCGACGACCTCACGCTGATAGCGCCGCTGGTCAAGGCGCCGGTGCTGGTGCTGTGGGGCGAGAAGGACCAGCTGTTCGACCTGACGCACCAGGAGAAGCTGGAAAAGGCCTATCCCGACGCCGAGTTCCAGATCTTCAAGGAAGGCGGCCACAACATGTTCTGGGAATTCCCGCCCAAGGCCGCCAAGGTGATCAACGCGTTCCTCGACGCGCCGGACAATCATTGACCCCTTGGCCGCGGCGGCCATTGGCGCACAAACGAAAACGGCGGGCCGAGGCCCGCCGCTTTGCCAATAGATCGAAAGGAACTGCCTATTCGGCGGTAGCTTCAGCCGGGGCCTCGGCGGCCGGCGCAGCAGTCGCAGCGGCAAGTGCCGCAGCAGCGTCGTCCTGCGCCTTCTTGATCGCGGCGATGCGCTCTTGCGCCTTCTTGCCGGGCGCGGCCTTCTTCGGGTTGGAGCGGGCCTCGCGCTTGGCGATGCCGGCCTCGTCAAGGAAGCGCAGCACGCGGTCGGTCGGCTGCGCGCCGTGTGACAGCCAATGCTTGATGCGGTCGGCGTCGAGCTTGATGCGCTCGCCATCCTTGGGCAGCAGCGGGCTCCACGAGCCAACCGACTCGATGAAGCGACCGTCGCGCGGCGAGCGCACGTCGGCGATGACAACATGGTAGTAGGGACGCTTCTTCGAGCCCGCACGGGCCAGTCTGATTTTCAGTGCCATTTGCTTTTCTGTCTCCTAAAGCCTTGATTGGATTGATCGGTTACGGCTGGGTCTTTCAGCCTGTCTTGCTGGCGCTGCCATTTTCGGCGGCGATTTGTTCGTGATGACGGATCACCTCGCGGATCACGAAATTGAGGAACTTTTCCGCGAAATCGGGATCGAGATGCGCGTCGTCGGCTAGCCGGCGCAGCCGCGCGATCTGCTGTTGCTCGCGGGTCGGATCGGCGGGCGGCAAGCCATGCTCGGCCTTGAGCACGCCGACCGCCTTGGTGCAGCGGAAGCGCTCGGCCAGCATGTGGATCAGCGCCGCGTCGATATTGTCGATCGAGGCGCGGTAACCGGCGAGCGCAGCGCGCACGTCTGTTTCGTTCGATGAAGGCGTCATCTGTCCCTCACTTCTTCTTGCCAAGGCCCGGCAGGCCACCGCCGCCAAGTCCTGGCAGTCCGCCCGGAAGCTTCATGCCGCCCGGCAGGCCTGGAAGGCCGCCGCCGGATGGCAATCCCTTGGGAAGTGCCCCGCCAAAACCGGCAGCCTCCGCCTGCTTCTTCAAGGCTTCGAGCTCGCGCGGGTCCATCTTCGACAGGTCGGGCATTCCGCCCATCCCGGGCATCATGCCGCCGAGCCCCATCTTCGAGGCAAGCCCGCCCATCATGCCGCGCATCAGCCCGCCGCCGCGGCCCTTGCCGCCCATCGCCTTCATCATGTCGGCCATCTGCCGATGCATCTTGAGCAGCTTGTTGATCTCGGCGGCGTCGGTGCCGGAGCCGGCGGCAATGCGCTTCTTGCGGCTATGCTTGAGAAGGTCGGGATTGCCGCGCTCGGCCTTGGTCATCGACGAGATGATGGCCAGTTGGCGTCCGAACATCTTGTCGTCGAGGCCGGCGGCCGACATCTGGTCCTTCATCTTGCCCATGCCGGGCATCATTCCCATGATGCCGCCCATGCCGCCCATTTTCTGCATCTGGCGCAGCTGATCGGACAGGTCGTTCAGGTCGAACTTGCCCGACTGCATCTTCTTCGCCATCGCCGCGGCCTTTTCCGCGTCGATGGTTTCGGCAGCCTTCTCGACCAGCGAGATGATGTCGCCCATGCCGAGGATGCGGTCGGCGATGCGCTTGGGATGGAACTCCTCGAGCGCGTCCATCTTCTCGCCGGTGCCGATCAGCTTGACCGGCTTGCCGGTGACGGCGCGCATGGAAAGAGCGGCGCCACCGCGGCCGTCGCCGTCCATGCGGGTCAGGATCAGGCCGGTGATGCCGACGCGTTCGTCAAAGCTCCTGGCGAGATTGACGGCGTCCTGGCCGGTCAAGGAGTCGGCGACCAGCAAGATTTCATGGGGGTTCGACGCCCGCTTGATCTCGGCCATCTCGGCCATCAGCGGCTCGTCGATATGGGTGCGGCCGGCAGTGTCCAGGATGACGACGTCATGGCCGCCGAGCCTGGCGGCCTGCACGGCACGCCTCGAAATCTCGACCGGCGTCTGGCCGGCGATAATCGGCAGCGTCGCGACCTGCGCTTGCTCCCCGAGCTGGCGCAATTGCTCTTGCGCCGCGGGCCTGCGCGTGTCGAGCGAGGCCATCAGGATCTTCTTGTTCTGACGGTCGGATAGCCGCTTGGCGATCTTGGCGGTGGTGGTGGTCTTGCCGGAACCCTGCAGGCCGACCATCATAACAACGACCGGCGCCGGCGCATTGAGGTCGATCGCGACGCCCTCGCTGCCCAGCATCTCGACAAGTTCGTCATGCACGATCTTGACGACCATTTGGCCGGGCTTGATCGACTTAAGCACCGCCGCGCCGACTGCCTTTTCGCGCACGCGATCGGTGAAGCCACGCACCACGTCAAGCGCCACGTCGGCCTCGAGCAACGCACGGCGCACCTCGCGCAACGCCGCCGAGACATCCGCCTCCGACAGTGTGCCGCGGCCGGTCAGGCCGTTCAGGATGGAGCCAAGGCGCTCCTGCAGCGACTCAAACATCAAACTTCCTTCAATCCCGGATCAGATAGAACCGAGAGGTAGTGCGTCTGCGGCGTGGAGAAAACCCGAAAGCAAAGCGCAAAGCCAAAAAGCACCCGGGGGCGCATTGCGCTGCCGGGTGTTGGCCTCCGGGATCGATTTACACCACTAGGGGTCCCGGTCGGCTGCTCGGAGTTTATCTACTCGTCGCGGAATTTGGCGCGTCTAGACAGGAAAAGCGGCACGGAGTCAAGTTTGAGCGCAAAGCTGGACCGGGCGAGCGGGTCGCCCGGTGCAGGTTGATAGCTGCGTTGGGCCGCAAACCCGTCAGCGCTCGACGTAGACGATGCGCCGCGAACCCGGGTCGACCAGCATCGGCTGGTCGTTCACATACACATACCGGTACTGATAATCCGGAATCTCGCGCAGCTCAACCGTATCAGGCAGGCTGCTGCCGACCACGACCTGGTCGTCGAGGTAGACCGGCTCCACCCGATGCGCGCTGACATAGGTGCGCACGCGCCTCGGCGGATCCAGGACCGCGCCAGTGGTTCCACCGGCGATCACACCGGCAGCGCCGCCGACCGCTGCGCCGATCGGGCCACCGATCACCGCGCCGGCAACCGCACCGCCGGCACCGCCGACCAGTACGCCCGTCCCGGTGGCCGGGCTCGAATGACGCGTTGCGCGGATTGAAGCAGTTGGCTGCTCCGTGATGATCATCTGGCCGGCGTCGAAGTCGCCTGACAGATACCGCGATGACACAAAGCCCTCGCCGCCATCAAACGCGACGGAGCACCAGCGGCCGTTTTGCACGCAGCCATTGATTTCCACGGATTCGCCGTTGCCAAGTCTTCCTATGACGTCGCTACTGGAGGTCGGTGCGGCCCGCACGTTAACGTCACGGGTTGCTACGGCCATGGTGTCCGCATAGGCCGAACCGGCCGATATCAAGGCCGCCGCGGCGGCCGAAAGGACGAGCAGTTTTCGCATGACAATGCTCCTTTTCTTGCTCGGGGATTTCGAATCCGAAATTCGTGCGCATGGTACAAATTTCGGATTCGCCACGGTGGCCCAACGATGCCAGGCGGGCATCGTTCCCCTAAGGGCATGACCTTTTGTGACCGTTTGTCACTTCTTTTGAGCGCCGAGCGCGCAGCTTGCCGCCCTATTCGCCGGCCTGCCCGCCCTTAGCGGCGATCAGTTCATGCACGAAGATCAGCTTGCCCTCGGCGACCGGCGAGATCACGAAGGGATAGAGGTCAGGCAGACCCATGCAGCGGTTGATGGAGTTCGATGCTTCCGACAGCACCAGCCAGCGTTCGAGGATCGCCTCGAACGGTTCGGGCGACGGGGCGGCCTCGGGTCCCGCCGGCATCGATCCCGCCGCGGTGTCGCCCTGAGCCAGCGCGTTCGATTGCACCGTGTCCAGCCGGCCCAGCGGGAAATTCAGCGCGTGCACCATTTCCAGCGTGTCGGTGATGTGCAGGTGGTGCGCGAAGGTTTCGGCCCAGTCCTCCCACGGATGGCTGGCCGCATAGGCTGAGATATGCCGGGCCTGCCAATCGGGAGGCGGCCCTTCCGCATAGTGCTTGGCAAGCGCTTCGGCATAATCGGATCGCTCGTCGCTAAAGACCGAGCGAAAGCGCTGCAGCCATTCGGGATCGTCGCGGATCAGCCGGTCCCAATAGTAATGCCCGAGCTCGTGGCGGAAATGACCGAGCAGCGTGCGGTAGTTCTCGCCCATCTGCACGCGCATCTTCTCGCGCTCGGAGGAATCCGCCTCGGCGACGTTGAGCGTGATCAGGCCGTTATCGTGGCCGGTCAGGACATGTTCGCCGCCCGGCCCGACGCCACCCGGATCGGCGAGGAAATCAAAGGCGAGCCCGATCTCATCGCCCGGATCGGATTTCGGCCCGACCGGGAGCCCGAATGCCAGCAACGAATAGACAGCCCGCTTCTTGGCTGCCTCGACGCGGGTCCAGCGTTCGCGGTTGCCGACAATCGCCAGGTCCGGGATGATCTTATTGAGGACACAGGCGCGGCAAAAAAGCTGCCCTGCCGACACGCGCCAGTTGCAATCGCATTGATCGACATTGGCGCAATAAAACACATCGTCGGTCCCGGCCAGCACGAAACCGGAGACATCGGGATCATAGAGGACGGAGCTGCCGCAACTGAGGCACCGCGCGTTCTCGAAATACAGCCGCTGACCGCAATGCGGGCAGGAAAAGAGCTTCATGAAAATATTTTCCAGCCGAAATCCGGGCGCGCGATTTCGTGCCCGCAGCGCAACGCGACATCCGTGCGCGGGTTCCCTGGCGGTCGGTCAGAAGGTCGCAAACCCTGCACCCATTCCTCACAAGCGCCTGATGCTAGGGATTTCTTTTGGGTCTCGCCAGCCCGACTTGGTTTGGCCGTAAAGCTGAACTTAACGATGACAAGCGGTCCAAAGGCTGGCAAAATCCGGGCGAAGGGTCGCGATTCAGGCTTCAACAGTTCAGGCAATTCAAGGAGATCGGAATGGCAATATTTGCCAGATTGGGAATTTTTGCCGCCGCGTGCGCCATGCTTGGGATGGCTGCAGGTGGCGCTCATGCGGCCGCGTGCGGCAAGGATGGCAAGGGCTTTGCCGCCTGGCTCGATGACTACAAATCAAGCGCCGAGGCCCGCGGCCTCGACTCCTCGCCACTCAACAACGCCAAATACGACGCTGCCATCATCCGGTTGGACCGCAACCAGCACGGCGCCTTCAAGGGCACGGTCGAGCAGTTCCTCGCGCGGCGTGCACCGCCGTCCTATGTCAGCAAGGCCAAGGGCTACATGAAGTCGCAGGCCGGACTTCTGAAGAAGATCCAGGCGCGCTATGGCGTACAACCCGAGGTGATCCTCGCCATCTGGGGGATGGAAACCGGCTTCGGCGCCAACTCCGGAAACAAGAGCGTGTTCCAGCCGCTGGCGACGCTGGCCTATGACTGCCGCCGCTCGGCCTTCTTCACCAACGAACTCGATTCGGCGCTGGAGATTGCGCACAAGGGCTACATCCCGGCCAGCCAGATGAAGGGTGCGGGCTTCGGCGAGCTCGGCCAGACGCAGTTCCTGCCCTCGAAATACCTGCAATTCGCGGTCGATTTCGACGGCGACGGCAAGCGCGACCTGATCCATTCCCGCGCCGACGTACTGGCCTCCACCGCCAATTTCCTGCGCGGCCACGGCTGGAGCTCCGGCGGCGGCTACGGCCCCGGCGAAGCGAATTTCGGCGTGTGGAACTCATGGAACCGCGCGACCATCTACCAGCAGGCGTTGGCCGAGTTCTCGCGCCG
>Ga0070665_100001896_pt1 | contig 23653 bp, 19 predicted proteins | sample KBSS13metaG_FD_65862 | JGI IMG/M metagenome (GOLD analysis project Ga0070665, IMG submission 65862) | Switchgrass rhizosphere microbial communities from Kellogg Biological Station, Michigan, USA - KBS S1-3 metaG | ecosystem: Host-associated > Plants > Roots > Rhizosphere > Soil ... | reverse complement strand
CAGAGCTTTGGCGCAAGCGCTGATGGAGATGCCGACGGAGGATGGGACTGCGACCGCTGGACCAACCTTCGAATACGTGCCCCCCGCAGTGCTCGTCGGGCAACGAGGGCAGCCTGGTGAAGGAAAGCGCCGCCGGTCGGTCTGAACGACAATCACTCCAGGCGGATTCGATCGTCGACGAACTCGCAGCCGGCGGCAGCGTCCAACCTTTCCGCGTCGTAGTCACGAGCTGCCGTGACCAGCGATTCGGGAGCATCAGACTGAGCGTCCTCAGTACCCGATAGGGCGCTACTGACGACGCTCTCGCATGACTGAATCTCGTTCGAATGGCGTTGGACGAGCAGATTGACGTGCTTCACGGTAACTTCGGCGTCAATGGACTTCGTCATGGTCTTTTCGTCTCCCAACCGCGACCCAGAACGGTGCCGTGGATCATCCGCGCCTACCTTTCGTGCAGTAGACGCGGATGCCGTGGCTGGTCACCCGTTACCGATTGCGGGCGGCTCTGCGGATTAACGCGGCCACTTCATATGGGTGAGACAACATCGCGACGTGACTGGCCTGGAGCGTGATCGATGTGGCATTCATCTGTTGGGCCTCCATTGCCTGGAGCGCCGGTGCGACGACACGATCATGAGCGGCGATCACAAACCAGCTCGGCTTGTTTCGCCAGGCTGCTGTAGAGACTGGCGCGCTCAGCGATGCACCGGCGGCAGTTGGACTTTGCGTGGCGGTGAGCAGGGCCTGCTCTGTCTCGGACAGGTCCTGTGCGAAGTCCTTCCGAATGCCGGTCGGCGTGATCTTCAAGAATCCGAATGAATCCTGTCGGAGTTCTGGAAGAAGGGGCGTGGGATTGGCAATCGCCAGGTCGAAAGCCGACTGTCCCTCCATCGGTGCGAACGCCGCAACATAGACCAGGCCGGCGACTTTGGCATCGTTGCCGGCTTCGGTAATGACGACTCCTCCGTATGAATGGGCAACCAGCAGCACGGGGCCGTCTTCCAGTGCGAGTGCTCTTGTCACGGTAGCGGCGTCGTCAGCCAGCGATGTGAGTGGGAGCTGCACCGCGACGACGTGAAGGCCCCTTGCCTCGAGGAGTGGAACGACCTTCGACCAGCTGGACCCGTCGGCCCATGCTCCGTGAACCAGAACGATGTTGGTTACGCCACGACTCTGATTCTTTTGCTCCGTTGCGCCTGTGGTCGTTGTGGCTACAAGCAGCGCGGCCGCCACGACGGCGGCCCACAGGCCCCTGAACGTATTCGAACGCGTCATCTTCTTCTCCTCGTTCGTTAACGGCTGTCGTTGAACATGTCCCTCCGATCGGGTCTCGTGGATCATGCGACCCTTCGCTTGCCGTGCTGACAAAACGCGAGCAAGTCGCGGTTGACCAGGTCGGGGTTGGTGGCGGTGAGGCCGTGGGGCAGGCCCGGATAGTAGATCTCCACGGCCCCGTTGATCAGCTTGGCCGACTTCCGTGACGAGATGTCGATCGGTACGATCTGATCGTCCTCGCCGTGCATGAGCAGCGTCGGGACATCGAACTTCTTCAAATCGTCGCGGAAGTCGGTCTCCGAGAATGCCTTGACGGACTCATACGAGTTCTTGAGACCACCCTGCATCGACCACAGGAAGAACTCGTCCAGGAGGCCTTGCGACACCTTGGCTCCCGGTCGATTGGCGCCGAAGAACGGGACCGCGAACTCCTTGTAGAACTGCGCGCGATCGTTGGCCATCGAGGTTCGCAGTCCGTCGAACAGCTCGATCGCCAGTCCCTCGGGGTTGCTCGGCGACTTCACGAGGCCCGGCGGTACCGCGGCGATCAGCGCGACCTTCGAGACGCGCTTCGTACCATGCCGACCGATGTAGCGCGTCACTTCACCGCCGCCGGTCGAGTGGCCGACCATGGTGATGTCCCGGAGGTCCAGGGCCTCGATCACGGCTGCGAGATCGTCGGCATACCCGTCCATGTCGTTCCCCGCCGCGGCCTGGCTGGATCGGCCATGGCCGCGACGATCGTGGGCGACGACGCGGAAGCCGTGCTGAGCAAGAAACAACATCTGGCCGTCCCAGGCGTCGGAGCTCAACGGCCATCCGTGCGAGAAGGTGACGACCGGACCATTGCCCCAGTCTTTGTAGTAGATCGTCGTGCCGTCTTTGACCGTGATCGTGCTCATATGCGTGTCTCCTGAATGGTCTGCCGGCGAAGCTGGATTGCTTGCAGCCGTGATCGAGCGCGAGGCCCGCGTGCAATGGCGAAGACCGGGCGGCACATCGGGATGTGACAGCCGTGGCGAGACGCTGCTCGGGTGTCACAGAACAGCGGCCGGTACGGTCTTGACTCCCGAATGGAGCATCAAATGAACGTGTCTACACCATCCACCTCGGCGCCGAGCCTCGTTGCCGGCGCGCATGACTCGACTCCGGAAGCCACGTTGGCCGCCCGGCGAAAAGCCTTCCGTGCGCTCCACGAGCGGGGCTGTTTCGTCATTCCGAATCCGTGGGATGTTGGCTCCGCTCGGTACCTTCAGCACCTGGGATTCCCGGCGCTGGCGACGACCAGCGCCGGCTTCGCGTTCTCGCAGGGGCTGCCCGACTCAGGCGAGGATGGCGTCGTCGGTCGCGATCGGAGCCTTTCCTATATCGCAAGCATCACGGCGGCAGTCGATCTGCCAGTGAGCGCGGATTTCATGTCCGGGTATGGACGGGAGCCAGAAGACGTGGCCGAGAGCGTGGCCCGGTGCATCGCCACCGGCGTCGCCGGACTTTCGATCGAGGACGCCACCGGCGATCCAGCGTCGCCTCTCTACGACCTGCCGGTCGCGGTCGAGCGCGTCCGCGCCGCGCGACAGGCGATTGATCAATCAGGCGAGGACGTGTTGCTGACCGCAAGAGCAGAGTGCTACCACGTGGGCCATCCAGATCCGTTTCGCGAGAGTGTCCGACGCCTGCAGGCCTACGTCGCGGCAGGCGCAGACGTGCTGTTCGCGCCTGGTCCACAGACGCCTGCCGAGATCGAGGCGCTCGTCGCAGCGGTTGAGCCAAGGCCATTCAATCTGCTCGTGGTGCGGGACATCGGTCTGGGTGTGGAGGAGCTCGCGGCCCTCGGCGTGCGACGCATCAGCGTCGGCGGCGCGCTGGCATTGGCAGCGTGGACAGGCTTCATGCGCGCCGCACAGACGCTGAAGTCCAATGGCAGCTTCGCCGGACTGGCGAACCTGGTGCCGTACCCTGAGGTCAACGGCCTGTTTGCCATGGAGCTCGGCTAGCGGGGCTTCGGTGGAGTGATTTTGAGCGCGCGCAGACGCGACGCGAGGGTTGTCGGATTGATACCGAGCATCTCGGCGGCGCCGCCGGCGCCATAGATGCGACCATCGGCACGCTGGAGCGCCCTCATCAGATTCGCACGCTCGCGCGCTCGACATTCGCGGTCGGTCAGGATGGCCTCCGGCATGTCGGGAGAGGAGGCTGCCGTCGCCGGCAGATCCGCCAATGCGATGTCGAGGCGGAGCCGGCCTCCCTTCGACAGGATGAGAGCGCGCTGGATGACGTTTTCGAGCTCGCGGATGTTGCCGGGCCAGTCGTACTGTTGGAGGCGTGCGACGTCCGCCTGCATCAAGGTGGGCGCCTCTATTCTCAGCTTCTTCGACAGCTCCGCAATGGCATGCGTCGCCAGCAGCGGGATGTCGTCGGATCTGGCGCGAAGAGGCGGCAGCGCGAGTGGGAACACGTTTAGCCTGTAGAACAAATCCTCACGGAACCGGCGCGCGCGGACCTCTTCGGCCAGGTTCTGGTTGGTGGCGGCAATGACCCGGACATCGACCTTGCGCGTGACGTCCTCGCCAACTCGCTCGTACTCCCTCTCCTGCAGCACCCGCAGGAGTTTGGGCTGCAGTTCGAGTGGCAGATCGCCGATCTCGTCGAGAAAGATCGCCCCACCATCGGCGATCTGGAAGCGCCCGGGCCGGTCGCGCATCGCGCCGGTGAACGCACCGCGCACGTGGCCGAAGAACTCACTCTCGAACATCTCGCGCGGGATGGCACTGCAGTTGACGCGCACGAACGGCCGCTGCGATCGTCGGCTCCGTTCATGAATCTCTCGAGCAAGGAGTTCCTTGCCCGTGCCGGACTCGCCGGTAATCAGGACCGTTGCATCCGACGCTGCCACGTCGTCGACCTGCTGCAGGACATGGCGAAGCGAGCGGCTGCGGCCCACGATCCGACCGAAGCGCAAGACGCTGTTGACCTCCTCTTTCAAGTACGCATTGTCCGATTCCAGCTGTTGCCGAAGCCGGTCGAGTTCCGAGAACGCCCGCGCATTTGCGACCGCCGCCGCCGCCTGGTTCGCAAACATCCGCAGCCAGCCGAATTCCTGCTCGTTGATGAGCGCCCGGCGGAAGACGCCGAGGACGCCCAGTGTTTCGCCACGAAAGACGAGCGGGTGCCCCCCAAAGCTCTGAATAACTTCCTGCTGAATCCACTCGGGATGGGCCCACTGGCTGCACGCGGACACGTGAAGCAGCTGTCCGGTGCGATCGGTCGCAATTGCCCGCACAGGAGAAGGGCAGAACTCCATGTTCGCATTGCCGAACGGGACTCGCCGGAAGGCACCATCGATCCGTGACCACTGCTGACCCGTCAGCGAGATTCCCGCGCTCGCTGAGAGATGCAGGCAGGCCGTGTGATCGGGGCAGGCAGCTCGCATGCGGCACGAGCCGCACACATCCCCCGGTTCCGTGACCCACACTCGTGCGAGGGCGACGTCGGGCTGCTCCGCTAGCCCGTTGACGATGGATTGCAGGACCGCGTCAATCGAGCGCTCGCCCGAGATTTGAACCGCGAGTTCCTGCAGAGCTTCAAGTTGCACGGCCTGATTTTCGAAACCGATCCGTCACAGGGAATGCGTCGCGCCTGACGGCGCTTCCCGCACGTAACAATCCAACGAGGATGCAATTTCACGGCATCCATTGTCCAGTCACATTTTTGATCTCAACGTCCCCGGCAACACACGCGAGCTCGGGCCATGACAATTCCTGCTCCACGAGATCTCATGGCCCTCCCGGTGCGAAAACGGGTGGGTTTTGATGCCTGCCGGTGGCGTCGACGTTGCGATCTCTCTGGCTGTCGACGCGGACGATCTGAACCGCGGCGCAACGGAGACCGTCATGACCACTGCTCCTGGTACTCCCGCGACTTACCCTGACGATGGCCTTTCAGCATTTCTACGCGCCCGGCCGCGGCTGTTTGGCATCGCGTATCGGATGTTGGGCTGCCCGGCCGAGGCCGAGGACATCGTCCAGGACGTTTGGGTTCGGTGGCAGACCACGGATCGGGGCCCGGTCCGCAATCCGCTGGCGTTCCTCGCGGCCGCGACCACGCGACTCGCAATCAACGTGCTCCACTCCGCTCGCGCGCGCAGAGAGACCTGTGCGGGCGCGTGGTCGCCGGAGCCGGTCGACACCACTACCGATCCTGGCGTGGGGGCTGAGCTTGGCGAGGCGTTGAACGTTGCGGTGCTGCTCCTCCTGCAGAAGCTCTCACCAACCGAGCGCGCGGCCTACGTGCTTCGAGAGGCCTTCAACTATCCCCACCGCGAGATTGGAGCCATCCTCCGGGTCGAAGAAGCCAACGCGCGGCAGCTCGTCACCAGAGCGCGAAAGCACGTGTCGGGCAGACGGTGCGCGCGCGTGAGTCGGGCGGAGCAGCGGCGGCTGCTCAGCGCGTTCGTCGCTGCTGCGAGAACGGGCGACCTCGCGGGGCTCGAGAGTCTGTTTGCCTCGGATGAGTCTGCAGGACGTCACGGTGTCACAAGTTAGTGCGTCGCTCGGTCATACCAGTGCGCGGCCAGCGACATTGAATCGGATCAACACGAAAAAGGACATCGATCATGAAACTCGTCATCGTCGGCGGTTCCGGGCTCATCGGATCAAAGCTCGTGACCATACTCAGGGAACGCGGCCACGACGCCGTGCCGGCATCGCCAGACTCTGGGGTCAACACTCTCACCGGTGAAGGACTGGCTGACGTTCTCCGGAGCGCATCGGTTGTCGTCGACGTATCGAACTCGCCCTCCTTCGCGGACGCCGCGGTCATGGAGTTCTTCACCACGTCCACGCGCAACCTTCTCGATTACGCGGCAGCAGCCGGCGTGAAGCACTATGTCGCGCTGTCCGTAGTGGGAACCGAGCGTATACCCGACAGCGGCTACCTTCGAGCGAAGAACGCCCAGGAAGCGCTGATCCAGAGTGCAGGGATTCCGTACTCGATCGTTCACGCGACGCAGTTCTTCGAGTTCATCACGCGCATCGCTGATGAAGCTACTGACGGAACCACGGTCCGGCTGCCACCCGTACTCATTCAGCCCATGGCGGCCGACGACGTCGCCAAGGCGGTCGGCAGGGTCGCCGTGGACGCGCCCCTGAATGGCACGGTTGAAGTGGCCGGCCCCCAACAGTTCCGTTTTGATGAACTGATCCGTCAGGGCCTCGCCGCGCGCCACGACCCCCGCGCGGTTGTCGCTGACCCGCACGCCCGGTACTTCGGGGCCGAACTCGGCGAGCGCTCGCTGATTCCTGCAGACGGCGCGCAACTCGGCGAGATCCGCTTGGAGGCGTGGCTGAACCGGAGCGCACCTGTGGCCACGGCTGCCACCGGTCAACGATCCTGATGAGCGGCGAAGTATCTGCTGTCGAGTCGAATGCATTCACCGAGGCACGCGGGTCGGAGGGTTCGAATCGAGGGTCGGTGCTCCCTGAGGCCATCCCGAGGCTCACGCTGCGCGTGCGCGCGGAATACATAGAAATGCCTGGCCTGCACCTGACTATGCTCCAGGCGGCGCGACTCTTCGGCGTCGCGCCGAACGTGGCGCACGCCGTGCTCGACAACCTGGTCCGAGCTTCGGTGCTGACGTGCTCGGATCGGGGGACGTACTCGCTCAGTCGCTAGCTCGCCGAAGGACTCAGCGGCACAGTCACCGTCGTCGCGGGATGTTGACGCGCTCGATCATCGCGCATCAGCCGAACTGCTCCCACAGCGGACACAGCCATGCTACCGATCGAAGGCCCATCCACGCTCGAGCGACACAAACGCTTCAACCGACCCGGCACGGCCACGTCCACACGAGGGGACATCTACGGAAGGCCCGACGTCTATGACATGGAGTACGAGGGCTCGAGCAATGTCGACGCCAGCTTCTTCGCTCGCCTGCTCGCGCGCGTCCGCCCGCGCCGCGTGGTGGAACTGGCCTGCGGGTCTGGCCGCGTCACCTTCAGACTGGCCGCGGCCCTGCCGAGAGCCAAGATCGTGGGCGTGGACTCATCGATCGACATGCTCGGCGAGGCGGCCACGGCGCGCGATGCCGCTGAGCCACTGGTGCGCGACCGCGTGTCGCTCGTGGAGGGCGACATGCGCAACTGGCCAGGCATGGGCGACGCCTTCGACGCCGTGGTGATTGCCTGCTGCTCGGTGTCGCATTTGCTCACGCTTGACGATCGGCGCCGCACCTGGGCCAACGCCTTTCGCCTGCTCCGCCCCGGCGGCGTCTTCATTCTCGATGTCCGCGTGCCCGACCTGGCCACGCTCGCCGAAGCCCAACGAGTACGACCACGGGCGTTCGTGGATCTGGATATCGATGCCACGCGCAAGACCGTGGGGGAAGAGGCACGGTTGCTGCGGTACACCGCCACGACCTACGAGCCGCACCTGCAGCGCGCGGACGTGCGCCTGATCTACGACCGTTTCGACCAACGTGCGCTGGCCGAGCGCCTCGTCACCGACTTCGCCAGCCACATCTACTTCCCGGCCGAGCTCGAGCTGCTGTTTCTGACGGCGGGCTTCGAGATCGCGCAGCAGTACGGCGACTACGGCTTCGTGCGCGTCGACCGCACGTCTCCCTATGTCGTCACGGTGGCGCGCCGGCCACATCAGCCAGGGCGCCGTTGTATCGGCACGATCGACGCGGCCTCCTGCTCGAGATCCCGAACGTACCGTGTGCCGCCACGATGAAAGCCGCTAGAATTTGAACATGAACCACATTCAGTGCCTTGCATCGGGACGCGCACGACAGCCGATCGACGCGCCCGTTGGCCCGGGAATGTACGGGCGGCTCTTTCCGGATCTCCCCTCGTTCAGCGCCGAGCAGGAGCTGCTGTTTGCTCTTGGTCGCGCCGGCGGCCTATGTGATTGTGGGGACCAGGGAGACGAACCCGCGTCGCTCGGGTCAGAGGCGGCCGGCTGGCCCTTTTTTGGCCAGTTCGTCGCCCACGATATCACCGCTGACCGATCGACGCCGCAGGCGCACGCGGATCTCTCACAATTGAGGAACGCGCGGTCGCCGCGGCTAAACCTCGAGGGACTCTATGGCGACGGTCCGGTCGGACATCCGTTTCTGTTTCGGCGCGACGATCCGGCCAAACTGCTCACTGCACCAGGTGGCCGCGACCTGCTGAGAAACCCCGAAGGGACGGCGATCATCGGTGACCCGCGTAACGACTCGCACGTCATCATGTCGCAGATGCATCTCGCGTTCGTGCACGCGCACAATACCTTCGTGGATCGGGTGCGCGCCTCGGGCCAACCAGAGAGGCAGGTCTTCGAAGCCGCCGCTCGTGAGCTGCTCTGGCACTATCAGACGGTCGTGCTGCGGGAATTCTTGCCGTCCTTGATCGGCGCCGAACTCACCGAGCTGATCATGCGGGGCGATCGCCGCTACTACCGGCCGAGCGATCAGCCATTCATCCCGCTCGAATTTGCCGACGCCGCCTATCGCTATGGGCACTCTCAAATCAGGCATAGGTATCAGCTGAACGCCGCTGGCGGAGCTGTGCCGATTTTTCCCGATCTCGTTGGCTTCAGCCCGATCGCGGCGAAGCACCAGATTGAGTGGCCCAGACTGTTTGACGCGGCCGGTGTTCCGCCGGCGGACCGCGCCAAGAAAATCGACGGCCGATTGGTCGGACCGCTCATCGCACTACCGGTGGCCCTCACCGGTGCGACCGAACTGGAAGAATTTCACTCTCTTGCCGTGCGTGACCTGGAGCGCGGCCAAGGCGTCGGTCTGCCTTCGGGAGAAGCGGTTGCGCGGCGGATCGGCGAGCCGCCGTTGAGCGCCGAGGAGGTCGGCATCTCGAGCGCTGGTTGGTCGAGTGAGACACCGCTCTGGTATTACATTCTCCGCGAAGCCGACGTGCGCCAAGCAGGCGATCGTCTTGGCCCAGTCGGTTCGCGCGTCGTCGGCGAAGTGCTGATCGGCTTGCTCGACCTCGATCCGAGTTCGGTGCGTCATGCACCGGAGTCGTGGACCCCGTCGGCGACGCTCATCGATCTGCTGGTCGGACTTGACTAGCCGAATCCGGGCGCGTCGGTTCGAGATGACTCTCTAGCGGGCGTGCTCACCGTGCATAGCCGCCTAACGACTTGTTCCCACCGGGTTGTGTGTATTGAGCCACGCGGCAATCTCCCGAAACACATCGCGCCGCTGTTCCCAGAGACTGGGGAAGTGGCCCGAGCCGGGGTAGGTCACCATCCGGGTCACCTTGCCGTGGGCCGCAAGCGCTTCAAACAGCTCGCGTCCCTGATACGTCGGGACGCGCTGATCCGCCTCTCCGTGCAGCACCAGCAGCGGCGTCGAGACCCGTTCCGCCTGCGCCACGGCGGAGAACTGCACGAATGCCTGCAGGTCCTTCTCCGGCCACCGCGCGTCGTAATCCCACTGCTGCACGTCGCTCGTCCACATGAAGCTGGCCCAATCCGTGATGCCCGCCCCTTCGATGGCGGCCCGATAGCGATTGGTCTGGGTAACCGTCCACGACGTCATGAAGCCGCCGGCGCTCCAGCCGAAAATGGCCAACCGCTCCGGATCGGCCCATCCCTGGGCCACGGCGAAGTCGGTCGCGCTGTCGACGTCGCGGTACGCGCGATCGCCGAAGTGCTGATAGATGGCCTGCAGGAAGTCGGCGCCGTAGCCGGTGGAGCCTCGGTACTGCGGCTGCAGCACCACGTACCCGAGGCCGGCGATGATGCGCGAGAAGGCATCGAGGACCAGCAGATCGTTCGCCTCGGGGCCGCCGTGCGGCAGGACGAGAAACGGATACCGGCGACCCTCCTGAAAGCCTGCCGGAAACGTCGCAATTCCTTCGAGCGCGATGCCTTCCTTGCTCGTCCACTTCACCACGCGCACGGTGCCGAAATCGATTCGCGCCGTCGTCCCATCGCCTTCCGTCGTAATCCGCGAAAGCCCATTCGCTGACGGCACGGCCACGCTGATCCCATGCTCGGGGTCGCCCACGGCGACGGCGATTTGATCCGCCGTGCCCGCAAGGTCGGACGAAACAGGCAGACCGGCGACGCTGCCGGCCGGCCAACGATACGCGGTCGTGAGTGCGCCGTTCTCAAATCGGTCGATCTCGTTCTGCACGCCGCGGGCGACGACCACCCACACACGGCCGGCCGCATCGCCGGCGAGGCTGGTTGCAGAGCCGGTCAGCGAGGGCGTGCGATCGACCGGCTTGCCGCCCGACGCCGGTACCGACCAGACGTGGTCGGGCGTCAGGACGTTGGTGGTCGTGCTGAGGAACGCGAGGGTTCTCCCCCCATCCGTCCACGCGACGCCGCTGACGGCGTTAGGGACTTCGGCGGCGCGCCGCGACCCGTCCGGGCCGCAGACGTCGATCGTCGAGGCCAGATCCTTGAAGCCGATCTTGGGCGTCTGGGACACCAGCGCCACCGTGGCCGAATCGCGCGACCAGGCCATCGCGCCGCCGGCGATCGGGCCGTCGGCGATTCGCGTCAACGCTGGACACCACCAGGCACCGTTGGTGCCGTCGACGTTCACGACGTAGAGGCTGGTGCGCTGTGGCTCGACCACCGTCCGGACTTCGTCGAGCGGGTTCGGCTCGCCCGTGGAGGCGAGCACCGCAAAGCGCGCGCCATCTGGCGAGATCTGCACCGAGTGGATGCCGCGAGGCAGCACGATGAGCCGTGACGGGGTGGTCGCGGCGACGCCCGACGTGATCGGCACAACCGCGAGCTGCGTCACCTTGTTGACCTCGTAGGCGCCATACAGTGATCCATCGCGGGTGAATCCCGTCGCGGTGAAATCGTCCGAGAGCTCGAGCGCGTGTGCGCCGGTCCCGTCGGCGTTGATGATCTTCCATTCGTGACGCGTTCGGCCCTTCGCGACGCCCGAGTCAACGCGATAAAGAATGGTTTTGCCATCCGGGGCAATCGCAACCGGCCTGGCCGCGCGGAGCGCGACCCAGTCGTCGAACGTGAAGAGGTGCTTGTCGCCTTGCGCCTGTACGAGCACGAACGCGGACGCGAACACGGACGCGACAGTCAACAGCACGAAAGCCCATGACGTAACCCGGCGACGCATGACGCAACTCCCCTCCCGGACTGGCGCCCATCCTGGCGGTTACCTGACATCCCGCTTCAGTCGCGGCGGGTTCATCATCGCGCCGGCCGCGGACGACGGCAAGCGATTGTGAGGCGGCGTCTGGATCTCTGTCGCGTCGCCGAACTATCCGGTCTTCGTACGCGCTAGACTCGAGCCGATGACCCCTTTCCCCTCGTCCATGCGCGCCGTCGTCCTGGACGCGGTCCCCGCACCGCCTGAGGCGCTCGTCGTCCGCCAGCGCCCCGTCCCCCAGCCCGAGGCGGGCTGGGTCCTCATCGAGGTCAAGGCCTTCGGGCTGAACCGCTCCGAGCTGAAGACCCGGCTCGGCCTGGCCGACCCCGACGTCACGTTTCCGCGCGTGCTCGGGATCGAGGCGACCGGCGTCGTCTCGGCCTGCCCCGGCGGCGAGCTCGCTGCCGGCCAGCAGGTCGTCGCGATGATGGGCGGGATGGGTCGCAGCTTCGATGGCGGCTACGCGGAGTTCACGTGTGTGCCGGTCGCGCAGGCGATCCCGTTCCGGAGCGAGCTGCCTTGGACGACGCTGGGCGCCGTACCGGAGATGCTGCAGACCGCGTACGGCGCGCTGACCGTCGGGCTCGACGTGCAGCCCGGTCAGACGCTGCTGATCCGCGGCGGCTCGTCGTCGGTCGGCCTGACCGCCGCGATCCTTGCCAGGCGCCGCGGCTTGACCGTCCTGGCCACGACGCGGTCGGACGCCAAGGCCGGCGCGCTACGCGCGGCCGGCGCCGACCATGTCGTCGTCGACGACGGCGCGATCGCTCCGCGGGTGCGCGAGATCGTGCCTGGCGGTGTGGACGCGACCCTCGAGCTAATCGGCACGCCGACACTGCGCGACAGCCTCGAGGCTACCCGCATGCACGGCGTCGTCTGCGCCGCAGGCTACCTCTCCAACGAGTGGATCGTGCCGGACTTCTACCCGTCCGGCTTCCTGCCCAAAGGGGTGCGCCTCAGCGGCTATTTCGGCGACGCGTCCGACCTGCCGCAACCCGTCCTTCAGGCCTTCCTGGACGCGATCGCCGTGGGCGAGGCGGCGGTGCCGATCGCCAAGATCTACAACATGGATGAGATCGCGACCGCCCACGACGACATGGAGCACAACCGCGTCGCGGGCAAGTTGGTGGTCTCGACCGGACGCTGAGGAATATTCGATCAGGCCTTGATGGCGGTCACGCCGCCGCGTTTCCGCCGGCGGGCAGGAGCCGGCAGCGCGGCCGCGACTTCCTCACCGATGATGGCGCGCAGACGTTCGACACTCTGGCTGTTCGCATGCGGCTGAGTGAGGATGGTCACCGGGAAAGGCGCCAGCGCGGGAAGGCTGAACAGATGGCGGCGCCACACGAGCGTCTCCGGCAGCGCGAGCCGGCTGCGCACCGTGATGCCCAGTCCCCCGACCGCCGACGCCCAGAGTCCGGCCAGGCTTGGGCTGGTGGCCGCGACTCGCCACGGTATCCCGGCCGCGTCCAACTGGCTGATCGCGGCTTTGCGGAAGACACATTGTGGGCCCAACAGCACCAGCGGCAACGGCTGGCCGGCGGTCGGTGCGAATCCACGCCCTGCGATCCAGCCGACTTCGAGCTCCCCGAACACGTGCGCAGACCGGCGGTGTTCCTGGCCGACGACCAGCGCGACGTCGATTTGTCCGTGTTCGGCCGCATCGGCCAGCGCGGCGTTCCCCTCGATGCGCACCTCGACGACGACGCGTGGATAGAGCCTGACGAAGCGGGCGAGGACCGCGGGCAGCACGGTGTCGGCAAAATCTTGCGAGACACCAAGGCGCACGGGACCAGCGAGCGCGGAGCCGCGCATGGCCTCGATGAGATCGTCATTCAGCGCGAGCATGCGTCGTCCCGTACGCAGGGTCATTTCCCCGGCCTCGGTCAACGCGAGGCCCCGTCCGCTCTTTCGAAACAACGGCACCCCGACGTCCTCCTGAAGACGCTTCATCTGCAGGCTGATCGCGGAGGGCGTTCGTCCGAGGCGTTTCGCCGCCTGGCTGTAACCGCCGAGGTCGTTGGCGACGACCAGCGTGCGTAAGGTGTCGAGGTCGAGATTCTGGAAGCGCATGGCCCTTCGCGATCTGCAGCGGCGCTCATCATTCGCGTGAGAACAATCAAATTGTGCGGTGCCCGACGCGTCGCTACATTGGTCGAATGATGATCACACGTCTTTTGCTTCTCGTCGCCTTATTGGCCGTCTCCCCTTCAGCTGTGGCACAGGAGCCCTCGATCGCAGGCACGTGGGTCCTCGCCGCGGCCGACAAGCTGCTCCCCGACGGAACCCGCGTTGCGGACTACGGCGAGAACCCGCACGGGCTGATGATCTTTACCGCTGATGGATATTACTCGGTGCAGATCTACCGTGATGAGCGGCTGAAGTTCTCATCGGGAGACAAGTTCAAGGGAACCCCGGAAGAATATCGGGAGGCGTCGCTCAGCACGAGCGTTCACTTCGGACGGTACAGCGTCGACTCAGCCAAACACACGATTACATTCAAGATCGATCGCTCGTCCGTCCCGAATCAGGATGACACCACGGCCGTGCGCCCCTATGAACTGAGGGGCGATGAGCTTTCCTGGAGGGTGGCTCCGCGGCAGGACGGCTCCGTGCCCATTACCACTCTGCGACGGGTGAGGTAGAGGTACGGCGAACAGGTTCGATCTCAAACGACGCTTCAGCTGGGCCGTCAGTGCCCTCCCCAGATCTCGTCGTGTGCGGCCTGCCGCTGATACAGATCCGCCTTGAAGTACTTGTCGTAGAACTCGAGCTCCAGGTGGGAAAACTGCAGCCAGACTCCCGGGAGGTGAAACGCGTTGACGTGTGCCGGAAACCGGCCGTAGGTGTCGTAGATGTAGTTGCAGATTTCCTTGGTGTAGTCGATCGCCTCCGCCGAAGGACGACGGTTGGCCATCTTCAGGAACTCGTCGCCAAATGCCGGCTGCCGGTACGAGGCGTCGAAGATCGCCTTGTCGCCGTAGGTTCCCGCCGGACCGTACTTCTCTTCGATGACCCGATCGACAGCCGCGTCCATCGACTTGACGTATGGCGGCGTCAACGACTCGAGGACGCCATCGATGCCGATGGGGTTGTCGAGCGTAGCGGGAAGCGGAGGCCAGTGCAGCCATTTCTTATCCGGATGCTGCATCCGGAACTCGATACCAAACTTTCCCTGGGACGGATCGCGTTCGTAGAGATACGGAGCGCCGACCGCCGCGTGGATCCAGCCGCCGAGTCCCATCGCCTGCGCGATCAGCATCAGGTTCTGAAGCTGGAAGAACGTTTCGTAGTCGGTGCGCAGCGTATTCGCCAAGCCGATCGGCGCGGGATATTTCGAATTGAGCCAGTCGCCTTGCGCGCGTTTGGCGCCGCCGATGATTTGATACGAGATCCTCGGCACCAGCCCCGTCACGCTGCCGGCCAGGGCGGCCACATCGAGCGGGCTGTTCGGGCGGAACGGCTGCCAGTCGTCCACGAACAACGGTCGCTGGCCGTCTTCCTCCGACAGCAGGCTGAGGACGACATTGATGAACTGCCGCGTCAGATCGACGATGGGCAGGAGAATGGTCGTACCCGGGCGGTTCGACAGCTGCCGGTTCCAGATGAAGTAGTACGGCCAGTGGCGTGGAAAATCCAGGCGCTCCTTGTACAGCCGATGCTTGAGGCTGTCGGCCGCCGCGATCCAGTTCGCCTCCGTCCAATCCTCCCACCGCTCCGGCAGCTTGGCCAGCGCGTCGATCGCCTGCTGGTTGCGCGGGTGCTTGATGAGCCACGTGCCATCGTCGTTGATCAGGAAGAACGACACGGCCTGCGCGTTGTCGATGCTGCTGGCCGAGCGGGCGAGTACGTTGATGAGCGGCGCGGAAAAGCGCGGGCTCCCGTCGGCATTGTTCGCCGGGACGTCGTGCATCGTGACCCGGCCGGTCAGACCGGTCGACACGATGAGCACGGCTTCTTCAAGCGGCGACAGCGGCGCAGGCGCATTGCTGCTGGTGTAGCTGATTGGCCCGGACGAAATCGAGGTGCCCCGCGCGACTCTCCGCGTGCGCCGTTCGGTGATCGCGGCCATCAGGGGATACGAGAACAGGTTGCGCAATCCCGGGTGCGACGAGCCAGGAGCGCCTGATGGATCATCTGCCATGACGAACCTCCGTCTGCGGGGCGTGCGAACGGTCCCGGAATGTGTGTGCGGCGTCGACGCGTCGAGACATGGCGATCAACGGACGCGTTTTTCGCCGGACCGAATCGCGGTCTTCGCGTCGTTGGCATTGTCGCGCCACCCCGGGTGATGGAACTGCACGACATGATCGGCGTTGTAGGACGCAATGGCCTCGGTGAATCGCAAGCGGCCGATGCGTTTCCAGTCGGTGACGGTGACCTTCTCCAGTCCCGGGAAGCCGCTCTTTTTGCCGTTGTCCGAGACCGAGATATCGAAGTCGATCGATCCGGTCGGAGTGTCGGCACCGTCCTTGAACAGATGACGGTAGATTTCATCCCTGAAATCGAGCCCTTCCCCCTCGATCCGCTGCTGCCCTTCTGCCATTTTGAGCAGGAGGTGCTGCGGGCTCTTGGTCGGCTCTTCTGCCGGCTTGCCCAGTTCGGCCACCTCGTACACCTGCCGACTGTCGGCGACTTTGTCCAGGTTCTGGAAGATCATGCCGGCGTGGGCAATGATGAGCACGAAGATGCCGCGGCGCGAGGCGGTGACGTTCGGCGCGTTGCGCAACTCCACGTCATTGAGATAGTCCGTGTGCATGCCGCCGAGATCTTCCTGGGCGATGACACTGGCCGGAATGAGCGGCGTCGGATGGTTGGGGTCCATCGTCGGGTAGATCTTCAGTCCGATACTGATGGAGCGACGCTCGCCGCGCTTGGTTTCGTTGCCGTCCGACGAGAATCGCGCGATCGTCAGCCCCTGCGCGCCCTTCTTGAAATAGCCCGAATAGGGCGTCTCCTCCGTGATCTCCCACGATCCAAGGACGCAGATGCCGTTGGGCGCGAGGATCCGTCGATAGCCTTTGCGATCCGCGCCCCAGCGCAGGTCGGCCCGGGAATCGATCACGCGGGCCGACGCTTGCTTCAACAAGTCGGGGCCATGGCCAAACGCGCCACGCCAGGCGTTGGCGATGGTCGATTCGAACATCGGCAGCGGACCCGGCACCTGACCGCTAGCGCCGTCGCGGTACGGATTCTCGTACAAGGCTTGACGCAGCTCCGCGTATCGCGATCCGCGGTAGCTGCGGTCCTCGTCCGTCACTTCCTGCTGGCCGTGCAGGTTGACCAGGTCGAAATCCCAGGGCTTCATCGCGGGTGTTTCCCGACCTCGGCTTCGGCCCGGGCCTTGATCGCCTCGAGCGCCGCGGTCATGTAGTGATTCCAGAGGATCTTGATGATCGGCGTGAGCACGATGATTCCCAGGTCGTGCTTGGCTTCGGCGGTGTAGGTCCATTTCGCATGGGTGCCGCCGTCTTCGTCGGTGAACCGCCATTCACCGCCCGCCTGTTTCACGAGCCCAGCGACTGGCGGGCTGGAGAACTCGGTGAGGCGGTAGGCGAAAGAGTTGGGCGCCGTCGCCTCCTGCACGGTCTCGCGGCAAGTGGTGCCGTCCGTGAGATGGACGATGCGTGTGGACCCTGGCACGTCCCACGGCCCCGTCGTGTCCGTCGTCTTTGCAACGCCCGGAAGCGACGCGGCATCTTTCAGCACCGTTTCCAGCTGATTGGCGAACACGCCCGGAACGAGCCATTTGTAGAACGCCGCTCGTGGCGCGGCGATCGACGCTTCGACAGTAGTCGCGACTTTGGCCAAAAGCATCACCTCTCTGGAGACAACGAGTATGGAATGGCTGAACTGCCAGAGATGATAAGAGGTCGCCTGCCGGCGATCAACCGCCCGCAAACCGAATCCGCGGTCGCCTTGAGTTCTACCTCAACAGCAAGGTGCAAGCCCGCCGCGACCGTCAGCACCGCGCTCTCTTTTACGCAAATACGAGGACCACATCACGCACGCGGCTTCGTACCCCCGCCAATCTGTGCTTGAATAACTCGCCAGCGGCTGTAGGCGCTGCAAGGAGCGAGCATGGCGTTGCGCAAGGGACGAGCGAGCGGACAAGGAACGTCAGGTTCGGATCTCCAGATCAAGGAGCTCGTCGACTGGGACGACGTCCGGATGGACGCCGCTTTTCGGGCCGCTGACACGCTGCCGCTCGAAGGGTTGCAAAACGGCGGCACCCACAGTGTCGACGTCGCCAGCCAGAGTCTCTACAACGACGCCAACTGGAAGGGCTTCCTTCCCAAGGGCTTGCCCGTACGGAACACCCTCGAGCGTCTCTCGACCGGCTACGCCAAGCGGTTCTGGAAAAAAGGCGGCAAGTTCCTCGGCGAGACGATCTACGTCAACGGACGAATTCTGGTGAATCATCTTCTCGAAGAGGTGACCATCGACCGGCGGACGAACGATCTGGATCCTGGACGCTACATCCTCCTCCGCTACACCGACCCGGTGTTCGAGCATATCTTCTACGACGTCATGAAGGCCGTGTCGCCGGACTTGATCGTCTATCGTGGCTACAGCGGCCGCTTTCCCGACGGCAGGCGCGGCTTCACGGCTCCGCTCGCCAGGCGATTCACCTTCGCACAGATGGGGACGGCCGATCACGAACTGCTCTTCAGTGGAGGTCGGACACCGACAGCAGAGGATCTGTCCGGGGCCTGGCGCCTCGACGCCATTGCCACGTCGAATCAGGCCACCACCATCGGGTCGCTGCGCATTTCCCCCGATCCGTCCGGGACGCTGCAGGCCGGCTTCACCGTGTCGCCGAATCTGGATCACGTCTTGCCCGACTTTGTCAGCGAGCACTTCACCGGCGATCGCTACTCGACGCTGAAAAAGGAGTCTCGCGTCGTCGATGCCACCTATATCGTGGGCCGATGGACGACGGATATCCGTGGCCCGTTCGCCAAACTACTGTTCTCCGGGTCGCTCGGACTCTTCCACGGCGACGAAGCGAAGAGCCCGCGGCGATTCACGATGAATTACGTCCTGGTGCGCGCCTAGCGGACGGCTGTGCAGCGGAGGCGCCAACCGCAAATCCCGGTCAACCCAGAGACAAGGGTCATCGACCCGGGTTCCTCCGCCGTCGGCAGACCTCGACTCCTCACGGCTTAGCGTTCCCAACGGCATCGGTCTCGGGTCTGCGAATCCCCGCGGTTCGGCTCTTGCGACGGTTCGATTCCTGTTCGGCTCACCCTAATGTTGATGGCTTCGATGTCCTCGGATGATCGCGGTTTCGTTCGGAGTTGCGTTCGCGCTCGAGTTAACACATCCTCTCGCCGTGGGCGCGAGTGTCCGCCCTCACTCCTGGAGACCACGTGTTATCGTCCGTTCGAGCCCGCCTCTACTCGCTGGTTGCGCTGGTCCTGATCCCGGCGGTCGCGATCCTCGCGTACGACGCGGTCCAGCTTCGACAGCACGTCTTCGAGAAGATCCAGGAAGATGCAGAGCGCGTGGTCGTGCTCACGAGCCTGCGGCTCGAGGCGCTCATCGGCCAGACCCGCACCCGCTTCCAGCTCCTCGCGGACATTCCCGAAATCCGCGCGATGGGCACGGAAACCAACGGGCGGCTTGTGGACGTCCTGAAAAGAGAGTCGGTCTACACCAACCTGGGCATCGCGGACCCCCAAGGGAGGATCGTATCGAGTGCGGTACCGTTCACCGGCGAGGTCAGGGTGGACGATCGACCGTTCTTCAAGCGCGCGGTGGCGACGCGCGACTTCGCCGTCGGCAACTACCAGCCGAGTCCCATCAGCCACCAGCCGGGGCTGAACCTGGCCTGGCCGATGTACCGCGAAGACGGCACCCTGCGCGGCGTGCTCTTCGCGTCGCTCGGTCTCGACTGGGCCGCCGAGTTCGTCGAGAAGGCGAGACTTCCCGAAGGGGCGACGCTCCTGGTCGTGGACACCGAGGGCACGGTGATTGCGCGGTCCCGTGAGCCGGAACAATTTGTCGGGAAGAATTTCGTGCAGGCGGACATCGTTCAGGTGATGCTGCGGGCGCAAGGCGAGGGCGTGTCGACCAGCAACGGCGTGGACGGCGTCGAGCGCCTCTATGTGTATGCGCCCATTCGCGCCGGTGGCGTCCAGACCAACGCCTACGCGGCGTTGGGGATTCCCACCGCCGTTGCGCGGGCCGAAGCGAACCGCTCGCTCCTCGGCAACCTGATCCTCCTGGCCTTCGGGGCGATCGTTTCGTTCGGCCTGGCGGGCCTGATGGCGGAGAGGCTCTTCCTCCGGAAGACGCGCGCCCTGCTGAAGGCGGCGAGAGGTCTCGAGGCGGGCGACCTCACCGCCCGAACCGGGCTCGCGGCTGGACCGGGCGAACTCGAGGCGGTGGCGCGAGCGCTCGACTCAGGAATCGGTGCTCTCGATGCCGCGCAACGGGACCTGGTGGCGGCACGCGAGGCGGCGGAGGCAGCCAACCGTGCCAAGAGCTCGTTCCTTGCAGTCATGAGCCACGAGATCCGGACGCCCATGAACGCCATCCTGAACATGACCGGCCTGACACTGGACACGGAGCTGACGCCGCCGCAGCAGCAGTACTTGTCCGTCGCCCACTCCTCGGCGCGTAATCTGCTTGGAATCATCAACGACATCCTCGACTTCTCGAAGATCGAAGCGGAGAAGCTCGAGCTCGAGCGTGCGCCGTTCAGCCTGCGCGACGTGCTGGAAGAAGTAACGGAGATGTTCCGGGCCAGGGTCATCGAACGGCACGTGGAGCTGATCACACAGGTAGGGCTCGACGTTCCAGACACACTCGTCGGGGACGCGCTCCGCTTCCGTCAGGTCATCACCAACCTCGTCGGTAATGCGTTCAAGTTCACCGAGACGGGCGAGGTGGTGGTGAAGGTGCACCGCACCGATGGCGAACAGTCGGCTCACGGATTTCTCGACCTCGCGATCGCGGTTCGCGACACTGGCATTGGGATTCCGCATGAGCAACAAGGGCGCCTGTTCCAGGCGTTCTCGCAGGCAGACGCGTCGACGTCGCGAAAGTACGGCGGCACAGGCCTCGGTCTTGCGATCAGCCGTCGGCTCGCCAGGATGATGGGCGGTGAACTGGCCTTCGAGAGCGAGCCCGGCGTCGGAACGACGTTCTTCTTTACTGCGCGCTTCGGCCTGGACGAGAGCCAGGAGCCGGAGGCTGCGGCCGCGGTCCCCGATGGCGTCCGAGCGCAGACGGTCCTCGTGGTCGAGGACTCACCAACCAGCCGGGACGTACTCGAGACGTTCTTCAGAAGGTGGAAGATCCCGTGCCTCTCCGTCGAGAGCGCCGAAGATGCCCTCACGATCCTGGATCGGCGCAACGCGAAAGGCGGCCCGGACCCCATCGGTCTCGTCGTGCTCGACTGGATGCTCCCGGGCATCGATGGCCTCGAGGCGGCCGATCGTATCCGGAAGCGTCTCGAGACCCGCGGCATTCCGATCATCATGATCAGCGCCTACGCAGGTAAGGAAGAGGAGGCGCGCGCAGCCGAGATCGGCGTAAACGTGTTTCTTCCCAAACCGATCACCGGGTCTTCCCTGTTCAACGCGGTGATCGAGGCCGAGGGTCTGGGCGCTATGCTTCACCGCCGCGCGAAAGCGGCTCCGGTCGAGCGCGCGTTCAAGGGCGCGCGCGTGCTGGTCGGGGAAGACAACGAGGCCAACCAGATGGTCGCCACCGAGCTTCTGTCGCGGCTCGGGCTCGAAGTCGACATCGCCAGGAACGGGCGTGAGGTCCTCCTCAAGGCACGGGAGAAACCCGGGCGCTACGCGGCGATCCTGATGGACATGCAGATGCCGGAGATGGACGGGCTCGAGGCGACGCGGGCGCTGCGCGCGGATCAGGCGTTCCGGGATCTCCCAATCATCGCCATGACCGCGAACGCGATGAAGCAGGACCGCGATACGTGCCTCGAGGCCGGCATGAACGATTACGTCACGAAGCCAATCGAGCGCGCCGTCCTCGCGAGGACGTTGCGGAAGTGGATCCCTGCGGCAGCTTCGGCAACTGCGGAACACGAGGACACCACGACCTTCCCGATCCGTTCGGACCTCCCGGGGATCGACATCGAGGGCACGATCCGGCGGTTGGGAGTCCCCTTCGAGAGCCTGCGCGGCCTGCTGCTCCGCTTCGCCGAAAGCGAGCGTGGCACGCTCGAGGCACTGCGTGGTGCAGTGGCCGCTGGAGACGCAGTGGCGGCTTCGCGTCACGCGCATGCCATCGCCGGCGCCGCTGGCAACCTGGGCGCGGGTCCGCTGCGCGACGCCGCCAAGGCCCTCGAAATGGCTGGGCGCGCGAACGACACAAGTCTGTCGGGGCTGCTGCGGGTGGTCGAGGAGCGCGCCTCGGCCGTCTTCTCATCGATCGAATCGCTGCGCGGCCAGGGCCCGGACAATGCCGCGTCGGCTCCCTCCGCCCGGCCGGTGGACCTACCCCGTCTTCGAGCTGCCCTGCAGCGGCTCTCGTCCGCCCTCGAGGATTCCGACCCGGCCGCGTCAACCGACGCGCTCGCCGCCCTCGAAGAGATGGGCACCACCGGAGATGCGGGCCAGGCGCTCCTGCGCGTGCGCGAACTCGCCGAGGTGTACGATTACGCCGAGGCGGCCGATATCGTGCTGCGGCTCCTGAAACAACTCTGAGCAGAGGAACGACGTGAAGGATCTATCGGACTGCCGCATCCTCGTGGTCGACGATGTCAAGTCGAACGTGGATATCCTCGTCCAGGCCTTGAAGGACGACTACAAACTGAGCGTGGCGCTCGACGGTGAGAGCGCGCTCAAGAGCGTTGCCAGAACGTCCCCCGACCTGATTCTGCTCGACATCATGATGCCGGGAATCGACGGATACGAAGTCTGTCGTCGACTGCGCGCCTCGAAGGAGACCATGGACATTCCCGTGATGTTCCTGAGCTCGCTCGAAGAGGTCGCGCACAAAGCGCGAGGGTTCGAAGTCGGGGGCAACGACTACCTGACCAAGCCTTTCGAGATCCTCGAAGTGAAGGCCCGGGTGCGGTCGCTCGTGAAAGCGAAGTCCTACGCAGACGCCGTCAAGGAAGCCCTGGAGCGGGACCTCCGCATCGCACGCGAGATCCAGATGGGGATCCTGCCTGCCGACTTTTCTTCGTGCACGAGCGACACCGGGCTCGATATCCATGCGATGCTGGAGCCCGCCCAGCAGGTAGGCGGGGATCTCTACGAGGCACTACGGGTGGGCGAGCGCGTCGTGGCAGGACTCGGCGACGTCTCCGGAAAAGGGATCCCGGCGTCTCTCTTCATGGCCATGACGACAACGCTCCTGAGGTCGATGGCGCGCCAGTTCGAAAGCCCGGACGAGGTCCTGCGCCGAGTCAACGACGAATTGACGGTGTCGAACCCCCGCGGCATGTTCGTCACCCTGTGCTGTGCGGTCTTCGACCTCCCGACGGGCCGCGTCACCTGCGCAAGCGCGGGCCACCACGCGGCTGTCCATCTCGGGCCGGGACGCCCGCCCCGCCTCGTCTTTTCGTCTTCGGGACCGGTCCTTGGATTGTTGCCAGGGGCCCGGTTCTCGAGCGAGACCCTGCCCTTCGAGCCCGAAGAAACGCTGGTGCTGTTTTCTGACGGTGTCACCGAGGCCTTCGATCCGTCGGAGGAGCTGTTCGGCGAGGAGCGCCTGATCGAACAGCTCACGCGCGAGCCGGGGGCGAGCGCGGCAGAAACCGTCGCCAGCGTGCTTGGCGCCGTGCAGAGGCACGCGGCGGGCGCGCCCCAGTCCGACGACCTGACCATTCTCGCCGTGCGCCGGCGACCGCGCGTCTAGTCCTCCCGTTCACGAACAGATTTGTTTCAGTTTGAGGGTCCTTGGAGCGCATCTTCCGAATCCGAAATCGCCTGGACGAGGTGCCGGGCGTGCTGGACGCCATCGAGGACTCCTGCAGGGGCGAGGGGCTGGCGACGCAGACGGCGCTGGACATGAGGTTGGTCGCGGAGGAAGTTCTGACCAATATCGTCAAGTACGCGCACGGGAGCATGGACGAACACCCGGTCGAACTGCGACTATCCGCCTCCTTGGGGTCCGTGCGAATGGAATTCCGCGACGACGGAGCGCCGTTCAATCCGCTCGAGGCGCCGCTCCGCGATTTAAAGCCCCCCCTGGAGGAGCGCGAGATCGGTGGGCTCGGCCTTCATCTCGTGAGGTCCCTGGTGGACGACGCGAGATACGCTC